>Ga0116225_1000635_pt1 | contig 26690 bp, 24 predicted proteins | sample Sb_taG_8_FD_88968 | JGI IMG/M metagenome (GOLD analysis project Ga0116225, IMG submission 88968) | Peat soil microbial communities from Weissenstadt, Germany - Sb_50d_c_BC metaG | ecosystem: Environmental > Terrestrial > Soil > Wetlands > Peat | place: Germany: Weissenstadt | collected 2010-09-21 | reverse complement strand
GCTTCAGCGCGGCGTAATAGGCCGTTTCGGCGGCCTCGTCCCAACCAGATACACAGGGCGACGTGGCGTAAGCCCCCAGAAAACTCGACATGACTAATCCCGGCAGTGGTTCGCTCACCCTAAATGCTTAGCAGAACCAGACCGCCGAGTCAGCATTGTCCACCGTCACACGGTCGAGGCGCTGCACTGCTTCCAGGTATCGCCGTCGAGGCCGAACAGCATCACATATTTGATCTTGCCCAAGGTGTCGATGACCACGCGGAAGCGGGTGCCGGTGCAAGCCTCGCCCACCGAGGGGGCCGGCGTCTTCACATGCTTAGTGTTCAGGCAGGGATTGACGGCAGCCGGCAAGGCTCCTTTCACGGCGTCGGGGCGCTTGCCGTTGATTTCGATGTAATAATTATGGGCGACGCCGCCGCTGACCTCGGCGCGCAAGGTGATGGTGCCGAAGCGCGAGCGGTACAACCCGGCATCCATGGTGCCGTCATTAGGGCTTCCGCTGACGGGACGGAAATTGATGGCGGCGCAGGCGGGCGCGGCTTTCGCCTGGGCACTCGATGCCAGCGCCGTGGCGGCAAGCAGGCTTGATGCGGCAAGCAGGGCAATGCGGGATGGCGACATGGGGGGTAATCCTCGACGATGGCGGAAAACGGCAAGACCATAGGTTTGGCGTCACCCTGCAGTCGTCAAGGGCGGGCGGCTCATCCGGTGGAGCATGCCGCCTGATTTTGCCGGGCAGAGAACTTTAGCCGGGATGGCGTGTTCACCCAGCACGATCCTCACCCCCAAACGGAGAGTCTCATGCGTAGCCGTATTCTGACTATTCCGGCCCTCATGGCCGCAGTGCTGCTGCCCGCGATGGCCGTCGCCCAACAGTCCAGCAGCAGCGGCGCCGCCCCGGCAGGGCAAGCGATGTCGTCACAGCGCGGTGCTTTTTCCAACGCCGCCCATGCCAGCGACATCATCGGCAAGAAAGCCTATGGCCCTAACGGCGAGACGGTCGGCAACATCAACGACCTGTTGATCGACGCCAATGGCCGCGTGCAGGCCGCCGTGGTCGATGTCGGGGGCTTCCTTGGACTGGGCGAACACACCGTGGCGCTGGACTGGAACCAGTTGAAGATCGCCCCCAGCAACGACCGCGTGACCATCGGCATGACCAAGGATCAGTTGAAGTCAGTGCCGGAATATAAGAAATCGGCGCAGGCCAATGCTCCGGCCGGCAACCAGCAGACCGGCCAGATGCCGGGTGAAAGCCACTCCACCGCGCCGCAATGAAGCCCTGACCGGCCGGGATCATGGAACCGACCTCCGTTCCATGATCCCATACGGCTCAGAACACCTCGACGCCGCGCCCATGTCCGTTGTCGCGGACGTCGGGGCGGAACAGCGACAGCATCATTTGCCGCATCATGCCGGAGAAGCGCACATCGCCGGATTCCTCTGCCTGGGTTTCGCCGACGATCTCGGTTTCGGCGCGACCCGCCACGCAAAAGGCCGCGATAGCGCGGACGGTGACCGTCCCGCCCGCCACTGGTGCCGCTTCGGCAGCTTGGTCGCCACGACCCTTGCAAAGATCGTCGCCCCTCAAGGTCAGGGCCGGCGAGAACACGAACACCAGTTCGTAATTGTCCTTGGCGGTCGGACCGGGAGTCAAGGTCGGGTGAGTCGGCTGACGCAGCAGGCCGACCTGCACATCCGCCTCGACCACGTGGGCGAAGACGTCGGCGGGCATCGGGAACGGATTGCCGCGCACCGTCAGCCTCAGGTCGCGGCCACCGGCCCCGTAGTTATAAATGCTGTCGATCTGGTTGAAGGCGCTGCCCGGCTGAGACACCACCGGCCCTGAACAGGCCGCCAGGGTGAAGGCCAACATGGACCCGATAAGGTATTGAACGCGGCGCATGAGATCCTCCATGAACATAACCTGAGTCTAGGCCGCGCCACGCCCGTTGCCAATGGGGGACACGTGCGAGTCCCGCGACAAAGCAGATACGCCGCCACCAGAGGTCGTACCCCTTTGGCGTCCCATGGACTGGAGAGGGAGTGCGACCATCTTTTCTCCTATCCCCAAGGCCTTGCCCCCCTCACGACCGCCGAGGACAGGATGATAGACGACCACGATCCCCGATCCGAGATGCCCACCGTCCCCCATCGCCGCCCCGACGAACTTGAGCCGCGCCTAGCCGAATACGAGTGGACGCCGCCACCGCACCCCCAGCCGTTCAAGCCGGGCACTGCCGAGCGGGTGGGGCCGAGGAAAGTGATCCGACGTTGGATCACCGAGCTATGAAGGTTGACTGTCCAGCAGCGCCGCCAACTCGTCCGGCAGTTGCCCAGTCCCCCGCAGCAGTTCAAGTTTCATCAAGCCGATAAGCGAGATGGCGTCGGTGATGCGGCCATCCATGGCCATGGCCAGCGCGTCGGCGTAAGGCAGGCGGCGCAGGGTCAGTTGCTCGTCGTCGTCAGGATGCGCCGCCGTTTCGCTGAGACCCCAAGCGACGTAGACAGCGCCGGATTCGTCGGTGACACAGTTGGTGGTGTCGATGCGCGCCAGTTCCTGCCAGTGGGCTGCCTCAAGGCCGGCTTCCTCGCTGAGTTCCCGTTGCGCCCCGGCCAGCGGACCTTCGGCGAAAGCTGCGCCGCCTTCGGGGATCTCCCAGCTGTAGCGGCCAAGCGGGAAGCGGTACTGGCCGACCAGTACTGTGTTGCCTTGGGCGTCGATCGGAATAACCCCGGTGGCGATCGTCTTTAGATGCACCACGCCGTAAATGCCGGGAGTGCCGGCGGGGGTGAGAACGGCGTTCTCGACCACCGAGATCCACGCATTGTCATATTTGGTCTCGGACCTCAGAACGGTCCAGGGATTGCTTTCATCGGTCATCGACGATCCTTTCGACAGCCCCTCATCAAAAGCGCCGCCGCCGCTTTTGGCAAGACCTCGCCGCACGGCCATTGACAACATGCCGGGCGGGTGTGGCAAATGAGCCCCCATCACTATGGCTGGCTCATGCAAAACGCACCCTCCCCCTGCTCCGTTTTTCTGTCCCGCCTGCTGCCTATCGAACGCTGGGCGCTGCTGGTGGTGCTTGGCATGACGCTGGCCCGTCTGGTGGTGGCGGGATCGACCTTGCTGTCCGCCGACGAGGCCTATTATTGGCAGTGGACGCATCCGCTTCACCTGTCCTATTACGACCATCCGGCGATGGTCGCCTATTGGATCTGGACCAGCACCCATCTGCTGGGCGAGACCGCGCTGGGCGTGCGCTTGCCCGCCGTGCTGAGCTCATTGGCGGTATCGGCGCTGCTGTGGGATTGCGCCCGCATCGCCTTTCGCTCGCGCGTGGTCGGCGCCCAGGCAGCGCTGTGGCTCAACTGCACCATCCTGTTCGGCTCGGCCGGCATCGTCATCACCCCCGATGCGCCGTTACTGCTGGCGTGGTCGCTGGTGCTGTGGGCGCTGGTGCGGCTGATCGTCGGCGGACAGGCGCGCTACATTTATATTGCCGGCCTCGGGCTGGGGCTGGGGGCCATCAGCAAATACACCATGCTGCTGATTATGCCCGGCATCGTGGCGACCTTTCTGCTGTTTCCGGCACTGCGGCCATGGTGGCGGCGCGGCCATACCTGGGCTGCGGCGTTGCTTGCCTTGGTTTGCACGACGCCGCTGCTGCTGTGGAATTTCCAGAACAATTTCGCCTCGTTCAGCAAACAGCTCAACCACGCTTTCGCCTCCGAGGTGGCGCATCCAGGCGCCAATCTGGTGCAGTTCCTGGCCAGTCAGGTCGGCTTGCTGACGCCACTGATTTTCGCGTTCTGCCTGTGGGGCATGATCTGGGCGCTGTGGAACGGAGGACGCGCCAAGCACCCGGAATGGTTCCTGCTGGGCACCACCTCGCTGCCGATTCTGTTGTTTTTCATCAAGCACACACAAAGCGGCGTGGTTCAGGCGAATTGGTCCGGCCCGGTCTATATCGCCGGAGTAATCACGGGGGTCGGCGGCTGGCAAAGTCTGTCGAACCGCTCGCGCCGGCTGAACTGGGCCTTTACCGCCGCCCCGGCCCTGGGGCTGGCGATGACGCTGTTGGTGTATTTCCAGGCCGTCACCGTGGCGCTGCCGATCCCGGTCAAGATTGATGCCCTGAAGCGGCTGGGCGGCTGGGACGAGTTGGCCGCCGCTGTGCATCAGGAGCAACTGGCGCATCCCGGCACCTTCCTATTCACTCAGAAACATGAGCCGACCGGCGTGGTCACCTTTTATCTGCCCGACCATCAGGTGGTGTTCCTGAATGGCGGCTATATCCGTCCGCCGTACTACACCGCCGCCGATGTCGCCGCGCTGCGGGGCCGCGACGGTATCTTCATCACCCGCGACAAGGATGACGGAGCGGCGGATTTGGCGCAGTACTTCGCCAAGGTAACGCCGCTGCGCAAGGTACGCCTGCATTGGGGCAGGCAGTTCTCCGACGCCTATAACCTCTATCTGGCCGAGGGCTATCGCGGCGGCAACTTCGTTCAGGGAGACGGCCAGCCGGGCGCTTTCGATGCCGGCATCGCCAAACCGTAGCGCGCCGCACAAAAGAAAACGCCGCCACCCCAATGGGATGGCGGCGTTTTTTATGTCTGGACGCTAAAAGCTTAGGCGGCGCTTTTGAAGCCACCCGAACGGCGACGCTGCTGCTGCGGCTTACCCGCGCCACCGGCATGATCGGCCTTGTGACCGCCGCCGCCGGCACCCTTGGGGGCCGCATGCGGCTTGGTCCCGGCCTGAGGCGGACGACCGCCACCACCACCACCACGGCCACCCATCTTCGGCGGCTTGGGGATCGGACCGAAGCGACGCGCGGCGATTTCCGCCGAGTGGTAGCTGTGGGTCTCGTCGACCGGCACTTCCTGGCGGATGGTCTTTTCGATGGCCTTCAGATAGGCCAACTCTTCCAACTCACAGAACGACACGGCAACGCCCTCGGCGCCGGCGCGCGCGGTGCGGCCGATGCGGTGGACGTAGCTTTCCGGCTCGTTGGGCAGTTCGTAGTTGATGACGTGGGTCACGCCGTCAACGTCGATGCCGCGCGCCGCGATATCGGTGGCGACCAGAGTGCGCACACGACCGGCTTGGAAGTCAGACAAAGCCCGCTGACGCGCGCCCTGCGACTTGTTGCCGTGAATGGCTTCCGCCGGATGGCCGCATTTGACCAATTGCTCGGCCAGACGGTTGGCGCCGTGCTTGGTGCGGGCGAAAACGATGGTACGGCCGACCGAGGCGTCCTTCAGCAGTTCGACCAGCAGCGGGCGCTTGTCATCCTTAGTGACGAACATCACGGTCTGGGCGATGCGCTCGACGGTGGTCGAAGCCGGCGTGACCTCGACGCGCTGGGCGTCGCGCAGCATGCCGCCGGCCAGTTCGGCCACCGGCGGAGCCATGGTTGCCGAGAAGAACAGAGTCTGGCGGCGATAGGGGGTCTGGCCGACCAACTTACGCACGTCAGGCAGGAAGCCCATGTCGAGCATGCGGTCGGCTTCGTCGAGGATCAGCGTCTCGACGCAATCCAGCTTGACGTAACCCCGGTTGACCAGATCGAGCAGACGGCCTGGCGTGGCGACGATGATGTCGTTGCCCATGCCCAAAGCGCGGATCTGCGGGTTCATGCCGACGCCGCCATAGATCGAGGTGCGGCGCAGTTGCAGGTTGCGGCCATAGGTGGCGAAGCAATCGCTGACCTGAACCGCCAATTCGCGGGTGGGGGTCAGAACCAGGCAACGCACGGTCTTGGGGGCCAAACGAACATTACCCTCGGCCAGACGCTGCAAGACCGGCAGCGCGAAGGCGGCGGTCTTACCGGTTCCGGTCTGGGCGACACCCAGCAGGTCGCGGCCTGCCAGGATGAAGGGAATGGCTTGCTCCTGAATCGGAGTCGGCGCCGTGTAGCCTTCTGCGGCCACGGCGCGACAAACCGCCTCGGCTAGGCCGAGTTCGGAAAAAGCAGTCATGATACGATATTCTTTCTATAGAGGGATGGGGCCGCCAGAATCGACGCATCGATTCCGGCGGTAGCCCGCATCACCGAGAACGGCGCACGGGCGGCCTGTTACCAGGCGGAGCGCCCCGCTCGTCCTTATGGCGGAAGTTAATCCGCGCTTTCGTCAGGTCGTAGGGCGTCATTTCAACCGTCACCCGATCGCCAGCAAGGACGCGGATGCGGTTCTTCTTCATGCGCCCCGAGGTATAGGCGAGCACTTCATGCCCGCCCTCCAAGGTCACGCGGAAACGAGCATCCGGCAGCACTTCGCTGACGACGCCTTCAAATTCGATAAGGTCTTCTTTGGCCAAGTCTTGTTTCTTTCCAGTGGCGCCCCAAAGGGCTGCCGGAATACTTATTTAGATGGCTTTGATGTTGACCGCTTCGGACTTGCCGCTGCGGCCCTGCTGAAGATCGAAAGACAGCTTTTGTCCTTCATTCACCTCAGACAGACCAGAACGCTCGACCGCGGAGACATGCAGGAATACGTCCTGTCCACCATCTTCCGGCGTGATGAAACCATATCCCTTGGTGGCGTTAAACCACTTAACGATGCCAGCGGACATAGAAGATCCTCCCAGTCTGGCGTTGCTCAAAGAATGAAATTTCTTCGAGCCACAATTTCAGTTGGGAGACACCAGAACCGGACACCGATAGGCGATGGCGGGCGAACCCAAAGTGAATTTTGTCGAACGTATATGAGCCCGCAAGGCCCAATAAGCAAGTACAAAACGAGTATGACAGCAGCGTGGGCGGGTCGCATCACCGTTTTGGCGGATGATAACCCGATGTGCTAGGATGCCCCAACGACTCCCCAAAAACAACCACTCAATGAGCCAATGATCGTTCGAAGCAGGCCGCACGGCCTCATGCTGTTTTTCACCCTCACCGGCTCGATCGTGCCACGGATTTTGGCGCCGATGGCCGTGACCATCGGACTTTCGGGCGCCGTCACCTGGGCGCATGGCGTGCTGTTTTCGCAGAAGATCACCCTGACGCCGATCCCCTTCAGCCTGATCGGTCTGGCCCTGGCGATCTTTCTCGGCTTCCGCAACAGCGCCAGCTACGACCGCTTTTGGGAAGGCCGCAAGCTGTGGGGGCATCTGGTCATCGACTGCCGTACGCTAGCCCGCCAGATGCTATATTACCTGCCCGACCTCGACGCCGCCCGTCAGCAGCGGCTGATCTATCGGGTCATCGCCTTTCCCTATGCCTTGAAGCACCATCTGCGCGATAGCGATCCCACGCCGCAGATCGCTGAAATGTTGGACGAAGCCGAGCGCGCCAGCGTCGCCGCCGCGCATAACCGTCCCGACGCCCTGGTTCGCCGCATGTCGGCCGAACTGGCCGCCGAACTGGCCAAAGGCCGCGCCAATCCGATGCTGGTCGCCGAGATGGAGAGCCACGTCGCCGCCATCGCCGGCATCCAGGCCGGCTGCGAGCGCATCAAGAACACGCCGCTGCCGTTCTCCTACTCCCTGCTACTGCACCGCACGGCCTATCTATACTGCTTCGCCCTGCCCTTCGGACTGGTCGATACCATCGGCTTCATGACGCCGTTCGTAGTCGCCATCGTCAGCTACACCTTCTTCGGCCTCGACGCCCTAGGCGACGAGATCGAGGAACCCTTCGGCATCGCCCCCAACGACCTGCCGCTGGCCTCGCTCTGCCGCACCATCGAACGCGATCTGCGCGCCGCTTTGGGCGAAGACATTCTGCCGCCGCCGCTTGGGGTGGTGGGGCATTGTTTGCGGTAGGGCATAGGCCGCACTCACATATCTACAGGTGCAAATGCGCCCGCGCCTCCTCGGCCGATTCATACACATGCGGGGCGACGTCGCGGCGGCGAAGGGCATCACCAAGTTTGGCGCGCAGGAAGGCGCTGGTGGTGTAGCGAGTGACGCTGGTGTAATGGCGTTCGACGACGTCGCGCACCATGTCGAGATAGGCGTTCTCGACTTCGGGGGCGACGGTGAAGTCGTCGTAATTGACGATGGCGGCGACGCGGTGGCCCAGTGGCTCGACCTTGGCCCGCACGGCATGGCCGATGGCGTCCACATCGGCTTGGCGGCGCACCGCCAGCTTCTCGAAATTAAGGAACAGAATGTTCTGCGCCGGGTCATAATCCAGCCGGTCAGCCAGCGGCACCCGCAACAGGTCATCTCGCAAATTCATCGGCTCGGCGCGGAAAATGCGAGGGTCCATGGTCAAAACAGGCTCCCGAACGATCGGTCTGAAGCCCATTTGCGCTAAAATGTCGCGCTCGACATCGATTCCTGGTGCCACTTCGGCCAGAACCATGCCATCGGATGTCAGTTCGAAAACGCAACGTTCTGTGACGAACAGCACCGGCTGCCCCCGCTTCAGCGCGTAACTACCACTGAAGGTGCGGTGTTCGACCTGCTCGACCAGCTTGCGCGTGCGCCCCTCGGTAAGGATGCGCAAATGGCCGTCCTCGACCGCCACCCGCAAGCCGTCGGCGGTGAAGCATCCGACGAACACCACCTTTTTAGCGTTCTGGCTGATATTGATGAACCCGCCCGCGCCGGCCAGTTTGGGGCCGAACTTGCTGACGTTGAGATTACCCTCACGGTCGGCCTGGGCCAGCCCCAGGAAGGCGCAATCCAAACCGCCGCCGTCATAGAAATCGAACTGATAAGGCTGGTCGATCAGCGCCTGGATGTTGGTGCCGGCACCGAAGTTCAGCCCGCCAGCGGGAATACCGCCGATGACGCCGGGCTCGGCGGTCAGGGTGATCAAATCGATGATCTTTTCCTCGTTGGCCACGGCGGCCACGCCTTCCGGCATGCCGATGCCCAGATTGACCACGCTGTTGGGCTGCAATTCCATGGCGGCCCGGCGGGCGATGATCTTGCGCTCGCCCATCGGCATAACTGCCAGACTATCGGCAGGTACGCGCAGTTCGGCGGAAAAACCCGGATTATAGACGGTGGCGAAGGTCTGCCAGTGATGCTCGGGCTGCGCCACCACCACACAATCGACCAGAATACCGGGGATCTTGACCTGACGCGGCGGCAGGCTGCCCTGCTCGGCCAGACGCTCGACCTGAACGATGACCAAACCGCCGGAATTACGCACCGCCATGGCTATCGACAGCACTTCAAGCGTCAGCGCCTCCTTCTCCATGGTGACGTTGCCGTCGGCATCGGCGGTGGTGCCGCGCAGGATCGCCACATCGATGGGGAAGGCCTTGTAGTACAGATAGTCCTCGCCGCCGAGAACCATCAGCTCGACCAGATCCTCTGTGGTGCCGGCGTTGATCTTGCCGCCGCCATGCCTAGGATCGACGAAGGTGCCCAGGCCGACGCGGCTGAGTTGTCCCGGCTTGCCGCCGGCGATGTCGCGGAACAGATGCGAAATCACCCCCTGCGGCAGATTATAAGCCTCGATGACATTGGCGATGGCCAGGGCTTGCAGCTTGGGCACCAGCCCCCAATGGCCGCCGACGACACGCTTGACCAAGCCTTCATGGCCGAAATGGTTAAGCCCCTTCTCGGCCCCATCGCCCTGCCCCGCCGCATAGACCAAGGTCAGCCCGCGCGGGGCCTGCTCGGCCAGGAAGCGTTGCTCCAGCGCCACGGCGATGCCCTCGGCGAAACCGATGCCGACGAAGCCGCCGGTGGCCACGGTGTCGCCGTCACGGATCAGGCGTACCGCTTCCTCGGCGGAAACCACCTTGCCCTTAGCCTGCTTGCGTTGAGCGGTAAAGAGCGGGTGTTCGTGCGGCATTGTCATCGGAGTTCCCCTGCGTGGTGGTGGTCTGCATGTCGTGTCGCCAAGCCGCGAACGCCAGCCCACCGACTTATGACGATTGAACTAAGCCGTCAACAAGGGTAGCGTCCGGGCGGAAACCCTTATCGCGGTGGGACAGGCGGCAGTATGAAGGTCTTGATTTTCCGCGTCTCCCATTGCCGCTGCTGCCTGCCGACGACTCAGGTACAGGAGGTGACGCCGATGGCCTCGCTGTCGCAGCCGCCGGGACTGCCGCCGGTGATCGCCGGCTTCCTCAATCTGGGCGGCTTTGGCGTGCCGGTGGTGCGGTTGGACCGCTTGTTTGGACTGCCAGCCAGCCCACTCGACCTCAGTACGGCGCTGGTGGTGCTGCGCGGCACGCCATCCTTGGCCTTGATGGTCGATGAAGTGGTCAATGTCCGCGAGATTCCGCCCGACAGCGACATGGCCCTGGCAGCGGGAACCACCCTGAACGACTGCGCCACCGGTGCCTGGGATGATGGCCGCGGGCTGGTGCATATCCTCTCCGCCGGCCGCCTGCTGATCGAGGAGGAACGCGCCCGGCTGGAGGAGTTGCAAGAACAGATGCAGGAACGCATCGCGGCGATGGCCGAGGTTGCCGCCCCGTGAAAGCCCGCACCGAGCAGCAGTTGGTTCAGGATCCCCTGTTTCCCCGCCTGAAGGCCTTCCTGATCGAAGCCACGGGGATGGTGTTCTATGCCGACAAGGACATCGATTTGGCCCGCGTCGTCGGCATCCGGCTGAAGGCGCTCGGCACCAGTTGTGCCGATTATCTGGCGATCCTCGACCATCCCGGCAACGGCCAGGACGAACTCGACGCCGCCATCGCCGAAATGACCATCGGCGAGACCTATTTCTTCCGCCACCGCGAGCAGTTCGACGCCCTGCGCGACACCATCTTCCCCGAGATCATCGAACGCAACCGCGACGTCCGCCGCCTGCGGGTATGGAGCGCCGGCTGCGCCACCGGCCCCGAGCCCTATTCCATCTCCATCCTGCTGCGCCAGCATTTCGGCGCGCGTATCGAGGGATGGAACATCAATGTGCTGGGCACCGACATCAACCAGAAGTTCCTCGCCCGCGCCCGCGAGGGACGCTATGACGAATGGGCCTTCCGCGCCGTACCCGAAGAGGTCAAGCAGCGCAGCTTCACCAAACACGGCAAGCAGTGGCTGATCAATCCCGAATACCGCGAGATGGTGACGTTCCAGTATCACAACCTGATCACCAACGCCTTTCCCTCGGTGCTGAACAACCTTGCCGCCTTCGATTTGATCATTTGCCGCAACGTCATCATCTATTTCAGCCAGGAAACCGTGCGCGGACTGCTGCCGCGTTTCTACGACACCCTGGTCGATCGCGGCTGGCTGATCATGGGACATGCCGAATCCAACGTGGATTTGTTTCGTGACTTCCGCACCGTCAACAGCCCCGGCGCGGTGATCTATCAAAAGGTTCCGCGCGAGGAACTGGCCAGGAGCGAGCCGCGCCCCTGGGTGCCGCCGAGCACTGCGGATCAGCCTCCGCCTCCGCCACCACTGAAACGGACAGCAGCTCCTCCCCCGCGTCTTGTCCTCGCTCCGCCTGCGCAGCAACACCCGCCGGCGCTGCCTCCGACCCCTTCAGCCGATCCGCGCATGATCGAATTGGTGGGGCTGGGCGACAGCGGGGCCTGGGAAAAAGCCGAAACCCTGTGCTGCCAGATGCTGGAGGACGCACCGCTCGACCCTGTGCTGCACCATTATCACGGCATGGTGCTGGAGCAGATGGGACGCCTGCCCGACAGCGAACAGGCGTTGCGGCGTGCGATCTACCTGGACCGCAATTTCATCCTCCCGCATTATCATTTGGGATTGCTGGGGCTGCGCTTGGGGGACCGAGGCAAGGCGGGGCGATCGTTCCGCAATGCGCTGGGGCTGCTGACAAAGATCGACGAGGGAAAAGTGCTGGCCGAAGCCGACGGGCTGACCGCCGCGCAACTGAAAGAGATGGTCGTTATCCACCTTGATATGTTGGGCGCCCAATGAGGCGTGACGAGAAAACCCTGCACTGGGAAGAGGTTCACCGGCGGCTCCATGAGCTGACCGATGACGCCGCGCGTGAACACAACGAACAATCCGCTCTGGAAAAAGTGTTTGCCCAGCGCGCCCGCCGCCTTGCCGCCAACCGCGCCGACCCCGCCGAGACCCAGGCCGGCGAAGCGGTGCTATCGTTCCGCCTGGGCCAGGAACGCTATGGCATCGCCCTGGGCGATCTGGCCGAGGTGCTGCCGCTCGACAAATGGGTGCGCGTCCCCGGCATGCCGGAACACCTGCTGGGGGTGATGAACCTGCGCGGTGAAATCCGCCCGGTGCTCAATCTGCATCGCCTGCTGTCGATCCCCGACAACGCCGCCGCCGAGCAGTTGGTGCTGTTCCTGCGCGGGCGTGGGCAAGAGGTCGGCTTGCGCATCGACGCCATCGACGCCATCGCCCCTGTCGATCTGGCCGCCTTGTCGCTGCCCAGCGACGGCGCCGCCCTGCTGGGGCGCTACGTCAAAGGCATGACGACCACCGACGTTATCCTGTTGGATATCGACCAGATTTTCGCTCTCGACATTTTCCGCGACGTTGTCGCCGGTTACTCAACGACTCCTTGAAGGCGCCTTGCTCATGAACGCACCACAGAACTTCCCGATTTGGCTTCGTATCGGCCTGGGTCGCAAGCTGATCATCGTGTCGATGCTGTTTAGCGTGATGATCGGCGCCATGGTCGCCTTCACTGCCTACACCATCAATTCCAAGGACACCGACGAGATGCTGAGCGACATCTGTCGCCGCCAGCGCACCTTGGCAGAGCGCTTTATCAAGGAAGTCGTGCTGAACTCGCAAGGCATGCGCATCGACCGCGAGGCGACGATGAAGCAGCTGATCGACTTCGCCGATGCCCTGGCCGATGGCGGCCCGGCCGTCGATCCGCTGGACGCCTCGCACCACTTCACCGTGCAGCCGGCAGGCACACCTGAGTTCCGTCAGTACCTGATCGATCAGAAAACCCTGGCCAAGCGCCTGGATGCGGACGCCGACAAATTCCTGCATATGGCCGACAACGATCCCAAGCGCGCTGCCGCGCGCGATGCTTTGGTCGATCTGTCGAACCAGTTGTCGGACGCCGCCACCGAAGCGGTGAAAGCCCAGAAACGCATCACCGACCAGCATTCTAAGACCCTGATCGGCGCCGAGGCGCTGTTCGGCATCTTCGTCGCCTTTGCCGGCATCGTTTTGAGCTGGCTTATCAGCGCCAGTCTGGTGCGCCCGCTGGAGCGCTGTGTCGCCATGGCCACCGCCATCGCCGACGGCAATCTGAAGCTGGAGCCGTTGGCGGTCACCACCGGCGACGAAGTGGGCAAGCTGGCCTGCGCCTTCAACGCCATGCTGACGACCTTGCGCGAAGTGGCGATCAATTCGCACACCGCCACCGAAAACCTCAGCTCGGCCGCCGCCGAGATTCTCGCCTCGACCCAACAGCAAGCCGCCAACACCAAGGAACAGGCGGCGGCGGTGCAACAGATTACCTCGACCGTCGAGGAAATCAGCCAATCCGGCAAGCAGGTCGCCGACCGCGCCCGCCAAGTGGTCGCCTCCGCCGAAGCGGTGTCTAATTCGGGCATCGCCGGCTTGCAGGCCGCTCACGACGCCAGCCGCGCCATGGAATCGATCCGCGAGCAAGCCGAAATGGTCGCCGAGAACATCATCGCTCTGTCCGAGCGTACCCAGGCGGTCGGCGAGATCATCGCCACCGTCAACGAGATCGCCGAACAGTCCAATCTGGTGGCGCTCAACGCCGCCATCGAAGCCGCCGACGCCCGCGAACAGGGCCGCCGCTTCTCGGTGGTCGCCGACGCAATAAAGAACAATGCCGATCAGGCCAAGGACGCCCCCAAGCAGGTGCGCAGCATCCTGGAACAGACGCAAAAGGGTATCAACACCTCGGTCATGCTGACCGAAGAGGCGCTGAAGCGCGTCGAGCTGGGCCGCGAAAAGGCCGAAGTGTCGGAGCAGACCATCCGCCAGATGTCCGACAACATCCAGGAAAGCGTCTATGCCTTCCAGCAAATCGGCGGCGCCACCAATCAGCAGCAGATTGGCCTGGAGCAGGTGACGCAGGCCCTGCATGAAATCCGCCAAGCCAGCGTGCAGACCGCCGCCAGCACCGGCGAGTTGGAAAAGGCCTCGCTCAATCTGACGGTCCTGGGCGGGCAGCTTTCCAAGACCATGGAGAAGTACCGCACTTGATCGGTATCCGCGAAAGGCTGCTGGCGGCATTCCAGGTCGAATACAAGGAACACCTGGAATCGATCCGCACGCTCCTCACCCAGCTTGAAGGCCGGGCGAGCAACAGCCGCATTGCCGAATGGGATGAGACCTTCCGCCGCGCCCATAGCCTGAAAGGAGCGGCGCGCGCCGTCGATCTGCGTCCCGTCGAGGCCATCGCCCATCGGCTGGAGACGCTGTTCGCTAAGCTGCGGCAAGGCAGTTGCAGCCTGGATGCGGGCGTGCTGACGGTCACCCATCAGGCGCTCGACGCCATCGAGGATTGGGTCACCGCCTATACCGCCGGTCAAGGTCCGGCGGATCCCCTCGCCGCGCAAGCCGCCATCGACGCCCTGGTCGAAGGGCTGGAGGCACCCGCACCGGCAGCGCCGGAGGCGGACGATAAGGCCGCGCCTGCCGAGCCGCAGCCGATGTTCATGGTCCCCAGCCCGGTGATGGCCGAGCCGGCCCCCACCCCGCCGCCACCGGAGCCGCCGCGTCCTTCCCTGGCCGACGAATCGGTGCGGGTGCGGGCTTCGCATCTCGACCGTTTGATGCGCTCGGCCAATGAGTTGGTGACCGAGATCATCAACCAAGGCCAGATGAGCGCCCAACTGGCGGCCTTGACCAACCAAGTCGCCGAGTTGGACGGCGCCTGGAAGCGCATGCGCAAGACCCTGCAAGCGGTAGCCAAGCAGTCCGACCAGGAAGCCGTGTTGAACCGCCATGCCGAAGCGGTCGAACAGCAACTGCGCAGCGTGCAGCGCCTGGGCGTCACCACCCGCCGCCGTCAGGCCAAGACCGGCTGGACCCTGCGCCAACTGGGCCAGGAATTGCAGCAGGAACTGCGTCAGGCGCGCATGGTGCCCGCCGACAGCGTGTTTGGCGGCTTCCGCAAGATGCTGCGCGATCTTGCCAAAGACGCCGGCAAGGATATCTCGCCCAAGGTGCTGGGGCTGGAAGTCGAGGCCGACCGCCTCGCCCTGCAAGCGCTCAAGGATCCGGTCCTGCATCTTTTGCGCAACGCCGTCGGCCATGGCGTCGAAACGCCGCCCGAACGCCGCGCCAAGGGCAAGCCGCCGGTCGGCGAGATCACCTTGAAGTTCGAAGTGCTGGATGGCCGTCTGGTGGTCACCGTCGAGGACGATGGGCGCGGGCTGGATCTCGACGCCATCGCCGCCAAGGCGGTCTCTCAAGGCCTGACCACGGCGACGGCGGCGGCCACCTGCCCGTCCGAGCAAATCGTCAACTTCATCTTCGACCCCGGTTTCTCGACGGCTAAATCCATCACCGATCTGTCGGGGCGCGGCATGGGGCTGTCGGTGGTGCGGGAAACGGCGGCGCGGATGAACGGGTCCACCGAAGTCCAGGCCCGCCGTCCAGCAGGCACCCGCTTCCGCCTGTCAGTACCGTTGTCGGTGGCGACGCAACGGCTGTTCCTGGTCAATTGCCAAGGCCAGACCTATGGCATCCCCACCGACGGCATCGACCGCCTGTGCCGGGTCAAAATGGATGAGCTGACCACCGTCGAAGGCCGCTCGGTGGTCTCCATCGACGGGCGGCAGGTACCATTACTGGCGCTGGGTCAGGTGCTGGGCTTGGGCGATGCGACCGTCAAAGTCAGCCGAGGCTTGGTGCCGACCCTGGTTCTGCGCAACAGCGACCGCCGAGTCGCCGTGGCGGTCGATGGCTTCCTCGGCCTGCGCGACAGCATGATCAAAGGTTTGGGCCTGCCGGCCACGCGCGGCAGCAAGGTGTCGGGCGGCATGGTGCTGGAAGACGGCTCGATCGCCTTGATCCTCAACCCATTCGAGATCGTCGAAGCCTTCCGCCGGCAAAGCTCGGCGCATGCGCTATCGACCACCGAACGCACCGCCGAGGCCCGGCCGCCGGTCATCTTGGTGGTGGACGATTCGCTGACCACCCGCACCCTGGAAAAGAGCATCCTGGAAGCGCATGGCTATACCGTGCAAGTCGCCGTCGATGGCGTCGAAGCGTTGAACATGCTGCGCCTCGATCACTATGATCTGGTCGTCACCGACGTGCAGATGCCGCGCCTCGACGGCTTCGGGCTGTTGCAGGCGATCAAGAACGACCCCGCTCTGGCCGACATCCCGGTGATCGTCGTTACCTCGCTGGAGCGGAAAGAGGATCAGGAACGCGGCCTGTCCCTCGGCGCCGACGCCTATGTGGTGAAGCGCAAATTCGACCAACAAGAACTCCTTGAAACCATAAGGCAGATCTTATGAGCAAGGTCCGCGTCCTGGTCGTCGAAGATTCGTTGGTGGTGCGCGAATTGCTGCACTACATCATCGACAGCGACCCTCGCCTGGAAGTCGTCGCCGCCGTCAGCAGCGCCGAAGCCGCTCTGGAGGTTCTGGAGCGGGTGGCGCCCGACGTCATTTCCCTGGATATCCGCCTGCCCGGCATGAACGGGCTGGATGCGACACTGCAAATCATGTCACGCCAGCCAACGCCCATCGTCGTGGTGGCGGCCAGCGTCGCCGACGACGATCTGAACATCGCCATGAATGCCTTGCGCGCCGGAGCCCTGGCGGTGATGGAAAAGCCAGTCGGCGTCACCAGCGAAGCCTATCAAAGCGTTGCCAACCGACTGTGTACTCAGCTTGCCATCATGAGTCAGGTCAAGGTGGTGCGCCAAGGCAACCGCCGACTGAATTTCGGTTCCGTCCCGGCGACCGCCCCGCCGCGCGCCATCGCGCGCAGCCCGTCCCAGCAACCGGCAGAGATGCTGGGCGTAGTCGCCTCGACCGGCGGCCCCAACGCGTTGGTGCAGTTGTTCACCGCGCTGGGCTCCGGCTTCCCGCTGCCGATCCTGCTGGTGCAGCACATCACCGCCAGCTTCCTTGAAGGCTTCGTCACGTGGCTGAGCGGCATCACCCCGTTCGAGGTGCGCATCGCCACCCCCGGCGAACGGCCTCAACCGGGGTGCATCTATGTCGCTCCCGCCGATCACCATTTGACCTTGTGCGGCGGCCTGTTGCGTACCCCCACCGACGCGCCGGAATGTAACCAGCGTCCATCGGGCTCGGTACTGTTCCGCAGCATGGCGCAGGACTTGGGCAATCGGGGGATCGGCGTGTTGTTGACCGGCATGGGCAGCGACGGCGCCGACGGCATGCTGGACATGCACCGGGCCGGAGCCCACACCATCGCCGAGGACGAAACCACGGCGGTGGTCTATGGCATGCCCGCCGCCGCGATGAAATTGGCGGCGGTGCGCGAGTCGCTGCCGCTGACGGCGATCGCGCCCAAACTGCTGCAATTGATCGGCGGACCAGCGCCAAGGGGGAACTGATGGCGCAAGAGCGCATCGTCGTCGTCGAGGATTCGGCGACGCAGGCCTTGAAACTACAAATTCTGCTGGAACAGGAAGGCTTCGACGCCGTCTGCGCCTATACCGCCGAAGAGGCGATGGACGAGCTGAATCGCCGTCTGCCGCAATTGCTGATTGTCGATTATCACTTGCCCGGCATTCAGGGCGACGAGTTTTGCCGCCAGATCCATCTGAACCTGAGCACCCGCAGCATCCCCATCCTGATGCTGACCGCCGACGAAGCGGTGGCCACGCAGATGCACGGTTTGGAAAGCGGCGCCGACGACTTCGTCTCGAAGTCGGAAGACGCCGAGATCCTGCTGCTGCGCGTCCACAACCTGTTGCGCCGCTCGCGCCAAAGCGCCTCCATCGCCGAGATGAGCCGCCCGCGCTTCCGCCGCCCCAAGGTGCTGGTGATCGACGACAGCGAGACCTACCGCGAGACCCTGGCCGCCGAACTGCGTGAGGAAGGCTGCGAGGTCACGCTGATAAATTCCGGCTGGGAAGGGCTGGACTATCTGGAGCAGAACGATTTCGACTGCGTGCTGGTCGATATGGTGATGCCCGACCTCGACGGCGTCGAGGTCTGTCAGGAACTGGCGAAAAAGCGCCATGCCAGCGAATCGCCAATCGTCATCCTGATGATCAGCGCCTATGAGAACAAAGAGAACGTCGCCCGCGCGCTGGAAGCCGGGGCCGATGATTTCGTCGGCAAATCGACCCAGATGTCTCTGCTGCGCGCCCGCCTGCGCGCCCTGCTGCGCCGTAAGTTCCTGCTGGAGGAAAACAGCCGCATCATCGAGGAATTCAAGGCCAAGGAAATGCAGGCCCTGCGTGCCACCGCCGAAAAGGAGGCCGCCGAGGCCAAGGTGATGCTGGCCGCCGGGTTGGAGAAAGCCAACGCCGAATTGGCCGACACCAACCGCAAGCTGAAGGAAGCGCAGTTGCATCTGATCCAGTCGGAAAAGATGGCCTCGCTCGGCCAGTTGGTCGCCGGCATCGCGCATGAGATCAACAACCCGCTGTCCTTCGCCCTGAGCAACGTCTTCACCATCCAGCAATGGCTGGACGAGGTCGCCGCCGACCCCGGCAACCAGTTGACCGAGGGCACGGCGCGGCGGCTGGAGAAGATCGGCGCCCGCATCGCCGATAGCGGCCAAGGCCTGGACCGCGTGCGCGATCTGGTCGTGCAGTTGCGCACCTTCTCACGCCTGGACGAGGGCGAGTTCAAGACCATCGATCTGCGCGAGGCCTTCGAATCGGTGGTGCTGTTCCTGCGCCACAAGATGTCCGAACGCATCACCCTGGTGCGCGACTTCGCCGAAAACAACATGCTGTCCTGCTATGCCGGGCAGCTCAATCAGGTGCTGATGAACGTCGTCGCCAACGCCGTCGACGCCATCAAGGGGGACGGCACCATCGTCTTGCGCACGGCGCGGCGCGACGACGGCTTCTTCGAAATTTCGGTCAAGGACTCCGGCCAGGGCATCCCCGCCGACATCCGCGAACGCATCTTCGACCCATTCTTCACCACCAAGGCGGTCGGCCAAGGCACCGGGTTGGGGCTGGCGATTTCCTATGGCATCGTTCAGTCGCACCGGGGCCGCATCGAGGTCGATAGCGAAATCGGCCTGGGCACCGAGATCCGCATCCTGATCCCCATGGACTTGACCTGATGAGCCCCCTTAAGATACCCAATTCAAGGGAGCCTCAATGACGCTGGAACAGGGCGCAGTCGCCATCCTGGTGGTCGATGACGAACCGCAAATACTTACCTCCATCGTCGATCTGCTGGAAAATGATTTCATCGTCCGCACCGCCAGCAGCGGCCGCGCAGCGCTGGAGATTCTGGCGAAGGAACGCTTCGGCGTAATCATTTCCGATCAACGCATGCCGGAGATGAGCGGTGACGAGTTCTTCCATCTGGCCCAGCCGCTATCCGACGCCGTGCGGGTGCTGCTGACCGGCTATACCGATGTGCAGGCGCTGGCCCGCGCCATCAATCAAGGCCACATCAACGCCTATGTGGCCAAGCCGTGGAACCCCATCGATTTGCGGGTGGTGGTGACCAACGCCGCCCAGCAATACCGTCTGGCCCAGCGCCTGGAGCATGAGCGCGGGATGCTGGAAGCGCTGATGCGCAACGTCCCCGACGCCATCTTCTTCAAGGACACCGCCCTGCGCTTCGAGCGCGTCAACGAAGCGGAAACCCGCCTGCTCGGGTTGGCCGGTCCAGCCGAAGCGGTGGGGCACACCCTTAGCGAGTTACGGCCGGGACCGCATGCCGCCGCCATCGAAGCGGAAGAACTGCAAGTTATCAACACCGGCGCTGCCATCGTCGATCAGGAAGTGGTGATCCAAGCCGAAAGCGCCGAGCCGCTGTGGCTGTCCACCACCCGCATCCCCATCCGCGACCAGCGTGGCGAAATCACCGGCTTGGCCGCCATCTGCCGCGACGTCACCCGCCGCAAGCAGGCCAAGCTGGTGCTGCAACGCTCGAACGACGAGTTGGAAGCCGCCGTCCTGCAGCGCACCGAGACCCTGCGTCTGGAAGTCGCCCTGCGCAGCGCCGCCGAAGAGGAAGCCCGTCTGGCCCGTGAGGTGGCGGAGACGTCGAACCGCGCCAAAAGCACCTTCCTTGCCAATATGAGCCACGAGCTACGCACCCCGCTCAACGCCATCATCGGCTTTTCCGAGCTGATTCTGTGCGAGCTGTTCGGCTCCATCGACAACCCGATTTATGTTGATTACGTCAAATCGATCAACGATTCGGCGCATCATTTGTTACAGATCATCAACGACATCCTCGACGTCTCGCGCATCGAAGTCGGCAAGGTGGTGTTGTGCGAGGAACGGGTGGGATTGAGCGATTTGATCGAATCGGCGGTACGGCTGGTCAAACCCGCCGCCGCCAAGAAGGATCATCGGCTTAGCATGCTGATCACCCAGAGCGATCTTAATGTGACCGTCGATAACCGGGTCATGAAGCAGGTGCTGCTGAACGTGCTGTCGAACGCCGTCAAGTTCACCGCCCAAGGCGGCAGCATCACCGTCACCGCCAGCGCGGAGGATGGCTGCCCGGTGATCCATATCGTCGATACCGGCATCGGCATCGCCATGGAAGATTTGCCGACGGTGATGAAGCCGTTCGGTCAGGTCGATACCGGTCTGGCCCGCAAATATGACGGCACCGGCTTGGGCCTGCCGCTGTCCAAGGCCTTCATGGAACTGCATGGCGGCGATTTGGAAATCACCAGCGTTCCAGGTCAGGGCACCACCGTCACCCTGCGCCTGCCCGCCGAACGTTGGGCGCCGGCGGACGACTGACCGCCTGTTTCAGCGGCCCTTTGGGCGTTCCGAGGCTTTGTAGTTGCTAAAATGCCCTTCGCGCGCCGCCTGAGTGCGGCCTTCGGCGATTTTCCCCGGCAGCTTGGCCTCGGGCGCCAGCGAGGACACCTGCCGCTCCAACGCCTCGCTGCCGCAGGACGGACAGGCCGGAATGTCGGATGATCTCACCAGCATTTCAAACGTCGTCTCGCAAGAAGTGCACCGATAGTTATAAAGCGGCATGTTTCCTCCTTATCCGACCTGGGCGTCGCTGCCAGTCAGGATAGCATTATCGTGCAGCGGCGGAAAACGGCGACGCGCCTTTCGCGATCTTGGGGAGGATGCTGCGAGACAGCGAGGCAATGCGCGGGCGCGGCGCCCCCGACAATTCGCCGATCTTGCTGTCCTGCGCCTCGATGATGTCAAGGGCGGGAGCATCGCCGTCCAGGCCGCCCAGTTCCGAATTGGGAACCTTGCGGTTGGAACTGCGAGTGCCATCCTCGTATAGAACGTCGAACAGCGCGAACTCGGCGATGGTGGTGGGCTTCTTGCGAGCCATGACGGAATACTCCAATACGAACGGCAGCTATGGACGGAACCCGAACCGGGGGGCGGCGCCGTCGCGCCAATCCAGCGTTCCGGTCCCGTCCAAGCGCGGTCGGATGGCTTACTTGGTCTTGCCGGGCACGGGGGCAGCCGGCGGCAGATCGATGTCGAGAATGGTCATGACCAGCGAATAGGACACTTCACCCTCGTCGTCGTCACGGTGCAGCACGCCGATGAACTCGTCGCCGACCATCACCTCGACGGGACCGCCACGCTTGGGCGGAGCCACCACGGTCAGGCTGTTATTGGCGAAAGTCCGGCGCAAATAATCCTGCACCCTGGCGATATCGTTGGGCTTCATCAGCCTCTCCCTAGTGTTGCGGCGAACGGAGGCATGACGCCTCCATCTTGTCCAACCACGTCGTTGATAGCGAAAAGCCCGCTGAGGTCAGTCTCGGCGGGCTGCGGCTGAGGATCGGCCACGGCCAAATTAGTGGACCGAAGGCGCACACTCAACCTCAATCGGCGAGACCCCGGCATGCGTCAGGCTCGGTTGCCGCCGTGGCGCCAACAGTGGGGCCGCCAGCCCCGCCACCGTCAGCGCCCACAGCCACGCCTGCGCCACCGCCAGACCGGTCAAGCCGACGCAAAGCACCGCGCCGGCCAACACCACCGCGCCGAAGGCATAGCTCTGTCTGCCGCGCGGGACATTCCCGCACAGCGCCGCCGCCAGCGCGGGGATGGCGAAAAACGGGACGTAATAGTCGGAGGCCAATTCGAATGGCGCAGCCGCACACAGCGCCACCGCCGCCACTTGGCACAGCGTCAGCAGCGTGCCAACCGAAAGCAAGCGGCGGGGCGCACGGCGCAGCAAACTGGCCGCCAAGGTCAAAGACGGCATCGCCAACAAACCGCCGCTAGCCAAGGCGCGCAGGCAGGATCCGGCAGCGGCCAGTGAACCGGAGAACAGCAGCACCGTCAGCGCCAAACGGGGCCAACCTGATACCCAGGCCATGCTGAAGCTCAGTTGCTCGACCAGCAGATAGCCAAAAATCGGCGCTGCCGCCGCCACCCGCCAGCGCAAATCCGGACGGCCGCGCCGCCACAGCACCGCCAATGCCAGCGCACCGAGCGCCACCGCGCCGCCAGCCTGTAGCGGCCAATCGGGATCGGGCAGGACCGGACCGGCCAGGGGGAATTTAGGCAGGCCGTCATTGCTCAGAATGCCCCAGGCGGCGCCGGCCACCCCTTCCCGGCCCCGCTTCCACGGCTGGTCATAGGCTTCGACGACGTTGTAAGACCAATGATTGCGCGCGGCCAAGGCCACCGTGCCGCGAATGACCCGCGCCTGTTCGACCCGCCCGGGCGGCCAGCCGCCCTTGGCCAGACCGGCGCTGGGCCAGCCCATCTCGGCGATCATGATGCGCTTGCCGGGAAAGCGGTCTTGCAATCGCCGCAACGAGGTCTCAATGAAGGTCAGCACGGCGCTCAGCGACTCCGGCTTGCCATCCCAATAAGGCAGGATATGGGCGCCGATGAAGTCCACATGCTCGGCCAGTTGGGGATAGTCCAACCAGATCGACCACACCTCGGCCACCGTCACCGGCACCGGCGAGCGCGCGCGCGCCTCGTCCAGATAGGGCAGCAAATCGGCGATCGGCATCTCTTTGACGGTCAACACCTCGTTGCCGACGATCAAGGCCTGGACCGTGTCGGGATACTGCTTGGCCAGGGCGATGGCGCGGTCGAGGTCGGTATGGCTGGTGTCGGGATGGCTGTTGATCCACGCCCCCAGCAGCACCTTCAGCCCCAACTTTTGGGCAATCGGCAGTACCTGATCCTGGCGCCAGTCCGAAGAATACAGCCGGATGCAGCCCGATATGCTGCGTATGGCCCGCAGCTCGTGCTCGATGACCTGAGGCTCGATGGGTGGGCGTTGACCGACGATCAGCACCTCTTCGGGATGCGCGTAAGAGACGCAGTCGAGCCGCTGCAACGGCGGTTCGGGAACATCGCCGCCACGCGACACCGACAACGCCACCACAATCGCCGAGGCCACGACAAAAGCCAGGATCGCCCGCCACCGTACCACCATCGTCCCTCTGTCCTCGCCATTGGCCCTGACGAATCCGCCGGGTTCGCACCGGTCATACCCGATAACGCCACGGATTTCCCCATTAAAGCGCAGGAATGAAGAGTTGGTCGAGTTGTGGGGCATTCTGGCGTTGTGGGGGCATCGCAAAGTGCTATGCTGATTGAATATGCTAACGAATTCGGCGTAACCTTAGTCCGCGAACGGATCATGAGGAAGCCAGGAACAGTCGATGGCAATGGGGAAAGCACGACTAAAGCCAGAAATTCCGCGAACCGCTTTCGCCGTGCGGATGGCGCTGGTCGTTCTTCTGGTCAACCTCTTCGTCATGGCCTTGAGCGGACTGTCTCTTTACCAAAGCTATGGGCAGTACCAAGGCCGCGCCACGGTGTTCGCCGTCGATCTGGCGCGGCTGCTGGAACAGAACATCAACGACGCCATCGACAAGGTTGATCTTCAGTTGTTGTCGGTTGCCGACGAAGTGAGCCGTCAACGCTCCTCCGGCAAGACCGACGCCACAGCGATCAATGCCTTCGTCGACCGGCAGCGGATCCGCGTGCCCGACATGGATACCCTGCGCACCACCGATGCGGATGGAAACATCAATCCCAGCTCAGGTGTCGCTCCCCATCAGGTCAACATCTCCGGTCGAGACTATTTCGATTTGCTGCGCGACAATCCCCAAGCTGGCCTCGCCATCTCCAAGCCGGTGCTCGGTTATATCAGCGGGAAATGGGTGGTCATCTTCGCGCGGCGCATCCTTCAACCCAATGGCGGCTTCGGTGGGGTCGCCTATGCCTCGGTAACGTTGCAACGCTTTGCCGATATGTTCTCGACCGTCGATATCGGTGCGCACGGCGTCATCAGTCTGCGCGACAGCACGTTCAACAACATCCTGCGCTATCCCGAAGTGCCGGGCGCCGGTAACGCGGTCGGGCAAAAGGCAGTGTCGCCGCAATTCCGCGCCAATGCCCAGGCCACCCCCCGAGGCGGCTCGTATATCGCCCAGGCCGGCGCCGACAGTGTCGAGCGGATGTTCGCCTTCCGCCAGATCTCCGACCGTCCGCTTTACGTGGTCGTCGGTCTGTCCACCCAGGATTATCTAGGAGAATGGCACGAAGACGTCATCAAGATGGCGTCCCTGACGGTGCTATTCGCCGCCTTGACCATTCTGTCGGCGTGGCTGACCGTACGCGCCTGGCACAATCGGGAACTGGCGCGGCACGAGTCCGAGGTCGCCAACGCGCGGCTGACGGCAATTTTGCAGAACACCCCGATTGGCTTGGCCATCGTCAATCCCGACCGCGTCATCGAGCGCGCCAACATGGCGATTTCCGAGATATTCCAAGTCGGTAAAGATAGCCTGATCGGAAATTCGACCGAATCCTTCTATGGCTCGCGCGAACAGTTCCTCAGTTTGGGCACACGCGCTCAAGCCGCCCTGCTGGCCGGACAAACCTTTCACGACGAATTGCTGATGCGGCGGCATAACGGCAGCGAGTTCTGGTTGCGCCTGAGCGGCCGGCTGGTCGAGCCGACGGCGCCCGAACTCGGCGTTGCCTGGGTGCTTGAGGATATCAGCGAGCGCAAACGTGGCGAGACCGCCTTGCGGCAGCAGGAAGAACGTATGCGGCTGCTGGTAGAGACCACCGCCGACTGGATCTGGGAAATGGACGAGCGGTGCATCTACACCTACTCCAGCCCGCAGGTGAAACAACTGCTCGGCTACGAGCCCGAGGAGATCGTCGGCCAGTCCCCCTATGACCTGATGCCGCCGGAGGAAGCCTGCCGCGTTTCGGGCATTCTACAAACGGCGCTGACCGCCCGAACGCCGTTGTCGTTGGTAGAGAACACCCATCTGCATCGCGACGGCCATCTGGTGGTGCTGGAATCCAGCGGTATTCCGGTATTCGACGAGGCCGGCGCGTTCAAAGGCTATCGCGGTATCGACCGCGACATCACCGCCCGCGTCTCGGTCGAACAGGCCCTGGTCGCCAAATCCAACGAACTGATCCGCTCCAACGCCGAGTTGGAACAATTCGCCTATGTCGCTTCGCATGATCTGCGCGAGCCGTTGCGCATGATCAGTTCCTACGTCACCTTGCTGGAGCGGCGCTACCGCGACAAGCTCGACAGCGACGCGCACGAATTCATCGCCTTCGCCAAGGACGGCGCCGAGCGCATGGATCGCCTGATTCTCGACCTATTGGAATATTCTCGGATCGGCCGTCTGGTGCGTCCGATGGAGACCGTACATCTGGGCGAGGCGATCCACCAAGCGATCGGCAATCTGGCCGTCAGCATCGCCGACACCAATGCCCGCGTGACCCTGGCCGACCCGCTTCCAGATGTGGTCGGCGACCCGGTCGAACTGATGCGGCTGTTTCAGAACTTGATCGGCAACGCCATCAAGTACCACCGCGCCGCCCACCCGCCGGAAATTGCGGTGAGCGCCCAGCGCTACGGCAATGAATGGCATATCGCCGTCGCCGATAACGGCATCGGCATCGCCGCCAGCGATTTCGACCGCATCTTCGGCATCTTCCAGCGCCTGCATGCGCGCGGCGAGTATGAGGGCACCGGCATCGGTCTGGCCATCTGTCGCAAGATCGTACAGCGGCATGGTGGTCGCATTTGGGTGCTGTCCGAACCCGATCAGGGCAGCACCTTCATGGTCGCACTGCCGGTCATTCCGGCTACCCTGGACGGCGACCACGATCAGGGGGCAGCGCCAACCGCCATCGCATCTTCGCGCCGAAAGGCGTCGACAGCCTCCTGAAGTTCGGGAATGGCGGCGGCGATCTCCGCCAGCAGCAGCGTGGTATCGGCGCTACGCCCCTCCAGAATGGCGACCTCTCCCTGCGTCGCCAAAGCCGCCAAGCGGCTGGCTCCGACATTCGCCGCCGCGCCGCGCAGGGCGTGCATCTGCCGCGCCGCCGCGTCGGATTGCCCCAAACCCAACTCACGACGCAGATCGGCAAGGATATCCGCCGTGGATTTTCCCATGCGGGCCAGTACCGAGCCTAACAGCTCGCGGTCTCCGCCCATGCGCTGCAAAGCCTCGGCCGCGTCGAGCGGCGGCAGGCTCAGCGGCAGCCACCCCGCCGGACGCACGGCAGCGTCGGCTACCGCATGACGGCGAATGACCCGTACCATCTCATCGACGTCGAACGGCTTGGCGATAAAATCGCACATGCCGCTTTGCGAACACCGCTCGCGCTCGCGCCGCAGGGCTCCAGCAGTCAGGGCGACAATCGGTAAATCGCGTAAGCCCAGCTCGTCACGAATGACCGTGGTGGCCT
>Ga0116225_1000615_pt1 | contig 27127 bp, 22 predicted proteins | sample Sb_taG_8_FD_88968 | JGI IMG/M metagenome (GOLD analysis project Ga0116225, IMG submission 88968) | Peat soil microbial communities from Weissenstadt, Germany - Sb_50d_c_BC metaG | ecosystem: Environmental > Terrestrial > Soil > Wetlands > Peat | place: Germany: Weissenstadt | collected 2010-09-21 | reverse complement strand
AAAGCTGACGTTCTCCTGCGGCTTCTGGTAACGGCCCACCCACGAGGCAAGCGATCCGGAGAACGTGGCGGCTTGCAGCGGATAGACGGTATCTACCGCCGACTCCGGGGAAACGGAGAGTTCAAGCTGGCCGATGGGACTGCGGCCGATCTTGGAGAGGAACGAGTTCAATTTGAATTCCATCGGCTCGGTCGAGAGCACGTGTTCGAGCAGGCCATCCTGACGAGCGAGCATGCGGAAGAGCGGCAGGTTGGCGTCGTCGCCGACGGCGAGGATGTAAGTGCGCGGCCGTTGCGTTTCGGGGAACTGCTTCCATGCGGACGCGTACCAAGCAGCGAGCTTGCCATTCTGAATGGGACCGCGCGTCGCGCCGCCGTCGCTCAGAATGACGAGATAGGTATTACCCGCAGCGGGCGCCGAGGCCTGCTGCAGTCCGGTTTGCAGAGCACGTTGCAGATCGGTGCCGCCACGGAGACGGCTGCCGCGAACCGCGTCGATGGCGTGCTGAACACTGCCGGCATCGGCGGCGCTGACGGGCACTACCTGTGTTTCGGTATTGAACAGCACTAAGCCAAAGTGATCGGCCGGGCGCAGAGTGTGCAGCAGAGTCTCAAGTGCCTGGTAGCTGCGTTCGAGTTTTTCCCACTGCATCGACAGTGACGTGTCAAAGAGCACGATCACAGTTTTTGGCACTCCGCTGGCCCCGCCAGCCGACGGCGCACCCGTAGAGCCAAAGCCTGACAGAGCCTCGGCTTCAAAGAAGCCCGGTTCGTTGATGCTGCGGACCGGCGCCATTTCTGTCGGCGAGGGCTGGCCGCTGATGGGGTTTCTGTAGGTCAGCAGTTGCAGGGTGTCGGACGCTGTCGGATCGAGATCGTAGGTGGCAACGAAGTCCTCGCCAAGGTTGATGTCTTGTCCTTCGAAGTGTCCCCGCACGAGATGGGGTGTGTTCTGGTCGAGTTGCAGAGGGAACGTTTTGGTCGGCGCCTGGAAGTTACGAATAGGGTGAGCCGTGTGTAGTTCGAAATTGATTTTCAGATGGCGCGCTGTCTGGGCTTGATAAGCGTCAGGCCGCAGCGGAATCGCGAAATACGATTTGAGATTCTCAACCGGGATGGACTCGTGATATTCGATTTCCAGCCGCTTTGTTCCGAAGGCTGGAATCGGAACGATGCGTGCGCTGAAGACAGAGGTGCGCTTGGCTTCTTCCGAGCCACGCTCACCCATCTGGAGAAGGCCGGGGTCGATTGACTGCTGCTTGAGCTGGTTATAGATTTCTTCGGCGCGCTTGCGTTCGAGAATCACGGCAGGCAGGCGCACCGGTCCATCCCAGGTGGCGAAGTCGGAAATGGTGGCGTGGCTGGGCAGCGCGAAGATGTAGTTGCCTTCCTCGATTGCGCCGGTGTGGTTGGCAAAGACCTGGCGCACGAAGACACGGGAATCACCGTTATCGATGCGGACGGTGATCTCCATTTCTTCGAGCGAAAGGGTGGCAGCGTTGGGCTGCTGCTTGTCGCGGGGAATGAGGATGCCTGCGTCGCCGAAGAGCGGCGCCGAAGTCGCGATCAAAATAACGATAAGGACCGGCAAGAACAGTTTTTTCATAGGTGCAGCTTTTGCTCTGGTATGCGGACCAGACCGTTATCCGTACCGACGTAGATGTAGCCGTTAGCGGCGGCGAGCGCGGTGACGTTCGACGACGGCAGACCGTCACGAATCGCCGACCAGCGCGCAGATTGGCGATCATAGACAAACAAACCCTCGCCTAAGGTTCCTGCGAGCACATAACTCGGGGTGACGAGCATCGCGTTGGGATTAACTTCAAACTGGCCGGAGCCCACTTCAAAGGAGTGGAAATGTCCGGAGCGGTCGAGGCCGAGAATGCCCGCGCCGTAAGTGCCAACCATCCATTCGGAGCCGACGGGAACGACGGCGGTGATCCAGTTGTGCTTCAGATTGGACGACGTGGTGGTGTAGTTGGCGGTGATGTCTCCTTTGTTCAATACTGACAGACCGCCGAGCGTGCCGGCCATCAGTTCGTCCCCGGAAACGCCGAGCGCATAGACGTGGTTGTTGACCAGTCCGTGAAACGCGTACATGCTGCGCGCGCCGCTGGCGTCGAGAAAAGTAAGGCCCGCGGGAGTGGCGAGAGCAAGGCCGTCGCGGTAAGCGGCGACGTCGGTGACGTGGTCGGCGATCAGGCCGTCGGCGCGCGTCAGCACCTGCTGCTCGCTTCCGGAATTGTCGAAGCGAACCAGGCCGTTAGCGGTGGCAACGTTGATGGCGCCAATCTTCGCGTCAGGGAGGATCCGGTTCACGCAGAACACGTGCTCATCTTCTATATGGGTGACGCGGCCGTCAGAAGGGAGAAGATCGAGGCCGCGGTCGAAGTAGCCGACCCAGAGACGGCCGATGGAATCGACAGCAAGTGCAGAGATGTTCCGGTCAGTGAGGACGTTAGGGCCTGTTTCGAGAACGCGCTGCTCTCCGAAAGCACGGGGATTCAGGCGATAGAGCCCGTTGCGGGCGACGGCAAACACCGCATCGCCCGACACGAAAAGCTGGTGTACCTCGGACAACTGCGTACCGGGGCCTTGATTCGGGTTCGGGCGCCGGCCTTCCAGCGGAATCAGGATCACGCCTTGATCTTCCGATCCGACATAAAGTTGCGCTGGCGTGGCCAGCAGCGCGGTGGCCATGACTCCGGGAGCGAGCACACGAGCGAAACGGCCGTTGTTGAATACGGCGACGCCGGCGGCTGTCCCGGCGTAGGTCGTATCGCCGGAAATTGCGAGCGACAGCACTTGGGGATCGGGAAGCCCTTGCGCTTCGGAGAAGCTCTCAGTTGCGCCGGCGTGGAAATGCAGGACGCCGCTGCTCAGAGTGCCGACCCACAAGTCCGATTCATTGCCGGCGAGGCCAGTTACGTAGGCCGAATCGAGTGTTCGATGAAGAACCGTGATCTTCTTGCCGTCGTAGACCAGCACACCGCGCTTCTTGGTTCCAAACAGAAGATGCCCGGAGGGAGCAGGCAAGATAGCGGTGATAGCGCGGGCATCGTTGCTAGTGGGTAGAATTTGCCGGAACGAACGGCCGTTGAAGGCGAGGAGGCCATCGTTGGCGGTGGCGACGACAAGTTCAGGCTCGCGCGAGTCGGCGAGAGCGCCCGTGGCGACGGCGATCAGCGGCGAACCAGGCAGCTCACGGCCAACAGCATATTGATGAAGGAGAGCGCCTTCGGGAGTGTATTCCAGCAGTCCGGCAGGGCCAGCAATATAAACGTGATCCTCAAAGCGGGCGGCCTGGAGGAAGACAGCGGGCGAGCTGATCAGTTCGAAGCCCGCATTGGCCGGTTGCGGCAACGGCTGGGCGACAAACCGGAACTCGTGTTCAGCGCGAACATCCTCGGAAGCGGAGCGAATTGCCTGTGAACTGCGCCAGACCACCAGCGCAGCGAAGGCGAAGGCCACAACTGCACCGGCCCCGACTGCCGCGCGCACGGACACGATGGACGACCGCTTCATAACTCCTCTGGCCAGGAAAGTGAACTATAAATTGCGGACCCGGCGCTGCAAATTGAGAAGCAAGGTGCGGACCAAACCAGATAACGGCCCAGACAAAGGGTTTCGACGCAACGGGTAGGAGGCATTGCGTGTGGCGGCACACACTGTCTCAAGCGGGACACAGAGGCGGAAAGATGCTTCTGCCCTCGGGCAAGCGGCCCGCTGTTCCGGCTCGATATGGTCGTCGGCAAATGGGAGGTGATCCAAACCCAAATCGCCCCCAAACTCTTCGACGTTCAATCTGTAAACGACTCAAGCAATCGAACAAAACTTCCCTTCTCACCGGCGAGAACTCTGCTACGTGGCGGCAACGTTCAAGGACAGCAGACAGCCACCGTGTCGAGACAACAATCTCGGTTTAACTTTTCTGATGCAATTCGGAATTACCGTCTCACAGAAACCAGCGGAGTTACCATGCTGCAGAAGGTGATTCCGGACCAACGCGAGCCACAAGTCGGCCTCGATGAGATCCCTTGAATTCCCGAAGTCCGTTTATGGAGAGCAATGTCTTGAAAGCCAAAAGTGGCGCGAGAGAACCCGAATTATTATGAGGCGCTATTTGGCAAAGCGGCAGTTCAAGAGCATCTGAATCCCTAAGAGGTGGACGTTTGAAGGGTGGCGTCTCTCAGGATCTGCTGGCGTGTCTTCCATGGTTGCTTGGGGCCGCAGATCGGTTCAAAGAGTGCGTCGTCAATGGACTCGTGGTCTTGCCGACTAATGAGGTCGTAAAAATCTACCGCCAAACTGCAATACAGTGCATGCCTGCAGTGCTCCAGCCCGGCGCATGATGCCTCGTGAGCCTTTGATAGGGAACTAGTTAACTTGTTAATCGACTACAACCGCAACCTGGCATCTTGGTTGCTAATCTTGGTGATGTCAATAAACTCTATTACAACCATAGAGTTTATGGCATAATTTCGAACATTATGAAAATCTCCCAAAAAGGTTTGTACGCGCTACAGGCGATGATGATGCTAGCCAGGCACTACAACCAGGGCGCCATCCGCATCCGCGACATTGCCTACGAAGAGGCGCTGCCGGAAAAATTTCTGGAACTGATTCTGTTGGAGCTCAAGAACGCGCGCATGGTCGAAAGCGTGCGTGGCGCCAAAGGCGGATACCGGTTGCGGCGGGCACCTTCCGAGATCCATCTGAGCGAAATTATCCGGCTGATTGATGGTCCGCTGGCGCCCTTCGGCGATGCCGACCAGTTACGCATTCTGATTGATCGCGACGCCGAACATCGTGCGCTCTATCAAGTCTTTCTCGCGGTGCGCGATGCCGCAGCCAAGATCCTCGAGCACACCACCCTGGCCGACATCATGAATAGCAAGGCTGCGGACGCTTCGAAATCCGGCAAGCGGCGTAAGAAAAAGGGTGAGCCGTCGAGCCTTCTACCCATGGTGGTCCACGGGAATCCGCCGGGGCAAAAATGAGTAAGGGTTTCTTCATTGTTGTGGGGTTGATCTTCCTCATTCTCTCGCTCCCGAGTCTCGCTCAGACCGTGATCCGTGTAGGTGCGTTCCCCAATATCACCCACGCCCAAGCCATGGTCGGCAAGGCTAACGGATGGTTTGAAAAAGCTTTGGGGCCAAGCGAGAGGATTCAATGGACGAGCTTCAACGCAGGTCCATCCGCCATCGAAGCGTTGTTTTCCGGACCCATCGATATGACCTACGTCGGGCCGAATCCCGCCATCACCGGCTACGTGCGTTCCAACGGGGAAGCGCTTCGGGTGGTTGCGGGTGCAGCTAGCGGAGGTGTTGCTCTGGTGGTGAGAAACGATTCGGGCATCCAGAAGCCGGAAGACTTTCATGGCAAGCGAGTGGCGTCGCCGCAGTTGGGCAACACGCAGGACGTGGCCCTGCGCGCGTGGTTGAAAGCTCACGGCATGAAGTCCAACGACAAGGGCGGCGACGTGCAGGTGATTCCGCTGGCCAATCCCGATCAGTTGACTCTGTTTCTGCGAAAACAACTCGATGCTTCGTGGGCTCCCGAGCCTTGGGCCACGCGCCTGATCCACGAAGGCAATGCTCATCTGTTCTTGGATGAGCGCGATCTGTGGCCCAAGGGGCAGTTTGTAATTACCCATTTGATCGTGAGCACCAAATTTCTGCGGGAACATCCGGATGTGGTGAAGAACTGGATCGCCGCGCACGTCGAATTAACCGATTGGATTAACGGCCATCTGCCCGAAGCAAAGAAAATACTGAACGCGCAACTACAGAAGGAAACCGGCAAAGCGCTTTCCCCTGCGGTGCTGGACGAAGCCTTCGGAAGGTTGCAGATCACCTACGATCCCATTCGCAACTCGCTGCTGGCTTCGGCTCGTTCGGCCTACGAGGCTGGTTTTCTGGGAAAACAAATGCCGGATTTGTCCGGCCTGTACGACTTGAATCTCTTGAACCAGGTTTTGACGGAAAAGGGAAAGAGGGCAATTCAATGACACCGAATCCAGCCGTACAACCTTCCTTTGCGAGTGAGCATAGAAGTCCGGTTCGTGGCGCCAGTGGCCGATGGAAGGCGGCAGGTCCGGCAGTCCTTCCGCTTCGCTATGCCGACGCCAGCGGAGTGCCCAAAGTTGCTCTCAAAGGAATTTCCCTGAGCTACAAGACGAACGACGGTTCGCGGTTGCTCGCACTCGATAACATTAATCTGAAAGTGAAGCCCGGAGAATTCCTCTGCATCGTCGGGCCATCGGGCTGCGGTAAATCCACGCTGCTGCACCTGATTGCCGGACTTCACCCGGCGACGTCGGGAAATGTGCTGGTGGATGACAAAGTCGTGCAAGGCACTGGCACGGACCGCATTCTCATCTTCCAGGAACTTGGCCTTTTTCCCTGGCTCACGGTAGGGCAGAACGTCGACTTCGGCATGAAGATGAAGGCGGTCTCCAAAGCAGAACGTAGGGAGAAAACCCAATATTACCTGCGCCTAGTGCACCTTTCGCAGTTCAAGGACAGCTACACTCATCAACTGTCGGGCGGAATGCGGCAACGGGTGGCGCTGGCTCGGGCGCTGGCGACGGAGCCCGACGTTCTGCTCATGGACGAGCCCTTCGCCGCGCTGGACGCCCAAACTCGCGACCTGCTGCACGACGAGTTGGAACGCATCTGGGCCGAAACTGGCCGCACCATTATTTTCGTTACCCACAATGTGCGTGAAGCAGTGCGGCTGGGAGATCGCGTGGCCCTGATGACCTTCCGCCCGGGACGGGTGAAGAGGGAATATCTGATCGACCTGCCGCGGCCACGGGTGCTTGAAGATACGACGGTGGCGAAAAGCGCGCGCGAAATCCTCAACGATTTGCGCGAGGAGATCAACAAATCGCTGGAAGAGCAGTACGGCCAGAAGGAGGTTACGGCATGAAGCGATTCGCCCGGCACGCAATCTTCTATGGCGTGCTCATCGGGATCTGGGTCGTGCTGGCCAAACTGAAAATATGGCCGCCCTACGTATTCCCAACCCCAAAAGGTGTGATGGAGTCGTTGTGGGCCGGTTTCGCCGATCACAGCTTCTGGATTGCGATCGCAGTCAGCATGAAGCGCATGTTGCTCGGCTACAGTTTGTCGGTGGTGCTGGGGATGGTGCTCGGTCTAGGCGTCGCCAGCAACAAGTTTCTCGAAGAAACCATGGGCGGTCTGCTGGTCAGCCTACAAAGTTTGCCCAGTATCTGCTGGCTCCCGCTGGCTGTGTTGTGGTTCGGCTTGACAGAAAAAGCAATTCTTTTCGTGGTGGTGATGGGCTCGCTATTGTCCGTGACTATCGCGATGGAGACGGGTCGGCAGCAGATGCCGAAGATCTATGGCATGGCCGGACGCAATCTTGGAGCCCACGGATTCAAGCTCTTCTGGTACGTGTTGCTGCCGGCGAGCCTGCCGTTCATTCTCTCCGGTCTCAAACAGGGCTGGGCATTCGCCTGGCGCTCGCTGATCTCCGGCGAGATGATCTTCGTGAGCCTGGGTCTGGGGCAACTGCTGATGATGGGGCGCGATCTGAACGACATGAGTCAGGTGATTGCGGTCATGATGCTGATTATCGCAATTGGATACATCGTGGATGGTCTGGTCTTCAAGACCATCGAACGCCGGTTGCAGCATAAGTGGGGGTTGGCACCGGCTTAGGCCCGTTTGTCCGTTGTGAACTCTGTAGTGTAAAGTACCCGACTCCCAAGGGAGTCGAAAACAATAGGAGCGTCGAAACAAATGAAACCAGGACAGAAACGGCGATCTCGATAATATCGATCATAATAATCATTATGATCCTATTAAACGGGACTCGTATCCGCTCAAACCGGCGCCATCGCTATTACTCCCCCGGATGTGGTGTTCGACTAAAAACTCAAAAAGGAGAGAATTGAAATTCCATGAAATCAACTAAGACCCTGTTTCTCACCGCTCTCACGCTTGCGCTTCTCACCACGAGCGTTTGGGCAGAAACCCCGGCATCAGGTGCACCGGCTGCTAAAGAGACCACCCCAGTGCCCGCGCCGCCACCAATTACGGCTGCCGATGTACTGGCTTTGAAAGATGCCATGGCTGCGCAGCAGCAACAGATCGAGCGACTTACACTGCAGCTGCAGCGCCTGCAGGCCGGGCAGTCGCAGCCACCCGCGCCGGAAGCTGCGGGCAAGACCGACGCAGCCCAAACCCAAGCCATTCCGCAACAGTTGGCGGAAGTTAGTAACAGTGTTGCGGTTCAGCAAAATCCCGCGCCAAGCTCCGGGCTTAACGTTCAGGAGACGACGCCGCAGACGCCTTCGAACCCGCTGGAGAGCCCCGTCATATCCATTCACTTCCGAGGCATCACAATTACCCCAGGCGGGTTCGCCGAAGCTGCATTCGTGCGGCGGTCGAGAGCCCTCGCAGCAGACCTGACCACCCCGTTCAATTCGCTGACCCTGCCGGGCGCTTCGCAGAGCCAGCTGTCAGAGTTTTTCGGCTCCGCCCGCCAGTCTCGGCCTACGGTGTACGTCGACGGGCGTCTGGGGAATGTAGAGCTCTCCAGCTACGTCTCCGGTGATTTTCTCTCCGCAGCCGACACCTCCTCAGCCACGCAGACGAACAGTTACAGCTTCCGTCTTCGCCAGGCGTGGGGCCAGGCCAAATTCGATAACGGATGGAGCTTCCTCGGCGGGCAGAGTTGGAGCCTGCTGACCGAAAATAAGCAGAGCATCGCCCCCAGCGATGATGTCGGCAAGGCCAACGATTCCCGACCCATGACCATCGACCCGGGGTACAACGTCGGGTTCACTTTCGCGCGCCAGTATGGGATTCGCCTAACCAAAGACTTCAACCATAAGGTAGCGGTAGCCGTAGCCGTGGAAAACCCGCAAGCTACGCTGACCTCTCACGGCAACGCAGACAACTTCCTGCTCGGCGCGGCGGGCGCCACCAACAGTTACAACGACGCGATCACCGGTTGCGCCACCAACTCCTACACCCCCACCGGCGCAACCACTCCCGTCTACTACGTTACCTGCACGCCTGCAGCCACTTATTCCTTCAACCCGTCGCCGGATATCATCGCCAAGGTGGCGTTCGATCCGGGTTTTGGGCACTACGAGGTCTTCGGATTGTATGACCGGTTCCGCGACCGCGCCTTTCCTTGCGCAGACTTCACCATCGGCAAGACTGGGCCTTGCCCGACCAACCCCAAGGTTACAGGTCCTAGTGCTTCGGGTGCCTTTAACGCCTCGAAAAACGGTGGCGGCGTCGGAGCCAATGCCCGCTGGAATTTCTACGATAAACACATCGTTTTCGGTTTGCACGGTTTTGGAGGCAGCGGAGTGGGGCGGTACGGTGCGGCTCAGCTTTCCGATCTTTCCATTCATGCCAACGGAACTCCTGACCTGATTAAGAACCTCCAGGGTTTAGCCTCGCTGGAGTGGCACGGCAAGAAACTGGATGTCTATCTTTACACTGGCGCGGAGTATAACAGCCGGACCTCCGATTACGATCTCAATACGAAAACGTATGTCGGCTACGGATCGCCGCTTTTCAATAACTCCGGTTGCACCGCTGAGACGCCTCCTTCGATTGCGGTTACGGCGGGATTCAATCCAGGATCGCTCTCCAAATGCACCGGCGACTCGCGGGCGGTTATCGAGGGTACGGCCGGCTTCTGGTACCGCTTCTACAGCGGGCCCAGGGGCAGATTCCAGTTCGGCACGCAGTACTCCTACGTGACTCGTCAGACCTGGACTGGCGTCGGCGGAGTAGGGCCGGAAGGCTTGGACAACATGGTCTTCACCTCGTTCCGCTACTACTTGCCCTAAGGCCGAAAATGGTCCCGCGTCAGCCTTTGACGCGGGACCATCAGGTTTAATGGGCCACTCAACTTTCTGAGGGGCGCCTTCCCTTCGGAAACGCCGCCGGTCCGGTTTCGGACTTCTCTCCTTTTCCGGGCTGGTGGTGTTGACACTTCACCGGGCAGTTCCTTCAGTATGCGAGGAGAACTAAACAGCCTTGGCTGGCCGCTTGGCTTTGCCAATCATCGTGATGCTGCCGCATACTATGAAATCTTGGGCAAGAACCTAATGATGATTTCGCGCCGCGATTTTCTGAAACGAGTTTCCGGGGCTGTTGCCGTCGCCGGCGTTGTTCCTCCGCTGCTGACTTGGGCAACGGATGATTCATCGCTGCAGATACCGGGCGAGGAAGGCATGATCGTGCGCTCAGCCCGCTTCCTCGATTTAGAGAGCCCTCCAGAGTTTCTTACTTCCTGGATCACTCCCGTTCCGCACTTCTTCGTGCGCAATCACATGCACGAGCCCAGCACGCTGGATCCTGATTCATGGCGACTGACTGTTGCGGGGGAAGTCGAAAAGCCACTGACCCTGAGCCTGGCGGATTTGTTCAAGCTCGAAAAGCACACAGTAACCAATACGCTCGAATGCGCGGGCAACGGACGCGGTTTCCAACAACCTCATGTTCCCGGCGTCCAGTGGCAAAAGGGAGGAGTAGGGAACGCCCGCTTCAGCGGTCCCCGATTGCGCGATGTCCTGCAACGCGCCGGACTAAAGCCCACTGGCAAGCACGTCATGTTTCATGGCTTGGATGAAGTCCCCGGCAAAGTGCCGCCCTTCATTCGCAGCATTCCCATCGAGAAAGCGACCGACGGCGACACCTTGATTGCCACCCGCATGAACGATGCCCCGCTCAGCAAACATCACGGTTTTCCCGCGCGCTCTCTGGTTCCCGGCTGGATCGGCGCCGCTTCCTGCAAATGGCTCTCTGAAATCAAAGTGCTAGACAAGGAGTTTGACGGCAACTTCATGAAGCCGGGATACAGATTTCCCAACCAACCCGGCAAGCCCGGCGAGCCGATAAATCCCGACGACATGCACGTGATCACCGCTCTGAATGTAAAGTCCGTCATCGCCACTCCGGCCGATGGCTCAACCTTAAAGTCGCGTTCCATTCACATCCAGGGCGTTGCCTGGGCAGGCGAGGCAGATATTGCGCGCGTCGAAATCTCCACTGACTCCGGCGCAACCTGGAAACCGGCGCAGCTAGGCCGCGAGCAGTCAAAGTATGCCTGGCGGCTGTGGACGTACGCCTGGAAAGCACCCAAGGCCGGAGATTACAACTTAATGGCGCGAGCCACCGATAGTAGGGGCCGCACCCAGCCCGAAACCGCGGTCTGGAATCCCAGTGGCTATTTGTACAATGCCATCGACCAGGTGAAAATCCATGTTCAATCCTAGAGAGTTAAGATTTCGCGAAACGGGCTCGATCGACTCTGCACAAGGTTCCAGTCACGGTCCTAATGAACTCTCCAAGACAGCCCTGCTGGCTTTCACCTTGTTATTTCTCTTGCCCATGCTCCGGGCGCAATCTCCTGATGTGCCGCCGGGCCCGGCTCAGGCCAAAGTCCGCACCGCATGCCTGGAGTGTCACGACGCCAGCATCATCGTGCAGCAACGTCTGAGCAAAGCCGCGTGGACTAAGGAAGTCGACAAAATGATCAAGTGGGGGGCGCTGGTAGAAGCGGCCGATCGAGATTCCTTCATCGACTACCTCAGCACAAATTTCCCTCCCGACAAGGCAGCAGCCGAAATGCCGCGGGCGGCGTCCACGAAGAGGCACTGAGACCTCCAACCACATTGCAAAAGGAGGAATTCCGTTCCTATCGCCGCCGGCCAAGCAGGCAAGAACCGAAACTGCTCGGCTACAAGTCGACAAGATGCGCGTCAGATGGGCGAAACCCTTACTGTTGATCTGCCGCTTTGCAGCTTTTCGAGACCGTACGAATGTCCGTCTGCACGTTTGCGACCTGCAGTGGGACGCCATCGACCCCGGGTGCAGTATCGCTGGGATTACTACCTGATTTCGTGGGATTCACGCCGGTCTTGATGGTCCCAGAACGTACTTGCCCCTTCACTTCGACTTCGTGGTGAAGTTTGCTATCGAGCTTGTTACCAACTCCCTTTAAGACATATACGAGGCCAGTCTTGTCCTCGACTACGATGTAGTTTCCACGCTGGCCATCACGACCGATGAAGCGATTGAAACTTACTTGCGGCCTCTCGTGATTTTACCGCAGCGTAAAGCACTGACGAACGCTTACGCCACTGCCCTCGATCCGAATCCCTTGGCAGGAATCGAATCGGCACTCAAACGTTGTCACGTCGCGACTCGGATCGTATGGGGCACAGCCGATAAGATCTTCTCGCAGGCGAGCCCTGACTACCTCGCTCACACTGTTGCCAACTCTCTAGGTGTGCGGCGCGTAGCTGGAGCGAACCTCTTTTTCCCAGAAGAGATGCCAGAGCTGATTGTCGAAGAGGCAACTTGGTTATGGAGTCTTTGAGCTTTCAGCGATGCCATTCGCACCAAGTGAGCCTGAAGAAGAAGCTCCCGATGAGCTCGCGAATTCATTGCTAGCACGCTTGCAAGGTCGGAGAGAGGGAAAAGCAACAGACCATGCGCTGCGGCTGACGCTCGGGCTTATCTAATACCTCTCAGCAAGCGATGAATGGTAGGCTATTAGCGTCGCTAGTGGGGTCATGAGTGTAGCCTTGGGAAACACGAACAAACCGGTGTCCGAATTCGACGTGCAATCCTTGTTGAAATCTCCAACGATCACGATTCGGGACACGTACTGCAGGGGTAGCTGCCGGCATCAGAGCGCCGAAGAGTGTACGACTACCGCGCAATTGGTGTTTCCGTATCGTGGCGTCTACGTGCGGCACGTTGGACATGACCAGGCCGTAGGCGAAGCGAACCAAGTGCTATTTTTCCATGCTTTCGAAGGCTACCGGATCAGTCACCCTGTGCCGGGTGGTGATGCCAGTTTGACGCTGGTCATCAGCGAACCGATGCTGCGTGAACTGGCTCCGGCTGCCTTTTTGCGCGACACTGCAACGCTCTCATTTCGTCAACAGCGCTTGCGGATTGATGCGCGAACCCAAGCGCTCGTGGCGCTGCTGCGGCACAGTCTGCGCCAGAAAATCGCCGAACCTTTAGAAGCAGAGACCCTGGCTTTGACCCTAGTACGACGGGCGCTGGGCCCGCGTACCTCGCACGCCGCAGGAGCCACGCTTGGACGGCAGCGGCTAGTGGACCGAGTCAAGCTTGTGTTGGCGAGCGATCTGGCGCGACGCTGGACGTTGGCCGAGATTGCTGCTGAAGTACGCGGCTCCCCAGTTTATCTCACGCAGGTCTTCCAACAAGTAGAAGGTCTACCCTTGTACCGCTATCAATTGCGCCTACGGCTCGCACGGGCGCTGGACCTTCTCGCCCACTATGACGACCTGACGGATCTAAGCCTGGAACTGGGCTTTTCTAGTCACAGCCATTTCAGCGCCGCCTTCCGCGAGGTTTACGGCCGCTCTCCTTCGGAGTTCAGGCAGTCGGCGCTGCATCGCTAAGACCTGTTGCTGTAAACCACTAAAGATTCTGACAGCGGTCCTCTCCTCCTGCGTGGCCTACTGATCACACTGCGGATTTCGGGGGATTGGAGGGCGATGGCATGGCTGGGGAAAGACGCGAGGCAATCAATCAACTGCAGAAGGCCGAGCAGTTTCGGGGACTGCATGTCCGCGGAAAGCCGCTCATCCTGTTCAATATCTGGGACGCCGGCAGCGCCAAGGCTGTCGCCACGGGCGGCGCAAAGGCGATCGCGACGAGCAGTTGGTCGGTCGCCAATGCAAACGGTTTCGGCGATGGCGAGAACATCCCATTCGCCTTGGCTATGGACAATCTGCGCCGGATCGTTGGCGCCACCGATCTACCGGTGACCTTCGATCTGGAAAGCGGCTACGCCGACGCGCCAGAGGCCGTCGGCGACGCTATCGCTCTGGCAATCAACGCGGGAGCGGTGGGCTGCAACCTGGAGGACAGCTTGCCGGCGAACGGAAAACTCCGTGAAACACTCGCTCAGGTCGATCGCATCCGATGTGCTCGACAGAGGGCCGATGCCACCAATATTCCCTTCTTCATCAATGCTCGGACAGATGTCTTTTTTCAGCGAACGGTCGAACAGCATAACGGTGCTATGGTCGTTGAGGCGATCAAGCGAGCACGCGCATACGAGGATGCTGGCGCTGATGGGCTTTTCGCTGCCGGTCTGGCCGATATTAGTCTGATTGCTCACTTGGCCCAAGCGTCGCCGCTGCCGCTTAATGTCATGGTCGGCGACGCCACCTCGTCCGTGCGCGCACTAGCAGAGCATGGCGTCGCAAGGGTGAGTCATGGTCCCCGCCCTTACCTCATGGCGATGAAGGCGTTGGAAGAAGCGGCCCGGGCCGCGGGCTAGGGGCGAGTGACCGCACCAAGAGGTCGTTCCGGGCCACGTTCCCAACGCATCTTGGCGCGTTGACTGCGGCGGACCGAGCGGCGATGTACGCGAAGGGCATCGAGATTTATTGCGCGCGCCCACAGCCGATGCCCGCGATTCCTGGATCGCTTCTGCGCGCCACATCGCGGTTGAGGGCCGGTGCTTCGTGCTATCTTGCAACCAGTTCAACCTCCGGCGCGACTTCCCGGCCGATTATCGTTCGGGGTTTGGCGACGATCCAGATGCAATTGTGACTCGCGGCGGGAGCTGCATCATTGATCCCTTCGGTAACTTTCTCGCGGGACCAAACATGGAAGGCGAAGCGATTCTGATCGCCGAGATTGATCGCACGCAGATCGTCCGGGGAAAATTCGATCTGGATGTTGTTGGCCATTATGCACGGCCAGATATCCTCCAGCTCCACGTGGACGAGCGGTCTAAACAACCAGTGACCACGCAAACTTCCGAAACAAGCGGGCCCCTTAAGCGTCGTGACGGAGATTGGGACGCAGAGTGAGTGAACCATCGTCGTTCAGTTTCTGGTGACAAGCCCAACGCACCGGATAGCGCATATTCTTTACCTCGATCTCCGCTCTGAGTCTTAGTCCGCGCCATTTTGTCCGTTGCGGCAGCACAAACTGCGCCTGCCGGACCTTGCCAGGCAGAGGATACCCAGGATCTAAGCAACCGCTCTTAAGTGGTTTCCCGTCCTCGCTCTCCACGGTCACCCGCAACACACCCGGAACACCCGCAATACCGTCGTTGGCGAAGCCGACGATCAGCCCCAGGTAGCCGCCATCTTCATAGCTCCAGATCATGGACGGCCTCATACGATAGCCGATTCGACGATTGATCCGATCGAACCAGGCTGGCGATGACTGGTAGTAGCTCATCAGATTCCTGGCGTTGATCTGGTGGAAGTTCCAAAGCGACCAGTAATTCGCCCCTACATCCATCACATGAGCGATGATATTGTCGGCGGGAGATATCCCTTCCTGTACGGCGAGAGGATCTGGAGCTTTGCCCGGGAGCCCCTGTTCGAGCACCGCAGCGATCCAAGGCGGGCGGTTACTGAGAGCTTCAATCTGCTCATTTTCAATGAAGATGGTGTCACTCCGAATCCAGTTATTGCTGCGGACCGTGCGATCAAGAACTTCCGAATTTCCAACTCGGCTGTAGTCGGGTTGGGTGTTGGTCAACAAAGGGGTCTTCGTAAAGTGCTCCAGCTGAACTTCCAGCATGTTGATCCAGGTGCGCTCGGCGGTCTGGTAATCGGGGAAAGGGTGATTGCTGAAGGGCCAGGTGTGGCCTTCGCCCCAGAATCCATACATGAAGGTATCGATGAACTCGATGGTTGGACTACCGTTAAATTCCGCCGCCAACAGTCCAATCAGATCCCTGAATGCCTGCTGAAAAAAAGGATGGTCAAACCGGGGCTGGTAGCGCGTATACGGGTTCTGCAGGAATCTTGCCGCCGCGCTCGCTTCCTTCTGATCGGCGATGAGTTCAACAGTCGGTACCTTGCCGAGAACAAAATCCGGTAACGCCGGTTGGTGTGAGTAGTCTGGAGCGCTCATCTGGATTCGCATTCCGATGCGCTTGTTATTTTTCTTGGCCAAATCGAAAACAAGCTTCAAGTAATCAGGCATCTCGAGACGCCCCGCTCGCGGCTGGATTTCCCGCCACGTCGGGCGTATGTAAAGCTGCTGCCCCAGGGGGAACCGAACCAGATCCTCAATCGCTTGGGGAATGTTGTCCGATTTGATTTCCTCTGTGCCCATATCGGCCGTGATGTATGTGATCAGTCCCTTCCCATAGTTCGGCACGACTTCTTCCGAGGGGGTTGTGGTCATAACCACGTCATCGGTCGGAATGGAGGCATCGGGAGGGTACTGGGAAAAGGGACCCTGATTGAGGCGGTCGGTCACGGTTGGGCCAGAACCAAAGTCGTATTTTCCCCAATTGTGCGCAGGGACGATTCCCCGCGCTTTGTTTGTTCCGAGTTCAGCAGCCACTGCTAATGCAACACCACTTCTGAGAAAGTCTCTGCGCTGCATCGAAGTTGTTTCCTCCTCGCGTTGCACGCGATTTCGATTTCGCCGCGCCACCCATGAGCCGGCTGTCGATGGTCCCAGCCGGGGTGAGTTCTCCGTCGGCTAGAACGGCAATTTCATGAGCGCACATCATTTGTCAGTCGGCTGCTCGAAACGCCGGTTCGCGCGGAGTTCGGGAGTTGGTTTCAGTTCGCCGCTTACTCCGATGGAAAAGCTCTGTTCATAGGGCGCGTCGTCCGGCCCGTCCACTTTGAGCCGAACTGTGAAATCGGCCGCTCGGGTATAGCAATGAGAAACGGTGGACCCTTCCGAGATCGTCCCGTCGCCGAAGTCCCAGTGATAGCCGAGCGCCGGTACGCCCTCAGGATCGGCCTGAGCCGAGAAGGCGATGGTCTCCCCAACCTTCGACTGAGAAGGGATCCGGGCCGTAACCTTTGGGGCGGCCTTGGCGACGGCAGTGTCCACCAGCTTGATTATCACCGCCGATTGCGGTGACTGATTCTCAATCCGGATCGTGCCACCTTCGAGCACAAAGGCTGCGTTTGAATCCAAGACCCCAGTCGCCACCATCGTGGAGCTAGCTGGGAGCCCGAGGTCGGTGAGGCGCAACGAGCGCGAGCGCGGCCGGTCGGTCCAGTTGAAAACGGTCAAGATGTTTTGGCGAGGGCTTTGCCGAAGCAAGAAGAGACTCGGTTGTCCATCCTCCGGGTCGTAAGTCATCAGATCTACGGGCGTTGAGGCGCGCCCAGCTTTGGCCATATTTAGCAAGTCCCGGTTTTCCACCAAGGCCAGTCGATCCTTCTCATTGTTGAGCACTAGTAGGTCATCGCCGATTTCGTACATGCCACCGGCGACCGCAGAGAGCGCGATCGAAGCCTGCGCTGCCGCCAGCGAATGTGATGAACGCTCGCCCGCATGCTCCACCAGATATGTATCGGTGACGTTGAAAGCGTCCGGGTCATTGATGAAAAAGTTGCCGTTCATGTAGAAGCGGGCCGCGATGCCGGGGGCGGCGGTCTTCGACCTCAAAAAACTGTGTCCTGTGTCGGCGGAGACGCGGCCTGTGTCTACGATCCCGACGGGATTGAGCATCGGACTTCCGTCCTTGTCCAGGATCACGTCGTCGCCGACGGTGTCGCGAATGACCTGCAAGCCGATACGCTGGGCTTCGAGTGCAGTGGTCCTTGGGCGATAGTAGTAACCTTCAATTGCCGTCGTATCCATGAAGTCCAATTTGATGAAACGAACTCCCCATTCCCGGACCAACGTCTTATAGGTCTGGCGCAAGTATTCCTGCGCCCCAGGATGTGTCGTATCAAGCGCGTAAAGCGTGTCAACACCCTGCTTCCACAAATCCTCTAGGGGAATCGGCTGGCCCTTGGCATTGTGGACCAACCAATCCTTGTGATGTTCGTAAATCCAGGCCCGACTGCTTACCTCGAACGGCGCCGTCCACAAGCCAACGGTCAAGCCATCTCTCAAAATACGATGAGCCACAAACCGCATGCCGTCCGGGAATTGCGTTGCGTTGGGCGTGGCGTACTCTCCGCGCGCGTACTGATAGCCATCGTCGATTTGGAGATATTTGTAACCAAGCGATTTCAAATGCTGCGACAGCCAATCGGCAGTCGCCAGCGTCTCGCCTTCGTTGATCGCGCCGTAGTAGGCAGTCCAGCTCCACCATCCCATTGGAATCTCACTCGAAACGCGTGGGCGATGCAGCCGTCGAATGGCGGAACCATAAGCACGAAGCTGCCCGAGGTAGTCGGACCCTGCCGCGAACATCAATCGTTCAGAGCTCATCTCTTCGCCAGGATTCAGTGGAAGACTTAGTTCGATCCGGTCGCACTGCAGAGACTTCGCTTCCAGAGACTTTGCCTCACTGTAATCTTTCTGAATCTCCGTGGTACCGGTAGATTCGACGGTATAGGACGCGATCTTAGCTCCGGCATCTTTGCCCTCGGTTTTGAGTCGCAAAAGCGTCAGGAAACGGTCCGATGTGAGTGCGCCAAGAAATAAGCTTTGCTTGGTCATGCGGTTGTAAATCAGCTGACTTCCAACTCCGCGATGCATTCCGCCCGGAGCGTTCCCGAGATCGTAGATCATCAAGTCGGGCCAATCTTCACTGAAGCTATCGGAGAGAATTCGCTCATCCGCTGGACGCCCACCCAAGTTGACGATCGGGTCTCCCATGGCCTCAACACTACGGATTGCCTGCACTGACGTTGCCTTGCGCGTCTGGTTCCTGACCCGCACTTGAACGGTGCCGTAGGGATTTTGGGTGTAAAGCTGAACTACATAGATAAGATCAGGACTGTCGTCGAGTCCGCTGCAAGTGACCGTGAACTGTCTACCGGATCCAAGAGGGTCGCGGAATGGCGACTCGGAAACCGAATGCGAGGGATAGCTCCCGGTACGCAGCCAGGTGTGATCGACCAGAGCGCTTATGCTTGCCTGCAGCGCAGATTGGCTGCCAATGGGTCCAAATTGATACGATCCCTCCTGACCATTGACCGTCACGGATAGAGTGCCATTAGTCAGTTGCTGCGCGGAACACACGCACGCGGCGATAGTCGCGCCCATCATGCTGCACAGCAGGACCGCGAGCATCTTTCGCGCGGTTTCGACCGCACGCGGTGCAATTGCCAGCTTTCGGATCAGACACCGTGCGTTGGTCATGAGTTCGTTCCATCTTGAGCGTAGAATTCACGCGCTGATCAAATACCAATCCGACATCTAGCTGCAATCTTCGTCAGAAGCGCCAATAGCGGCCCACTAGAAAGAGAACTTCAGGGCAAACTGTATCTGTCGTGGCGGCCGAGCAGCCGTCAAGCTGCCGTATTGCGATGTTCCAAGAGTGGTTGCGTTGTTGCCGTTTTGCGGACCGCTATTCGCGAACAGGAAGTTGGTGTGATTCAGGAGATTAAAAAACTCCGCGCGAAATTCCAGAGTCGTCTTCTCCGAGGTGTGGAAGAACTTGAATACGGAGAAGTCCCAGGTCTTGTATCCCGGCGCCTGAATGGTGTTACGGCCGACGTTGCCGAAGGATCCCAGAGGAGGATCGGTGAATGCGCAAGTGTTGAACCATGCGGTCGGCGTGCGAATTCTGTCGGGAGCAAGCCCGCCCTGCGACACCAGGATCTGGCACTGCGGGTTGGGATTGCCCGGCACAACGCCTGCCCGGTTCGGATCTCCGACTTGGTCAGGACGTTGTGACACGCCACCGGCGCCGCCGTCAGCATTCGCGAAGTTTCCGTCCGCGTCGAGCACCGTAAACCAGTTGCCGCTGGAGATCGATACGATATTCGCAACTTGCCAACCTCCGACGACCTGGTTGGCGAACCCGGTCGCATTCCCCAGGAAGTGTTTGCCGTGACCGAAGGGCAACTCGTAGATCGAATTCAACACCAAGCGGTTGCGCACGTCGAAATCAGAATTGCCGTATTCTGCCTGCGGATTACGGAAGTAGCGGAAGTCGCTGTTGTTTTGTGTAGGACCAAGGTTCGCGTTGGAGGCGATATCCAGCGAATGCGCGTAAGTGTAGGATGCCTGGAACTGCAGGCCTTTCGCGAAGCGCTTTTCGAAACTTGCCTGCAGCGAGTTGTAATTGGAGGATCCAGTCGAGCGGAACCAATCAATACCCGTGTCGAAAACCGGGGCGCAGTACTGGGGTGTCGCCAGGGCACAGGGGCCGGGGGCTCCGATTAAGGTCGCAAACACCGGCCGTCGCGGCGCAGTCGCGTCATTTGGATTCGGGTCTGGCGCTGCCTGGTTGCCGTTGAAGAACGTATACAACTTCGTCCCTTTGGAACCCGCATAGCCCAGCGTGAGCACACTGTTCGCGGGTAGTTCCCGTTCAAAGCTTAAGTGCCACTGCTGCATGTAGGGCGTGCGCAGGTTCTTATCAACGGAGAAAAAGATGGGGGTGTTGGGATTGACCAGTGAGTTGGCGGGGAAGCCGCCGGCCAGCGAAGGAATCTGAGTTACGCGGCAATCTCCCGCAGTGGGGTTCGCCGTCGGCGCGCTACAGGGCGAAATGAACGATTCGTTGGTGAAGAACGGAGGATTGAATCCGGGACTCGGATTCGAGTACGGCCCGTTCTCCTGCCCGCCGTAGAAAATGCCATAGCCCGTGCGCAAAACGGTCTTCGGAGTGAACTGCCATGCCAGGCCGACGCGCGGCGCGAAGTTAGTCAGGTCGGAGTTGATGAGCCCACGGCTGCCAGTGGCGCTGATCTTGACGTACTGCGCGATGTAGGGCGTGAGCTTCGCGGTTTGTCCGCTCGGCACAAAGATGGTGGGATTGGCGGGATTGCTGAGGTCAAAGTTCCCCACGTCGTTGAAGCGATCCGACACGGTGCCAAATAATTCGTAGCGCAATCCCAAGTTCAATACCAGAGTCGGCCTTACCTTCCAATCATCCTGCGCGTACAACGCATAGGTGTTCCGGAAATAGTCCACATTGTGAAGGTTGTTGATGCTGCCGCTGCTGGCAAGCCCTGCCATGAAGGAAGCGAACCCAGAGCCTCCGGTCCCGATCGCCGCGGGATTATCCGTCAGTGTGCTGTTGAAATTCAGCGTCCCGCGCGCTGCCGCCGGTTGAAAGATGGTGAATTCTTCACGGCGTATCTCTGTGCCAATCTTCCAGGTATTGCGCCCATGCACCCAGGTCAGGTTTTCCGAGAGGGTGTAGGAATTCTGCAGCTCCACCGAAGGCAGGAACGTGGGGCTGCCCAACGTGGCGACGTCGCTAAAAATCAGCTGCGGCAGCCCGCCAATGCCGGGCGAAAAAGGAACGCCGGGAAAATTGACATTGGGCTGGGCCGATACGTTGGTGTTCGCGTTGAGTTCCAGGCGATGGGCGTTGACCCGGTTGTAGCCCAGCCGGAATTCGTTGATCAACTCGGGCTTGAAAATGTGCGTCCAACTGGCGGCAAAACTACGGTAGGAGAAATCCTCTTCGCCGCTGAAGAATCCACCGCCATCGGCCAATCCACCGAAGGTTCCAGGAATGAAGCTGGGCTGATTTTCGAAGCTGAAGCGGAAGAAGGTGTTGTCACTGTCAGAGAATTTCTGGTCCACCCGAGCGTCAAAGTTGTTGCGCGTTTCTTTGCGCACAGGATTAGCGAGGAAGTTGTTCCCACTCGAGTTGATCGGCCCCGCCGCTGGATACAACGCTGCCAGCCTCAGCGCCAATGGATCCAATGAACCACCACCCGCCACCACCGGCGCCGCTGGGATCTTGTTCAGAGGTTTCCCCGTCGCGTCATATTGGAAGGGCACTCCGCAACTCGCTTGCGCCAGCTTGGCGTCGAAAATCTCGCCCGCATAGGTCGGTCCCCCGTTACAATCCGTGCCGGTCACGGTCGTATAGTCAATCAGGCTCGAAAAATCTCCCGTCCGCCACCCCGTCGGTGGCACGAATGCGGTCTGGGTTTGCGCCTGGCGCACGCGGAATCCCTCGTAGTCGACAAAGAAGAACGTGCGATTCCTTCCGTCGTACCAGTGCGGCAGCAATACCGGCCCGCCGAAGGTTGCGCCAAACTGGTTCTGCTGGTACTGAGGTACGGGCCCCACTGCATCAAAATAATTCCGCCCATCCAGTTTGTTGTTGCGAAGAAATTCCCAGGCCGAGCCGTGAAGTTGGTTGGTCCCCGACTTGATAACCGCGTTCACGATGGCACCGTTGCCGCGCCCGAACTCCGCGCTGTAGGCATTGGTTTGTACCTTGAATTCTTGCAGAGCTTCCACTGGGGGCTGAATCACGAAGTTCGTTTCGTTGAGCAGGTCGGGCAGGTTCGAGTTGTTGTCCACGCCATCCAGCAAGAAATTGTTCTGCAGCGACCGTGCTCCGTTGGCGCTGAAACCGTATCCGCCTTCATCGCGCGCGCCCGGTTCGCTGGGCGCGGTGCCCGGGCTGAGCAGCGCCAACTGGGCAAAGTTTCGCCCGTTAAGGGGCAGGTTGCTCACCCGCTTCTGGTCGACGACCTGTCCCAACTCCGAAGTTTCGGTTTCGAGCAGCGGCGCCGCTTCCGTGACTACCACCACTTCGGATATTTGCCCGACCTGCAGGGTCATGTTGATGGCGACGCGTCCCTGCACGTTCAACTCCACAACCTCTGACACCGTCTTCTTGAACCCCGTCTTCTCCACCGTGACCTTATAGCGTGCAATGTGCAGTGGACTCGCGACATACTCTCCCTCGTCGTTGGTGGAGAGAGTCATTTGGACGCCGCGATCCACGTCCTCCACCGTGACCTTAGCGCCTTGAACCACCGCACCGCTAGGATCGCGTACCACTCCGACAATGGTCCCGGCATCCTTCTGCGCCCATAACGGTGTAGCTAAGCCAATGGCTACAGAAAGAAACAGCGCCACAAGGGTTTCTCGGGCGTGAAAAAAAGCGGTCATGGCAAGCCTCCCTAAGTTGCATCCAAGAAGCGCTGGACTCTCACTTCGAAGTGCGGATGTTTCGTAATGTTACGAAAGATTACTTTTACTTCCGTTTTGCGGCCTTGTCAACCGGAATATTCTTCCTGCCAAGTCGTGTCGTCGCGCTGTTTGGCGGAAGACCGCAAATCCTAGCCCATTGTCACCGTCGGAAACAGTCATGGGTGTTCGCAGCAGAGCGACTTCGCCAAGGGTGCAAACCGCGGGGAACGCGTGTCGGACGCTCTTGCCGCCGCCGAGCGATTGCTTCTGACGGGCAAGTTCGGCAATTTGCGCAAGGACGTCTCCATCCATCGCCACCTTCGACGCTACTACACGAACGAGGGGGCTTCTCGAACCGAATAACACTGCCCTGGGTGGAGCCGCATTTTCAGCCGCAAGCGAGCGGTTCCGGGTGTGTCCCTACGAACCAGATTGGGGCGAACCAAATCGGAACATTTCCCTAGACAACGGAATGTTATGCGGGATAAAAGAGAAGTGCTAAGAGAATCCGCTATTGGCAGGCGTGCCGTAGATCGGCTCAAAATTTCTGAAATGCTAAACGAAGAGCGGCAAAGAGCGATCCTCGATCTGCTGCGTCGGGATGGCCGGGTCTTGGTCGTGGACTTGGCCAGACATTTCCACACTTCCCAGGTCACCATCCGCAAGGACCTGGAGATCTTGCATGCAAAAGGCCAGGTTCACCGCACCCACGGCGGTGCACTTCCCGCGCGCGACGGCGCCCTAGAAGATCTCTCTTTGCGAGAAAAAGAGAAGTTGCATCGCAAGGAGAAGCTGCAGATTGCGTCGGCTGCAGCGAGAATGGTATCGGAAGGGCAAGTGGTCGTCCTCGATTCCGGCACTACGACTACCGCCATCGCCCGCGCCCTCCGCAATTTTCAGAATCTGACGGTCATTACCAACGCGGCGAATATCGCAGCTGAACTCTCCGGATCGGTGTTAGAAGTGATTTTGACCGGGGGCAGTCTGAGGAAAAACTCTTTTTCTTTGGTCGGGCCGCTCGCCGAGGAGACGCTCCATAAGTTGCATGCCGACATCCTTTTTCTTGGAGTCGATGGATTCGACGTTCAGTATGGGCTCAGCACACCCAATCTTTTGGAAGCGAAAGTAAATCGCGCCATGATAGAGATTTCCAAAGTGGCGGTGGCCGTCTGTGATTCCAGCAAATTCGGGAAACGCAGCCTCTCGTTGATTGCTTCCACTTCTTCTCTACAACATGTCATCACTGATGCCGGGATCCCCAAGGCAGACCTGAACGCACTAAAGAAATCCGGGGTTCAAGTCACGGTCGTTTAATTCTTTAGTCCGTACGGTGAACTTCTTCAGAGGCTGCCTTGCGTTGTTCCTGTACACACGGCGCAAAACTTCATCGGGAAGAAACTCCCCAAGTTCCTTCCGTTCCTATCTGAGCGCAGCTCAGTCCGTTGCTTCGGGGAGATCATAAATCGATCTCCTACAAGCACGTTTGGGGACAGTTTCCATTTAGCCGAAGATACACCCGCCGATCCTAATCAACCGATTGCAACAGGCCCAGATTGAACAGCCGGTTGGTCTAATCGACGGGCATGTGGTCATCAGGGGTCAGCCCGTGCCCGCAACCCAGTTCCCTCACCTTTAGCGGCGGGTCCTGCTGGCGGCGCCACCTTGCCGTCCGGCACCGGCCCTACTCGCACGCGGCGGTTATGCTTCTGCGCCATTCTTCTTCATAAGATCTTCCAGGCCATCCGACCTTAGTCCGTTTCAAGCGCAATGCTAATCAAGTTCGACACCCCGCTTTATACCGCACTCTTAGGTTCCTCGCTAACTAAATAGCGCATTCCGTCTTCCCTCGCCGGTTCTATACGAACACGTAAATGAGAGTTTTGCTCTGAATCCACCTCTAGGCAAGATCATACATTTGGCAAATCGAGCAACTCGCGGGGAGGGGTACAGATCCGCTAAGTCCAGGTAGTCAAGTTGTGCATGCATACCATGTTCAGCTTTGGCATCCAGTTTCACCGGGAACCGGTCAAGACGAAAGTCATGTTGATTTATATTAACCAATATGCAAATATCTCAATATAGCAATGCCTGAGCTATCACAATTCACAGCCGAGTTTTTCAAGGCCTTGGCGCATCCGATGCGGGTCAGAATACTGGACATGCTTCGCTCCGGGGAAGTCGGTGTCAATGAGCTCAGCGTCCGTCTTAGAGTTGAACAAAGTACGCTTTCTCAACAGCTTGCAGTCTTGCGAAAGAGCAGCATTGTGGTTGGCCGCAAGGAAGGCCAGAACGTTTACTACTCCGTGCCAGATCAAGCAATCTTTCGTCTGCTCGACGACGCTCGGCAGGTCTTCAACAACCATTTGGTAGATATAAGGGATCTGCTTTCTCAACTCAGTCCAGCGGGGGAAAAGTGAGCGGCACATTCGACGTGGGGCTCCGCCTGATGTCCCCGCGTTTGGAATTCACCGTTGCTCCCTGCCGATTTAGTGGTCGGGCGGAGGGACAGATGTTCCAATGACGGAAGTTGCCTTCAGTTCGTTTCTTGTGGCAACGCTATCGGTCCCCGTAGTCACCCTGATTTCTCGGCGGTGGACAAAAGCGCGCTCCCTTCCTCCCATACTGCTAATGGGATCGTTAGCGGTCGGGATCGCGGTTGCAGCGGCCGGGTTTTACGGTGGGCGAAAATTCGTGGTTGATGTTTCGCAAGTGGCATCGTTCTCTTTCGCACTCAGCGTGGACCGGCTCAGCGCGTTCTTTCTATTGCTGATTTGCTCGGTCTCACTGCCGGTCATCCTGTTTTCGAGCTCGTACATTCCGCGCCACTATTCCGGAGCACGCCGGCATTGGCTGTGGGTGCTCTTGCCTCTGTTCCTGATGTCGATGGTCGTGGTCGTAACCGCTTCCACCACGTTTGCGTTTCTGTTCGGATGGGAACTGATGACCCTGTTCTCCGCCGGCCTCATCCTGATTGATGGCGACTCAGAACAGCGGCGCCACAGCATCTTTATCTATCTCCTGATGATGCATGCCGGCGCAGCCGCCGTTATCGGCGCTTTCCTGTTGTTTCTGCCGCAAGCCAGCAACTTCGCACAGATGCGGGCCAGCGCAACCTTGATGTCGCCGGCTCTGCGCACGGCTGTATTCTTGCTCGCCTTTATAGGATTCGGAACGAAAGCCGGAATTGTTCCGCTGCATTTATGGCTGCCCAGAGCGCACCCGATTGCACCCAGTCCGGTGTCAGCCTTGATGTCAGGCGTAATGCTGAAAACCGCGGTCTACGGATTTGTCCGCTTCGCTTTTGACTTTCTCGGCACCGGCCCCAGTTGGTGGGGATATCTGGTGCTGTCGGCAGGCGCCGTGTCGGGGCTGCTGGGAGTGCTGTACGCGATTTCGGAACATGATCTGAAGCGCTTGCTGGCTTATCACAGCGTCGAAAACATTGGCATCATCTATCTCGGCCTGGGAGCGGCGCTAGTGTTTACGGCCAACCATGCCCCGCTCTGGGCAGCTCTCGCCCTCGCTGCGGCCCTGCTCCACTGCTTGAACCACGCGATTTTCAAGAGCCTCTTGTTTCTCGGGGCCGGCGCAATTTCTGACGCAGCTCACACGCTCGACCTGGAAGAACTCGGCGGATTGCAGAAACGGATGCCGCTGACAGGCGTTGTGTTCCTGATTGCCTGCTGTTCCATTGTCGGCCTGCCGCTGTTCAACGGTTTCGTGAGCGAATGGCTCACCTTCCGCAGTTTTCTGGCGGCTTCAGAACTAACAAATCTGTCCGCAGCCATCGTTCTGCCACTGGCTGCGGGCGTATTGGGGCTGATCGGCGGATTGGCAGCCGCGTGTTTTGCGAAGGTGTACGGTGTCGCCTTCCTGGGGCGTCCGCGCAGTCGCGAAGCAGAACACGCCAACGAAGTTTCTTTGCCCATGCAGGCCGGTATGGGAGCGCTGGCGACGGCGTGCGTCGTGATCGGAGTTTTCCCTGGTCTGGTGCTACACAACCTGGGCAAATTAACCGAGGAACTTGTTCCCGGTGCTGCGTTGCCGCCGGCGGCAACATCACTCTCGTCGATACTTCCATGGATCGCGCTCTTCGTTGGGGTGCTGGTCGCCGGCATTGCCGTATTTAAGCAAACGAAAAAGCTGACAGCGACTTGGGCCTGCGGACTACCGGGCCTGAACGAGCGGATGCAGTACACCTCCACCGCCTTCTCCAAGCCGCTGCGAAAAGTCTTCTCGCAGGTGTATAAGGCGGATCGAACCGTCGAAGTGGTTCCTGCTGGTGCGCCATATTTT
>Ga0116225_1000604_pt1 | contig 27323 bp, 29 predicted proteins | sample Sb_taG_8_FD_88968 | JGI IMG/M metagenome (GOLD analysis project Ga0116225, IMG submission 88968) | Peat soil microbial communities from Weissenstadt, Germany - Sb_50d_c_BC metaG | ecosystem: Environmental > Terrestrial > Soil > Wetlands > Peat | place: Germany: Weissenstadt | collected 2010-09-21 | reverse complement strand
GGGCCGCAGAGCGACGCGCGCCCTTCACCCAGCGTAGTCACTCGTTTTTGAGTCTTCGAGATGATGGCACTTCCTCCATCAGCGGCGCCCGGCCCAGACCCGCGCCTTCACTTGACCATGTATCCATACGCCGTCAGCGCGACGATATACGCCAGCGCAAATACACCCGCGCCAGCAACCCACCGCGATGTCCGCCCGTTTCCCCCGCGATCGAAAAACGGCAGCATCGTCCACAGCGCCGCGGCCAATCCGAATCCCACTACGCCGAGCAAGTCACCGGGAATCGGCCCGACCTTTGCCGGAAGCAATTTCAGCGTCTCGAACATGAACATGAAATACCACTCGGGTCGAATCCCCGCCGGGGCGGAAGCGAAGGGATCCGCCTTGACGCCGAGCTCCCAGGGCTTGAACGCCGCGAGCGCTCCCAGAATCGCCAGCGCGAGATACCAGGCCATCAACTCGCGCAGCAGAAAGTTCGGCAGAAAATGCATCTCGCGTTTGTTCGGCGGCTTGGCATTCCACTCGGCCTCCTGCGATGGCGGCACGCTCATTCCGAATCGTTGCACCAACAGAAGGTGCAAGCCGACGAAGATCGTCGCCAGTCCAGGTAGCAGCGCCACGTGAAAGCCGAAGAAGCGCGTCAACGTCGCGGCCGTGACGTCCTCGCCGCCGCGCAGCAGCGTGAGCATCCACTTGCCCATGATCGGAATTTGTCCGGGGATGTCGGTGCCAACTTTCGTGGCGAAAAACGAAAGCGTATTCCACGGCAGCAAGTAGCCGCTGAACCCGAACCCGAGAACGATCACCAGCAGCGCCATGCCGCTCAGCCAGGTCAACTCCCGCGGTTTGCGGTACGACTTCAGGAAAAACACGCTGAACATATGCGCGAACGCCGTCAGGATCATCAGGTTCGCGCTCCAGGAATGAATCGACCGGATCAGCCAGCCAAAGCGTACCTGCGTCATGATGTATTGCACGCTTTCGAAAGCGTCGGCCGGCGTCGGCCTGTAGTACAGAAGCAGCAGGATGCCGGTGATCACCTGGATGATGAACAGAAACAGCGTCATCCCGCCCAGAAAGTAGAAATACGAGAAGCGATGGACGGGAACCGTCTTCTTGCGCAGAAACGCGACAATCTCGTTCACTCCGAAATGATCGTCGAGCCACGCGTACGTTCTTGCGAGCGCGCTCATCTACGAGTTCCTGCGCCGCTGCACGTAAATCTCATCGCCTTTGACCATCACGTCGTAGTCCTCGAGCGGACGCGGCGGCGGACCACTCAAATTGCGCCCGTTGAGGTCATACATGCCGTTGTGGCAGGCGCACCAGACGTTGTGGAGATCGCCGCGGTATTGCACCGTGCAGCCGAGGTGCGTGCAAACACCGGACATCGCGCGATATTTTCCATCGGAGGTCATGATCAGCAGCGCCGGGCGGCTGCCGAACCGGAAAATTTTTCCCGTGTTCGGTTTCAGGTCGCCTGTTTTACCGGCGAGCACCGTGTCGCTCGAGAGTTCTGCGGAAGGAGGAGGAATCAGATAGCGCAGCACGGGATACAGGAATGACGCAAGAGAAGCCACGATTCCCGTCCCGAGAAACATTTCGACGAAGCGACGCCGCTTCGGATGATCCGTCTCGTCTTCGCTTACAGTCGTCAATGTGAACTCGTACCTAACTCATCGGAAAGTCGGGGGAAGTACATTAAGCTCCGAGCGGAAATCTGGCACGCCGCCGGCAACTAACGCCCGGCGAGAGTCTAACACGAACATTGCCGGTCTGGCGTTAAGTGCACCCAGGCGCAGATCAAGCGTTCCTTTTTTGTCGTCTGGCTGTGCGGCGCGGCTCGACGCCCTTGAGATTCCCGGCGCTATCTTTGCGCTTCGAGTGCAGCATGGCGTGCCGCAGAAGCCAATTTGCTTTGGTTTGATAACCGCGGCCGCCGGCTTTAAGCCACGCGATCACGTCCGAATCGAGGCGCATCGTGACGGGTTTCTTTGTGGGCCGGTAGAACTTGCGGATTTCGGCGCCGCTCCAATCGGGAACCGGGGGAGCGTCGGAGAAATCAATGTCTCCATCTCTTTTTGCGGCGATGGCGCGGATGTCTCGCTTTTGCTCCTTTGTAAGCTTCTTCATAAGCTCTCCTTTCATGGGACGCGGCAGCGCGAGCCGAAATGATGCGCATGATTTCTTCAGTGTCTTCGTCACGATGGGTATGAATCACCAATAGAATTGAACCTGGGCCGATAGCTCCGAGGGTGATCCAGCGTTCCTCTTTTTCAGAGAAAACGTCCCGCAGCGTAAGCGCGTAGGGATCCTCGAAAACAAGAACAGCCGTCTCGAAGCGAACTCCATGCTTCTGAAGGTTTTGGTGATTCTTATTCTCATCCCACTCAAAACGCATAGCCAGTGGCGACAACGGTAGCATACTCGCCGGAGCAGCCGATGTCAATACGAGTGTACGTACAATAAGAGCTCAAGATACGAAGATGGTATCGCGTGGACGGGATCAGTTTGAGTGAGCGCGAACCAGCAATTTGTAAGGATGGCGGAGAGGGTGGGATTTGAACCCACGGTCCCGGTTTTGCCAGGACACTCGCTTTCGAGGCGAGCTCTTTCAACCGCTCAGACACCTCTCCGCGGCGTGAATTCTAGATTAACAGAGCCGGAGATGGGCCTCAACTGTTGAGAGCGGGGGACGATTGCGGAGGTCCGGAAGGATAGGGTCGCACGCTCTCTACTTTGTGGCAATTTGTGAGATACACTCGGCACACAAAGATGGAGGAACGGCGATGAGTGCTGCACCTAGTGGGGCGTTGGCAGTAGGCGATCAAGCACCGGATTTAATTTATCGCACGCGTGAAGGCCAGGAGCGCCATTTGGCGGACACCTGGGCTGACGGGTCCGCGCTCGTCGTCTGGCTGCGGCACTTCGGCTGACCCTTCTATATGGAAGCACTCGCGCAGTTGCGCGAGCAATTGCCGGAGTTGGAGAAGTTGGGATTAAAGCTGGCCTGCGTAGTGCAGGGCGAAGCAGATGAGGCGGCAGAATTTTGCGGCCAGTACGGAATGGCGTCGCAGTGCATCCCGGATCCGAATAAGGAAAGTTACCGGAAGTTTGGCCTGGACCGCACGAGCTGGGCCGCCCTACTTTTTCCGTCACCAGAATTGAAAAAGCGAAGGAAGCAGAATCGCGAAGCAGGATTCGCCGTAAGCGTAAAGGGAACGCTAAAAAATCATTGCGATATCCTGCTACTTCCCGGCGCCGCACTAGTAGCCCGCGGCGGAAAGATACTCTGGCTCCATCGAGGCAAAAACCCGGCCGATTTGCCCGCAGCGGAAGTCATGGTTGAAGAAGTGAGAAAAAACCTAGGTTCTGCAACTGTTGAGCACCGCACTGGCGAAGGTAATTCGTAGGGGCGCTGCTTGCCGCGCCCGCCACTCGACCCGCACCTTTCTTTTGCTAATTGGCGATCAAGACGCGAATGAGAGCTCTTAATTTTCAGGATTGCCCGAAAATCGTATGATGGCAGCGCCAAACAGAAACGCCGGCTGGCAGCCGACGCTACGAACGCCTCGCCGCAAAGAAAGTTTGTAGTAGGGCCGCGGATTCCTCTGCCAGGACGCCTGAACTGAAATCCACGTTGTGGTTTAGCTGTGGATTGTCGAGGAGCTGAAAGCATGTTCGCACAGCCCCGCCCTTGGGATCGTCAGCGCCATAAACCACACGCGGAATCCGCGCTTGGACGATAGCCCCAGCGCACATAGCGCAAGGCTCGATGGTCACGTACAGAGTGGCGCCAGTCAGCCGATAGTTGCCGATGGATTTAGCAGCCGCGCGCAGGGCCACGATTTCAGCATGCGCCGTAGGATCGCAATCGCGAATGGTCCGGTTTCCCGCGCGCGCAATCAGCCGGCCGTCAGCAATAATCACCGCGCCGACGGGAACTTCTCCGCTGGCCGCAGCTTCGCGCGCCTCTTCGAGCGCGATTCGCATCCAGCCCAAGTCTTCCGCACAAGATTCATTCATGGCTGCACAGATTATCACCGAGTTCCGGCGCCACGAACCTCGTCGCCTTGACAACATGGTTTCGGGACGGCACACTACGTTCACGATGAAGGATTTGCTGCGCCGCATTTTTTTGGTCGACCTGCTCAAGGGCATGTGGGTCACCTTCCGCTATCAGGCCCCAAAGAACATTTATACCGAGCAATATCCGCTCGAACGGCCGATGGTAGCCGAGCGTTACCGCGGCGCCCCGCGCCTGAATATCAATCCGGAAACCGGCGAATCACTCTGCATTTCCTGCAATCTCTGCGCCCTGGCCTGCCCGGAAAATTTGATCGTAGTCGGATGGCAGCGCGACGACGCCACCCGCCGCAAAGTGCTGACGCATTTCACTTACGACACTTCGCGCTGCATGTTTTGCGGCTTGTGCGAAGATGCATGTCCCACTGACTGCCTCGAGCTGACCCAGGATTTCGAAATGGCCTCCTACAGCCGCGAAGGCGCCATCTGGGATCGCCATCGGCTGGAAGTCGGCCCGACGCCGGCTCATTACACGCGGTAAATGATCTCCTGCGCGCGAATCCAGAAAATTTGCCGGGTTCTTCGGGAATATCACCCGCCGACGTGTGACTGGATGGCGTCTTGAGCATTTCAAATTTCAAAACAAATTTCTCGATGGAGCGGCGCTTCTTTCATGGAACTGCGTAAGGATCCCATCACGAAGAGCTGGGTGGTCGTCGGGCCGTCGGATCAAGCCCGCGTGCCGGACGATCCCTGCCCGCTCTGCCCGGCGAATCTCTCGCGCACAAAGGCGCTGCTCTATTTCCCGGATGCGCAGAAGTGGCAAGTGTGCGTGATTCCGCATCCGCGGCCGCTTTATCACATTGAAGGCGACACGGGGCGCTTGGCGGAAGGAATTTACGACCGCATGGCGGCGGTGGGCGCGCACGAGATCATCATCGAATCTCCGGAACACAACCGCACGCTCAGCGAGATGAGCGAGGATGAAATTCACGCGGTTCTCGATGCCTACGCCGTGCGTATCGCCGACTTGAAGCGCGACCCGCGCTTCAAATACGTAACCGTATTCAAAAACAAAGGAGCCCTGGCCGGAGCGGAATGGACGCATTCCAATTCGCAATTGACGGCGACTACGTTCGTCCCGCGCCGGATTCTCTATGAGCTGCGCGCAGCGCGCGAATGGTTCCGGCAAAAGGAACGCTGCGTTTTCTGCGACATCCTGAGGCAGGAAGAGAAGCAGAAAGTGCGCATGGTAGACAGCGTCGGAGATTACGCAGCTTACTGCCCGTACGCGTCGCGCGTCCCCTTCGAAGTGTGGATACAGCCGCGCACGCACAGTCACCAGTTTGAATCGCTGGTTGCTTCGGAGAATCGGCGCAATCTAGCTACGCTACTGGGGCGGACGCTGCGCCGCCTGGCGCAAATCTGCGAGGGATATCACATGGTGGTGCACACCTCGCCGAACACTCTCCAGACCAAGGGCGAATTAAGCGAATATTGGAAGACCATCGCCGGCGATTATCATTGGCATTTTGAGATCCTGCCCATCGTCGAATCGCGCAGCAAGTCCTACAGCATTAAGGAAGTCTATTTCAACGGCCGCACGCCGGAGGACGCGACGGAGCGGCTGCGAAAGATCGATCCAGGTTCATGACGCCTCAGTTGCCTCGCCGGAAGCAGACAATCAACTCTCAGCGCGGCGGAATCATCAGCAAGGGCATCTTCCTCATCTTTCTGGTCATCGTCATCGGGTTGATTTACGTGGCGCGCCATCCGCTGCTGCGCATCTGCGGCCGAATTTGGATCGTGGACGAAGATCCGGTGCGCTCCGACGCGATCGTGGTCCTCGGCGACGACAATTACAACGGCGATCGAGCCGCGCGCGCGGCCGATTTGCTCAAAGCCGGCTGGGCGCCGCGGATCGTAGCCAGCGGGCGATTCCTGCGCCCCTATGCCAGCATCGCGGACCTGACCGAACACGACCTAAAAGATCGCGGCGTGCCGGTGGACGCCATCGTAAAAGTGACGCATCGTGCCGAAAATACGCGCGACGAGATCGACGTAATCCGCCGTCTCGCCTCAGAGAAGCAGTGGCACAAGCTGCTGATCGTTACCTCCAACTATCACACCCGGCGGACTTCCTTCATCTGTGGACGCATGTTCCCATCGGATATCGGCTTGCGCGTGATCGCCGCCCCCGACGCGGACTACAATCCGGACACCTGGTGGCAGAGCCGCCTGGGCCTGAAGCTGTTTCTGCATGAATTGGTCGGATATGTAGTGGCGATGTGGGAGGTTCGGCGCACGGAACCGGCCTCGTCCTCAGTCATCGCCCCGGGAATAGGTTTCGTCTCATCTTCGCCCATATTTCGCAGACAGTACCCGTTTGGCTCCGAAAGCCCACCTTTGCGTTTACACTGTCCCCAGCCTGTACTATATTCCAGGTGCGAGCTTGGGTACGCCCCTTCATAGGACCAGGCCCCCAGCCCAGTCCCGGTTCGCGGCTGAACTTTTTACCGGTTTTTCCGATAGTTGAGTCTTGGGAAGCGTGAGCGTCGTCGAGCCGATGCCGCGCCTGACGTTGAGTATTCCTTGGACTCGGGGACGGAGAAACCGATGGTGCTGACCTGGGGTATGAACTGGCAACTTAAGACGCGCTCCGCCATGCCCGCTGCTGCGGCAGCCCCCGGCCCTAAGACTGCGGCTGCTCCCGCTCCGATTCCCACCCGCGTTTCCAATGGCTTGAAGGAATTCCTATGGCTGCTGAGCGACGCCGGAAAAGGCAAGCTGCTTGATCTCGGTCAAGTCTCTCAAAATACTCTCAATTTCTTCATCGAGAAAGGCTTCCGCGTCACCACCGAGGATTTCCTGCGCTCGTGGCGCGAGTTTATGAACGTCGAGGAAGATCGCCGGCGCAAGGTCCTGCTGAGCAAGGATGGTGAGTTCCCGTCGCCCGACGCGCTGGCAGCCCGATTTCTAGAGGATATTCTGCAATATCCGCCCGAGACGTTCCACGGCGTCCTGGCCTGGGATTTGTTCGATTACATGGAGCCAGAGCTCCTAGCCCGCGTAGTCTCGCGCCTGCACGACATTCTGCGCCCGGGCGGCTTGGTGCTCTCGCTATTCCACAGCCGCACGCCGGAGCGCTATTCTCGCTACAGAATCCTCGAGAATCAAACCCTCGAGGTGCTCCCGACGCCCCCTCTAGCCCCGCACGTCCGCGTCTTCCAAAACCGCGAAATCCTAGATCTATTCGGCAAGTTCCGCTCCTCAAAATCCTTCGTAGGCCGCGACCAGATCCGCGAAGCCCTGTTCCTTAAGTAGCGAATCACCCGTCTCCACACATCATCCAACCCAGCATTTCGGTGGCAGCCCCCTGCTGCAGCAGGGGGGAACTGGACTTCACAGCTCGCCGGAAAAAGCCCTCTCGCCGTCATCCCGAGCGAAGCGAGGGATCCCTCCTGGATTAAATGCCAGCAAAAGAGCGATTCGAGAGAGCCGTAGACGCCACGCCCGCGAACTTGCTACGCTCTCACCAAGCTGATGAGAGGTCAAAATGCCCGCAAGCCCGTGGCGAACTTTTGGCTCTACTGACCTCAACGGCGATTTCGTCGCGCTGCTCTCTTATGTCCCTCTGAAAAGTTATTGGCGTGTGCCGCCTTTTTTTCTTTATACCGTTCAAGTGATGAAGCAGTTGGCGTCGGCGCAGGGCTTGCTCGGCTATTCCGTTCTCGCCCACCCGTTCGCCAAGCAATTCTGGACGCTCTCCGCATGGAAGGGCGATTCGGCGTTGCGGGCCTTTGTGGAACATCTCCCACATGTGCGCCTAATGACCGCGCTCGCTCCTCACATGGACACGACGAAGTTCATCCGCTGGACCGTCAGAGGTTCCCAACTGCCCCTGCATTGGGACGATGCGCTGCGCCGATTTTCCACCAGCCCACGCTAGTCGAGTGGGCCAGCCATTGCCGAACATTCCCCGCAGCCAGCGAGCGTGCCCCATCCGCCGTATTTGCGGGTGGGGGTTTTGACTTCTCCTGTTGTCTCTAGTCCTCATCTCCCGCGACACGCGCTGCTTCAACAGCGGCCTGAAGTAGCACAGCCACCCCTGTGTCCGTAACAGTCGCATGAATCCAAGCAACCGCACGGACGCAAGAACAAAGCCGAAAACATGGCTGAAATCCCCACCCTTCCCATACGGCAAAACAGGGAAGGATTGATTGGATAAGAACGAAGGCTCCCTTCGAATTCAGTATTCTTGATTTGGCGAACAAAGAAACTGGGAAGAAAGGAGCCCTCGATGATGCTTATTGGCTGCGATTTCCATCCCAGTTAGCAACAGGCTTGCTGGCTGGATACGGAGACCGGGGAAACGGAAGATCACGAAGCGGGGCATGCGCCGCGAGAGCTGGAGAAGTTTTACCGGCGGTTTGCGGCGCCGGCGTTGCGTCAGAAATGGTCCATCAGCCAAATGTTCGCGCTTAGTTGGCGGTCGAGAATCGCGAGATGGCGGCCGTCGGGGGACGGCGTCACATCGCACTGCTGGCCTCCGCCGCATGTCCACAGAGTTTGGGAGGTGCCGCGCAGATCGGTGTGCACGAGAGCCGTGCCGTTCGTGGTTCCAGTGATGAGAAACAGCCCATTGCCATCCGCGGCCCAAGCCAATAGGCGGATACTCAAGCCGTTTACGCGGACGCTGCGCGGCGGCTGCCCGCGCAGCGAAATGATTTGGATCAGGCTGGCCTCGCCTTCGACTGCGGCGAGCTTCGTTCCGTCGGGGGAAATCTCGAGCGGCGGCCAGGGGTTTTCCTTCAGCTTGGCGCCGCGAACGAACCGCGCGAGTTCAGCGCCGCGGCGTGCCTCGAGCGGATCGAATTCCGTGACGATCATTTGCTTGCGGTCCGCGCTCGGCTCCGCGAGCACGCACAAACCAGACGGCGATCTGGCGCAGGAAAATCCGCTCCCGGGAGGCAGTGAAAATATCAATTCCGGCGAGCCGCCGGCGATGGGCACGCGCATCAGCGGTGTTGGCGCCGACCGTCCTCCAGCGATGGGATAGATTTGCAGTATCACCCATTTGTCGTCGGGGCTGACCTGAGCGCTCTCTAACCACTGGCCTGGGACCGAGCTCACGATCGGTTCCGGCGCTCCATCGTTCAACGCCTGGCGGTAAAGCCCGTAATCATCGCCGCGATTCAAAACCAGGATGAGCGTCTTGCTGTCGGCGGTCCAGTCGGCAACCGCGTCGTTGCCTTCATCGGGAGTGAAGTGCCTCGCGTTGCGAATGCGCGTGCCGCCGGCTTCGAGATCGGCAACATACGCGGCGCTGTGTACCGAAGATTTTCGAAAGACGAGTCGCGTGCCATCTGCCGTGGCTGCCGTGTAGGCTATGCAAAAACCAGCCCAGTCGGTCAGCCGTTTGGGTTTCTCGATGGTTTGACCTGTTTGCGCATCGATTCTCGTCACCCAATAGTTGCAGGATTCGCCCGCCGCTTGAGCTTCGCTTCTCGAATAGATCAAGCGGCCATCCGGTTGCCATGAAAGATTGTCGATTCCCTTCATGTCAGTAACGGAAAGCAGCGTCGCGGGGGATCCGCCGTTCAGATCGCGGCTTACGAGCGCGTTGCCCGATGGGTCGGATCTGAGGTAAGCGACTCGCTGTCCGCCCGGCAACCATTGCAAGCCGCCGACGGCGCTGTTTTCGTCGGTATCAAACAGCTTGTGCGCCTGCTCTCCGTTCGGGCCCATCAACCAGATTTCAAGATCGCCGAAGCGGCCTTTGTTCGCTCCGAAGGCGATGAACGCGCCATTGGGAGAGACGGCATCGGCGATGGCATTGTCGCGAAGTTTTCGCGGCGCTCCACCCAGCACCGAGACTTCCCAAATGCTGCTGGTGTCTGAGGTCCAGCGGCCCGGATCGAGCGCCGCGGGATGAGCATTGACCAGAAATCTCGCGCTGTCGGGAAACCAGGCGCTGGCGAGAATTTCCCACTGTACATTCTTGCCGTTGAGCGATTCGGGCTGCGGGACGGTAAGTGCTTCGCCGGTATCGACGAGCTGGATGTGAATGCCCTTGGCGTCCACGAACGCCAAATATTTCCCGTCGGGGGAGATCGCGCCGCTAGTCACAGGATTCTCGATGGAGTTGACGGTGAGCTGGCGCAGATTGACCGCAGGCCGGGCCGGCGATGTCGGCCGGGAACGCAGAAGGAAAGCCGCCGCGATAAGAACGGCGAGGATTGCTGCGGCGCATGCCGGGTAGAGCAGATAGTTCGCGACGCGCGAGGTTCGGATGGCCGCGATTGCGGGTGAAACTTCGCCCGAGGCGAGCGACGCCGTATCGCTCGCACCGTTTCCGGGAGCAGGTATTCCGGCGACGGACGGCGCTTCAGGTCCAAAACCATCGCCAGTGATTGGCGCAATGAAGCGGTAGCCACGCCTCGGCACAGTTTCGATGAAGACTGGATTGTTGGCTGAGTCGCCCAACGCCTGGCGCAGCTTCTTGAGCGCGGTGTCGATTCCTTCGTCGAAATCGACGTAGGTGCCGTCCGGCCAGAGCTCTTTCCGCAATTCCTCGCGGGTGACGAGTTTTCCCGGCCGCGCCAGCAGCAGGGAAAGAACGCGGAAGGGCTGATCCTGCAGATGCACCCGGCGGCCGCGCTTATAAAGATCACCTGAGCAAAGCTCGGCCTCAAACACCCCGAAACTTAGGCGCTGGCGTCCGATGGAAGGGAGTTCCACGGCACAACACTCCTACCGAATGTGCCCGGGAGTTTACCACATCTATACGCACCCTCGCCCCGCAGTACAGAACCGCCCCCAACTCGCTCGCAGCACGCCACTTCCGAGTTCACCCAGAGTTCGGTCTCAGTCCGGTTGACGAAACGCGCAGACACAGTCAGCCTCTCGCGAAACTCGGCCCGTTTCTGTGTGAATAGGAGAACAACATGACGCCGAAGGCGTCTCGAGCATTCATCGCAATTGCGATTCTTGCTGCGATGGCTTGGAAAGTCCAAGTGGCTGCGGGACAGCAGCAAGTTTCACGAAACGGCTCACCCACCGGCAATGAAATTAAAAAAGCGGGGCCGCTGGTCGCGGTCCTCGCGGGTCTGGCGTTCGATGGCCAGTCCACCTTTGCCGACCCGCTGGCCAAACTTGCTGCTTCCGACGGAGTAGCTTTTGATTACCTTGGCTACTCCGTGGCTGTTAGCGGCGATACGGTTGCGGTCGGGGCGGCCCTGGCGAGGACCGACTCGAATCCTTTGGAAGGCGCAGTCTATGTCTTCGTGAAGCCAGCAACCGGCTGGGCCAACATGACGCAAGTCGCCAAGCTTACCTCCTCGGACAGAGCATTGGGCGACCACTTCGGCTTTTCCGTTGCAATCAACGGCGACACGATTGTCGTCGGAGCACCGGGAGTGCAGGTCGGTTCGAACATAAATCAGGGAGCGGTCTACGTTTACTCCAAACCCGCGAGCGGCTGGAGGGACATGACCGAGACTGCCAAACTGACCGCGGCAGACGGAGCAGCGTCTGACACTTTTGGCTGGTCCGTGTCCATCTCTGCGGATGGAGCGACCGTCGTCGCAGGCGAGCCCGGTCCCACAGCGCGCGTATTCGTAAAGCCGGCGAGCGGTTGGGTCAGCATGACGCAGACCGCGGATTTGACCGCCTCGGACAGCGCGGGGGTGAATGACGATTTCGGCGTCTCTGTGGCCATCAGTGGCAGCACGGTCGTGGTCGGGGCCCTTGGAGCAACCACCTTCTCGTCCGGCGCTCCAGAGTTTCAGGGCGCAGCTTACGTTTTTGTCCAGCCCATTACTGGTTGGTCGGACATGACGCAGACCGCCAAGCTCACCGCATCGAATGGTTCGTACGCCGGCTTCTTGGGCGCGAGCGTAGGAATCAGCGGAAACACCGTCGTTGCGGGCGCGCCGGGTACGAACGACGGTAAGGGCGCAGCCTATGTGTTTGTTGAGCCGGCGAGTGGCTGGTCGGACGTGACTGAGACTGCAGAACTCACCAGCGACACCTTTGGCAATGAATTGGGCTGGTCCGTTGCCATTGCAGGCCAGACCGTCGTGGCCGGGGCGCCTCAGTGGCCTGCCTACGATGGGCCAGGCCACGCGTATGTGTTCCTCAAGCCAAACACGGGATGGCACTCAACCTCAAAATTCAGAAAGAAGCTGGCCGCCGTGGATGGCGCTGTGAACGACTTTCTCGGTTACTCGGTGGCAGTCGGCGGCGATACGGTGATCGCCGGGGCTTATGGCGTCACCGTCGGCTCCAATCCTCAGCAGGGGTCTGCCTACGTGTTCGAAAGGCCGCAGTGATTGGCTTTCGCGGCCCGGAGCTCTCGCGCGTCACTCCTTGATTCAGCCGGAACGGAGAATCTGAGCGACAGCGTTTCAATGGATTCGTAGTGGGAGGTGCTTATGGAAGCCCATCGATTCTCTGGGTGGAGAAGCGTAATCACGCTATTCCTCGCGCTTACCGTTGCGCTTGGCGTTCGGCCAGCCGCGCGGGAACGGCAGCAGATAAATCCACAGCACCCGCGCTATGAGCTCATCGACTTGGGTGACTTCGGTGGTCCCCAGAGCTATCTGAACGTCAATGCCAAAGTACTAAGTGATTCGGGCGTGGTGGCCGGATTCGCAGACACCCTCATGTCCGACCCTTTCCCTTCTGCCTGCTTCAATCTTGACTGCTTCGTCTCGCACGCCTTCCAATGGCGAAAGGGTGTTCTGACTGATTTGGGGGCGCTTGCTCCCGGCTGGAGCAGCGCGGCGTTCTGGGAAAGCGATACCGGTCTCATTGTTGGAATCTCAGAGAACGGAGTGATAGATCCATTAACCGGCCTTCCGGAACTTCATGGTGTGCTTTGGAAGGACGGACGGATTATTGACCTCGGTACACTCGGGGGGAATGAGAGTCTTGCGTTGGCGGTGAACAACGTCGGCCAAGTGGTCGGATTTTCTGCGAATACAGTTGCTGATCCTTTCTCCTTGGCAGGATTTGGAACACAGACGCGGGCCTTCCTGTGGCACAACGGAGTGATGCAAGACTTGAATACGTTGGGCGGCCCGGACGCCGCCGCGGTAGCTTTGAACGAGTATGGACAAGTGGCGGGATTCTCGTACACGAGCTCGACTCCAGGCTCCGCTGGAGTTCCGCAGATCGATCCTTTTCGTTGGCAGATCGGGAAAATGACTGACCTCGGAAGCCTCGGCGGGCCTGCCGGGATGCCAATCGCCATCAACAACTCGGGCCAGGTAGTCGGACAGATGGATCCGCCGGGGAATTATAAGGGGTTCCAATTGTTTCATCCTTTCCTGTGGGACGAGGGGGTGCTGACGGATTTGGGCACGTTTTATCCGCCACTGGGTTTTGGTACTGCTTCGTGGATCAACGACCGCGGGGACGTGGTAGGCTTCAGCGACAATATCATTTTTGATTTTCCCTTTCTTTGGAAGGACGGCGTCAAGACCGACCTCGGGGATGTTGCTGGCGACACGTGCGCTTACGCGCTGGGAATAAATTTAAGCGGTCAGACTGTCGGCCGATCGGGACCTTGCGGGTCTTTTGCGCACGCCTTTCTTTGGGAGCGCGGTGGACCCATACTCGATCTCAATACCCTGATCGTCTCTGCTAACGGTGTGCAGGTGACGAATGCGTTTTTTATAAACGAGCGGAGGGAGATCGCCGCTCTGGGTTTGCTCCCGGATGGCAACCAGCACGCCTTCCTGATGGTCCCTTGCGGGGAGGGTGACGCGGAGTGCGAGAACAGCGCGGCGGCCGCTGACGGCTTGACGCAAAATAATCCGACGTCCTTTGCTCGAAGGTTGTCAGCTTCGGCTGCCGGGCATTCCGCATCGGGAGGCGGCGGGCTGTTGGAGCGGCTCAACGCCTGGAAGATCCATGGTCGTCCAATTCGCGCTCTCCGAGGCACGCCACTGAAATAGAGCGGGTGGCAAGGCGGGTGGCGCAGCGCTGGCCGAAGGTTTATGGTTTCGGGTGCCGCATCTTTCCCGGTTTTGGTTTTTGGGAAGGGTGCGGGTTTTCGGCCCCGCCGTTGATTTTTCCCTGCTTTTGTTTTTCTCCCGCCTTCTCACACCAGTTCGGAACTCCCTCGATGCCTCGCATACCTTGCATAAAAATATTGACAAGTTGGTACTCTTGTGAGATAAAGGTTCGCGTAGTGCGCAGTCCCTAAGCGCGGGGCTGGCTCTCCAGAGCTGGCTAGAAGCTTGTCCTGAGCGATGCCGAAGGTACCGCACGTAAAATTTGAACGCGAGGAGCGAGAACAAGTGCTTGGCGCCGAAGCCAACACGAATTGTATTTGCGAGGGCGGATCCTACCTCTTCCAACCCCCAACATCGAGCCTCCAACCTCTGTTTTCTAATCGAGACACGAAACGATTAGAAACGCGCGTAACCCCAAGAAAACAAAAGACGCGACACAGCTCTAATCGAGACAAATCACGCCTTTTTCCAGGCGCGATTGCTCTGCTTGTCGGGCTTCCAATCTCCGACGTCGAGTCTGCTGCCTCCGTGCTCGCAGAAGCGACGAAGGGTCGAAATCGACCCCTTTCGCAGATGTTTCGGTTAGAAATAAATTCGCCGATTGTTTTCAAGGACTTACAAAAATTTTAATTGAAGGCTTGTTTCGGTTAGAACTGGCATTCGAGCCTAATTAGGTGCGTAGATTTTGGGTCTTGCAATTGGCCTCGGCTCGGCGTACAAGTCGAAGTAGCAACGATTTGCTTGGAGGGAGAATGACTCCACCGGGCTCCGATTGCTGACTGAAAAAAACACACCGCTTTTGCGGTGCGAAACCGACGGCATCGATTGATGCCTCGGCCTTCAGAGATAGCGAAACGGGGAACTGCCAGGTTCCCCGTTTTGCATTTCAGAGCCCTACGCGCTGCGTTTGCGGCCGCGGCGGGCCAAGTAGAACTGGCGGGCCACGGGGATGAGCGAGAGCAGCACAATTACGGCGATGACCCAGTGAATTTGCCGGTCAATGTGCGGCACCGCGCGGCCGAGAAAGTAGCCGAGCAGGATCATACTGCAGACCCAGAAGAAGCCGCCGAAAACGTCGTAGCTCAGATAGCGAGCGTAGGGCATTTCCGCGGCGCCAGCCACCGGCGGGCAGAACGTTCGGATGATGGGCACGAAGCGGGCGAGGATTACGGTCTTGCCGCCATGATGTTGGTAGAAAGCGTGGGCGCGCTCGAGATGCTGGCGCTTGAAGAAGCGCGAATTGGGCCGATTGTAGAGCCCCTGGCCCATGCGTCGGCCGATCCAGTAACCGAGTTGATCGCCGGCGATGGCGCACAGCGAAACTAAAAACAGCAGCAGGAACAGATTCAGATCGCCCGCAGCGGCAATGATCCCTGCGGTCACAAGCAGGGAATCGCCGGGCAGGAAGAATCCCACGAACAGGCCGGTCTCGACGAAGACAATCACGCAGACCATCAGCGTTCCGCCCCATCGGACGAGTTGCTTTACATTGTAGATTTGATCGATCAGGTCCTTCAGCGGGCCCATCGTAGCCTTTCTGAGGTCATTTCCCGTCGCATCGTGAATAAGGGCCCCGGAACGCTGGAAGCGAGTGGGCGCGTTCGATTGGCTGGTTTCAGAATAACAGATACTTCGATAGGTATGGCCCGCGGCTGCGGCGGGTGACAGGTAACGGTAATCGGCCGGCGTCGATGCCCCCGAACGCGTATTGACAGGCGTCGGGCTACTGCCGGGCCAAAGGCCGGCGCTAAAATACCTCCAAAAGCCAATAAATACAGGGTTTTCTGCGCCTTGGGCGGCTAGTACTTTACTCCCAAAAGTTTTAGTCCTCTGTACCATAGCCCGCGGCGACGCCTGCCCGCAGACTGTCCTCGTTGAAAGACAAAGCAACTCCAGAGAGGGGACACAACATGGTAGGCGGATACGCGAACTGGATGGGGCAGCCGGTAATCCTAAGAGTGGTGGCGGGCAATTTGAGAGTGCCACTGCGCGGTCGGTTGGTCTCCGAGACGAATGATGTGGTGAGACTGCGAATCGCAGATAGCTGGGACGTGGATATTTTCAAGTCCATGGTTGCGGCGATCGAGCAGGACACGCCGGTTTACGTCGTTCACTAAAATATCAAGGCACGAAAAAGCGATGGCGCAACACGAATCACCGAGGCCCAACATGAACTATGTGTCGCAAAACGAGGTTTCCGGCAGCGAAGCAACAGCGATGGCCATCGCGCTGCCGGCGCCTGCCGCGCTGAAGACGGCGATGCTGAATGCGCGCGACGGCCTCATGATCATCACGTATCAGCTTATTATTCGAGTTCTGTACCTGGCGCGCCGCTGGAACTACTGATCGCGCGCTGACGATTTTACCGGCCCACGCCCCCTCTCACGCCCCGAAAGCCCCGGGTTTGCACCCTCCAAACCCGGGGCTTTTTTTGCGCGTGAATCTTGCAGAGACTTGTGACTCATCGAGAACGCCCGGAACGTTCCCCGAGATAATTGGCAGGCCTCGTGGCTTAAGTGCGGAAAGTCAAAGTCGCCGGCTTGCCCTGAACCTCGAAGGCCAGGCTGCCCCTCGCGGTAGCTCGGGATGAACCGGCGCTACGGACGGTGTAAGGCCACTCAGGGCATGCGCGAGCCGTAGCGGCCGCAGGCTTCGAATAGCGAGACGATATTGGTCATGCTGAGGAGTTCGCGGATGCGCGGGCTCAAGTTCACCAACTGTAGTTCGCACCCTGCGCGTTTCGCGGAGATGTAAAGCCCGACCAGAGCGCCGAGCCCGGTGCTGTCCATCTGCGCCAACTCGGTGAGATCCAGAACTACCCGGCATTTATTCCCCAGCAGCGGCCGCACTTCCGTCTTCAAAATCTCCGAGGTTTCGATGGTGAGGCGGCCGGTGCAGCGCACCACAGTCGCGCCTTCTTCTGCGGAAGTATGCAGAGTAAGCGTGTGCAGGGGAATCGCATGGTCGGCGGACATACGAGCCGTTTATTTACTCTCGACGCGCAGCGAAGGCAAGGACTTTCTCCCAACTCTTCCGCGGTAGATTGCGGCGCTGATTACACGGCGAGGTCGTCAGAGGGCGCAGCAAGCGGCGCCCCTACGATTTGCGACTGCTTAGAGAAGTGGCGCGCCCGAGAGGAGTCGAACCTCCGACCTTTTGGTTCGTAGCCAAACGCTCTATCCAGCTGAGCTACGGGCGCGCCGTGATTTCAGTTTAGCACAAGCTGCGTGGGGCGATAAGTTCGGGGTACACGTGCTGGGAGGCGAAAATGTTCGTAGCCGATTGCGTTCCGCCAGGCTTCTGGGGAGAAGCTAGCGGCGGATGGTGATTGCCGCTGTGTCCATCTCGTAGCCTTCGTCTTTGACGATTTTCTCGGCTGCGGAGCGGAGCGAGGCATCGTCCACGCTCTTGGGCAGATCGCTGTGGCGGCGAATCGCTTCTTCGCCGGCTACGATGCGAACCTGCCAGCTCGATTTTGCTTCATTCCAGGAAATCTCGACTTGGTCTGCGCGCATAGGCTCCTCCAGCGTCGTAATGCAGCGCATCCTACCGCACAGCGCGAAAATCGGAAAGGGCGCACGGCGAACTTCGCGTTCCGCGCCCGGATCGCTCATTTGACAATCGTAGGTCGTTGCGCTAATAAACCGCTCGCTCAAGTTTTTTGTCTATCGCTTGTTCGATAATCGCAATTCAGCGGCACATCGGACGACATGGAGATAGCAATCCGGGCGGAATTTAATTGACGATCGGACGGGACCGAACATTCTCACTTCGCTTGTGGTGCCGAAGACCGGCGGGATGAATACGACGAAGGTGACGGTTGTTCGTTGGCTGAAGAAAGAGGGCGACGCGCTGAAGCAGGGCGATGCGATCGTAGAGTTGGAGACGGAGAAGGTGAATTACGAATTGGATTCGCCGGTGAATGGAGTGCTGCTGAAGATTGTCAGCCGCGAGCCGGCGGAGGTGCCTGTGGGCGGAGTGCTTGGTTACATCGGCGAGCCGGGCGATAGCGCGCCGGCTTCGTAGCGTTGGTGGAATCGAGGAGGTGGCGGCGATGCAAACGAAAGAGAGCCTGAGCAAAGAGCGGTTGATCTGGATGTATACGCAGATGTTCCGGATCCGCGAATTTGAGGAGCGCGTGAAGCGGACATTCGTCGAGCATCCGGGAGTCATGCGTGGGCACGCGCACCTGGCGGATGGAGCCGAGGCGAGCATTGTCGGTGCGCTGGCTACGCGGGAGGAAAATGATCTGGCGATGCCGAGTTATCGCTGCCATGGATACCCGATCGCGCTGGGCACACCGACGCGAAAGCTGATGGCGGAGATTTATGGGCGGAAGGATGGATTGTGCAAAGGATTCGGCGGCTCGATGCACCTCTGCGATCCGGAGCATCATTTTCCGGGGACTTCGGGAATTGTGGGGCAGAGCATTGCGCACGCGGCGGGCGCGGCGCTTACGGCGCAGGTGAAGAATACCGGGCAGGTGGTTTATTGCTTTTTCGGCGATGGGGCGTCGAAGCAGGGGGCCTTTTACGAGACGCTGAATCTCGCGGCGGTTTGGAAGCTGCCTGTCGTTTTCGTGCTCGAGAACAATGAGTATCAGGCCTATACGCATGTGAGTCTTGAAGACGCGAATTGGATCGCTGGCGATCCGCTTTCGCAGAAGGCGAAGGCTGTCAGCATTCCGGGCGTGACCGTGGATGGCACTGACCCACTTGAGGTTTACAAAGAAGTTGGGACTGCCGTAGATCGCGCGCGGGCGGGGCTGGGGCCGAGTCTGATTGAATCGAGATTTTACCGGCTCAGCCCGCATGGAAACGCGATCACGGTGCCGCCGGTGCCGACGCAATTCAACGAGCACGAGGCGGTGGAAGTTTATGGGAATAGGGCGGAATTCGCGGCGGGTAAGGCGCGGGATCCGCTGCCTAAGTTCCGTTCGGCGCTGATTGCGAATCACACGCTGACTGAGATGGACGCTGGCCTGATTGAGGATGCGGCGCGGGCTGAGATGGAAGACGCGGTGAAATTCGCGTTGGCTAGCCCGCTGCCTGCGCCGGAAGATGCTGTGAAGTACGTTTACGCGTGAAGTTCAATGCGCTTAATTGACGAACTGGGTCCGCGCTGATCTGTGGCACTTGATTACGCTGTTGCTCGTAAGATGCCGGCGGGGACGCCAGCGGTACCAGGGAGGTGCAGCATGGCGCGTGAAATGATGTTCGCGGAAGCGATCGCTACCGCAATTGGTGAAGAGATGGCGCGCGATTCGAACGTCATCTACTACGGGCAGAATATGGCCATGACCGATCGCGACCCGTTTGTGAAGAAATTCGGGAAGAGCCGCGTGCGAATTACGCCGATTTCGGAAACGGCGGAACTGGGCGTCGCGGTAGGCGCGGCGATGACGGGCTTGCGGCCGATCGTTGAGTTGTACATGAGCGAATTCATGCTGGTGGCGTTCGATCAGGTGATCAATGAAGCTCCGCGGTTGCGGTATATGTCCGGCGGGCAAGTGAAAGTGCCGGTGGTGTTCAAGGCGGGATTCGGATTTGCGGCCGGTTGGGCGGGGCAACATTCGAATTGCATTTATCACACGATGATGGGAATTCCGGGGTTGAAGGTGGCGATTCCTTCGTGCTCCGCGGACGCCAAGGGGCTGATGGTTTCGGCGATTCGCGATGATAACCCCGTTGTTTATTTGCACCATTACATGCTGACTTTAGAGAAAGGCGAAGTCCCGGACGGGGAATACTTGATTCCGTTTGGAGTGGCGGACATCAAGAGGGCCGGGACGGATGTGACGATCGTAGCAACGGGCTGGATGGTAAAAAAGACTCTGGCCGCGGCCGAAATCCTAGCGAAAGAGGGGATAAGCGCGGAAGTGATCGATCCGCGGACGCTTTCGCCGCTGGATGTTAAGACGATTGTGGATTCCGTGAAGAAAACCGGGCGCTTGGTGCTGGTGGATCAAGCGCCGAGGCAATCTTCAGCCGCCGTGGTGATTGCCGGCGAAGTGGCAGAGCACGGGTTCAGATACTTGAAAGCGCCCGTGAAGATGGTCACGGCGCTCGATACTTCGATTCCGTACAGCGAGCCGATGGAGAGGTTCGTTCTGCCAAGCGAGGAAAAGATTATTCAGGGCGTGAAGTCGGTGTTGGCAGTGCAAGCAGCAGCGGTATAGGGGTTTTTCGAGCGTTGTAATCCCGCCCCCCAGCAAGGCATTTACGATTGGAATTGATCCATCGCGGTTTTAAAAGACCGGGTCGTTAGCTCCTCCAACGGCTTCTTGCGGAATTCGCTGGATAAGACTTCAACTCCCCACGGGCCCGTATAACCGGCGTGTTGCAGCGTTGCTACAAATCCCTTCACGTCGAATTCGCCCTCACCGCAGAGGCGCCGGTGATTGATGGTGTCCTCAAGAAGCGTCCACGGCGCTTCAAAAGTGCCATCGTTGAGCTCCACCGCAAGCAGAAATTGCGGGGGAATCTTTTCTAGTTCGCGAAATGGGATTCTAAGTTTGGAGATATGCCAAACATCAATCAGAAGGCCGCCGTTTTTCGCGCCCGCGCCGCGGACCAGCGTAAGAGCATCCGCAAGAGTAGATATCATCGCAAAGGGCATCAATTCAAATGCGACGCGAGTGCCGTGATTCGCGGCGTCCGCACAAAGGGACGCAAATGCATCGATAAGTTGCGGCATCGGCGTGATCTGTTTCTTCAGATCGCCGACCTTGAGGTGCCTCGCGCCGAGAACCTCGGCTGCGGCCAGCAGTTTTCGTTTCAGAAGATCCGATTGTGCTTTGGGTTCGCCGTCGAGGAACCAGTCGGTGAGGAATTCAAGCTCGATGTGCTCCAAGCCATTGTCGTCGAGAATCTGCTTCATCTCTTTCAGCGAGGATGTTTCGAGGATGTGAAACAAGTCGGCGTGCCAGATTCCGAATCCTTTGAATCCCGCGCGCGCTGCCGATTCGACCCTGGCTTTGAAATCGAACGGGCTGTACTCCTTGTTGGTAAGCGGCAAAGCGCCGCCGGCGATGGTCCAGTAGGAAGCGAGCAGCTCTACATCATTCGGCATGAGGTTCCTTCAGTTCGACGGAAAAGAGATGAATGTCGGCGCCGCCGATGTTTTCCACCGAATGCGGCGGCAGCGGAGGCAGCCATTGTACGACAGGCGCGATCTGCGGCACGCCGGCCGCGCGTGAATCGAAGATCACTTTTCCTTCGCCATCGCGACGGATGAAATCGCTGGCGCTCTGCACGTAAATGACGCCGGGCCATTTGTGGGTGTGCACGGGCACAAGCTGGCCCGGCCGGATGAGCACGTCGAGAACGCGGACGCGCTCATTTTCGAATAGCAACCGGTGATGGTTCGGAGCCGCGATCAATGCGTCCAAAGAATCCGGCCAGGGCCATTCCGGCGACGCTGCAGGTACTGCGTTCATGGCGAAGCTCCTTGTGGCAGTTCGTCGCGACGATGTTGCGCGCCGCAAAGCTTGATTCTCTATCGGCGACGCCCAAGCACTCGCGGCCTCACGATGCCGATGTGCACGCCGAACTTAGTACCTCTTTCTTCGTTTGTACAGCGCGCTGTCCGATAACCGGCCGGGAATCTGTAAGTTCCCCGGAGGGCCAGAATACGGGGTTTTGGGTATTGGCTCGCGCCGCGGTTTTATGTTGCACTCTACAAGTGAAGCGCAGCGAATTGCCCGTCAGCCAGTGAGTCGCGCGTCATCACGAGCCCAGCACAAAATGAAACTTAGGAGGATACGAAATGAAATCACTTCGAATCCTGGCGCTCGTGGGGTTTGCGGCGCTGATTGCCGCGGCATCCTTGAGCGGAATTCGCGCGGACGAATGGGACAAGACCACCAAAGTTACGGTGAATGAGCCAGTCCAAATTCCCGGCACCGTCCTACAGCCCGGAACGTACACTTTCCGGTTGATGGAGAGCCCGTCCGATCGCCATATCGTGCAGGTATTCAATGCGGACGGCACGCGATTGATCACCACAGTGCTGGCCATCAATAACTATCAGCTCGAACCATCTGGCGACACCATTCTCGCTTACGAAGAGCGGCCTATAGGCCAACCCGTAGCGTTGAAGGCATGGTTCTATCCTGGGGACAACTTCGGACAGGAATTTGTGTATCCGAAGCAGACGGCTACTGCGATCTCGCAGGTGAACGAGACGGAAGTGCCGGCTGCTCCGCCCGAGCAGCCCGCTCCGGCAGCAACCACGCAGCCTGCTGAGACAACTCCTCCTGAACCTGTAACCGAGCCGGAACCTGCGCCGCAACAGGAGCCCGCGCAAGCTGCACCGCAATCGACCGAACCGCAACCTGCCCCAGAGCTGCCCAAGACCGCCAGCGATGAACCGCTGATTGGCCTTGCCGGCTTGCTGGCGCTGGGCGGAGCGCTTGCGCTGCGGCATTTCGGCCGCCAGCCGTCTTAAACGACTGCGACGTCCGGCGCTCGCGATTTTTCCGAATCGCGGGCGCTGGACTCGCGCGAGTCTCTTTCGCGTCGTGAAATTTAACGGCGCCGGCTCTCAAAACCTTCGATGGCACACGCAACTTACAACCTAGATCTAAGCGACGGCTTTCAGGGGAATTCTCCGCCGCGAATGCCGCTGCGCGCGGCAATCCTGCACGCGCTCAGGAAAATGCTTGAAGCCGTCCTCTGGACGATTGCGGTTGTGGCTCTCGGCTGGTTCGCATACGTGCAGGCCGACGCATATTTCTTCCAGCAGGACCAGAATCGGAGGATGAACGCGCTGCTGCGCAGGAGCGCCGAAAGCGCCGCTGTAGGAGAAAAGGTTTCGGCGCCGTCAAGAACGGGGGCCATGCCGGACGGCGTTATGCCCGCTCCTACTACCAGCGTGCACATTTTGCGCGGCGACCTCGTCGCCCGCATCGATATCCCGCGGCTGAAGGTTTCGGAAGCGGTCATCGAAGGCGATGACACCGACACGCTTCGCCATGCGGTCGGCCATATTCCCGGAACCGCTTTGCCTGGCCAGCCGGGGAACATTGGCCTCGCGGGGCATCGCGATTCATTCTTCAGGAAGATTGGCCAGCTCAAGGATGGCGATACGCTGATTCTAGAGACAGCTCGCGGAACATTCAGCTATCACGTGGCGAAGCGAGCGATCGTCGCGCCGAACGACACCAGCGTATTGAATTCCACCAACGAGCCGGCGCTGACGCTCGTAACCTGCTATCCCTTCCGATATATCGGCCCCGCGCCAAAGCGATACGTCATCACCGCGCGTTAGCTCGCCGCCGTTTTCGTTCCTCGCAGTGCTGCTTTTCTACTTCCAATTCGCTGTCCCGCGTTAACTTGACAGTTAAGGTGCGGCAGGCGCACGATGGCCGCAGAGAAGGAAAGGAGTCCCTCCCATGTTGCTCGGTTTCCCGCTATCCGCGTGGATCGCCGCGGCGATATTTCTGATTGTTTTCTACATATTGATGTCCATCCGGCGCGTTGGCCCGGCTGAAATTGGATTGGTGCTCAAGCGCGTGTCGTTCCGCAAGTTGAGCGAAGACAACGCCATCGCCTTTAACGGCGAGCCTGGTTACCAGGCCGATCTTCTGATGCCCGGCTTGAGATGGAAAGCCTGGTTGTTTTACGAAGTGCAGAAGTTTCCGTGGGTCCAGGTCCCGGCCGGCGAAATCGGGGTTGTGATTTCACAAGTAGGCGCGCCGCTTCCGATCGGGGCAAAATCGGCAGTTTTCAAGAAGTCGTTCGGAAATTTTTCCGACCTCCGCTCCTTCGTCATCAGCGGAGGACAGAAAGGCGTGCAGCGGCCGGTGCTGCCTCCCGGGACGCTGGCGCCGATTCATCCGGTTGGCTTCATCGTGTTGACGAAGAGCCAGGTTTTTGGCCTGCCGATTTCTCCCGACCTCCGCTCGCGGGCGAGCAAGCTCGGCAAACTTTCGCCCGATGCATTTGGCCTGACACCGCAACAACTCGAACTCGTGCGCATTGAGCCGCGGCCCGTCGGCAAAGACGGCGCGTCGTTGGACATGGTCGGAATCGTGACCACCTTCGAGGGCGATCCGCTGCCTTCCGGCGATTTTGCCGGCCGCCTCGGTGGATTCGCCGACATCGAGAAGATGGAGAAGGCCAGCGCCACGGATGGTGAAATCATCGACGTGCTTCTCGGAAATAAGAACAACTTGCACAACAATTATCAGGATTATCAGGCGTTCCTAGATAACGGAGGCCGCATCGGCTTGCAGCACGATCCGTTGCTCTATGGCGCTTACGCCCTCAATCCGTTCCTGGTATCCGTCGAGTTGGTGTGGATGCTCGTCGTGCAACAAGGCCAGGTCGCGGTCATCAAGGCCTACGTCGGCCTGTCTACGCAGGATACTTCCGGCTCCGACTTCAAGTTCGGATCGCTGGTACGCCCGGGCCACCGCGGCATCTGGGAAGAGGCGCTGCGCACGGGGAAATATCCGCTCAATCCCCGTTGCTATCAGGCGGAAATTGTTCCGACTTCCATACTGACGTTGAATTGGGCCGAGGCGGTTTCACAGGCTCATAATCTTGACGCGCAGCTTACGCAGATCGAAGCGAAGAGCCGAGAAGGATTCGTATTCCAGATTGACTTGCAAGTGCAGATCCACGTTCCCGACACGAACGCGCCCCGGGTGATCTCGATGGTCGGGACGATGATGAATCTGGTGAACGAAGTCCTGCAGGCCGCGGTGGGGAATCATTTTCGCGACAAATTGCAGAGCATGCCGGCGGTTCGCTTCATCGAAACGCGGCAGCAGGTGCAGGAAGAGGCGTTCAAGCACATCAAGGAACAGCTCGATCAATACCGTGTCGAGACGAGAGGCGTCTACATCCAGGATGTCATTTTCCCTCCGGACCTTGTGAAGGTACTGACCCAGCGCGAAATCGCGAATCAGGAGATCGACACGTACAAGAAGCAGCGGGCCGCTCAGGACGAGCGCATCGCCATGGAGAACGCGAAGGGAACTGCAGAGATGCAGGGCGATCTGGCGAAGTCTAAAGTCGGCGTGGACATCAAGACGAACAACGCGAATGCACGCACGGAAGAGGCACGGGGCGAAGCCGAATATATCAGCAAGACCGGCGCAGCTCAGGGCGCGCAGGTCGAAGCCGTCGGTTTGGCGCGCGCGCGCGGCTACGAGGCGCAAGTTCGCGCGCTTGGATCGAATGCGACCGCGCTTGTAAACGTGATTACCGCGCTCTCCGAAGGTACGTCAAAGTTTGTTCCGGACGTGCTGGTTACCAGCGGCAACGGCGGCGGTGGCGCGCTCGACGGCCTCGCGGCCGCGGCGATGCGCTATCTAGGCAATGGCGGAAACGGCGGCGCCGCTGCCACTCCATCGAAGCCGGCGGAGACAGCAGCATCGAAGGTCAACTCGTTGCTTCCAGGTGCGTCGGGTAAGCCGGGTAAAGATCAGTAGGCGGCAGCGCACCGCAAGCCGACGGCAAAAATGTGTAGCTCCCGAGGCGCGCTGAGAGTAATATGCCGACGGATGCGAGACATGCAGAAAGCTTTCGAATCAACTATCAGGATATTGAAGCGAGGTCTTGCACTCGTGGCGCTGATTGCCGCGCCTTCGGTTCTCTACGCGCAGAGCTGCGCGATGTGCTATCAAAATGCAGCCGCAGCCGGCCCGCGTACCGCCGAAGCGTTGCGGCATGGCATTCTGATCATGCTGTTTCCCCCGCTCTTTATCTTCGCCGGGATCTTTGTGCTGGCGCATCGCCGCCGCAACGCCACGACGGACATGGACGCTTCACTTGAATCCGCCGATGAATCGCCTTCGTTTGACGATCCTTCCGGCCGCTCATAGTCTCCTCCCCTCTGTCGTGATAAGCCTTCGCTAACCACTGCCCCTGCCGCGCGTCGAATCGGCTGATGATGTTGCAGCGCCAGGACTGCGCGGATTTTTACGGAGACTCGCGGCGCATTCCCAAGCCTGTAGTAGAATTCGCAGTTCGGTCTCGCGCGTCGCTCTCCCCAATCCCAGATCGTGGAGGCATTCGATGGATGCAACATCCGGAATTCTGAGGCGGCTGGTTTTTGCGCTCGTGAATGTTTTCGCTCTCGCGGTCTTTCTGGCTTGGCCGATTGCGCTCTCGAGCGCTGAGCAGCACGAGCTGTACCTCTTTCGCGATCCCTCGCTGAGCCGGACGCAGATTGCCTTCAGCTATGCGGGCAATATCTGGGTGGTGAGCCGCGACGGCGGCGAGGCGCAGCGGCTCACGTCGGGTGGTCACGAGGGCGGCGCACATTTTTCGCCGGACGGCACGCAGATCGCGTTCACCGGGCAGTATGACGGCAATGTAGATGTGTACGTGGTGCCGGTCACGGGAGGCGTTCCGAAGCGCTTGACCTGGCATCCCGCCGCGGATGTGGCCATCGGATGGACGCCGGACGGCCAAAACGTGCTGTTCAGTTCGACGCGCGACAGCGCCACGGACCCGGCGAAGTTTTTCACCGTGCCGGCGGCCGGAGGATTTCCCACCGAGCTGCCTCTGCCAGCAGCGGACCACGGCGTTTACTCGCCCGATGCGGCGCGTCTGGCGTACGTTCCCGATTTTCAGTGGGAGCATGCATGGAAGCATTACCGCGGAGGACAGACGGAGCGAATCTGGATCGTCAATTTGGCGGATTCGAACATCGAGCAGAAAATTCCGCAGGAAAACAATTCGAACGATTTCAATCCGATGTGGATCGGAAACAAAATCTATTTCCTCTCGGATCGCAATGGCCTGTACGGCTTATTCGAATACGATTTGGGATCCCACAACATCTCCGAAGTGGTGAAGAACAGCGGGCTGGAATTCGAGTCTGCATCAGCGGGGCCGGATGGGATTGTGATCGAAGAATTCGGCCACATCCTGCTCTACGATCTCGCGTCGAGCCAGACTCACGCAGTAAACATTCACGCTGCAGGCGATTTACCCGAAGTGCGGCCGCATTTCGAGAAGCTGGATGCGAAGAAAATCCTGCACGCGGGCATATCTCCGAGCGGCGCGCGCGCGGTTTTCGAAACGCATGGAGAGATTCTCACCGTTCCGGCCGAGAAGGGCGACATCCGGAACTTGACGAATTCGCCGGCGATTGCCGACCGCGATCCTTCGTGGTCGCCCGACGGCAAGTTCATCGCGTATTTTTCCGACGAGACAGGCGAGTACGCGCTGCATATCGCGCCGCAGAACGGTCTCGGCCCTGTAAAGAAGATCGGCCTGGGAAATCCGCCGGCGTATTACTACTCGCCGACATGGTCTC
>Ga0116225_1000595_pt1 | contig 27523 bp, 23 predicted proteins | sample Sb_taG_8_FD_88968 | JGI IMG/M metagenome (GOLD analysis project Ga0116225, IMG submission 88968) | Peat soil microbial communities from Weissenstadt, Germany - Sb_50d_c_BC metaG | ecosystem: Environmental > Terrestrial > Soil > Wetlands > Peat | place: Germany: Weissenstadt | collected 2010-09-21 | reverse complement strand
TCATGGCGCAATCGGGTCTGCCGATCATCGCCGCCGACAACCTGGCAGACGCCGCCGAAAAGGTCGTCAAAGCCGTGAAGGAGGCCGCATAACATGGCCGTTCTCGTTAATAAGAACACCAAGGTCATCTGCCAGGGCTTTACTGGCGCTCAGGGGACGTTCCACTCCGAGCAGGCCGTCGCCTATGGCACCAAGATGGTTGGTGGCGTGACCCCCGGTAAGGGCGGCACCAAGCATCTCGACCTGCCGGTGTTCAACACCGTCGCCGAGGCCAAGGCCGTGACCGGCTGCAACGCCAGCGTGATCTATGTCCCGCCGCCGTTCGCCGCCGACGCCATCCTGGAAGCCATCGACGCCGAGATCGAGCTGGCCGTCTGCATCACCGAAGGTATCCCGGTGATCGACATGCTGGCCGTCAAGCGCGCCTTGCAGGGGTCCAAGACCCGCCTGATCGGGCCGAACTGCCCGGGCGTCATCACCCCCGGCGAGTGCAAGATCGGCATCATGCCCGGTCACATTCACAGCCGCGGCAAGATCGGTATCGTGTCGCGTTCCGGCACCCTGACCTATGAGGCGGTTGCCCAGACCACGGCCGCCGGCCTTGGTCAGACCACCTGCATCGGTATCGGTGGCGATCCGATCAACGGCACCAACTTTGTCGATGCTCTGGAAATGTTCCTGGCCGACGACGAGACTCAGGCGATCATCATGATCGGCGAGATCGGCGGCAATGCCGAGGAAGATGGCGCCGAACTGTTGATGCGCTCCAAGATCAAGAAGCCGGTCGTTGGGTTCATCGCCGGCCTCACCGCTCCTCCGGGTCGTCGCATGGGTCATGCCGGTGCGATCATCTCCGGCGGCAAGGGCGGCGCCGAGGATAAGATCGAAGCGATGAAGCGCGCCGGTGTCACCGTCGCCGATTCGCCGGCCTCGCTGGGCAGCACCATGCTTAAGGTGCTGAACGGCTAAGTCGCCGAACCAGCAAGCATTGAGTACCTAATAACAACCGCCGCCAGGCGGGCAACGCTAAAACCGTCGATCGTACGGCAACTAGGGAGAGGGCGCGGCGACAAGCCGCGCCCACCGCATCGGATGCAGCAAGACCAGATGTCCTTTCTGACTGGTGCCAACGCCACCTATGTCTCGGAACTCTATGGCCGCTTTGTCGAGGATGCCTCGACCGTGGACCCGAGCTGGGCGTCGTTCTTTCGTGAACTGAACGACGACGGTCGTGCGATTCTCGCCGAATTGCGCGGCGCGTCTTGGAACAAGAACGGCAACAAGGTGATCGGGGCTCCTGAAGAGGAGATTCCGGGCGCCAAGAAGCCGGGCAAGGACGGCAAGGCCGCCGCCCCCGCCGCCGCTCCTGTCGGGCCGTCGCCCAAGGAATTGCGTCAGGCCACCCTGGATTCGATCCGTGCGCTGATGATGATCCGCATCTATCGCGTGCGTGGTCATCTGGAAGCCACCCTCGACCCGTTGGGCCTGCATAAGATCGAGCCGCATCCCGAGCTTGATTACCGCTCTTACGGCTTCGTCGAGGCTGATCTCGACCGCGAGATCTTCATCGACCACGTGCTGGGGCTGGAGACGGCGACGCTGCGCCAGATTCTCCGCATTCTCAAGCAGACCTATTGCGGCACCATCGGTGTCGAGTTCATGCATATTCAGGATCCCGAGCAGAAGGCCTGGATTCAGAAGCGCATCGAATCGGTCCGCAATCACACCGATTTCACCGAGCGCGGCAAGAAGGCCATCCTGGAGCGTCTGACCGAAGCCGAGGGCTTCGAGCGTTTCCTGCAGATGAAGTACACCGGCACCAAGCGCTTCGGCATCGAAGGCGGCGAGTCGACCATTCCCGCGCTCGAACAGATCCTCAAGCGCGGCAGCCAGTTGGGCGTCAAGGACGTGGTGTTGGGCATGGCCCATCGCGGCCGCCTGAACATCCTGACCAACTTCATGAAGAAGCCGTACACGGCGCTGTTCTCTGAATTCCAGGGCAATCCGGCGACGCCGGAAGACTATCAGGGGTCGGGCGACGTCAAGTACCACCTGGGCACTTCGGCCGATCGCGACTTCGACGGCAACATCGTCCATCTGTCGCTGACCGCCAACCCGTCGCACCTCGAAGTGGTCGATCCGGTGGTGCTGGGCAAGGTGCGCGCCAAGCAGACGCAGCGCAAGGACACCGAACGTTCCACGGTCATGGGCCTGCTGATCCACGGCGACGCCGCCTTCGCCGGCCAGGGCGTGGTGCATGAATGCTTCGCCATGAGCCAGCTCAAGGGCTACTCGACCGGCGGCACCATCCACGTCGTCATCAACAATCAGATCGGCTTCACCACCGCGCCGCAATATTCGCGCTCTGGCCCGTACTGCACCGATGTCGCCAAGATGGTTCAGGCGCCGATCCTGCACGTCAACGCCGACGACGCCGAAGCGGTCATCCATGTCGCCCGCATCGCCGCCGAGTTCCGCCAGGAATTCAAGGCCGACGTGGTCATCGACTTGGTTTGCTATCGCCGCCACGGCCACAACGAAAGCGACGAGCCGGCTTTCACCCAGCCGCTGATGTATCGCAAGATCGCGTCGCATCCGACCACTCGCCAGATTTACGCCACTCAGTTGATCAAGGAAGGCGTCATCACCGCCGAGGAAGGCGCTCAGATGGTCGCCGATTTCCAAGCCAAGCTGGAAATCGATTTCGACGCCGCCAAGTCCTATAAGGTCAATAAGGCCGATTGGCTGGAAGGCAAGTGGGCCGGTCTGGGCGCGCTGACCGAGGAAGAGGAGATGCGCGAGGAGCGCACCGACGTTTCCTTCGAGTTGTTGCAGGAAGTCGGCCAGGGGATTGCCAAGATTCCCGAGGGCGTGGTGGTCAACCGCAAGATCGTCCGCCAGTTGGAAGCCAAGCAGCAGATGCTGAAGAGCGGCAACTGCTTCGATTGGGCGACCGCCGAGGCTCTGGCTTTCGGCACCCTGGTCGCCGAGGGCACGCCGGTCCGTCTGTCCGGTCAGGATTGCGGCCGCGGCACCTTCTCGCAGCGCCATTCGGTGCTGGTCGATCAGGAGACCGAGGCCCGCTACGTCCCCCTCAACAACATCCGTCCCGATCAGGCTCATTACGAGGTCATCGACTCGCTGCTGTCGGAAGAGGGCGTGCTTGGTTACGAATACGGCTATTCGCTGTCCGAGCCCAATGGCTTGACCCTGTGGGAAGGCCAGTTCGGCGACTTCGCCAACGGCGCGCAGGTCATCATCGACCAGTTCATCTCGTCGGGCGAGGCTAAATGGCTGCGCATGTCGGGTCTGGTCATGCTGCTGCCGCACGGCTTCGAAGGCCAAGGCCCCGAGCATAGCTCGGCCCGGTGGGAGCGTTATCTGCAGCAGTCCGCCGAAGACAATTGGCAGGTCTGCAACTTCACCACCCCGGCCAACTACTTCCACGCCCTGCGCCGTCAGGTCCGCCGCAACTTCCGCAAGCCGCTGGTGGTGATGACTCCCAAGTCGTTGCTGCGCCACAAGCTGGCGGTCAGCACCTTGGCCGAAATGGGTCCGGGGTCGCGCTTCCATCGCGTGTTGCCGGAAACCCAGACGCTGGCCGCCGACGAGACCATCCGCCGCATCGTGCTGTGCTCGGGCAAGGTCTATTACGACCTGTTCGAGGAGCGCGCCAAGCGCGGCCTGGACGATGTCGCCATCGTGCGTGTCGAGCAGCTGTATCCGTGGCCGAAGGAAACGGTCATGAAGCAGATTGCCCGCTATCCCAACGCCGAAGTGGTGTGGTGCCAGGAAGAGCCGGCCAATATGGGGCCGTGGACCTTTGTCGATCGCCGTATCGACTTCATCCTTGAGGAGCTTCAGCAGAAGCACCGCAAGGCCTATTACGTGGGCCGTAAGGCGGCGGCGTCGCCGGCCACCGGTCTGCATAAGAACCATGTCTACGAACAGGCATTGTTGGTCGATCAGGCGCTGACCGGGGCGTTGTTCACGTTGCCCCAGCCGTTCCGCCGCATCACCAAGATGTCCAAAATTCAGAATCCGAAATAGGTCAAGGCGAGGGAGTCCAATGAGCACTCAAATCGTTGTGCCCGCTCTGGGCGAGTCCGTTAGCGAAGCGACCATCGCCAAGTGGTTCAAGCAGGTCGGTGACATAGTTGCCGCCGATGAGCCGATCGTCGAGCTGGAAACCGACAAGGTCACCGTCGAGGTGCCCGCGCCGTCAGCCGGTACGCTGTCCGAAATCCTGGTCGAAACCGGCGCCACCGTCGGTGTCGGGGCTGTCCTCGGCGTGATCGGGGCCGCTGGCGCCGCCGCTGCGGTGAAGCCCGCCGCCGTTGCCGCCGTCAAGGTGCCCGAACTGGCCGTTGCCGCTCCGGCGGCTGTCGGCGGTCATCCTCCGGCCCCCTCGGCGCGCAAGCTGATCGAGGAAAACAGCCTCGACGCCGCCGCCATCTCCGGCACCGGCAAGGACGGCCGCATCACCAAGGGCGATGTGCTGTCGACCCTGGAGAAGCCCGCCGCCGCTCCGGCCCCGGTGGCTGCCGCCCCGGCGGCGCCGCGCGCCCCCGATGTGCGTGAGCAGCGTGTCAAGATGACCCGCCTGCGCAAGCGCATCGCCGAGCGTCTGAAGGAAGCGCAGAACACCGCCGCCATGCTGACCACTTTCAACGAAGTGGACATGACGGCGCTGAACGCCCTGCGCAGCCAGTACAAAGACGCCTTCGAAAAGAAGCACGGCACCAAGTTGGGCTTCATGTCCTTCTTCGTGAAGGCCTGCGTCACCGCTTTGAAAGAGTGGCCGGCGGTCAACGGCGAACTCGTCGGCGACGAGCTGGTCTACAAGAACTTCTACGACATCGGTGTCGCCGTCGGCACGCCGAGCGGTCTGGTGGTTCCTGTGGTGCGCGAAGCCGATAAGCTGTCCTTCGCCGGGGTCGAATCGACCATCGCCGGCTATGGCAAGAAGGCGCGTGACGGCAAGCTGACCATCGACGAGATGACCGGCGGCACCTTCACCATCTCGAACGGCGGCGTCTACGGCTCGCTGATGAGCACGCCGATCCTCAACACCCCGCAATCGGCCATCCTCGGCATGCACAAGACCATGCTGCGTCCGATGGTCATGGCCGATGGCAGCATCCAGGCGCGTCCGATGATGTATCTGGCGCTGTCCTATGACCACCGCATCATCGACGGCCGCGAAGCGGTGTCGTTCCTGGTGCGCGTCAAGGAATGCATCGAGGATCCGCAGCGCATCCTGCTCGATATGTAAGTTGCGAGCACCGGCCTCGTCCCCCTGGGACGGGGCCGGTTTTCCTTCCGGGCGGAGGGAACTGGGCCTTTAGTCTTTCGAGGGTTTGATATGAGCGAGAATAATTTCGACGTCGTCGTCGTCGGCGGTGGTCCCGGTGGCTATGTCGCCGCCATCCGTGCGGCCCAGCTGGGCCTCAAGACCGCTTGCGTGGAATCGCGCGGCTCCTTGGGCGGCACCTGCCTGAACGTCGGCTGCATCCCCTCCAAGGCGCTGTTGCAGTCGTCGCACCACTTCGCCGCCGCCCAGCATGAATTCGCCCATCACGGCATCAAGTTCAGCAAGCTGGAAGTCGATCTGGCCGCCATGATGGCGCGCAAGGACAAGGTCGTCTCGGGCCTGACCAAGGGCATCGAAGGCCTGTTCAAGAAGAACAAGGTGACCTACATCGTCGGCGCTGGCCGCCTGACCGCGCCCGGCACCATCGCCGTGACCGGCAAGGACGGCGAGCAGACGATCACCGCCAAGAGCATCATCATCGCCACCGGCTCGGAAGTCACCCCGCTGCCGGGCGTCGAGATCGACGAGAAGCACATCATCTCCTCGACCGGGGCGCTGGCCCTGGGCGCGGTGCCGAAGCACATGGTGGTCATCGGCGCCGGCGTCATCGGGTTGGAGCTGGGGTCTGTGTGGCGCCGTCTGGGTGCCGAAGTCACCGTGGTCGAGTTCCTCGACCGCGCGCTGCCGCTGAACGACGGCGAAGTGTCCAAGCAGATGCAGCGCATCCTGGAAAAGCAGGGCATCAAGTTCAAGATGGGCACCAAGGTGACCGCCGCCAAGTCGCACAAGGGCGAAGTCACGCTGACCCTGGAACCCGCCAAGGGCGGTGCCGCCGAAGAGATGAAGGCCGATTCGGTGCTGGTCGCCATCGGCCGCCGTCCCTTCACCAACGGCCTGGGGCTGAGCGAGCTGGGCGTCGAGATCGACAACCGCGGCTTCGTCAAGGTTGACGGCCATTTCCGCACCAACGTCCCCGGCATCTATGCCATCGGCGACGTCATCGGCGGCGCGATGCTGGCTCACAAGGCCGAGGAAGAAGGCGTCGCCATCGCCGAAATCCTGGCCGGTCAGGCCGGTCATGTGAACTACGACGTCATCCCGGCGGTGGTCTACACCCACCCGGAAGTGGCCTCGGTCGGCCGCACCGAAGAGCAGTTGAAGGCCGACGGGGTCGCCTATAAGTCGGGCAAATTCCCCTTCATGGCCAACAGCCGCGCCCGCGCCATCGACGACGCCGACGGCTTCGTCAAGATCCTCGCCGACGCCAAGACCGACCGCATCCTGGGCGCCCACATCATCGGCCCGATGGCCGGCGATCTGATCGCCGAAGTGGTCATGGGCATGGAATTCGGCGCGGCGGCGGAAGACATCGCCCGCACCTGCCACGCCCATCCGGGCCTGGGCGAAGCGGTCAAGGAAGCCGCCTTGGCCGTGGACGCGCGGGCTATTCATATGTGAGGAAAGCTTCCGCAGCGCATTGCTGGGGATGAGGTGAAGGGGGCGGTCCGCGAGGGTCGCCCTTTTTTTGTGGTGGCGGTGGGCGGCGTGATGGAGGCTATCAGTGGACGAGTGAACGGCTGCGGGCCAGAACGGTTATTTCCGAATATAGGCAACGACGGCAGCGCCAGGAAATATATGGCATGTGAAGGCGGTCGAAATTATTTATCCTTGCTAAAGTGTTGACCATAAGCCAGTTATCGATTTACGGTTGTGTCGTCAATCGCAAGACGGGATCCCGACATGACGGTCGAGGCTCAGCAAAATAAAACAGATCACCCATGTTTTACGCAACCAGAAGATGCATCTGTCAAAGTATGGAGATATATGGATCTTGCCAAGTTTATATGGACGCTAGAAAACCAAAAACTGTACATGTCGCGCTTAGATATGCTCAGCGACCCTCATGAAGGGTCAACGCCAAAGCTGATGGCAAAATTGAGAGACCACCAATTTCATGCGCTCGGTGCAGATCAATTGGTCGTCGATATGCCACGAATTAACCAACGGGTTGCTAGGTCAACTTACGTAAATTGCTGGCACATGGGAAATGCCGAATCAGAAGCGATGTGGCGCCTATATTGCCCGGGGGAAAACGGGGTTGCGATTCAAACGACCTACAGCAGTCTCGTAAACTCAATATCAGCTGACAAGTATTGTTATATTGGGGCTGTTACGTACATTGATTATGAATCCCAAGCGTTTCCGCATGGAAATTTGTACTACGCATCGATGCACAAAAGATTGTCTTTTGAACACGAACGTGAAATACGCCTTGTTAAAATTATGTCAGAATACTGTGGTCTGCAATCTGGCGACGGACCTGGTGGAATAACAATCGACTGGCCGTTGGAAACGGCCGCACATGCTATTTTTGTAAACCCTTATGCACCGGCCTATTACTATGAGGTCGTACAATCTGTGGTGAAACGGATCGCGACAAACTTAGAAAACCGTGTTTTCTGGTCGCAGATGAAGGCATCACCTGTATATTAATATTCAGTCGCGGCAATAAGCCGGATTTTGCCTATTGCCGCCAATTCCCCCATCCCACCCCCTCCTCGACATTCCCCGCGTCACCCCCTAAAGTGCGCCTCCCTGCCTCCTGATCCGCGAGCCGCTGTGTCCGTCCGCCGCCGCCTTCGACGATTGACGCCGTGAAGCGCACGGTGCTGACGCTCTGCGCCGCCTGAAGTCTGTCGAACTGGAATCGGCCATAATGGCGGACCGCCGCTTGAGGACACGATCAAAGGCAAGGTGACCGCCAAGCTCAGGTCGGCCGCCGTCAAAATAGCGCTTCGCTATCTGGTCAAGGCCGGTATGGTCACGGCGGACATTCTCGCCCCCGAGGTCATGATCCTGGCGGGCATAGCGATTGAAGTCGCCGACGCGGCCTACCCCTATGTCAAAGCCTACTTTGATCCACCGCAGACCCTTGAGGAATTACAGCAGGCTGCCAATTCTCCGGAAAGCGGCTATGAAATTCACCATATCGTCGAACAGGCGACGGCGTCACCGGATGGTGCCGAGGACGCACAAATCGATAGCCCAGAGAATTTGGTGCGTATTCCGACTGCAAAGCACTGGGACCTCAACAGGTGGTATGAGAGAGAAAATGAAGAATTTGGCGGGCTGAGCCCGCGAGACTATTGCAAGGGGAAAAGTTGGGAAGAACGCCAGAGGGTTGGCCTGGAAGGGCTGCGCGAGATAGGAGTGCTGACGCCATGAGTGACGATGATGATGATGGTTTCCATGTGAGGACCATTGAGGAGCTACATCAGATAAGAGATCAGGCTCTCATCGAGAGTGCCAAAGAGCTGGAAAAATACGACCTTCCATCGATGTGTATTGATGACATGATGGCTTTGTTCGAGCATGCCTGTATGGAGCAGTACGACACATATGTTGATGACGACTTAAAAAAATATAATATAAATTACAATATTATGATCGCCGTAAACGACGAGCTGAAGGCTCGGGGCGTGCAGGCGCGCCTCTCCCTTCTGCGCTTCTTTGATCACCCCAATCTCCAGGTTCGCGTTAAGGCCGCGACTTTAACTTATCGCGTGGCACCGGAGGCCGCACGGCGCTGTCTGGACGATATCGCCAAGGCTGGTTTCCCGGATCAGTCGCTGGCTGCTGGAATGACTCTTCGGGCGATCGACAACGGCACATCAATGTTGACCTGACTGGAGTGACGAGGGAGGGCTCCGATTGTGAGTTCCCACCCCCTCCTCGACATTCCCCGCGTCTCCCCCTAAAGTGCGGCTCCCTGCCTCCTGATCCGCGAGCCGCTGTGTCCGTCCGCCGCCGCCTTCGACGATTGACGCCGTGAAGCGCACGGTGCTGACGCTCTGCGCCGCTGAGGGGTTGACCTTGATCGGCGTGTTTGCCTTCCCCGCTTTGGTCCCCAGTTTCCGCGCCGCCTGGAGTCTGTCGAACACCGATGCCGGGTGGATCGCCGGGATTTACTTCGCCGGCTATGCGGTGGCGGTGCCGGCCTTGACCAGCCTGACCGACCGCATCGACGCCAAGCGGGTGTTCATGGCCGGAGCCGCCATCTGCACAATCGCTGCCCTCGGCTTTGCCCTGTTCGCTCAAGGATTATGGACGGCGATGCTGTTCCGCTTCCTCGGTGGCGTCGGGCTGGCCGGGGTGTATATGCCGGGGCTGAAGGCGCTGGTGGACCGCGTCAGCGGATCCGGGCAGGCGCGGGCGATGTCCTATTACACCGCCAGCTTCAGCATGGGCACCATGCTGTCCTTCGCCGTGGTCGGCGAGGCGGCGCGCTGGCTCAACTGGCAAGGCGCTTTCGCCCTGTCGGCGGCGGCTTCGGCGGCGGGGCTGGCGCTGGCGGCAACCTTGCCACCCTCCACACCGCATCCGGCAACCATCGCCACCGGGGCATTGCTCGATTTCCGCCCGGTGCTGCGCAATCGCGCCGCCATGGGCTACATCCTCGGCTACACGTGCCATATGTGGGAGCTGTTCTCGTTCCGCGCCTGGGTGGTCGCCTTCCTGGTCTTCGCCCAAGGGCGCGACGGCGCTGCGGTGCATTGGTCGCCGACCACGGTGGCGACGGTCTGCTCGCTGGTCGCCATGCTGGCCAGCTTGGGCGGCGCGGATTTGGCCCTGCGCTTCGACCGCCGCCGGCTCTGTGCCGGAGCCATGCTGGCCTCGGGCGGAGCGGCGCTGCTGCTCGGCTTCACCGCCGCTTTGCCCTATTGGGCGGCAGCGGTGGCGGCGGTGCTCTATACCGGGCTGGTGCAAATCGACTCCGCGGCGCTGACCACCGGGGCCATGCTGGAGGCCGATCCGGCGCGGCGCGGCTCCACCGTTGCCCTGCATTCATTGCTCGGCTTCGCCTCGGCGTTCTTCGGCCCGCTGGCCTTGGGTGCGGTGCTCGATAGCGTCGGCGGCGGCAAAAGCGTGCTGTCCTGGGGATTGGCCTTCGCCGGCATGGGCGTGGTCGGGTTGTTGGGGCCATTGGCTTTGAAGCGCGCATGACCGTGCATTCACGCATCCCCCTCAGCCGCGCCGTGCTGCGCCGCCGCCGCCGCATCCAAGTGCTGGTGCAGCGGGTGACGCTGCTGGGGTCCGGCTCGTCGTTGATCGTGCTGGGCGTGCTGTCGGTGCCGACGCCGATTCCCATCGGCTTCTTCCTGTTCGCCGCCGGGCTTTATCTGATGGCGCGCGGCTCGAAGCGGGCGCGGCATTCGGTCAAGGGGCTGCGGCGCAGGGTGCCGCCGTTCTCGCGCGGGCTGAACAGTGTTAAGCATCGCCTGCCCAAGGGGCTGCGCAAGTTCATCGAACACAGCGACCCCAGGGTGTGAATGACCTGTAATCCGTCATGCCCGTGCTTGTCACGGGCATCCACGCGGTTCGGCAAGACGAGGGCCGGCGGGCAACTGATTCGGGCGAACGTGCACCCCGGCGTGGATCACCGGAACAAGTCCGGTGATGACGGCTTTTGGTGAAACCCCGCTAAGGCGTTTTGCGCGCGCGTGGGTGGCTGTCTTGATAGATGGCGCTCAGGCGGTCGGCATCGACTTCGGTGTAACGCTGGGTGGTGCTCAGCGAGGCATGGCCCAGCAGTTCCTGAATGGTGCGCAAATCGCCGCCGCCAGCCAGCAGGTGGGTGGCGAAGCTATGCCGCAGGGCGTGCGGGGTGGCGGTGTCGCTCAGCCCCACATATCCGCGCAGAATGCGCATTTGCCGTTGCACCACGCCCGGATTGAGCCGCTTGCCGCGCGCGCCGACGAACAGCGGCGCCGCCGCTCCGGTCTTGAACGGGCATTGCGCCAGATAGGCGGCGACCGCTTCGACGACGACCGGCAACAGCGGCACCAGCCGTTGCTTGCGGCCCTTGCCGGTGATCATCATCACCTCGCCTTGGGGAGCCTCGCCCCGGTTCAGCCCCAAGGCCTCGCCCAGGCGCAGGCCGCAGCCATACAGCATCGTGAACAAGGCGACGTCGCGCGCCGCCATCCACGGCTGGGTTTGCGCCATGGCGGCGGCGGCCAGGGTCTCCATCGCCTCGTCGGCGGCCAGCGCCTTGGGGATCGAGCGGGGCGGGCGGGGCGAGCGGATGGCGGCCAGCGCCGGGTTGTGGGCCAGTTCGTTGCGATCCAGATAGCGGAAGAAGCTGCGCAACGACGACAAGGTGCGCGCCATCGAGGTGCGGCCCAAGCCGTCGCTGCCAGACCGGTGCGCCATGAAGCTGCGGAAATCGGCGGTGCGCAGCGCGGAGAGGTCGGCCAGACTGGGTTCGCCGGCCAGATGCTCGGTAAGGAACGACAGGAAGGCCGAGAGGTCGCGGCTGTAGCCGTCCAGCGTATGGTCCGAGGCACGCCGCTCCTCGGCGAGCCAGGCTCGCCAGGCGACGACGGCGGCCCGTAGGCCTTCATCGCCGAGAAAGAGGATCAGGCCGCCGGCCACCACCGCTGCACACAGTCCTCGATGACGCGGGCGAGGAACGACAGCAACTCGGTGCCCTGGCTGGACTGGAAGGTGCGGTCGTTGCGCGAGCCCAAGGCCAGCAGCCCCGGCGGGCAGCCGATGGGGTCGAGCCGCACCAAGGCGAAGGAACTGACCAGCCCGGCGGCCTCGCCGAAGATCATCGGGTCGCCATGCGACTGCGAGCGCAACAGCACCTCGCCCATGCCCATCACCTGATCGAGCAAGGTCGCCGGCAAGGGCAGGATGCCAGGCAGGATGGCCGGATGTTCGCCGGGCTCGAAGCCCAGACAAACCACATCGACATCCAAAAGCGGCGGCAGATCCTCGGCGGCGACGCGGGCCAGACCGGCCATGTCGCGGGCCTCCAGCACCGACAGCACGGCGTCGTGGGTGCGGCTTTGGACCGACATGTTGCTGCGCGAGGTGGTGATCAGATGTTCGGCGCAGCCGCGCATCTTGTCCAACTCGTCATGCAGGCGGCCAATCATGAACTGCTGCAAATCGACCACCGGCCCGCCGGAAAACCGCGACGGCGGCGCTTGCCGGGCCAGCAGGTCGGAATGGTTGACCAGGAATTCCGGCGTCGCCTTGAGAAATGCCACTACCTGTTCCTCGCTGGCGGGCGGCGGGGCGGTCAGGTCGGCGGTTTCGGACTTGCGCGCCATGCTCAGTTCTCCAGGATCGATTGGCCGGTCTTCTCCCAATCGACCAGAAACGCCGCCAACCCCTTGTCGGTCAGCGGATGCTCGTACAACTGACGCAGCACCTTGGGCGGCAGGGTGGCGACGTCGGCGCCCAGCTTGGCCGCCTGCACCACATGGATGGGGTGGCGGATCGAGGCAACCAGCACTTCGGTTTCAAGCTGGGGGTATTGGCGGTAGATCTGGATGATGTCGTCGATCAGTTCCATGCCGTCCTGGCCGATGTCGTCGAGCCGGCCGACGAAGGGTGAGACGAAGGTGGCCCCGGCCTTGGCCGCCAGCAGCGCCTGCGCCGCCGAGAAGCACAAGGTGACGTTGACCTGGGTGCCGCCGTCCGACAGCGCTTTGCAGGTTTTCAGGCCATCGACCGTCAGCGGCACCTTGACGGCGACGTTGGTGGCGATCCGCGCCAGCTTGCGGCCTTCGCGCAGCATGGTGTCGAAATCGGTGGCGGCCACCTCGGCGCTGACCGGGCCGTCGATGATCTCGCAGATTTCCGCCACCACATCGAGGAACTTGCGGCCGCTTTTGGCGATCAGGGATGGGTTGGTGGTGACGCCATCCACCAGACCGGTGGCGGCAAGGTCGCGGATCTCGGCAATGTCGGCGGTGTCGATGAAGAATTTCATGAGCAAGGTCCACAACAAGAGCATGAGTCGGGGCGTACGCGCTGGCGGCCCGGTGGCACGGCGGTTAGAGTGTAGACCATGCTCTCCGCCCCTGCCAATTCCCAACCTGCTTCTCCCCATGCGTTCCACGCGGGGGATCGCGTTGCCGTTTTGTTACCGCTGCCTTTGGCCGGAGCCTATGACTATAAGGTGGGGGCTGACCAATGCTTGGGGCTTGGCGACTTCGTCCGGGTGCCATTGGGCGGTCGGCAGGCGGTCGGCGTGGTGTGGGGCGCCGGCAGCGGCGGCGTTGCCGAGGCCAAATGCCGCGCCACCCAGCAAAAGCTGGACACGCCGCCGCTGCCCGAAGCGTCGCGCAAGCTGATCGACTGGGTGGCCTCCTATACGCTGTCCTCGCCCGGAGCGGTGCTGAAGATGGCGATGAGCGCTCCCGCCGCTTTGGAGCCGCCGCCACAGTCGCCCCTCGGCTATGTGCGGGCGGGGGAGGTTCCCGCTGGGCTGAAGATGACCGGCCCGCGCCAACGGGTGCTGGAGGCGGCCGGCGAGCCGCTCCCCGTCGCTGAACTGGCCCGTGCCGCCGGCACTGGTCCCGCCGTGGTCAAGGGCTTGGCCGAGGCTGGAGCGTTGCGGGCGGTCGAGTTGCCCCGGTTGGCGGCTCCGGCGATTCCCGACTGGCAAACCCCCGGTCCGTCATTGTCGCCCGACCAGACGGCGGCGGCGGATGTGCTGAAACAGAGTGTCGGCTCCGGTTTCGCCGTGTTCCTGCTGGAAGGCGTCACCGGGTCGGGCAAGACCGAGGTTTATTTCGAGGCGGTGGTCGAAGCATTGTCGCAAGGGCGGCAAATTCTGGTGCTGCTGCCGGAAATCGCCCTGTCGGCGCAATGGCTGGAACGCTTCGCCCAGCGCTTCGGCGTCGAGCCGGTGCAGTGGCATTCGGAACTGGGCGATTCCCAGCGGCGCGAGACCTGGCGGGCGGTGGCCAACGGTTCGGCCAAGGTGGTGGTGGGGGCGCGTTCGGCGCTGTTCCTGGCCTTCCCGGAGCTGGGGCTGATCGTCGTCGATGAAGAGCACGACGGCTCGTTCAAGCAGGAGGAGGGTGTCGTCTACCATGCCCGCGACATGGCGGTCGTGCGGGCGCGGGCCGGGAGCATTCCGATCATTCTGGCCTCGGCGACGCCATCGCTGGAGACTCAGGCCAATGTCCAGGCCGGGCGCTATCGCCGCCTGCATCTGCCAACCCGTCACGGCGGCGCCGAGATGCCGTCGCTGGAACTGGTGGACATGCGGCGCAACGCGCCTGCCCGCCAGTCCTGGCTGTCTCCCCCGTTGTTCAAGGCGATGGAGGAGACCCTAGCGGCAGGGGAGCAGGTCATGCTGTTCCTTAACCGGCGCGGCTATGCGCCGCTGACCCTGTGCCGCGCCTGCGGTTATCGCCTGCAATGCCCGCATTGCACCGCTTGGCTGGTCGAGCATCGCCATGCGGCGCGGCTGCAATGCCATCACTGCGGCTATATCTCGCCGCGCCCGGAGTCCTGTCCAAGCTGCGAGGCCAAGGACAGCTTTGCTCCCTGCGGCCCCGGCGTCGAGCGTCTGGCCGAGGAGGTGGCGGCGAAGTTCCCCAATGCCCGCACCGCCATCATGGCCAGCGACATGCTAAGCGGACCGCGCGCCGCCGCCGATTTGGTCGAGCGGATGACCCGGCGCGAGATCGATTTGCTGGTCGGAACGCAAGTCGTCGCCAAGGGCCACCATTTCCCCTTGCTGACGCTGGTGGGGGTGGTCGATGCCGATCTTGGCTTGGCCGGCGGCGATCTGCGGGCCGCCGAACGAACGTTCCAGTTGCTGTCGCAAGTGGCGGGTCGCGCCGGACGAGCCGCGCATCCGGGGCGTGTGCTGTTGCAGACCTATCAACCCGACGACAAAGTCATGGCCGCGCTGGTGTCGGGCGACGCCGACGCCTTTTATGCCGCCGAGGCCGACGACCGCCGCGTCACCGGCATGCCGCCGTTCGGTAAACTGGCGGCGCTGATCGTCTCTGGCGTCGATCCGTCCGTGGTCGACAAGGTGGCGGCGCAACTGGCCCGTGTTGCCCCAAGGACGGCGGAAATAGAGGTATTGGGACCGGCCCCGGCCCCCTTGGCGCTGCTGCGCGGCCGCCATCGCCGCCGGCTGCTGCTGAAAACCTCACGCAAGGTTGCGGTGCAAACGGTGCTGCGCCACTGGCTTGGGCAGGTATGCCCTCCGGCGAGCGTGCGTATCCAGATCGACATCGACCCCTACTCTTTTGTCTAAGGCATAAGGAAAAAGGGGCACTTCGTCAGGGCTTTCGCTGCCGAGTCGGCTTGCAACGTCTCACTCGATATGCTAGTTAACCCACGCGCTGTGAGGGCTGTTGTTCGCCAGTGCTAATTTTTTGAGCAATATCAATACGTTTCCCACTGCCTCGTAAGTTCGTTCCGGCCCTTCTGTAAGGACTGTCCACGTGTCATCCGAAGCCACTGGCGCGATCGCCGAACGTTACTCTGCCGCCCTGTTTGAGCTTGCCGAGCAGTCTTCTGCTCTGGACAGCGTCGCGGGCGACCTTAAAACCCTCAAGGCTCTGATTGCCGAGAGCGATGACCTGCGCCGTTTGCTGCGCAGCCCCGTTCTCAGCCGTGCCGACCAGCAAAAGGCTATCGATGCCTTGGCTGCGAAGGCCGAGTTCAGTGGCCTCACCAAGAATTTTCTCGGACTTGTGGCGAAGAACCGCCGTCTGTTCGCGATCGGGGGTATCTCCGAAGCTTATCTGAACCGTCTCGCCGCCAAGCGTGGTGAAGTCACGGCTCAGGTCGCCTCGGCGGTGCCGCTCAACGAGACCCAGGTCGGCGCCATCGGCGCCGCTCTGAAGACGGTCGTTGGCAGCAACGTCACGCTCGATGTGACCATCGATCCCAGCCTCCTCGGCGGCTTGGTGGTCAAGGTCGGTTCGCGCATGGTTGACGGCTCGCTTAAGACCAAGCTGCAACACTTACAGCTCGCTATGAAAGGGGTCGGGTGATGGAAATCCGCGCTGCGGAAATCTCCGCTATCCTTAAGGAACAGATCGCCAATTTTGGCACCGAGGCGGAAGTCGCCGAGGTTGGCCAGGTGCTCTCAGTCGGTGATGGTATCGCCCGCGTCTATGGCCTGGACAAAGTCCAGTCCGGTGAAATGGTCGAATTCCCCGGCGGCATCAAGGGCATGGCGCTGAACCTCGAAACCGACAATGTCGGTGTCGTGATTTTCGGCGATGACCGTACCATCAAGGAAGGCGACACGGTCAAGCGGACCGGCGCCATCGTGGAAGTTCCGGTCGGCAAGGGTCTGCTGGGTCGCGTCGTCGACGCCCTGGGCAACCCGATTGACGGCAAGGGCCCGATCGTCGCCGAGAAGCTGTCTCGCGTGGACGTCAAGGCCCCCGGCATCATCCCGCGTAAGTCGGTGCACGAGCCGATGTCGACCGGTATCAAGGCCATCGACGCCTTGATCCCCATCGGCCGCGGCCAGCGCGAGCTGGTCATCGGTGATCGTCAGACCGGCAAGACCGCGATCCTGATCGACACCATCATCAATCAGAAGCGCCTCAACGCCGGCACCGACGAATCGCAGAAGCTTTATTGCATCTACGTCGCCATCGGCCAGAAGCGCTCCACCGTCGCCCAGTTGGTCAAGACCCTGACCGACAACGGCGCGATGGAATACACCATCATCGTCGCCGCGACGGCTTCCGAGCCGGCGCCGCTGCAGTTCCTGGCTCCCTATGCCGGCTGCGCCATGGGCGAATATTTCCGCGACAACGGCATGCATGCCCTGATCGTCTATGATGATCTGTCCAAGCAGGCCGTGTCCTACCGTCAGATGTCCCTGTTGCTGCGTCGCCCGCCGGGCCGCGAAGCTTATCCGGGCGATGTGTTCTACCTGCACTCACGTCTGCTGGAACGCGCCGCCAAGATGGGCGATGCCGCCGGTAACGGCTCGCTGACCGCTCTGCCGGTCATCGAAACCCAAGGCAACGACGTGTCGGCCTTCATTCCGACCAACGTGATTTCGATCACCGACGGTCAGATCTTCCTTGAGACCGAGCTGTTCTACAAGGGCATCCGCCCCGCCGTGAACGTCGGTCTGTCGGTGTCGCGCGTCGGCTCCGCCGCCCAGATCAAGGCGATGAAGCAGGTTGCCGGCTCGATCAAACTGGAACTCGCCCAGTACCGTGAAATGGCGGCCTTCGCTCAGTTCGCTTCGGATCTCGATCCGGCGACCCAGCAGCTGCTGAACCGCGGTGCGCGCTTGACCGAATTGCTGAAGCAGGCCCAGTTCTCGCCGATGTCGACGGAGGAGGAGGTCATCTCCATCTACGCCGGTGTCCGCGGTTACCTGGATAAGTTGCCCGTCGGCGATGTCGGTCGTTTCGAGAAGTCTCTGCTCAGCGAGATTCGGGTCAAGCACCCGGAAATTCTGACGGCGATCGTGACCGAAAAGGCGATCTCCAAGGGCACCGAGGAAAAGCTCAAAGCCGTCCTCGACGCTTTCACCAAGACCTTCGCCTAAGCCGGGGACGCCAGTCCGATGCCCAGCCTCAAGGACCTAAGGCTACGGATCAATAGCGTCAAATCGACGCGAAAGATCACGTCGGCCATGAAGATGGTCGCGGCGTCAAAGCTGCGCCGCGCTCAATCTTCGGCCGAGTCCGCTCGCCCTTATGCCGCACGCATGGAACGCATGCTCGGCGCCCTGGCCGGTAGTCTTGCCGGCCAGGCGGGGGCTCCCAAGATGCTGTCTGGGACTGGAAAGGACGACGTCCAATTGGTCGTCGTCGCCACCTCGGACCGCGGCTTGTGCGGCGGTTTCAACGGCACGATCGTGCGCGCCACCCGTCTGATGGTGAACGACCTGCTGCGACAGGGCAAAACGGTTAAGCTGATCACCGTGGGCCGTAAGGGCCGCGACCAGCTGCGCCGCGAGTTCGGGTCGTTGTTCGTCGAGACCTATGACGGGATTGGCAAGCGCGGCGTGACCTTCGCCGAAGCCAACACCATCGCCAACAAAATCAGCGCGCTGTTCGACGAAGGCGCGTTCGATGTCTGCACGATCATCTACAACCGCTTCCAGTCGGCCATCTCCCAGGTGGTGACCCGCTTGCAGTTGGTGCCGTTCCCGGTGCCGGAACTGACGGCGGAGGTCGATGGTGGCGCCAACGCGCTCTATGAATTCGAGCCTTCCGAGGAATCGATTCTGGCCGAGCTGCTGCCGCGCAATCTGGCGGTCCAGGTGTTTCGTGCGCTCCTCGAAAGCGGTGCTTCCGAGCAGGGCGCGCGTATGACGGCCATGGACAATGCGACGCGGAATGCGGGCGACATGCTGAATAGCTTGACGATCCGCTACAACCGTAGCCGCCAGGCCCAGATCACCAAAGAACTCATCGAAATCATCTCCGGCGCCGAAGCGCTGTGACGGTCAATTAGGAGCCCGCTCTTATGACGAAGAACAATGTCGGCACCATTACCCAGGTCATGGGTGCTGTCGTGGACGTTCGCTTCGAAGGTGAACTGCCTGCCATTCTCTCGGCGCTGCACACCGAGAACCAGGGCAAAATCCTGGTGCTTGAGGTTGCTCAGCATCTTGGCGAAAAGTCGGTTCGTACTATCGCCATGGACTCCTCCGAGGGTCTGACCCGCGGCCAGGCCGTGACCAACACCGGATCGCCGATCCAGGTGCCGGTCGGTCCCGAGACCCTGGGCCGTATCATCAACGTCATCGGCGAGCCGATTGACGAGCGTGGTCCGATTGGCGCCAAGAAGACCCTGTCGATCCACCAGAAGGCTCCCGAGTTCATCGAGCAGTCGACGGACACGGAAATCCTGGTCACCGGCATCAAGGTCATCGATCTTCTGGCTCCCTACTCCAAGGGCGGCAAGATCGGCCTGTTCGGCGGCGCCGGCGTGGGCAAGACGGTGTTGATCATGGAATTGATCAACAACATCGCCAAGGCGCATGGTGGTTATTCGGTGTTCGCCGGTGTCGGTGAGCGTACCCGTGAGGGTAACGATCTCTATCACGAAATGATCGAGTCGGGCGTTATCAAGCTGGACGGTCCGGGGTCCAAGGTGGCTCTGGTGTACGGCCAGATGAACGAGCCCCCGGGCGCCCGCGCCCGCGTCGCGTTGTCCGGCCTGACCTTGGCCGAGTACTTCCGCGACGAAGAAGGCCAGGACGTGCTGTTCTTCGTGGATAACATCTTCCGCTTCACTCAGGCGGGTTCGGAAGTGTCGGCGCTGCTCGGCCGTATCCCTTCGGCGGTGGGCTATCAGCCGACGCTCGCCACCGAAATGGGCAACATGCAGGAGCGCATCACGTCGACGAAGAAGGGTTCGATCACCTCCGTGCAGGCCATTTACGTGCCCGCCGACGATTTGACCGATCCGGCTCCGGCGACGTCGTTCGCCCACTTGGACGCTACCACCGTGCTGAACCGCGCCATCGCCGAGCTGGGCATTTACCCGGCCGTCGATCCGCTGGACTCCAGCTCGCGCGTGCTCGACCCCAAGGTTGTCGGCGAAGAGCATTATCAGGTTGCCCGTGACGTGCAGCGTATCCTGCAGACCTACAAGTCTCTGCAGGACATCATTGCCATTCTGGGCATGGATGAGCTTTCGGAAGAGGACAAGCAGGTCGTTTCGCGCGCCCGCAAAATCCAGCGCTTCCTGTCGCAGCCGTTCCACGTCGCCGAAGTGTTCACTGGCAGCCCCGGTAAGCTGGTTTCGCTCGAAGACACCGTGAAGGGCTTCAAGGGCATCGTGGCCGGCGAGTACGATCACCTGCCGGAAGCTTCGTTCTACATGGTCGGCGCGATCGAGGAAGTTCTCGAGAAGGCCAAGAAGATGGCCGCTGAAGCGGCCTGAACCAGGACAAGGTGAACCATGGCTGAGACGACTGAATTCGAGCTGGTTTCGCCCGAGCGTCTGATGTTCTCCGCACCCGCCGAGATGGTGGTTGTTCCGGGTTCTGAAGGCGACTTTGGCGCCATGCCTCGGCATGCGCCGATGCTGACCGCGCTGCGTCCCGGCGTCATCGACGTCTACCAGGACGGCAAGATCAGTGATCGTATCTTCGTCGCCGGTGGCTTTGCCGAGGTGACCGAGACCCGTCTGACTGTGTTGGCCGAGGAAGCCGTCAAGGTCTCCGAGATCAAGCAGGACGACGTCTCTGTCCGCATCAAAGCCGCCGAACAGGCGGTCGAAGATGCCGACAGCGAGTTGGCCCGCAAGGGTGCTCAGCAGGCGTTGGGTGTTGCCCGCGCCATGCAGGCGGCCCTGGACCAGCGTGTTACGCATTAAGGACTCCGCCGAAAGGTGAGGTTACGAGGAAGGCCGGCGATATCCTCGCCGGCCTTTTTCAGTTTTGGTCAGACGGCCGCTTGCACCGGCGCGGCGAGGCTCCGATATATTCCCGCGCGCCGATGCCAAGCGGCCCCCAACGAACAGGTGAACCCGGATGCCACGCTGGACGCCAGACGACATTCATTGGGATCGCTTCGATCCGTCGCGGTTGGCTCCCGACCTGCTGCAACTGGTCAAAGCGGCGGCGCTGACCGAAGCCAATGCCGCCCGCTATACCCAATATCTGAACAACGTGTTTCACGACGACGCCGATTTGGCGGTCAGTCTGGCGGAATGGCGTCTGGAGGAAGAGCAGCACGGCCATATCCTTGGGCGTTACGCCGAAATGGCCGACCCGACTTATCATTTCGCCCCGACCTTCAAAGCCTTCATCGAAGGGTATGTCATCCCCATCGATGTCGACCAGTCGATCCGCGGCTCGCGCGTGGGGGAATTGCTGGCCCGCTGCATCGTCGAGACCGGGACCAGTTCCTTCTACTCGGCCCTGGCCGAGGCGACAGAGGAACCGGTGTTGATGGAGATCGCCAAGCGCATCGCCGCTGATGAGTTCCGCCACTACCGCACCTTTCTCGACGGCATCAAGAAGTACCAGCCAGCGGAACGGGTCTCGTTGCTCAGCCGCATCAAGGTGACCGTCGGACGGGTGCGGGAATCCGAGGACGACGAACTGGCCTTCGCCTATCATTGCGCCAATGACCAGCCGGGCATCGCCTATGATCATGCCCGCTGCAACGCCGCCTATGCGACGCGGGCCTATCGCATCTATCGGGCGCACCATGCCGAGCGGGCGGTGGGGATGATCTTCAAGGCCACCGGCCTGGCCCCGCAAGGCTGGCTGGCGCGTCGGGTCGCCGGTTGGGCGTGGAAGCGGATGCAGGCGCGGGCGGTGGCCTAAGCCAGGGGGCTAGGCCGAACTCCATCATTTCGGAGAACACACCGCGCGAGGTGACGTTCTGATCGTCGGGTTGAGAAGGTCCGCGTCTGTCTGGCGTCGCAGGGTTGCAGAAGATCGCGCAACCAAGCAGTCGGCGACGTCTTCAGGCGCGTCTGCATCAAATCATGGCTGAGGAACGGCTTGGTGCCATCGATTTTTCAAAGCTCGCGATAGAAATTGTCGGCGTGGGGTTCGCTTACGTGGTCCCTCCCTCAAGGCGGCGGGCCAGCGGGGTGAATTCGGCGACCACGGCGCGATAGAGGTTGCGCTTAAACGGCACGATCAACTCGACCAACTCGTCGAAGCGCACCCAGCGCCATTCGTCGAATTCGGGATGTGCGGTGTGGATGTTGATGTCGGAATCGCTGCCGGTGAAGCGCAGGGCGAACCATTTCTGCTTCTGCCCGCGATAGCGGCCCTTCCACACCTTGCCGACCAGTTCAGTGGGCAGGTCGTAGGTCAGCCAGTCGGCGCTGGCGGCGATGATCTCGGCCTTGTTGGTGCCGATTTCCTCTTCCAACTCGCGCAGGGCAGCGATTTCCGGAGTTTCACCGTCGTCGATGCCGCCTTGCGGCATCTGCCACGCCTCGGCCTGGGTGTCGATGCGCTTGGCGGCGAAGACCAGGCCCTGGGGGTTGAACACCACCAATCCGACGCCGTGACGATAGGGAAGCGAGGCGATGTCGAGGTGTTTGGTCATCATGAGGCTCGTCGGATCGAGAGGAAAAGGGGCGGTGGTTAGGGCTGGCTATGCACCACGGCGCTGACCGGGGCGAGGACCAAGCCCTTTTGCGGGAAGGTGGCGGTCCACGCCAGCAGCCGTTCGAACGACACCGGGCGCGGCGAGATATAGGCGATGGCGCTGCCGTCGCGTTGGGCGGCGGCCAACAGGCGGCCCAGACGGGCGTCGATGGCGGCGCGGAAGGGTGTCTCATCGGCGATCAGGGTGACCGAGCCAGAGGCGGGGACGTCGGATTCGGCGACCCCGACCAAGCCGTCGCCTACAAACAGCAGGCCACGATTGCGCAGGGCGTGCAGCAGCGGCACCCATTGCTCGCTGGCCACCACCGGTGAGCGCAGCGCCCCGGCGACGCCGACATAGCTGGTGGTCTTGCCCAGGATGGCCTCCAGCGCCTTGATGGCGTCGGCAGGGCTTTGGTGCGACAGCAGCGAGAGCGGCCCGGCATCACGCATGGGGAAGTTGGGCGGCTCCATCGGCAAATCGATCAGCACCTCATGACCGCTGGCGCGGGCGCGCTTGATCCAGTTGTCCAGATTGCCGGTATAGGGGCTGAAGGACAGGCTGACCTCGGGCGGCAGCTTGGTGATCGCCGCTTCGGTGGCTTCCTTGGACAGCCCTAGCCCGACCACCACCACGCCGATGCGCGGTTGCGTCTTGTCGCCGTCGAAGGGACGGGCATAGGCGACACGCGGTTCTTTGCCGCCGGCGATGATCGGCAGCGGGCCGTTGGCGGTGCTGCGGACAAGATCGGGCAGCGGCGCGGTGCCCATCAGCGCCTTAAGGTCGTCGCGCGGCGGCAGCAGGGCAAAGGACGGCGGCGCCAGCGGCTCGCCGCCGGGGGGCACCAAGGGCTCGGACATGGCTGGCGGCGGCGGTGGGCTGGTCACCGTCGGGCCGGCAGTCGGAGCGCCCGACGTGGGGGCCGCGGCGTCGGGCTTCGGCGCTTCGCTGCTGGGGATTTCGGAGGCGGCGGGCGGTGCCGGCGGTTTGGGCTCGGCGACCGGTCCCATCGACATCTTGATATCGGGATCATTGGCCGGCGGCGGCGGACGGATCAGCGAAGCGCTGGGTTTCTCCGGGCCGGGGCGCGGCGGCATCGGCATTTCGACGCGCGGCGCGGTGGTGATGGAGTCGAGCAACTCCATCGGCGTTTCGCCAGTGGCGATATACCAACCGGCGGCAGCCAAAGCGAACAGGGTAAAGGGAACGACGACGCCGTTGACGAGAATACGCATCCACGCCCCCCCACCAGCCGGTCGGCCAGAGGGACCAAGACGGTCGGTGGGGGAGAGGGATAGCTTCATGGTGTCGTCGCCTGGATCGGTCTACTTGGCACCCTTGTCCTTATCCTTATAGAGCGACAAGCCGTGCAGCAGATCGATGGCGCGGGCCAACTGATAGTCGCTGGCCGGCTCGCCCATCTTGACCGAATCGGCCGGGTTGGCGGCGGGAGTCGCGGCGGCGCCGGGCACGGCGGGAGCCGTCTTGCCATCGGGAGCGGGAGCGGGCGCAGCCGGTGCGGCGGGAGTGGCTTCCGGCTTGGCCGGTTGCGCGTCCTTGGGCAGGGTGTCGTTGCGCAAAGCGCCGCGCAGAGAAGCCTCGCTGCGGGTGTGTTCCGCCGACGCCTGTCCAACCGTCTCGACCTTGGCCGGCGAGACCTTGATGTCCGGCTCGATACCGACCGCCTGGATCGAACGGCCCGACGGCGTGTAGTAACGCGCCGTGGTCAGACGCATGGCGCCATGGCCGGGCAGGGGGATGATGGTCTGCACGGAGCCCTTGCCGAACGACTTAGTGCCCAGAAGGATGGCGCGACGATGATCCTGCAACGCTCCGGCGACGATCTCGGAAGCCGAGGCGGAACCGTCGTTGATCAGTACCACCATCGGCAGGCCGTCGGTCAGATCCTTGCCATGGGCGTTGAAGCGCTGGGTATCCTCGGGGTGACGCGAGCGGGTCGAAACGATTTCGCCCTTGTCGAGGAAGTCGCCGGACACCGCAACCGCCTGATCCAGCAGGCCGCCGGGGTTGTTGCGCAAATCAAGGACATAGCCCTGCAAATTGCCGTTTGATTCCTTCTTCAGGGACTCGATGGCCTTGCGCAGGTTGGTGTCGGTCGATTCGACGAACTGGCTGATGCGGATATAGCCGACATTGTCTTCCAGCTTGGACTTCACCGTCTGGATCTTGATGACGGCGCGGCTGAGGGTGACGTCGAACGGCGCTTGGCCTTCGCGGCGGATGGTCAGACGGATGTCGGTGTTGACCAGACCACGCATGCGGTCGACGGCGTCGTTCAGCGACAGGCCCTGGACCGCTTCGCCGTCCAAATGGGTGATGAAGTCGTTGGGCTGCAACCCAGCCTTGGCGGCGGGGGTGTCGTCGATCGGCGAAATCACCTTGACCCAGCCGTTCTCCATGGTGACTTCAATGCCCAGACCGCCGAACTCGCCTTTGGTCTGAACCTGCATGTCGCGGAAGCTCTTGGCATTCAGATAGCCTGAATGCGGGTCGAGCGAGGTCAGCATGCCGTTCAGCGCGGCTTCGATCAGCTCTTCATCGCTGACGGGCTCGACATATTCGCTGCGCACGCGCTCGAATACGTCGCCGAACAGCGCCAGCATCCGATAGGTGTCGGTGTTGGCGGCGGCGGCGGTGTTCTTGCTATCGTCTGCCGCCGCGGGGTTTGACAGCAGAGCCAGCCAAGCGCAGGCACCTGCCGTGATCATGACCTTCCGAATCATCCAGAGACCTTTGTTTTTCGTGCTGTGAGCCAAGGCAACGGGTTTACGGGCTGGCCATTACGGCGCAGCTCGACATAGAGAAGCGGCTTGCCGTCGGATTGTCCCATGACGCCGACGGGTTCGCCAGCCAACAAATGCTGACCAACGGTACTATCGATCCGGGCCATCCCAGCGAGCAGCGTATGATATCCCTCGCCGTGCTCGATGATCAAGAGCAGCCCATAGCCGCGGAACGGGCCAGAGAATACGACCTGTCCATCATAGGGGGCAACAACTTGCCCATTGGGGCGGGTCTCGATGGTGATGCCCTTGGACGGCGCCCCCAGATTGGTGTTCTGGCCGTACTTGACGACGATGCGGCCACGCGCCGGAAACGGCATATCGCCCTGGGCGTTGCTGAACGAGCGGGCGGCAGCCAGATGCTTGGCCGCTTCCTTGACATTGGCGGCTTCCAGGTCGTGGGCGGCCTTGTCGGATTTGGCCTGTGCTTCCTGCGCCACCTGACGGGCGGCTTCTTCGGCTTGCTTGGCGTCGCGGGCGGCGACGATTTCGGCCTCGTGCTTTTCCTTGGCGGCCCGCTGCGCCGTCACGTCCGCCTCGTTCGCGGCGCGGGCAGCGGCGATTTCGGCGTCATGGGCGGCTTTGGCGGCAGCTTTGGCGGCGACGCGTTCGGCTTCGCGGGCGGCGCGTTCGGCGGCGGCGCGTTCGGCGGCTTCGGCTTCGCGGCGCTTGCGGTCCTCTTCCAGGCGAACCATCAAATCGCGCAGATCTTCGGCCTCGCTGGCCATCGAGTGCAATTGCTTTTCGTGCTCGAGGCGCTGTTCCTCGGTTTGCTCCTGCAAGCTTTCCTTGCGGTCGTACAGCGCCGCCAGACGGCGGTGCTCAGTGTCGAGTTTCAGCGTGGTGTTGGAGATCTTCGCCTTCTGGCGGGCGATGTCGTCGCGCAACGACGACAAATTATCGAGTTCGCCGCGCAACGCCTTGGCCGAGTCTCGAATTTTCGGCACTACATTGCGCAGCAGGATAGCGCTGCGCACGGTGTCGGCGGGCGATGTCGGCTGGGCGATCAGCGCTTCGGACGGCCGAAAGGCCAGCCGCTGCAGGGCCGTGAGCACGCCGTTCAACTGCTGCCGCTTCAAGTCGAGGGCCGCCATCTTCTCTTTTTCCAGGACGCCAAGGTCGTTGAGCTGTAATTCCAGCTCGGACAAGGTTTCCTCATGTTCCTGCACCGCGCGGGCGGCGCCGACCATGTCGCTTTTGATCGTCGCCATCTCCTTGACCAGAGCGGCGGCTTTTTGCTTGATCTGCTCATGTTCCGCCTCGCCCTTCTTCAGCGCGCTCTCAAGTTCCTTGAGGCGGCGGTCGGGGCTGGGCGGCGGGTCGGCGGCGTGGGCGCCGCCAACCGTCAGGGCCGAAAGCAGCGCCGCCACCAGGGCGGCGCGCCATAGGATCGGTTTAGGCCGTGACACGGGAAGACGCAGCAGTCTGCCCAGCTTTGGCATCGATCAGCAAGGACTGGCCGGTCATCTCCCCCGGTTGCGGCAGGCCCAGCAGGGACAGCAGCGTCGGCGCCACATCGGCCAAACGTCCGTCGCGCAAAGCCGTCACCGTGGCCGGGCCATCGACCAGCACCACCGGTACCTTGCCGATGGTGTGGGCGGTATAGGGCTCGTGGGTGACTTGATCGCGCATCAGTTCGGCGTTGCCGTGATCGGCGGTCACCAGCATGACGCCGCCGGCCTTGGTCACCGCTTCGCGCAGGCGGCCCAGGCAGGCATCGATGGTCTGCGCGGCGGCGATCGCGGCTTCCAGGATGCCGGTGTGGCCGACCATGTCGCCATTGGCATAGTTGACGACGATGAAGTCGTACTTGCCCAGGCCGATGGCTTCGACCAGCCGGTTGGTGACCTCGGGGGCCGACATTTCCGGCTGCAGGTCATAGGTGGCGACCTTGGGGCTGGGCACCAGGATGCGGTCTTCGTTGGCGAACACCTGCTCGCGCCCGCCGTTGAAGAAGAAGGTGACGTGGGCGTATTTTTCGGTCTCGGCGATGCGCAGCTGGCTTAGGCCTGCGTCGCAGACCTCTTCGCCAAGGATGCGGGTCAGGCCTTCGGCGGGAAACAGCACGTCGAAGAACTGGTTCAGATGCGTGGAATACTCGGCCATGCCCAGGCGGGCGGCGAATTGCGGCTGGCGCGCGCGGGGGAAGCCGTCGAAGTCCGGATCGACAAGGGTTTCGAGGATCTCGCGGGCGCGGTCGGCGCGGAAATTGGCCATCACCAGGGCGTCGCCGTCGCGCATGCCGGCATAATCGCCGAGGGCGACGGGCAGGACGAACTCGTCGGTCTTGCCGGCGGCGTAGGACTCGGCGATGGCGGTCTGCGCATCGGCGGCGCGCGGGCCGTCGCCGTCGACCATGGCCTGATAGGCCAAGGTGACGCGTTCCCACCGCTTGTCGCGGTCCATGGCGTAGTAACGGCCGCTGAGGGTGGCGATATGGGCGTTGTGGCCGGCGATGGCGGCCAGGAAGCGGGCGACGAAATCCTTGGCCGAGGACGGCGGGGTGTCGCGTCCGTCAAGGAAGGCGT
>Ga0116225_1000590_pt1 | contig 27634 bp, 24 predicted proteins | sample Sb_taG_8_FD_88968 | JGI IMG/M metagenome (GOLD analysis project Ga0116225, IMG submission 88968) | Peat soil microbial communities from Weissenstadt, Germany - Sb_50d_c_BC metaG | ecosystem: Environmental > Terrestrial > Soil > Wetlands > Peat | place: Germany: Weissenstadt | collected 2010-09-21 | reverse complement strand
CGCCGGCGAATCAAGTACGGACCGCGGGTGATTGACCTCGACATACTCTTGCTGGGCTCAAGCATCGTAAAGACGCCGGAGCTGGTGATCCCTCATCCGCGAATGACGGAGCGGCGCTTCGTGCTCGTCCCGCTCGCGGAAGTTGCCGCCCAGGCGCAACATCCCGTGCTGCACCGGACCATCGCCGAACTTCTCGCGGAATGTCCCGATCAAAGCGAAGTGCGCCGGTGGGTTCAGCCGGGAGCGTGATTCCCGGCGAAACCCACGGCGCGGTGCGCGCGAGGGACTACGTCGCACCAAACAACATCAGGCACGATCAACTGTTGCGAAGCACTTTCATCCAGTGCAACGTCAGAGTTGAAGGCGCAAGCGCTTCGAGTTCGATTTCAGCGTAGTGCCCCTGCGCGACTTCGCGCCAGGTATAAACGCCGGGCTCGGAATCCTCGCGCACGTGGCCCTTCAAGCGATCGAGAAACGACCGCGCATCTTCGAGCGAAGCCTTCTCGACGGTCGCCGGCCGCGCCAGCGCTTCAACCACGTAACTGCGCAACAACTTCGGCCAATACGCCTGAAAGAGCGACTGCGAAGCGAAGATGTCGCTCCAGGCGACTTCCCCGCCATAGGCGACGACAACCCCGACCACCGACTCGCCCTTCAATCCGGAGGTAGCGCTCGCGAATTTTCGCTCCAGCTCATCGGCGAAGGTATCCACGTCACGCCCGATTTGCTGCGACTGATAAATTTTGCGATACGACTGGCTCGGCGCCTCGCGCGAAATCACGCCGCCGACAGCGTTGGCGGAAATGCGCGGCGCCGGCGCCGCTTCGACTTGGACTGTCGTTGGGGAGCTCCCCACACCGGCCGCGCCGCTGGCCGGCGGGGCCGCTGTGCGCGAAGCTTGATTCGAAGTGGTGCCAGAGCGCACCGCGGCCCAGACTTTGGTTTGGTCGGAGTCCACCGCTGCTTTCTCACGCACGCTGGGATGCACCATCGTGTTAGCCGCAGCAAATTTCGCCGAGCCGCCAGTCCATCGCCCCTGCTCGACGCAAAAGACGTCGAGCGGCAAAGGCGCCCCGCCGACGGGCACGATGCGATCCTTGCCCACGATACGATCCTGCTTCCCGCCCGAAACAATCTCGCCCGCGAGCAAAATTACCGGCTTCTTGCCGCGATTGATCAGCACAAGCCGGTTGACCTCAGCCCCGCCTCCCTGCTGCGGCGCAGGACGCGCTTCGCCATCGCGCGAGCGGCGCAAGTAATCGCTGCTGCCGTGCTCGGTCACCAGCACATCGCCGGAAGCCAATCCTTCATCGAGCGTCTCGAATGGCCCCGTATCCGCATCCGCTTTCGAAAGCACAGGGAAAACAGTCAAGTTCTCATACCGCACCGGCTCGCCAAGGCTCCAACCGCCCGGCGCTCCGCTCTTGCCCGCGGCTCCGCTCCCGCCCGCAGCATCCCCGCTCGAAACCGCCGGCGTCACGGAAGCGTAGAGCAGTGACATGGCCCCAAGCGCCGCTACCGCCCAATCAAATCTCTTCCCGAATAGCATGTCCGTCCTCTCTCGCGGCGGTCGCTGAGAGCTGGGCCGGCCGCCTTCGCTACGGAGAACGCGCAGCCACGCTTTTCTTGCAGCACTTCACACCTACCGGGCGCCTGTTCGGGTTCGGTTACCGCCTGTTCAGGCAAAAGCACTCCCGTTCAACGCATCAATTAGTGTAGATTGGTAGTTCCGTTCTCCCCCGGGGAGGCTTGCCTGGGAGAGTCGCGAGGGCTCTTTCCGTGAATCCAACGAAGCCAGCAGCCGCCACGGCGCCGGAAGAAACTCCCACGGGCGTTCGGGATTCCCTCAGCATCACCGACAATCGCACCGGCCGGAAATACGAACTCCCCATCAAGAACGACACCATTCGCGCCATGGACCTTCGCCAGATCAAAGTGAAGGACAGCGATTTCGGGATGATCAGCTACGATCCCGCCTTCACCAACACGGCCTCCTGCATCAGCCGCATCACTTACATTGATGGCGATAAGGGCATTCTCGAATACCGCGGCTATCCCATCGAAGAGCTGGCGGAGAAAAGCACCTATCTCGAGACGTCCTACCTGATTCTTTACGGCGAGCTACCTACGCGGGCGCAACTCGAGGATTGGACCTACCACGTCACGCACCACACCTTCATCCACGAGAGCATTAAGAAATTCCTCGACGGCTTCCATTACGATGCTCATCCGATGGGCATGTTGATCTCGACCGTCGCGGCGCTATCGACCTTCTATCCGGACGCCAAAGACATTTTCAATCCCGATTCCCGCCGGAAACAAACCTATCGCCTGATCGGCAAGATGCCCACGCTTTCAGCTTTCGCATATCGCCACAGCCTGGGCATGCCCTACGCGTACCCCGATAACGAGCTGAGCTACGCCGCCAATTTCCTGAACATGCTTTTCCGCACTACAGAATTGAAATACCACGCCAATCCCACGCTCGAACGCGCGCTCGACATTCTTTTCATTCTGCACGCCGAGCACGAGCAGAATTGCTCGTCCACGGCGATGCGCGGCGTGGGCAGTTCGCACGTCGATCCCTATTCCGCGATCGCCGCAGCCACGGCTGCTCTTTATGGCCCGCTGCACGGCGGCGCCAACGAAGCCGTGCTGCGCATGCTCGTAGATATCGGCTCGGTGGATAAAGTGCCGGCCTATGTCAAGAGCGTGAAGGCGGGCGAGCGCAAACTGATGGGTTTCGGGCACCGCGTCTACAAGAATTACGACCCGCGCGCGCGCATCGTCAAGCACATTGCCTACGAAGTCTTCGACGTCATGGGCCGCAATCCCATGATCGATATCGCGCTCGAAGTGGAGCGCATCGCGCTTGACGACGATTACTTCATCTCCCGCCGTCTCTATCCCAACGTGGACTTCTATACCGGGCTCATTTACCAATCCATGGGTTTCCCGGTGACCATGTTCCCGGTGCTTTTCGCCATTCCGCGTACTGCCGGGTGGATTGCGCAATGGGAAGAGATGCTTCTCGATGCTGAGCAAAAGATTTCCCGCCCGCGCCAGGTCTATCTCGGCGCCAGCAAACGCGGCTACATTCCCATCGAGAAACGCGCCTGATTCGCGAATCGCATCTCCAGCTCCGCAGTCCCGTAAGTGCCTTTCCATCTAACTCGTTGCGCGGCGTTATGGGTATCCCAGGACTCGCCTGGCAAGTCCGCCTCTCAAATCGGTTGCAAGTCTCCGAAAACTCTGGCAAAACAGCCTGCACCCCCGGGCGGAGGCCCTAAAAATGCAGATTGCTACGCGGCGGCAAGGCGATGTCTCAATCGTGGATGTCACCGGGGATATCACGCTTTATCATTCACCGGACCTGCGCAAGACGCTCCTTGACCTGATCAAGACGCAGCACATTCCGTACGTGATCGTGAATCTCACGGCGGTGAAATATATCGACAGCGCCGGTGTCGCATCGTTGATCGAGGGTTTGAAAGCGGCGAGGGACATGAAGAGCCGCTTCTCACTCTTTGGCCTGAGCCGGGTGGCGCGTGAAGTTCTCGAACTGACGCGCCTGCTGAAAGTTTTCGAAGTATACGAGAGCGAATCGCAGGCGATCGAGAGCACGCCGCCGGCGAATCCCTGAAAGATGGGAGAGGCCGGAATCGGCCGAGAATCTCCACAGCGATGGCGATTACTGACACCGTTGGGCGCGGAACAATTGATACCCTCGCGTACGTCGGGCAACTGGCGCGCCTGATTGCCCGTGCCACCGTCGCCGTGTTCACCAAGACGCAGGGCCAGGGCGCACGCTATCGCCGCGCGCTGCATCAGGCCATGGCCGTGGGCATCGAAGCTCTCCCCATCATTTCGCTGATCACCTTCTTCGTCGGCATAATTCTCGCACTGCAATCCGCGCACGAGCTTAAGCGATTCGGCGCCATGGAATTCGTGCCCAACGCCGTCGCCCTTTCACTCACCCGCGAGCTGGGTCCCCTGATGACTGCCATCATCGTCATTGGCCGGTCGGGCTCAGCCTTCGCCGCGGAAATCGGGACCATGAAAGTGAGCGAGGAGATTGACGCGCTGGAAACGATGGCGCTCGATCCCGTGCGCTTCCTGGTCGCTCCCAAGCTCGTCGCCATGCTCATCATGATGCCTTGCCTCACCATGTGGGCGGATTTCATGGGTATCGTGGGCGGAGCCACGTTCGGCATCCTGGGCGCCGGATTCACCTTCGGGTCTTACTTCCGCGCCACGCTCGACGCGCTCTTGAAAGAGGACATCGTCACGGGCTTGATTAAGGCCTTCATGTTCGGCCTGGTGATCACGGCGGTGGGCTGCCAGGAGGGTTTCCTCACCGGCCTGGGCTCCGAGCAAGTGGGCCGTTCGACGACTACGGCCGTGGTCAAGTCCATTTTCCTGGTTATCGTGGTTGACTTAGCGTTTACGGCGCTGTTTTATTTCACTTCGCCGTCTTAAATTTACCGGTATCATTTTTGGGACCGAGCCATGACGCCCAGCTCAGAAGCTCCGACTCAAGCCCGCGGCTCTGCGATTTCCGTCCGCGACCTCCGCGTATCCTACGGCGAGCGCGAAATTCTGCACGGCATCAGCTTCGACGTTTGCGCCGGGGAAACTCTGGTCATCCTCGGCGGCTCGGGCTCGGGAAAGAGCACGCTGCTGCGCACTCTCGTCGGCCTCGAACGCCCCACCAGCGGCGAAATCTGGCTCGGCGGCAAGAACATGGCCACCATCACGCCGAAGGAACTCAACGACCTGCGCAAAACCATCGGCATGTCGTTTCAGGGCTCCGCTCTGTTTGGCTCGATGACCGTCGGCGAGAACGTCTCACTTCCGCTACGCGAGCACAGCCCTCTCGATGCCTCCACCATCGAAATCATGGTGCGCCTGAAGCTCGATCAAGTAGGCCTCGCCGGCTACGAGAACTACATGCCCGCCCAATTGAGCGGCGGGATGAAAAAGCGCGCCGCCGTCGCCCGCGCCATGTCCATGGATCCGCAAATTCTTTTTTTTGACGAGCCTTCGGCCGGCCTTGATCCCATCATCGCCGCTGGAATTGACGAGCTGATCTTGAAGCTGAAAAAAGCGTTTGGAATGACCTGCGTGGTCGTGACGCACGAACTGCCGAGCGCCTTCCTGATCGGCGATCGCATGATTTTGCTCGACCGCGGCGTGATCGTCGCCAATGGAACGAAAGACGAAATCCAGTCGAGCACGCAGCCGCGCGTTCGTCAGTTCCTCGATCGCATTGCCGAGCCGGAACTCGAGGACGAATTGAGCTATCTGCAAATGCTCATCGGCGATGAATCGGTGGTCAGGAAATAGCGCGGAATTGGAAACAAGGGCGAAGCGGACGGACGTGATATACTCGCGCCTTTCCGCAGCAGTTTGAAAGCGGATAGCGGCGAATTTTAAAGGCTGAGGTCAAAGCGGGGATGGAATCCAAGCGCGAACAGGCATTCGTCGGAACCTTCGTGATCGTCGCGATCGCGATCCTGCTGTTCACGCTCTTTTACATCTCCGGGACTTTCCGCAGCAGCGGAAACCTCTATCGCGCCTATTTCAAGAATGCCGGTGGGCTCCAAGAAGGCGCGCAGGTGCGTTACGCCGGCGGTCCTCCGATTGGCCGCATCACCAGCGTTGTGCCCGACCCCACGAATCCGGCGCAAATGAGAGTCGAATTCCGAGTCGAACCGAATGTGCCGGTGAAAACTGACAGCACGGTGAAAATTTCCAGCCTGAGCGCGCTCGGCGAGAATTTCCTGGCCATTGTACCCGGCAGCCCATCCGCACAGGCAGCTCCCAACGGTGCCACTCTTCAGACCGGCGCCTACACCAGCCTGGACGATCTCGAAGCCACCATCGGCGACCTCGGCCCGAAAGCCACGGAACTGATACAAAATCTGAACGGCCGCGTCACCGCGCTGCAGACCACCATCGACCGCGTCAATGATCTGCTCAATGATGAGAATCGTAAAAACATTGCCGGCGTAATGCGCCAGGCCAACCACATGCTGGAAGAGGATCGCGAACCTCTACGCTCCACTCTGAATCACATGAACGAGGTGACCGCGAAGCTCTCTCCGATGCTGGATGATTTCAAGAAAACCATGGCCAAGGCCGACGATGCCATCACCGACGCGGACAAAATGATCAAGGATAATAGCCAGCCTCTTCACGATACTTTGATGAAAGCGCACGAAGCCTTGACCTCGATGGCTTCTCTCACCGATCAACTGGACCGCACTCTCAACGTCAACAGCGGGAACCTCGACGAGATCATCGAGAATTTCCGTCAAGTCAGCGAAAACATGAAGGAATTCACGGAGACAATCAAGACGCGACCCTATACTCTGATTCGCAGCTCAGAGCCGAAGCCGCGTAAGCCAGGCGAGGCACCCCCGCCATGAGATTTTTTGCTCCTTGCTCTAAACCGGACGCGCGTCCCCGCGCCTCCGCATCTTCTGTGAGCAGCGCAGCTCTGGCTCTCGCCTTCTGCGTGCTGCTTGCGAACTGTGGCTCGGCCAGGCCCGTGAGCTATTACACGCTCCAGTCTCCGCCTCCGTCCGCGCCGCAAGCCTCTACTGTTTATCCCGTCACTATCGTTGTGGGCCACATCACCGCGCCTCTTCTCTATCGCGACGATCGCATTGTCTACAGCAATGGCCAGGTAGAACTTGGCGCGGACTATTTCCATCGCTGGGCCGAAGCTCCCACGGAAATGCTCGAGTCCATGCTGCTTCAGGACCTGCGCTCCTCGGGCCAGTTTCGCGCCGTGCAGCGCCTCGGCAGCAGCTCCAAGGGCGATTATGTCCTTCGCGGCCATCTCTCTGCCTTTAACGAAGTCGATACCGGAGGCGCGGCTGCACGGTTCTCGATCGAGTTCGAGTTGTTCCAACCCAAGACCGGCTCGGTTGTCTGGACATTCCCCTACTCGCACGATGAGCCCGCAAGCGGCAAGAATATGTCCGACGTCGTGACCGCCTTGCAGTCCAACGTACGTTCCGGATTGCAACAGGCCATCGGCTCGCTCACTCAATATTTCGCGAGCCATCCGGCACAGTAACTGCTCTTAGTTTTCTCGAAGCATCGCAACCGAACGCCTCCGCACTCTCCACAGCACCGCTTCTCTCAAGTCGCCGGTCTTTCTGCCGATATTCCTCCCGCATGGCCTGTGCTGTCGCCAGGCAAAGGCGCAAGTGTATTTGAACGAGTGCGTCTCACCGCTTCGCATCGCTTCACGCGCGCGGTATAGATTCGAGGAGAACCCGGGTGCAATTCCTGAAATGGCTCTTCTCTTCCGGCGATTTCATGCCCCACGGTTATTGCTACCAGTGGAACGCCGGACTCGTCTGGCTACATCTAGTCTCCGACGCCCTCATTTTTGCCGCCTACATGACCATTCCCGTCACCCTGTTGCGCGTGGTACGGCGCCGCAATGACTTGCCTTTCAGTTGGGCGTTTGTCTGTGTCGGCGTTTTCATTGTGGCCTGCGGCTTCACCCACGCTATCGAAGTCTGGAACCTCTGGCACGCTGCCTACTGGCTGGCCGGCGCTATCAAGGCCGTAACCGCCGCGGCTTCGATTGGAACCGCCATCCTCTTGGTCCGGCTGGCTCCCGTCGCTATCGCGCTGCCGAGCTTCTCTGATTTACGGAACGCCAATGAAGCGATGTCGCGTCAAGCGGCAAAGATCTCCGCAGAGGAAGCCAAGTTCCGAGGTTTCCTCGAGTCGGCCCCCGATGCCATGGTCATCGCCGATGCGAATGGCCGCATTCTCATTGTCAATGCGGAAACCGAAAAGCTCTTCCGCTACCACCGCGAAGAATTAATCGGGCAGGCCGTTGAAATCTTGGTGCCTCAACGCTTCCGCAATGTTCACCCTTCGCACCGCGCCGATTATTCGGTGCATCCCCGCCCGCGCTCCATGGGAGTAGGGCTGGAACTCTACGGCTTGCGCCGGGACGGCACTGAATTCCCGGTCGAAATCAGTTTGAGCCCTATCGTAAGCCCGGAAGGCATTCTCGTCGCCAGCGCCATTCGCGACGTCACCGACCAGAAGAAAACGCAGCAACTTCTCCGCAGCGCCAACGTTGAATTGGAAACGCGAGTGGCCGAACGGACCGCGAACCTCGTGACCGCGAAGCAGGAACTCGAAAAAGTGATCGCACAGCAGGAGCGCGCCGAAGAGGAAGTCCGCCGGCTCAATCAAGATCTCGAGAACAGGGTGCGCCTGCGAACCGCGGAGCTGCAGTCCGCCATTCAAGAACTCGCCCTCGAAATGGCTCAGCGCAACCGCGCCGAACGAGCTTTAAAAGAGCACGCCGCCAAGCTGCGCGATCAGGCTGCCCTTCTCGAGCTCGCCGACGACGCCATTCTCGTCCGCGATATGGCTGGCCGCGTTACCTACTGGAATCATGGCGCCGAGCAGCTCTACGGCTGGTCCCGCGAGGAAGCCCACGGCCGGATTAAGCAGGAGCTCCTCTCCACTCAGTATCCCAAGAGTTTTGACGACCTGCAGGCCGACCTATTGCGCGAAGGCAAGTGGGAAGGTGAGCTTGTGCACCGTCAAAAAGACGGAAACTGGATCACTGTAGCCTCTCACTGGTCGCTGCAACGCGATGAGCAAGGCGCGCCCGTGGCCATTCTCGAAATCAACAATGACATAACCGCGCGCAAAAAGGCCGAAGCTCTGGCCCACGAGACTGAAGAAAATGTTCGCCGCCTGAATCAGGATCTCATCTGGCGCACCGCCGAACTCGAATCGTCCAATCGCGAACTGGAATCTTTCAGCTACTCGGTCTCCCACGATCTGCGCGCACCACTCCGCCATATCGACGGATTCGCGCGCATTCTCATCGAAGAGCACGGCGAACGTCTCGGGCCCGACGCCATGCGTTACGTCCAAAAGGTCGTGGACGGCGCGGCGCAGATGGGCCGCCTCGTCGAAGATCTCCTCGACCTCGCCCGCGTCGGCCGCATGGGCCCCAAACGCGAGAATGTGGATCTCAACGAACTTCTGCATCGCATCGCCGCCGACCTCTCCGCCGAACTCGAGGCCCGCAAGATTTCCTGGCAGATCCAACTTTTGCCTGTCGCCAACTGTGACAGCGGCCTCATGCGCATCGTCTTCACAAATCTTCTCGCCAACGCCTTGAAGTTCACGCGTCACTCAGAAATCGCGAGAATCGAAGTCGCCACCTGTCGTGCCGGAGAGGAGGACGCCATTTTCGTTCGCGACAACGGGGTGGGCTTCGACCCCCAATATGCCGATAAGCTGTTCGGCGTCTTTCAGCGCCTCCACCGCGCCGACGAATTCGAAGGCACCGGCATAGGCCTGGCCACGGTGCATCGCATCATTCGCAATCACGGAGGCCGTATCTGGGCCGATTCGCAGCCCGGCCAGGGCGCCACATTTTATTTCACTCTCGGATCCCCTCTTGTGCACGCGCGCGTAGAGGAACCCCAATGCGAGGTGAGGAATGCCTGAGTCCAAAGCCGTAGAGATCTTGCTGGTAGAAGACAATCCGCGCGATGCCGAGTTGACTCTGCACGTGCTGAATCAAAAAGACGCTGCCCCCTCCGTCCATACGGTGCGAGACGGCGAGGAAGCCCTCGACTTTCTTTTCTGCCGCCGAGCCTACTCCGGCCGCTCCTTTGAATCGCCGCCACGCCTCGTTCTCCTCGACGTGAAACTTCCGAAGGTTAACGGCCTCGAGGTTCTTCAAAAAGTGAAAGAGGATCCGCGCACCCGCGCCATCCCCGTCGTCATTCTCACTTCTTCGCGCGAAGAGCGCGACCTCGTCGCCGCTTATCAACATGGCGCCAATAGCTACATCCAAAAACCCCTCGAGTTCACAGATTTCCGCGAGACCGCCAAGCACCTGGGGCTTTACTGGCTGAGCGTCAACATTGCGCCGCCCGCGCGCGCTTTCTGTTTCGACTGAGGAGGCCAATGTCTCAAACTCTCCCGGATACGGTCGCTTTGGTACCGGCCACATCGCCCATCCGGGTTCTCATTGTCGAGCATGATCAGGACGACATCGAGCTATGCCTGCGCGAGTTGAAACGCGACGGCCTCGCCATCGACCCGAAATTTGCCGGCACGCGCGCCGAGTTCGCTGCGGCGGCTCGCGCGAGCAGTTTCGACGTCATTCTCGCCGATTATCGTCTTCCCAATTGGACCGGCATCGACGTTCTGAATCTCGCGAGAGAACTCGGCCTCGACGTCCCGTTCATTCTCGTTACCGGCACGCTCGGCGAAGAACTCGCCGTCGAGTGCATCAAGCGCGGCATCAATGATTACGTCCTCAAGCATCAACTCGCCCGCCTCGGCCTCGCCATCCGACGGACGCTCGAAGAAAAAACGCTGCGCGAAGGCCAAGCCCGCGCCCAGAAAGCTCTTTACGAGAGCGAAATTCACTATCGCTCGCTCGTCGAAAACGCTCCCGAAGCCATCGTCGTCCTGGACACCGAAAAGCGCGCCTTCGTCGACGTGAATCAACGCGCCGAAGCGCTGTTCGGACTTTCCCGCGCTGAGCTGTTGCGTTGCGAGCCCGGGGCGCTGAGCCCCGAAAAACAGCCCGACGGCCGCTCGTCCCTCGAAGCAGCCCACGCCTATACCGAGCGCGCGGTGCGCGGCGAAACGCTTCACTTCGAGTGGCTTCACCGAAATGCTCAAGGCCAAGACATCCCCTGCGAAGTTTTCCTCGCCTCGATTCCTCTTGGTTCACGGCGCCTCGTCCGCGGCAGCATCGTGGACATCACCGAACGGAAACGCGCCGAGGCCGCTCTCCGCGATAGCGAAGCCCGCTACCGCAGCCTCTTTGAATCCGCGATGTACGGCGTTTACCGCACCACTCTCGAAGGCGAAATCCTCGACGTCAATCCCGCTCTCGTCGCCATGCTGGGCTACGATTCCGTGGCAGAAGTTCTCGCGCTTGGCCAAACAGAAAATTTCTATCGCGATCCTGTCGAGCGCCATCGCCTAGCCGGCCAACTCGTGCGCGACGGCAAAGTGGACGCCATCGCCGATTGGGTGCGCAAAGACGGCCGCATCATCAAAGTCCGTATCGCCGCGTACCGCGTTCACGACTCGTACTCTTCCTACGACCGCAATCAAATCGTCGTCGAAGACGTCACCGAACACGTCGCCCTTGAAAAGCAGCTCCGCCAGGCCCAGAAATTCGAAGCCTTCGGCCAGCTCGCCGGCGGCATCGCTCACGACTTCAACAACATGATCGGCGCCATCCTCGGCTGGGCCGAGCTTGGTCTCGACGAAACTCCCGCCGAAGGCACCCTCCACACCCGCTTCGAAAAAATCCGCCTGCAAGCCGATCGCGCCGCCTCGCTCACTCGCCAACTCCTCGCTTTCGCCCGCCGCCAGGCCCTCGAGCCGCGGCAGATGAATCTCAATCAGGCCGTCACCGAGACTCTCAGCCTTCTCGAAAAAGTCATTGGCAGCAACATCGAGATCAGACGCGCGCTCGCCCCGGATCTCGCCATGGTTCGCGCCGACCCCGCTCAAATGGATCAAGTGCTCATGAATCTCTGCCTCAACGCTCGTGACGCCATGCCCGCTGGCGGCGAACTGCGCGTCGAAACTCGCAACGCGGAATTCGACGCCGATTTTTGCCGCCAGAATCCGCACGTTCATCCCGGCCGGCAGGTTTTACTCTCCGTTAGCGACAACGGCGAAGGAATGGACGCCGCTACGCTCGACCGCATCTTCGAGCCTTTCTTCACCACCAAGGGCCCGTCGAAAGGCACGGGACTCGGACTCGCCACGGTTTACGGCGTCACCAAGCAGCATGGCGGCGTGGTTTTCGTTGATAGTGAACTTGGAAAAGGCACCTGCTTCCGCGTTTACCTGCCCATCGCGGAAGGCGCCGCCGTGGCACCCACGCAGCCAGAAGTTGCCGCTCCCGTCTCCGGCGGCACAGAAACGATCTTAGTAGCCGAGGACCACGAAGGTCTCCGTCAACTGGCCATCGAAACTCTTTCCTCCCTCGGCTACACCGTCCTGCCCGTCGCCGATGGAGAAGCCGCCGTCGAACTCTACGCCGAGCGCGCTCAAACGATCGATCTCGCCATTCTCGACGTCATGCTCCCCAAATTGACCGGCCCCGGCGCCCACGAACGCATGCGCGCACAGAACGGCGGCCCGCCCGTCATTTTCGTCACCGGCTATACCGCCGATGTTGATTTCGAGCGGAAAATTCAAGCCGGCGCTTTCAATGTGCTCCACAAGCCGTTTTCACCCCGCGAACTTGCCCGCAAAGTCCGCGAAATGCTCGATCAATCCCGCGCGCAAATGACCAGCCAACAATCGGGTTGACACTGTCTCGCTACCATGCTATTCCCCCTCTATTACTGCCCCGGCCGCTCCGCCGGGGCCGGATCCCCGGGAGACAGAGACCCAGTTTCGAAAGGGATCCACCAGCAACACCCCACCCCGGGAGGTGGTTGCCTCACGGCACTCACCTCCCATTTTCTTTTCTACGCACACCACATTCCGTCGATCCGCACGCACCCGAAACGATTCGGCAAAAGCGCTCCAATCTGAACCAGCGAGAAATTTCTCGGACCTCGACGTCGCGGTGGCAGCCCAAGCAACTTGGTGGGAGCCGTTGCATTTTGGTGGCAGCCCCCACATTTATGTGGGGGAGGAGCGCTTCAGCGCTCCGAAAGCAGCCTCCTCTCTATCGACGCGCTTTAGCGCTGGGCCTTTTCTTTCAACCCCTGTGCGGCCTCGCCTTTCAGCGGCTCCATCCTCGGCGGATGAAGAAGCCCCGCGTTGACGCTGCGAGAGCCTTCGCATTTGGGAGGGAGCCCCCGCATTCATGCGGGGGAGGAGCGCTTCAGCGCTCCGAAGAATGCGCCGTCTTCATCGATGCGCTTTAGCGCTGGGCACTTCAGAGCTAACCCACCAAGCAGATTTTATTAGGAACCGTCGACTCTCGAATTCCGTCGAGAAATTACGACACTATCCCTCAACAAATCTCGCCTTCCAGCCTCGACGGAGTATAATGCGCCACAGTACGCGACTCGCTTAAGGAGCTTCGCTTGGGACTGCAGATATCCAGCCGGCAGTCTGGGGATGTCACCGTCCTCGATCTCCAGGGACGCGCCACCATCGGCCGCAGCAACGACGAATTGAGCACACAGTTGCGCTCGCTGATCGACGGCGGCGCCCGCAAGATCATCATCAATCTCTACGGCGTCTCGCAAATCGATAGCTCCGGCATCAGCACCATCGTCCGCAGCTTCGTCACTGTCCGCCGCCTCGGTGGCACCCTCAAGATAGCTCACGCCACCGGCCACGTCCTCGAAGTCCTCGAGCTAACCCGCCTGATCCAAACCATCCCCAGTTTCCCCGACGAAGCCGCCGCCCTCGCCAGCTTCCACTGAGGCGGACCAGTGCCCGCTTCTGCCGAAACGAATCCCGCAGCAGCTAGAGCTCTCTCCGCGCTACTCGGCATTGCACTTTGCTTGCTGATTGCCCTCGCAGCTTCGCCGGCGCGCGCGCAAACCCCACCTCCGGCGAGTTCCTCAGAAGATCCGGAAGTTGCAGCGATCAAAGACCTCGCAGGCTACATCTCCCAGGCCGTTAAGAAATCGCATTCAAAGAATCTGCTGGTGATGGATTTTCAAGGACCGCAACACTTCTATACCCAGCTAGGCAGAAAACTCACCGATGATCTCTACGCCGCTCTTGCAGCCGATCCAAAAATTAGCCTCGTGGACCGCAAGCAGTTCACAGACTTTGTCTCCCGTGAAGCGCTTCTAATTCCAGAGGCCAACCAGCCGGATCCCGCCAATTGGATTGCCAGCCAGCTCTCTGCGAACTCTTTCGTCACCGGCGAGTTCGAAGAGACCGACAGCGACATCATCTTGCACGTGCACATCTATGAGCATCCGAAACCGCAGAGTATTCAAAGCCTCAAGGCGACGTTTTCGAGGACCAATGAATTGGCATCTCTCGGCCTCCATAGCTTCACTGCGACCGGCGATGACTTGAGGAATGGGCAGCCGAAGCGTTCGTCGCTTCCCTTTCCCGGTCGTGGTTTCTCCATCCCGGAGTGTCAGTATTGTCCTCAACCTGAATTTTCCCGAGAGGGAGGGCAACGCAAAGCCAACGCGACAATAGATCTCATCGCTGACGTGGACGAAAACGGCCGGATTGCGAATGCTGTCGTGACGAGAGGGTTTTTCTACGGGCTAAACGAAAAAGCCGTCGATGGCGTGAAACAGTGGCGGATGAAACCAGCGACTGGACCGGACGGAGAACCGGCAGAAGTCCAGCAAGTGATCGAGATTACGTTCCGGACCTACCAGAAGCCCTAAGCGTTTTTCTTCAATTCGGCGAGAACCAGCTTGGCAACTTCCTTCAAGGTATCAAATACTCCCTGCCCCGTGATGGCCACAGCCTCGAGCGTCGGCTCGCCCTTAAGCTGCAACTGTTTCTTCAGATCCGCCACGGGCATCACGTGCGGCAGATCGCGCTTGTTCAACTGCAGCACGTAAGGAATCGTGCCGAAATCCAGATTGTGATCCCGCAAATGCTCGCGCAGGTTATCGAGCGTTTCCAGATTCGCATCCAGCCGCTCTTCCTGCGAATCCGCAACAAAAACCACTCCGTCCGCGCTCTTCAGAATCAATCGCCGGCTGGCCTCATAAAAAACCTGCCCGGGCACGGTATAAAGATGAAATCGCGTCTTGAATCCGCGCACGGTCCCCAAATCCAGCGGCAGAAAATCAAAAAACAGCGTCCGGTCCGTCTCCGTCGCCAGCGACACCATCTTGCCTTTCTGATTCGCTCCCGTGTGCTCGTAGATCCACTGCAAATTGGCGGTCTTCCCGCCAAGGCCGGGGCCGTAGTAAACGAGCTTGCAATTGATTTCGCGTGCAGGAAAATTGATAAACGGCACGATTTCCTCAGAAATTCTCTGGCCCGCTACTTATAGCATACGCACGCGCGGCTGGCCAACGCGCGCCATCAATGATGCTTCGGAATCGCCAACTTTTCGTGCTCGGCCGCGACCCCCATCGCAGCCGCATCGAGGCTCACGGCGTATTCGGGAGGAAAACCCGCCGCTCCGGCACATAGTAAAGCTTTCGGAGAAAACCCCCACTGCTTACGGAGAGGCCAGGGCATCCGTAAATGTCGGCCAGGTTCGATGCGGCCGCACCGGCCGGCTGTCGCGGTACCACGGCGCCTTAAAACGCATCAGATTCGCAAAGCTCCGGCACGGGTTCGCAAATCCCATCACAAACAGAAAGAGCGGATTCGTCGTCTTGGCATCGGCGGCGCGGATGAGGTGCAGATCCACGAAATCCTCGCCCAGCGTCCAAACCCAGCCCCCCAGCGGCGTGACCACCAGCCCCACCGTCCCAGTTCCATTCGTCTTTTTCCCCGCGTTCTTATCAAAATAGGTCGTGCGGCCCGTATTCCCGAATGACGCTTCGCTGATCGGCCCGAGCTTCCATTCCGTGCTGTAAATCGTGGACCACAAAAGCCCCCACAGCCGGCTGTGCCAATACTCCTTCGTGTTCTGCGCCTCGATGGACATCCCCCGCGGATAATTCTGAATAAAAATATACATGGTGATTGCGCCCATCATCGGATGCCCCACGTAATCATCCGAAATGGGATTGGCGTCATTCCACCGGCTGAATTTGAAGCCATCCACCGAGTTGATCCAATTCTGAAACCAATGCCCGTGAGTCGTGGCGTCATACACATGCGTATTCGTCGCCAGGTTCCAGCCCGTTTCGATCAGCAGGTATTGCGTCTGCTCGCGCAGCGCCGGCCACCAGTGAAACCGACAAGCTTTGCTATCCAGTTTCCCCGCCTCGCACATTCCCGAAACTTCCCACGGCGGCACATCCGTTATCTTCGGCGGGCGCACTTCTCCTTTGCCCGCGCCGTCTTTCGCGTCGTGCGAATCGTACGCATCCGTGTCCGGCGCGGCTACGTTGTCCGCACTGGAATCAACATCGTTTGGGAGCAAGTGGTAGCGGTCGGCCAGATGCAGCGTCATTCCGGGAGGATTTAGATTCAGAGTTCCACGTACCGGCCCTTCGCCGGTACCTTGCGCATTCGCCGGGTGGCAGAACGCCGCGCAGAGCGCACACACACCCAGCCCAAGTCCGAATTTCATCATTCTTGCTCCGGTACTTTCGCCTCCGGCGGCCGAAGATGGGCCGTGCTCTTCCGGGACGCAGCAAATTATACGCAAGCACAAGCCCTCATCCAACAATTCTCCTACGCCAACGTGCCATGAACGCAAGACCTAACGGACAGCCTTACGTGGTCGTTCTTCTCGCTCGCCGCTAGCCGTTTTCTTCGTAGGGGCGTCCGCCTAGGCGGACTGCGCCCTCCGGCGACCGCACTGTCAAATCAACGCTTCCAACAAGCGCGGAAGACCCGACAAATGACAACCCCCGTTTGACCGCTTCCCTCACCGCCCTCTATAATAGAAAATTCCGCCCAGCCCGAATCCGGCGCTGAGCGCTCGCCGACGGCCCGGTCAACTCCGGCCCCGCGCGAAAGCCCGCTCCAAGCGGCAGCAACCCTTCAAAGGAATCAGGAGCCACGAATGGTAAAGGCCACACAACTGCGCCCCGGAATGGTTATCCGCCACGAGGGCGAGCTCTACACCGTCTTCAGCGTCGATCACCGCACTCCCGGCAATAAGCGCGGACAGATGCAGACCAAAATGCGCAATCTCCGCAGCGGCTCGATCATCGACTACCGCTTCCGCGCAGAAGAATTCGTCGAGCGCGCCGTCTTCGACGAAATCGAATACGAATTCCTCTACGGCGACGCCGAAGGCTTCCACTTCATGAATTCGCAAACCTACGAGCAAATGACGCTGCAAAAAGAGCTGCTGGGTGATACCACCGACTACTTGATTCCCAATCTCCCGGTAAAGCTGGAGTTCTACGAGAACAAGCCCATCGGCGTCCTGCTGCCAGACACCGTCGACCTAACGGTGGTTGACACCGAGCCCAGCATTCAAAAAGCCACCGCGAGCGCCGTAATGAAGCAAGCCAAGCTAGAAACCGGCCTGGTAGTAAACGTCCCCCCATTCGTAAGCAATGGCGACAAGATCAAAGTAGACACCGCCGAAGCTCGCTACATTCAAAGAGTCCAATAAATTCCCGCCGTTGTAGGGGAGGGTCATCAGCCCTCCCGCGTTTCGGCCACGTCTTTCGGCCCTACGTTCTCCGCGGTAATATACAATCCTCTCCGGAGCCTCCGATTCCGCAAATGAACGAAGCCGCATCTCTCTATCTCGACCTGACAAAAAAAGCCCTAACCTTCTTGCTCTACGGCCAGGAACTCTACGCGCCGGCGGAAAGACCCAAGAACAGAATCAAGCGCATCCTCTTCGAAGCCATGCTCAAACGCGGCATGATCCCCATGCGCCGCGTAAAAGTCGATCGCGAGCTTCGCCGTCAAGGCTTGGACTTCCCTCCGCAGGCCCTGACCATGATCGGCATGAAACGCCTCGACAATCTTCAGGCCTGCCTCGAGGATATTTTGCGCAGCGGCGTCCCCGGCGACATCATCGAAGCGGGAACCTGGCGCGGCGGCGCGGCAATTTTTCTGCGCGCCATTCTCAAAGCCCACGGAATTGCGGACCGCTCCGTCTGGGTAGCGGATTCCTTTGAAGGCCTCCCGTCCCCCGACGTCAGCAAAAATCCCGCCGATGCCGGCAGCTACAATTTCGAGAATCCATATTTGGCCGTGCCTCTCGACACCGTCAAATTAAATTTCAGCCGCTTCGGCCTCCTCGACGATCAGGTTCGCTTCGTGAAGGGCTGGTTCAAGGACACTCTGCCCGGATTGGCAGGTGAAAAATGGTCGCTGATCCGCGTCGACGGCGACATGTACGAATCCACCATGGACGCGCTGAAAAATCTCTATCCCCATCTTTCTGCAGGCGGCTACGTCATTATCGACGACTATGGCCTAGCCAGCTGCCGCGAAGCAGTGAACGACTTTCGAGACGCAAACCAAATCTCCGAACCAATTCAAACCATCGACAGCACGGGAATCTACTGGCAACGCGGACGCTGAGCCATTCCTCCCGCTGTTGTAGCAAATGTTTTTCAGACCTCCCCTAGAAAACCCGCCGCCAGTTCTGAACCAAGATGTCGTGCCATTGAAATTCCCGCGCGCAACAGTTACTTTCGGATTGCCATCTCGGCCCCGGCGCCGTTTCGCGGCCGCAACAGGAGCATCCACCATCGAAGCTCAGTTCACTTGCCCTAAATGCGGCAAAACTTTCGTGCGCACGGTTGACGGCCGCGCCGTCGATCCGCTGTGCAAGAATTGCCAAAGAGCAGCCGACTCGGAATATTCTGCGCGTCTCGCCACATTCGGCCCCACGCCTATCGTCACGCTCGCGCTGGTCGCCGCCAACTTCGCCGTCTACGTCATCATGTTGGTCGGCGGCGCATCCTGGATCGAGCCGAGCATCACCGACCTCGTCCGCTTCGGCGCCGACTTCGGCCCGCTCACCTTCGGCGGCCAATGGTGGCGCTTGTTCACCAACATGTTCGTGCACATCGGCATCATCCATCTGGCGCTCAACATGTGGTGCCTGTGGTATCTCGGCGGTCTCGCCGAGCGGGTCATGAGCCGCAAAGCCTTCGTGTTCCTTTATCTCGCCTCCGGATTTGCCGGCAGCCTCGCCAGCGAGCTTTGGGATCCCGTGCGCATCAGCGCGGGCGCATCGGGCGCAGTGTTCGGCGCCGCAGGAGGCTTGGTTTCGTTCATTTATCTGAGAAAAGCTCCGATCGACATGCAATATGCGAAGCAGCGGCTCAAGGGCCTGGCAACATTTATCGGCATCAATCTCTTCTATGGTCTGCGCGCCGGCGTTGATAACGCCGCGCATGTCGGCGGCGTGGTAGCAGGACTCGCCATTGGCGCGGCGCTTCCTTCCGTCGTTTCTGATCTTCTCGGCGGTTCATCCGTTGACGCGGCCACGGGCGCTGCGGTTCCCGTCGCGCCGCCTTTGGGAGCGCATGACGCCGCGAAAACGAAGTTCACGATCGTCGTGGCGGCAACGACCGCCTTGCTCGTCGTCGCGGCCGTCGCCATCGCGCATCGCGCCATCCCCAAAATGCGCGCCGACCGCCTCGAGCTCATCTCCGGGTTTGAGAGCGGCACCGCCGATTTGATTCCGATCCTCGAGAACAGAGTGCAGAAGAACCCGGAGGATTTCGCCGGATTCGCGCTGCTCGCCGAAGAACATCTCTTTGCAGACGACGCCAAGGCCGCAATCGACCCGTTCCAAAAAGCGCTGGCGCTCAATCCGCGCAGCGCGAGCACGCACCACAACCTGGCCGTCGCGTATCTGGGCACCGGAGATTTCCAATCCGCGAAACAGGAAATCGCTAAAGCCGCGGGCGATGGGGATCCCGGCGCCGTAGAATTTATGCTCGGCATGGCTGAAGATGGCCTAGGCCATCCCGACATCGCCATCCAGCACTACCAAAAAGCTTTGGCTGTCCGGCCCGATTTATACGAAGCCGAATTCTCGGAGGCTATCGCGTATGTGCAATCGGGTCGCTTCGAAGAAGCCCGCGCGCTCTACGCAAAAATCTCCACCGAGCGCCCTGACGATACGCGCTCCGCAGCAGCCCTGACGGCGCTAAACTCTGGCCGGGTAAAAAGCATCGCAGATTTCAATCCGCCGCAGATCGTGGTTCCCTGCGATCGCCTGATGGATCTGCCGGTGACCTGGCCCTATCTGCCGTAGCTATTCGGCGCGGCGCATCAACCCTCCTTCCACGTAACCTGTTTACTTCCAATGCAAAGCCATTGCACCTTGCCACCCGCCGCGTGCATCCTATGGAGGTGCCCGCGACTGCCCCGAATCCTAGTCTGACCGCGCGCGAGTTGCTCGCCTCCTGGGCTAGCATTCTGATCGGCCGAATCCCGATGCTTTCGATCGAGATTACGCGCGAATGTCCCTTGAGCTGCCCCGGCTGCTACGCCTATGGCGATACGCATCTCGGCGGCGGCGTCACGCTCAGCGAATTGAACGATCGCCGCGGCGATGAGCTGGTCGACGGTGTCCTGCAGCTTGTGCGCAAGCACAAGCCGCTGCACGTTTCGCTCGTCGGCGGCGAGCCGATGGTGCGCCATCGCGAGTTGAGCAAAATTCTTCCCGCGCTGAGCGCGACCGGCATCTTCACGCTGGTAGTGACCAGCGGCATCATCCCCATTCCCATGGAGTGGATGAAGCTGCGGCGCGCGCGCGTGGCAATTTCCGTGGACGGCTTGCCCGAGCATCACGACATCCGCCGCAAGCCGGCGACCTACGAGCGCATTCTCGGCAACATCGAAGGCCGCGAGGTCAACATTCATTGGGTAATTTCGCGGCCGATGCTGGAGCGCCCCGGCTATCTCGAAGAATATGTAAATTTCTGGAGCGCGCGGGCCGAAGTGAATCGCGTCTGGGTCAGCGTTTACACGCCGCAAATCGGCGAGCAGAGCGCTGAAATGCTGACGCCTGACGATCGCCGCGCGCTGGCGGCGCAATTGCCGCCATTGGCCAAGCGCTACAAAAAACTCTTGTTCAACGAAGGACTGGCCCAAGCCTTCCTCAAGCCGCCGGAAAATCCGGGGGATTGCGTGTTCGCCAAGCTCTCGGCCAACTACTCCGCCGATTTGGAGACGCGTGTTGAGCCTTGCGTCTTCGGCGGCACGCCTGACTGCTCGCAATGCGGCTGCGCGATCAGCACCGGCCTGCACTGGGTCAGGAAGATCAAAATGGCTGGGCCGGTGAAGGTGGATCACTTCATCAGCAGTTCGGTGAAAATCGGCCGGGTGATGAGCCGGCTGCGCTCGAGCCGGGCGCGCTCGACACGCTGGAGCGGCTCGCCTGCGGCTTCGGAGAGCAAGCCCAAGCTGGTGCAGATTCAGCCCTGAAGCAGCAAGCGCCATTCGGTCCCGCCGTGCGAATTCAAAACCGCGATACATCCGCGATCCAGATTGCGTTTTGAATACGTGCTTTTTTCCCGATTAGAGGTGGGTGGCGTCGTTTGTTTTCTTTGGGTTACCTCCGTGTCTAATAATTTGGTTCCCGATTAGAAATCGGTGGCCGGTGGCGTGTGGAGTCTGCCGGTGTAGTTCATCTGGGATGCAAATCGCTTCGTGAAAAAGGCGTGTTTTGTCTCGATTAGACTGAGGTGCCGTCGTTTGTTTTCTTCGAGTTACGCTTGTTTCTAATAATTTCGTGTCTCGATTAGAAATTGGTGGCCGGTGGGGCTGGGGTGCGGCGGGAATGTAGCTCAGGTCTTCAGACCTGAGGTCGTTGTCTTCGAATTTGAGCCGAAATGCCAATTCAACACCTGAGCGCCTCATCCGCCCCGGCGGATGAGCTGTATAGATTCAATTATTCGGGACGGATTGCGGCAGGCTCGGGAGAGCCGGTTCCGCGCGTTGAGACTGCCGACCGCCAGGCCATATATATCGCCAGAGTAATAGTAAGTCAATGGTACTTAAGTTTCATTTTTGACTAGTACCGGGTTGCGGGGGCGGGTGAGGTTTGGTGAGAAATTGACTCGCCGGCCGCGAGATGCCTTTTTACTCCTCCGGGGGCAGCGCGCAGGCGATCGCTGCATCAAAATGAACGGAGAAACGATTGCGGCGGAGGGGTATAGTTGGCGTACCGGAAACCGGCCCCGACGGCCGGATTTAGCCATGCGCACCCAGGCGCGTGCGAAAGAATCAAAATGACTGATACGTTGTTTGAAACGATTGGCGGGCGATTCAAGATCAATGCCGCGGTGGAATCGTTCTATAAGCGGGTGATTGCGGACGAGAGCCTGCGGCCGTTCTTCGAGGGTGTCGGCTTGGAGCACTTGCGCGGGCGGCAGAGCATGTTTCTCGCGATGCTGCTCGGGGGCAAGACCGTTTACACCGGCAAGGATATTCGCGAGGCGCACGAGCACGTACGAACGATGGGAATGGATGCATCGCACTTCGAGAAGTTTCTCCACCACTTTCGCGCGGCTTTGGAAGAAGTGGGAGTGCAACACGATAAGTTGGAGCAGATCATCAAGCTTCTCAATCATTCCCGCGGGGCTGTGCTGGATCAATGAATTTGCGCGCGGCTGGACGACGTAAACGCTTGGAGGGAGGATTTACGGCGTCTATTTGGAGCGCGCTGCTGCTGATTACGATCTGGGGAGCGGGCGCTTTCCCGGCGGCGGGCTTCGGCCAGGGCGGTGAAATCACTGAAGCGAATTGGCAGCGGAATGCGCGGATTATTGCGATACGCGGGATCGTTGGGCCGATCAACGCGGGATTGAAAAGCGGGGCCTACAAAACGTCCGAGCGGGATTTCAATAACTGTGAAGGGCAATTTTTCGTGATACGACGGATCGCGCGGGATTCGAAAGGCGCGGTCGCGTGGTATGAAGATTACCTCGAAGGGGAAGACGCGACCTGGGACTTTCAATATTATTACGATAATGCAGGGCGATTGAGGTTTGTGTTTGCGATGGCGCGGTCGACGAATGGCACGCGGGAACAGTTGCGCTTATATTTCGACGAAAATCGGAAGCGGCTGTGGAAGGACGATAAGTTCCTGAAAGGGCCGGGGTGCCCTGGGTGCTTTTCTGCTTACTATGATTCGGATAAGGCGCTGGCGTTTGATCCCGGCAAAGAATTTGCGAATGACGAAGGGTGCGAGGAGATAAAGTCAGATCCGAAGACCAAGTAGATCGGATAAGGCTGACCCACGTGCCGGGTCCAGTAGCACAGGCACTCCTGCCTGTGGCTGTGTGTGCAATTCGCGGTTCCTAATCGGTTGAAGGCGATATCCGGCACAGCCAGGAGTGGCTGTGCTACCTCAGTGATTGCCGATGCGCTGGAGTAGGAAGTTTACGAAGCGCGCTGCGTCGATTCCTGTGGATACGTGAACGTTTGGCTTTACTGGCTCGACGCCTATTGATTCTACGTGATCGCCGCTTACGGCTTCTTTTTCGATTACGTTTTTTCGATTTGCTACCGTCATGCCGCGCGTGAATTTTCCTTCGGTCTCGATGTCTACGCGCATGTCTTGCGTGGTCAGAAACGTGTGATCGATTGCGGCGCCTACTGCTAGCGCGTCATGAATGGCGCCGCCGTGAAAGATGCCCGTGCCTTTGTACGTGCCGATTTGATAGCGCAGGACTGTTGCGGCGAATTGCGTTTCTGGGCCGGGATGCTGCTCGAGCTTGGCTACGTCGTCGTCGGTTACTAGCGTGATCTCGGTGACGTCCAAGCCTACCATGGTGAGCGGCCAGCCGGCGTTGAAAACCATTGCGGCGGCTTCCGGGTCGCTGTGAACATTGTATTCGGCGACTGCGTTTACGTTTCCGCCGGTGATTCCGCCGCCCATCAGAATTACTTCTTTCACTAACGGAACGATTGATGGGTCCTTGCCAATGGCCAGCGCGATATTTGTGAGCGGGCCGATGGGGACGAGCGTGATTTGATGCGGGTATTTGTGAATCGTCTCGATGATGAGGTCGGGGCCGAATTCGGGATTTGCGCGGCATTGCGGCGGCGGCAATTGCGCGCCGCCCATGCCGCCGGGGCCGTTCCAGAATAATCCTGTGGCCAGAGGCTCGAGCAGCGGGCGCGTGGCGCCTTTGGCGATCGGGACATCGCAGCGGCCAACGAGACTTGCGACTTTGAGGGCGTTATCGAGGCCCATGTCGGCGGTGACATTTCCGGCGACGATGGTTACGGCTTCGACTTTTAGTTCGGGGGAATGAAGGGCTAGCAGCAGGGCGATGGCGTCATCGGTGCCTGGATCGGTATCGATGATGATTTTCTTTGGTTCGCTGGCGGCGGGGGCTTGGGCGGGGAGAGATGCGGGGAAGATTAGGGCTACTGCGGCCATACACAAAATGGATTTGATCATGCGACGCGCGCGTGTGTTTGATTCACGCAGTTCCAAGGCGTGGCTCCTTTTTTTGAGTGCGGCGAGATTGCGTTGCGTGCGCGGGAGATGCTAGCACGCGGGCTGGGTAAAAAACATTTCTTCGAAGGTAGTCCATCCGCCACGGGAGCTGGTTCGAGGAGCCAGCGCTAAAGCGCATTCTTAGAGGCGGGACTCTTCCCGGAGCGCTGAAGCGCTCCTTCCCCCGCATGAATGCGGGGGCCCCACCGAAATGCGGGACCACCTTCCTGTGCGCTTGTGGCGCGCGAAAACTCCGGTTTACGCTGAGTCTCGAAGGGCAGGCAGCCCTTCGCTTTCGCTCGGGATGAACCTGCGCTACGAACTGGCCGTTGTGGATTTTGTGCTGAAGAGGCGGCGGAAGATGCTGTCTACGCTGCGGAGTTGGCGATTTAGATCGAAGGTGTGGGCTAGGGCTTTGGCGTCCAAGAGTTTTGTTACGTTTGGATCTTGGCTTATTTTTTCGCGGAAGCTGGATTCGGTTTCCCATGCGGCCATGGCGTGGGATTGGATGGTTTTGTAGGCTTCTTCTCTGGGCATGCCTGCTTCTACCAGGTCTTGTAGGACTTGGCCGCTGAAGACCAGCCCTTGCGTGGAATCTAGATTGCGCAACATGCGTTGGGGGAAGACTTTCATGTTGGCTACTATGTCGGCCATGCGGGCCAGCATGTAGTCGACGAGGATTGTGGAATCGGGGAGGATGATGCGCTCGACCGAGCTGTGAGAGATGTCGCGCTCGTGCCAGAGGGCGATATTTTCGAGGGCGGCGGTGGAGTTGCCGCGGACTACGCGGGCCAGGCCGCAGATTTGCTCGCAGCTTACAGGATTGCGCTTGTGGGGCATGGCGCTGCTGCCGCGTTGCTCGCCGCCGAAGGGTTCTTCGGCTTCCCGGACTTCGGTGCGTTGCAGGTGGCGGATTTCTGTGGCTATGCGCTCGAGCGATGCGGCTGCGATGGCCAGCGTGGCGACGTATTCGGCATGACGATCGCGCTCGATTACTTGCGAGGTGATGGGGGCTGTGGCGAGGCCGAGGCGCTTGCAGATTTTTTCTTCGGCATCGGTGCCTAGATGCGCGGCTGTGCCTACGGCGCCGGAAATTTTGCCCACGGCTAATTGCTTTGCAGCGGCGCGAAAGCGCTCTAGATCGCGGCGATTTTCTGCCCACCAGTTGGCTACTTTCAGGCCGAAGGTGATGGGCTCGGCGTGAACGCCGTGAGTGCGGCCGATTTCTGGGGTGTCTTTGAATTCCCAGGCGCGTTTTTCGAGGATTGCGCCTAGTTTTTCGAGGCCTTGATCGATCAGGCGCGAGGCGTCGCGGATTACCAGGGCTTGGGCGGTATCCACTATGTCATTCGATGTGAGGCCGTAGTGCAGCCAGCGGGCGGCTTCGGGATCGGCTATGGATTCGCCGACCGCCATGGTGAAGGCGATTACGTCGTGTTTAACTTTTGATTCGAGTTCGTTGATGCGAGCTACGTCTACGCGGGCGCGTTGGCGCAGCTTTGCGGCCGCTTCTTTCGGGACGGTGCCGGATTCGGCTAGCGTGTCGGTGGCGGCTAGTTCGACTTCGAGCCATTTTTCGAAGCGGTTTTGGTCGCTCCAGACTCGGGCCATCTCGGCGCGGGTGTAACGCGGGATCAAATTGGGCTCCTCTTTCGGCTTGGCGAAGAGCCCCACGCGCGAGTGCGGCGCATGGGGCGCCCAGCCCTCAGCGGCTAAAGCCGCGACGATTTTGCAGCGCCTGCAGCACGACTGAAGTCGTGCCCTGACAAAGCATCAAACAAACTACGGACTGCTCACTCAGCGCCGCGCACAGTCACGGTCCTTGCCGACAGTTGCGGTCGTAAGATGCCGGCGGGGACGCCAGCGCTACCAATGCACGAGCCGGGCGTAAACTTTGCGAATCAGTTGTGTGGGGGAAACTTCCCTGCTTCATCATAGCTGAAGTTGCGGATATCGTGCTGGAAATTAAGAAACCGCAGATCCTTCACTTCGTTCAGGATGACAACGGAAAGGCTTTTTCCAGATAAACGGGGAAGGAATGAGGGTGAAGCTGGGAGCAAAAAAAGAGTGCAGGCTTTCGCCTGCACTCTCGAGAGGGAAGCTGCTACGCGGTCAATAGCTTCGGGCGCAGCTCTACGCCGCGATCGCGGCGGTCGAGCGGCGTGACCGTGCGGTTGCGCGGCGCGCCGAACATGGGATCGGCGGCCATCGCGGCCACGGCGTTTCCTACCGGCTGCGAATCGGCGCTGCCGAAGAGGCTCGGCGTCTTGCGCATCAGCTCGATGCGGCTGCGCACTTTGAATTTCACGAAAAGAGAGGAGACATGAAATTTCACCGTGCGTTCGGAGATGCTGAGACGCGAAGCGATTTCCTTGTTGGCCAGATTCTCGAGCACACCTTCGAGGACTTCTTTCTCGCGGCGGCTCAGCGCAACTGGACATGCGATCGCGCGGCCGGCTTCGAGAAGTTGCCGCGCTTTCATCGTAACGCGCTCGAACAAGCTGCCGCCCGCTCGCACCATCACCTGGTAATCATTCGGCGATTGGCCGCGCACTAAACAGTGCATCGCGAGTAGGCTGGCTGCTTCTTCCAGCGGAAGGGTTCCGTCGGCGCTCGCTCGAACTTGAAAGCGGGCCGCACCTGTTTCTTTTTCGCAAAAGATATAAATCTGGGAAGAACAAAGACCGGACTGAAGATCCCGGCGGGTGGGTTCGAGGGATTTGCGTATCTTTTTCAGAGTAGCCTCCCTGCTGCCAGATTGATTTCGATCGGGAAAGTAGATGGAGCAGCCGAAGGCCCCAAGTCCCCCCAAAAGTTGCTGCAGCTTTTGGACGCGACTACCGGGCCGCCTAGTTGAGCCCACGCCCCCAAAGCCCTCCGTCAGCGTCGCACCCCTGCCTGGCGCTGAACGGCAGGGGGTACTAGAGCAATCCTAGTACCACAGATATCAAAAAGAGAAATATAAGAAAATAAATGACTTATCGAGTAGAAAATACAGCTTTTACCTGATTTTCTATGTAGGGATTACAGTAGACGGGCAAATTTTCCAGGGGGCGCCCGGCGGATGCCGGCGTGAAAGGGCGGGGCTACAGAACCAGGGGACCAAGCGGCGTGCGTTGCGAGGCTAGGAGCAGTTCGCCGCGGAAGGCGGCTTCGGCGGGGCGGCGATTTAGGCCTTCTTCGGCACTGATGCGGGCCAGGTCGGGGGTGTTGTTTTGTTCGGAGAGATGCGCAAGGACTAGGTAACGCGCGCGGCCGTCGAAGACTTCGGCGTCTGCGAGAAAATCGCTTACTACTGTGTTTGAAAGGTGGCCGGTGCGGCTCATGACCCGCTGCTTGATGTACCACGGGTACGGGCCAACTTTCAGCATTTCCAGATCGTGATTCGATTCTAGGATCAGGCAATCGGCTTCGCGGAGATGATGCTTTACGAGCTCGGGCAGATAGCCGAGATCGGTAACTATGGCTACTTTGGTGCCGTTGGTGCGGAAGGTGTAGCCGACGGGATCGGCGGCGTCGTGCGGAATGGCGAAGGCGGAGACTTCGATATCGCCGATGGTGAAGACGTCGCCGGCGCGGATGTGTTCTACGCGCGAGAGTTTCTTGGCGGCGGGCTCGGGCAGAATTTTCTCGATT
>Ga0116225_1000577_pt1 | contig 27967 bp, 25 predicted proteins | sample Sb_taG_8_FD_88968 | JGI IMG/M metagenome (GOLD analysis project Ga0116225, IMG submission 88968) | Peat soil microbial communities from Weissenstadt, Germany - Sb_50d_c_BC metaG | ecosystem: Environmental > Terrestrial > Soil > Wetlands > Peat | place: Germany: Weissenstadt | collected 2010-09-21 | reverse complement strand
CGTTGCAGGTGCTGGCCGGCGTCGGCGGGCGCGAACTGGCGGCGATGGCGGGTGCCATCCTGGCGGCGCGTCATCAGGGCATTCCGGTGATCCTTGACGGCTATGTCTGCACGGCGGCGGCTGCGGTGCTGCATGCCGCGCATCCGGGGGCGCTTGACCATTGTTTGGTCGGCCATGCCTCGGTCGAGCCGGGCCATCTGCGCTTGCTCAAGGAAATCGGCAAGCGTCCCTTGCTCGACATGGACATGCGCTTGGGTGAGGCCTCGGGCGCGGCTCTGGCGGTCGGCTTGGTCAAGGCCGCCGTGGCCTGCCACACCGGCATGGCGACCTTTGGCGAAGCGGGCGTCAGCGACAAGGACTGAGGACGAGCGGCCGGCTTACGGTCTTCCGCGAAAGAAGATGTGCCGGCCGATCACCCGTGCGCCGTTATAGCGTCCCTTGGCCCATTTTTGCGGTCCCAGCGCGGCTTGATGAAAGAACATCGCGCCGTCGGTGGGATCGCGTTCGCCCAAGGCGCGCTGGGCGGCCCGTTGCGCGCCGTCCCACATGGCGGGGTCGCGCGGCGTGGTGTCGCGGCCGCTGCAATACCATTTGAACTGGCAGTGGTAGACTTTCCCGCCCTGTTGGACCACGCCGCAGATGGTCTTGGCGAAACCCGGCTGGCCGACGCGGTTCAGCACCACATGGGCGACGGCCAATTGTCCTTCGACCGGCTCGGACCCGGATTCCCAATAGATGGTGGTGGCGAGGCAACGCATCTCGTTGCCGGAGACTGCCTGCCGGGGTTGCTGTGCGGGCTTCGGCGGCGGCGCGGGTTGGGGGGAAGGCGGCGGCTGCATGGCGACCGCAAGGGCTCGCGCCTGGTCCGGCGCCAGCGGTGGGGCTCCGGCGGGGCTGGCCCATAGCGCCGCAAGAGTCATCATCGCGATGAGGAGAAGTGCCTGTCTGCTCTGCATGGCAGGCAGGATGCCGGAGCATGGGTCGCCGCCGCTACCGTCCGGAGGTCAGGCGCTTAGTAGCCGCACAGCTTATAAGGGCCTATGTCCAGGTGAAGATGGTCGTGGTGTTCGGCATTGCGATTGGGGGTCATCACGACGCTGAACAGGCCGCAGGCGCCCTTGGCGACCTCGTGCAGAAACTCGCTCTTTTCGCCCTTGTCGCGCCAGTCATGCGCCACCGAAACGACGGTGCCGTCGTCCAATTCGAAGCCGGTGATGTCGATGGCTTTGCCGAAACTGTGCTGCGACAACCGCTCGGGCCGCCCGCCGCGCTCGCCTCGGCAATTATAGGTTCCCGCATGCCACAGCTTGCGCACCTTATGGCCAAAATGCCGTTGCGCCGCCGGCTGCACCACTTGGGTTTCGTAATCCCAAATAGTGTTTTCCATGGCGCAGGTCACCAGCGACGGCCGGTTCCAGGCGATCGAGGATTGCTTGATGCGCACCGCATTGGCGATGCCGCAGCCTTCGGGAGTGGTCCAGTCCTGGACCTTGTCATAGAGGATGTGGCGCTGGTTAAGCGTGTTCAGGCAGGCAGCGGCGGCATCCATGGGCGGTGGTGGCGGCGTCGGCCGCAGCACCGGCGCCGAGGCGCAAGCCGCGACCAGGCCGGTCATCGCACAGACGATGAGCAAACGCGCCAAGCGTCGCCGCAAAATGGTTCCCCAGGCAAATTTTAGACTGGCTCTACCTCCTAAGCGCAAAGCGTGGCGAAAGCAAGATGTCGTCGTGCAACGGTCATATCCGCTGGTGGGTGAGGGGGATTCGGAGCCAGAACGATCGTTCCAGCCACCATCATTCGCCGATCAAATGCAGCACCAGATGGCGGGTGTTGGCGCTGTCGCGTTGCTCCAGCAGGAACAATCCCTGTTGCGCTCCGAAGGTCAGCGCGCCGTCGCGCAACGGGATGCAAATCTGTGTTGCATAGAGATGCGAGGGGCGCGGGGCCATGTCCTCGTCGCCTTCCAGGCGGCGGAAGAAGGTGTGCAGGTCGTCATGGTCGGAATGCTGGCGGATCGACAGCGAGGCCAGGACATGCTGGATGTAGACCACCAGCAGCCCCGTCTGCATGCCTTGGCGCGCCACCCAGGCGCTCACCTCGCTGGTGATGTCGTGGTGCCCCTGACCGCGCGTGCGGATGTTAAGGACGTCCTGGGCCTGCTTCATGCCACCTTCATGCCACCGGGGCGGTTAGGCTCCCCATATAGGGGGCTGGGTCGGAGAGGCCGGCCTCGGCGAAGCCCTTCAGGCGCAGATTGCACGAATCGCAGCGCCCGCAAGCGGCCCCGTCATCGGCCGGATCGTAACAGGTGATGGTCATGCCGTAATCGACGCCAAGGGCGACGCCGGTGCGGATGATCTCGGCTTTGGTCAGCGAAATCAGCGGCGTATGGATGCGCACGGTCTGTCCGTCCTCGACCGCGGCCTTGGTCGCCAGATTGGCCATGCGCTGAAACGCCTCGATATAGTCGGGGCGGCAGTCGGGGTAGCCGCTGTAATCGACGGCGTTGACGCCGATGAAGATGTCGCGCGCGCCTTCGACCTCGGCCAGGGCCAGGGCGAAGGACAGGAAGATAGTGTTGCGCGCCGGGACATAGGTGATCGGCACGCCGCCCGCGCCCATCTCGGCCTCGTTGCGGTCCTTGGGCACGGCGATGTCGGACGTCAGCGCCGAGCCGCCGAAGATGCGCAGATCGATATCGGCGACGACATGGCGCGAAACCCCCATGGCGGCGGCGACGCGGGCGGCGGCGGTCAGTTCGACCTGATGCCGCTGGCCATAGCGGAACGAAATCGCCAGCGGGGCAAAGCCCTGGCTTTTGGCGATGGCGAGGCAGGTCGCGGAATCCAGCCCCCCGGACAGGAGCACAACGGCTTTGGGCTTATCGGTCATGTTCGATTCTATAAAGTTCAGTGGAAAGAAGATTGGGGGCGGCGAGGCATACTTTCCAGTACGCCTCGTTCGTACTCCCCTATTTGCCCATACGGGCGATGGTCGCCGTGGTGCTTTGGCCTTGCACCAACTCGGCCAGCACCACTTTGCCGCCATAACTCTGGACTAAATCCGCGCCGACCACCTTGTCGACGGTGTAGTCGGCGCCCTTGACCAGCACGTCGGGGCGCAGGGCGGTCAGCAGCTCCAGCGGGGTGTCTTCGTCGAAGATGACCACCAGATCGACGCTGGTCAGCGAGGCCAGCACGGTGGCGCGTGAGACTTCCGACTGCACCGGGCGGGTCGGGCCTTTCAGCCGCTGCACCGAGGCGTCGCTGTTTAGCCCGACGACCAAGCGGTCGCATGTGGCCTTGGCCTGCCCCAGCAGAGAGATATGGCCAGGGTGCAACAGGTCGAAGCAGCCATTGGTGAAGCCAATGCGCTGACCCTTGTGACGCCAGCGGGCAAGCAACTCGACAGCGCCGGTGCGGGTGGCGACCTTGAGTTCGCCGGCGTGGATGTCGGCATTGTGCAGCGCCGCCATCAAGTCCGAGGCATAGGCGACCGCCGTGCCGACCTTGGCGACGACGATGCCGGCGGCGACATTGGCCAGCCGGGCGGCTTCGCTCAGGGGGGCTCCGCCAGCCAGGGCGGCGGCCAAAGTGGCGACCACGGTATCGCCGGCGCCCGAGACGTCGAACACCTCGCGCGCCTCGGCGGGCAGGTGGAACACCGTACCCTGGTCCGACACCAGGCTCATGCCGTCCTGGCTGCGGGTGACCAGAACGTTTTCGATGCCGCAGGTGGCGATCAGATGGCGGGCGGCGGCGACGATTTCCTCGTCGGTGCCGACCGGCATCTTGGTCGCTTCATGCAATTCCTTGCGGTTGGGCGTCACCACCGTTGCCCCGGCATAGATCGAGTAGTCGGCGCCCTTGGGATCGACGATCACCGGCTTGCCGGCGGCCCGCGCCCCGTCGATCAACCCGCGCACCACCGGGCGGGTCAGCACGCCCTTGCCATAATCGGACAGCACGATGACGCCGACCACTGGGAACAGCTTGGCGGCGTTGTCGAGCAATTGCTGGCGGCTGGAGTCGTCGAGCGCGTCCGATGTCTCGCGGTCGGCGCGCAGCAATTGCTGGCTGCCGGCGAAAAAGCGGGTCTTGATGGTGGTCTGGCGGCTCGGCTCGACGATCAGAAAGGGATCGACCTCCTGATGCTCGCCGACCTGACGGGTGATGTCGCGCCCAGCCAGATCGTCGCCGACCACCGAGAGGAAATGCGGTAGCGACCCCAGCGCCACCAGATTGCGCACTACATTGCCGGCGCCGCCCAACATGGCGCTTTCGCGGCAGACGCGCAGCACGGGGATCGGCGCTTCGGGCGAGATGCGGTCGACGTCGCCATAGACGAAGCGGTCGAGCATGACATCGCCGACGCAAAGGATATGCACGCCCTTGAGGGTCGAGACGCGCGCGGCGAGGACGGATTGGTCGGTCATCGGTAATGCCCCAGTCTTGCAAGCTGGGCTTGGCTAACCCAACCCTGGCCGGCTTGCAAGCGGATTGCGGTCAAAGGCTCAGTTCGCCAGCAGGCGTTGTTCCGGGAACAGCGCCGTTACGGTGGTTCCGTGGTTGACGATGCTGTCGACGACCAGGGTGCCGCCATGCAGTTCGACGAAGCGCTTGCTCAGCGGCAAACCCAGCCCGGTGCTCTCATGCTGGTGCAAGCGGGCCTGGTGGGAATCGATTTGGCCGAACGGCTCCAGCACCTTGGCGATGTTCTCGGCGGCGATGCCGATGCCGGTGTCGCGTACCGCCAGCGACAGCATGCCCTCGGCGGTGCGCCGCGCCGTGGCGATGACGCGGCCGCCGGTGGGGGTGAACTTGATGGCGTTGGACAGCAAATTGAGCATCATCTGGCGGATCAGCCGCTCATCGGCGTAAAGGGCCGGCAGATCCACCTCGACCTCGCAGCTCAAAGCGACATTGGCCCCGCGCGCCCGTTCGCCGACCATATGCCCGCAAGAGCCGATCAGTTCGGCGATATCGACGTTTTCCTCACGCAGGTCGAACTTGCCGGCTTCGACCTTGCTGAGATCCAGAACATCATTGATCAAGGCCAGCAGATAGCGGCCCGACTGGTGGATGTCGTCGGCATATTCGCGGTAGCGGTCATTGCCCAGCGGTCCCCACACTTCGGTTGAGATCATCTCGGAAAAGCCGATGATGGCGTTGAGCGGGGTGCGCAACTCGTGGCTCATGCTGGCGAGGAATTCCGACTTGGCGCGGTTCGAGCCTTCGGCGGCGCGCTTGGCTTGCTGTAGCTCGGCTTCGGTGTTTTTGGCGGCGGTGACGTCGTAGACCAGGGTGAAATAGCCGGCGACCCGCCCGTCGGCGGCGCGATGCGGCACCAGACTGGCGTGGAACCAGCGCTGGGTTCCGGCAATCTGCCCCTCGACCTCGACCTCCTGACCGGATAGCACGGTGTTCACATGGTCGGCGATGTCAAGGAACCCAGCCTTGCCGATCAGCTCTGACAGCTTTTTGCCGATGATTTGGGCTGCGGAAATACCGTACCAGTCCTCATAGCGGCGGTTGACGAAGCGTAAGATCAAATCGTTGTCGGTGTAGCTGACCAGGGCGGGTACCGCATCGGCGATCAAGGCGATGCGTTCGGTGTTGTGGATGGCCGAGTCCTCGGCCCGCCGCCGCGTGGTGATGTCGAAATGCAGCAGCATGGCGCCGCGCACGCGGCCAGCACCGTCCCCTGTCTTGTGGTCGAAAAGCGGCGACATCTGGCAGCGGAACCATTGCGGCTGGCGCGTGCGATGGCAGGAGTATTCCAGTTCGAAGCTACCCAGCCCGCCCGACAGCACAGCCCGCAGGCCGCCGATAAGCGCTTCGGCGTCTTCGGCGGCGGGTGAGGTGGCGACGGTGGCATAGGGCTGGCCGATGCCGCCGTCTTCGCGTCCCGTGCAGTCGAGGACGAAACGGCGCCAAGCGGCATTCGCGGCGATGATCGCGCCCGACCGGTCGACCATGGCGACATGGGCGGGAATGGCGTCGAGAAATTCGGCGAGGACCGGAAGATCGATGCCGAAATCGCTCGCCGTGGAAAATGTCGCTTGGCCAGTCCTGTCCATGGAGTCCATCTGCTCGGCCTGCTGTCTTGCGGCCGAACGGTAGCGTATCCGCACCCGCGCGCCAAGCTTTGCGCCCACTTTTGGGAGTAAAACCAAGGAACTCGATGGGTGGTATCAACCGGTGATTGTGGGGTGCCGGCCGAATTGGAACCACAACGGTCAGGTCGTGAGGAACCGGCAGCCGGCGCCTTCCGCCACCAGGGCGGTCAGATGGCCGGTGACATAGGCGCCGGTGTCGATGCCGATGCGGTTGGGGCGAACCTCGGGGATGGGCGAGATGGTATGTCCATGGACGACCAGCTTGCCATGATCGGCGCTTGAGACCAGGAACGGTCGGCGAATCCACAGCAAATCGTCGGGGCTTTGGCGGTCGAGCGGTACGCCAGGACGAATGCCGGCATGGACGAAGTAGTAATCGCCCTCGGCATGCCAAGTGGGCAGGGCGCTCAAAAATGCCGCATGCTCGAGCGGCAGGGCGCGGCGCAGAGCCTCTTGTAGCGCCGCAAGATCGTCGGGTGGCGGCGTCGGCTCGCCGACATAGTCCTGGATCGTCGGATAGCCGCCATTGGCCAGCCACATCGGCCCGATCTCGATATCGTCGAGAAAGCGCAGCAATGATTCTTCGTGGTTGCCGCGCAGGGCGATCCAGCGGAAGCCGCTCCATTGCGGCGTCTTCGGCGGCCCTTGCCGCAAGGTCTCGATCACTCGGCGGGAGTCCGGTCCCCGGTCCACGTAATCGCCCAGAAACACGATGACGCGGCGCGGCGCGCGCGAACTGGCGGCGTCACGCAGAATCGCCGCCAAAAGGCGATTCAGCAAATCCAGACGGCCATGCACATCGCCCACGGCATATAGACGCGTCCCCGGAGGGGCCAGGATGGCGCGATTGCGATCAGGGGCGCGAATTTCGCTCATTTCTCCTCTGGTTGCCTCGGATGCGCGATGCTATCTGTAACTAGGTGCTGCTGGGGGGCAGTGCAAGCAACCCGAAATGGGTTGGACGAAAGGACAGGACAGCACATGAACGTACCGGTACCAAGCGCGACCGGTCCCGAAATCGTCACCCAGGAAAGCCTTTTGCTGGGTGCCGCGGAACGTATTGATCGCATCCGTCAGGGGCGGTTGGCGATCCACGTTCATCTGTCGCGTCTCCGTCCGCAAAATCGCCAGGACGGCCATATCCGCATCGCCTTGCGCATGCTGGAACCGATGATCAACGCCTATCGCGGACAGATGTTCCTGCTGGGCAATTCCGACGTCGTCTTCATGCTGAAGGATCCCAACCTCACCGACGTCGAGAACATGGTGTTCAAGCTACGCGCCCTGTTCTCGAAAGATCCGCTGACCTTCGTCGACAAGGGCGATGGGCGCGATAATTTCTGTACTTGGTTCGACCTTGGCGTGACCAGCGACTACGAGGCGTTTGTGGGCATGTCCCGCACCGTCACCGAAGAGGCCCGCCAGCGCAGCCGCGACAAGGCCAAGGCGCGCGTCGAACTGCCGCCCATCGACCCCACCGGCCTGGGCGAGGTGATGGAGGCGTTGGCCGCTATCGACGTGTCCGGCATGATCCGCCGTCAGGCCGCTATCGTCATCGACGGCACCTCGGCCGAGGTGTTGTTCCAGGAATTCTATATCGCCATGGCCGAGCTGCAAAAGGCGCTGGCCGCCGATATGAACCTGCTTGGCAATCGCTGGCTGTTCCAACATCTGAGCCAGACGCTCGATTTGCGGGTGCTGAGCGCCTTGCAGGACATGGCTTTGCGCAAGCGGCCAAATATGTTCAGCCTCAATCTGAACATCGCCAGCGTGCTGTCCAAGCAGTTCGACGATTTTGAAAAAAGCGAGAGCACCCGCTCGGCGCTGTCGGTGGAGTTCCAAGTGCTGGACGTGCTGGCCGACAGCCGCGGCTATTACGCGGCGCGTGAGCGCCTGCGCGAGGTCGGGCATCAGGTGGTCCTTGACGGCTTGAACGAGCTGACCCTGCAATTCATGGATGTGACCCAGTTCGACGCCGATCTCTACAAGGTGACCTGGAGCCCGGAGATGGGCGAGGGCGAACATGGCGACATCACCGCCGCGGCGATGGCTCCGCTGGGCATGGAGAAGATCCTGCTGGCCCGCTGCGATTCCGAATCGGCCATTCAATGGGGTCTGAACCAGGGTATTCAGCGCTTCCAGGGGCGCTATGTCGATGCGATGCTGGCCGCCTATACCATGGCCGGCTGCAATAAAAGCTCGGCCTGCACCCTGGGCCAATGCATCGCCCGTCACGGGGTGGTCGCCGGACCGATGCGCAGTGAATGCGGCAATAACGACATGCTGGATTCCTCGCCGTCGATGCGAATGCCCAAACCTCGCCGCACGCCGGAGGCCACCGCATGATTCCGCCCCGCGACGAGCGCCCGGTTAGCCCCCAGCAGAAAGCCATCGCCCAGCGGTTGGTCGGCCAGGAAACGCTGCTGCTGGAATATGTCCATAAGCTGGAAAAACATCGACGCGGGCGGCGCGCCGTGCAGGTGCGGCTGTCGGGCTTGCAGCCGATCAACCGGCGCGAGCATCATATCCGCATCGCCGTCAACACCTTCGAGACCCTGGTCAAGCAGTTGAAGGGACAGATATTTTCGCTGTCCAATGCCGATCTGGTGTTCATCTTCAAGGAAGCCGTGCTGGACGAGGTCGAAGCGGCCATCGTCAAGTTGCGTTTCCTGTTCAGCGACGATCCGATGTTGTTGGACGAAGGCGCCAACGGCAAGCCGGCCTTCGCCGATTGGTTCCTGCTGGAACGCGATTACGAAACCCTGCTGCAATTGGCGCAGCGCGTCGCCACCGAGGAACAGCAGCGGCGCACCAACGAATTTGCCAAGGGATTCTCCAAGCAGATGGCCCGCCCGGTCAGCCGGGGCGATCCGCTGACGCCGCAGATGCTGGGCAAGCTGGAAGAGCATCTGGCCCGCGCCGATCTGGCCAATATGATGCGCCGCCAAGCGGTCTGCGCCATCGTCGGCGGCTCACCGCCGCAGCCGGTGTTTCACGAGCTGTTCATTTCGATCGCCGATCTGCGCGAGACCCTGTTGCCCAACGTCAATCTGGCGTCCAGCCCCTGGCTGTTCCAGCAATTGACGGAAACGCTGGACCGCCGCGTGCTGTCGCTGCTCAACAAGCATGACGACCGCACCGTCGCCGGCGATGTCAGCATCAATCTGAATGTGCAGACGCTGCTGTCGCCTGAATTCCTGACCTTCGACGACAACATCAAGGCCAGCATGCGCGGGACCATCGTGTTGGAGCTACAAAAAGTCGATGTGTTCGCCGATTTGGGGGCGTTCCTGTTCGCCCGCGATTTCGCCCATGATCGCGGCTATCGCATCTGCATCGACGGCGTGAACGTCGAATCGCTGCCCTTCGTCGACCGCGAACGGCTAGGTCTCGATCTGGTCAAGATCGTCTGGGATCCGTTGATGGTCGAAGGCATCCTGCCCAATGGCAGCACACTGAGCTCTTATATCGACCGCTGTGGCCCGTCGCGGGCGATCCTGTGCCGTTGCGACAATCAGCAGGCCGTCGATTGCGGCCAAGGCGTCGGCATCACCCTGTTCCAGGGCCGCCATGTCGAGGCCATGCTGGCCGCCGAGACGCAGAAGAGCAAAGGGGTTCTGACCCGTCGGCGCTAACGGCGTTCACAGCAGGTGGCGATAGCCGAAGTCGTATTTCTGGATGTGCTGGATCAGCCAGTTTTGCAGGAACAGCGAAAAGGCGGGCAGGGCGATCAGCGACGGATCGTGGGTCAGCTTGACGGCGATCTCGCCCAGCAGACGTTCCAATTCGCGGTGAATCGTCACATGGCGTTGCTTGGCCTCGGCCGGGTATTTTTCGGCCTTGCGGAACAGTTCTTCCTCGCGGGCGAAATGCCGGTGAGCGTATTCGACCAGACGGTCAAATACTAAGGTAATCTCCTCGGCGCTGGCGTCACCGGCCAGGACGCGGGCACAGGCCTCGTTGGTCAGGTTGATGAGCATCTGGTGATCGTAATCGATCACCGAATTACCGACCGCCAAACGCGGATTCCAGACGACGTACGTAAAAGCCATGATGGTTCCCGGCGGGCCGAGTCAATTGATGGGCTTTTAAGTACATCGCCGAAACCGCCCCGCGCAAGCGCTGCGGAGGATTGGCCACCGTTCCCCGCACCGAGGAACGGTGGCCGCTCGTCTTTACAGAACCGTCAGCATCGAGGCCACTAGCGGGTGGCGGACGATGTCGCTGTCGGCCAATTGCACCACCGCCACATCGGGCAAGGTGCCCAGGCGGCGGGCGATGTCGGCCAGACCAGAGATGCCGGGCAGCAAATCGGTCTGGTCGGGGTCGCCGGTCAGGACCATGGTGGAATGCCAGCCCAGGCGGGTCAGCAGCATCTTGATCTGGCCATAGGTGCAGTTCTGCGCCTCGTCGATGACGACGAAGGCGTTGTTCAGGGTGCGGCCGCGCATATAGGCCACCGGGGCGATTTCGATGGAGCCGTCGGACAGGCTGTTGCGCAGACGTTTGCCGCCCATGCGGTCGGACAGCGCGTCATAGAGTGGCCGCAGATAGGGAGCCAGCTTGTCTTCCAGCGTGCCGGGCAGGAAGCCCAGCGATTCGCCGGCTTCGATGGCCGGGCGGGTCAGCACGATGCGGCCGACGCGGCCTTCATCCAGGGCTTCGACGGCGGCGGAAATGGCCAGATAGGTCTTGCCGGTGCCTGCCGGACCCAGCGCCACCACCAGATTGTTTTCGTCCATGGCGTCCAGCATGGCTTGTTGATTAGCGCTCTGCGGGCGCACTTTCTTGACGTAGCTTTGATCTCTTTGGTCGTCGCCCAAGGGGCTCCACTCGGAACGCCCTTTGCTTCCATGCAACGGATGCACGTTATTGTCGGGTCGGGTCAGGACGGACTGGCGCGGACGCTTGGCCATGAGGCTACTCCATCGAGAAGATGACAAAGAAAAAGCCTCCCAGTGGGGGAGGCTCTGGCGGACGATGACCGGAAGAGAAGACGAGAGCGTCGAAGACTCGACGTGCCGATGCTCGGCATGTCGGTTCGATGAACAATGCGGGGCGGTAGTGGTGACCCATGTGAGGTGTCCCTCCCAAATCGGCTCGTCTCCCCTAAGGTAAGGTTTCGCTCGACGCCTTTCCACACATTATTGCGGCGGTAAGCTAACCTTAACACAATACCTAGAGTATCGAGGGGGCACTGCGACTTTCGGACTAGTGCGCTGGTTGTCGTCTTGCTCTGTACAGGTGAAAACGCCGAGCGATATCGCATGGATATTGCCCGGCGACTTTGCGCTGTTCAGTCGGCGGCTTGGCGGGTGCCGAAGCGGAATGGATGAGCCGGATAGACGCCCAGGATGCGGACTTCGCGGGAGAAGAACTCCAGTTCTTCCAAGGCCAAGCGCAGGTTGGTTTCCTCGGGATGGCCTTCGACATCGGCATAGAACTGGGTGGCGGTAAAGGTGCCGCCGACTTGATAGCTCTCCAGCTTGGTCATGTTGACGCCGTTGGTGGCGAAACCGCCCATCGCCTTGTACAAGGCCGCCGGCACGTTGCGCACGCGGAAGACAAAGGTGGTGATGCAGGGGCCGTTATGCGGGATCGGATGGACGGCATCGCGCGACATTACCAGGAAGCGGGTGGTGTTGTGCTCGGCGTCTTCGATGTTGGCGGCGAGCGACTCCAGGCCATAGATCTCGCCAGCCAGTTCCGAGGCGATGGCCCCGACCGAGCGGTCGCCGCGCACGGCGACTTCGGCGGCGGAACCGGCGGTGTCGGCGGCGACCACAGGCTGGATGCCGTGGGCGCGGGTGAAATTGCGGCACTGGCCCAAGGCATGGACATGGCTGCGGACGGTCTTGATTTGCTCCAGCCGGGTGCCGGGGACCGCCAGCAGATGATGGTTCACCCGCTCGAAATGCTCGCCGATGATATGCAGCTTGGCTTTCGGCATCAGCGTATGGATGTCGGCGACGCGCCCCGCCAGCGAGTTTTCAATGGGGATCATGCCCAGCTTGGCGCGGCCTTCCAGTACGGCGTCGAAGGCGTCCTCGAAGGCGGCGCAGGGCAGGGGCTGCATGGCGGGGAAGGCGCTGCGGCAGGCCAGATGCGAATAAGCGCCGGGCTCGCCCTGGAAGGCGATGGCGTTGGCGGGGTCAAGGATGTCGGTCATGAAGGTGTCAGTGCAACCGGGCCAGCAGGTGACGGGCGCGTTCCAGATCGGCGGCGGTATCGACGCCCAGTGGAACGGTATCGACCAGATGGGCGTCGATGCGCATGCCGTTTTCCAAAGCGCGCAACTGCTCCAGACGCTCGCGCGCTTCCAGCACGCCGACCGGCAGCGAGACGAAGCGGGCCAGCGATTCGCGGCGGTACGCGTAAAGGCCGATATGGTGATACAGCGGGCCGTCGCCGGTGGGCACGGCGGCGCGGCTGAAATACAGCGCGCGGCCGATTTTCTGGCCCTCGGCCAGGGCGACCACGGCTTTGACCACGTTGGGATTGTGCCGCTCGGCCTCGTCGGTGATTTCGACGATCAGGGTGGCGATATCGACATCCGGATTGTTCAGCGGCTCGAAGGCGGCGCGGATGGCCTCGGGCGAGATTGCCGGCAGGTCGCCTTGGACATTGATGATGGCGTTGAAATTGCCGTCGGGGTCGAAGGCCTGCACCGCTTCAAACACCCGATCGGATCCCGACGGATGATCGGCGCGGGTCATCACCGCGTTGCCGCCGGCCTTGATGACCGCATCGGCGATAATTTGCTCGCCGCAGGCGACGACGACCGGCCCCACGGCGGCGGCGACGGCGCGGCGCCAGACATGGACGATCATCGGCTCGCCGTGGATGTCGGCCAGCGGTTTGCCCGGCAGGCGGGTGGCGTGCATGCGGGCGGGAATGACGACAACAGGATTGGGTGCGGCGGACATGGCGAGTGGCGTCTATGAAGTTAAAGCCGAGTAACCATATATCGGGAGGCGCGACGGTGGAACCCCCTTCGCCCCGGTAAATCCGCGTGGCACGGCTGCGCATGCAACGATGATCGTCTGCTGAGGAAAAACCATGGGCATTACCCTTCAAAAGATCGCCGGGGCGGTCTTGTTGGCGTTGATTCTGGTTATCGGTCTGAACATGGGCATCGACGCGCTGTTTCCCAAGCCGGCCAGCCCACAACATATGGCGGCGGTGGCGCCGAAGGCTGCTCCTCAGCCGGCGGCGAGCGAGCCGGCTGCCGCCGCGGCCTCGCCGGAACGCCCCTTGGCGCAACGGCTGGCCAGCGCCTCGGCCGAGAAGGGGCAGGAGGTGACAAAGAAATGCGCCTCGTGCCACACCTTCACCGATGGCGGCGGCACCCGCGTCGGGCCGAACCTGTACGGCGTGGTCGGGCGGCCCAAGGGCAGCATGGCGGGCTTCGCCTATAGCGATGCCGTGAAGGGCTTGGGCGGGACTTGGACCTACGAGGATCTCGATAAATTCCTCACCAAGCCCAGCGCTTTTGCCCCCGGCACTAAGATGGGTTTTCCCGGTTTGCCGTCGGGCGACGACCGCGCGAATGCGATTGCCTATCTGCGCTCGATCAGCCCGAAAGCGCCGCCGCCGCCGCAATGACGGGCAGGTGTGCGAAGCTTCCGGTCAAACGGAGCGAACAGGGGGTGGCATTCCGCCAGGGGGCCGTGCAATATCGGCTGCCCGTTGGGGCTTTCCGCTTTTGTATCATGGTGTAAATGACCCAATCCGCCCCCGCTCCGGCCTGTTCTCAGGCGCATATCGCTCTCGCCCACCGTCTGGCCGATGCCGCCGGCGCGGTCATCCGCGGCTATTTCCGTACCCCGGTGCTGGTTGACGACAAGGCCGATGCCAGCCCGGTGACCATCGCCGACCGCGAATCGGAAGCGGCGATGCGGGCGCTGATCAATGCCGAACGCTCCGAAGACGGCATCTATGGCGAAGAATACGGCCCCGAGCGGACCGACGCCGAATGGGTCTGGGTGCTTGATCCCGTCGATGGGACCAAGGCCTTCATCACCGGCAAGCCCTGCTTCGGTATCCTGATTGCGCTGCTGCATCATGGGGTGCCGGTGTTGGGCATCATCGACCAGCCGATCCTCCGCGAGCGCTGGCTGGGTGTGGTCGGCCTGCCGACGACGCTGAACGGCGCGCCGATCCGTGTGCGCGCCTGCCCCGAACTGAAGCTGTCGGCGCTCTATGCCACCGCCCCTGAAATGTTCATCGGCGCCGATTCTGTGGCCTGGGAGACCTTGCGGGCGCAGGTCAAGCTGCCGCGCTATGGCGCAGATTGCTATGCCTATGGCCTGCTGGCCGCGGGTTTCGTCGATCTGGTGGTGGAAGCTTCGTTGCAGCCTTACGACTATTGCGCCCTGGTGCCGGTGGTCGAAGGCGCGGGCGGGTTGCTCACCGACTGGCAGGGGCAAAGGCTCGGCCTGCATTCGGATGGCCGCGTGGTCGCCGCCGGAGACCCCCGCGCGCATGCGGCAGCCCTGGCGGTTTTGAACGCCAGCCTTGCGGCGCAAACGCCAGGGGCCGCTTGATCGATGGGCCTAAAGCACTCACACTGCCGCCGAATTCCGGTCTGGTTGTCCAGGCCTCGCCAGTTCCACCCGTGGGAGGCTGCATGCGCATCCTGATTGCCGCCGTCATGGCTTTGCTGTTCACCGCAACGGCCCAGGCCGAGTTGCCGGCTGCTCCGTCTCCGACAGCGCCGATGCAGGGTATCGCCATGCATGGCCAGCCGAAATATCCGGCGGGCTTCGCTCATTTCGACTACGTCAATGCGGATGCGCCCAAGGGCGGCGAGTTGCGGGAATTCGCCCTGCACACCTTCGACAGCCTTAACCCGTTCATCGTCAAGGGCCAGCCGGCGAGCACGGCGGGCCTGCCGTTCGAGACGCTGATGGCATCCTCGGCGGATGAGCCGTTCAGCGAATACGGCCTGATCGCCGAAAGCCTGGAGACGCCGCCCGACCGGTCCTGGGTAATCTTCAACCTGCGTCCGCAGGCGCGCTTTCAGGACGGCAGCCCGATTACCGCCGATGATGTGCTGTTCTCGTTCGATATCTTGAAGGCGAAGGGCGCGCCATTCTACCGCGCCTATTACGCCAGCGTGGTCAAGGCGGAGAAACTGGCCGACCGCCGCGTCCGCTTCGCCTTCGCCGATGGTGAAAACCGCGAGCTGCCGCTGATTCTCGGCCAGATGCCGATCCTGTCGAAGAAATATTGGCAGGGTCGCGCCTTCGACCAAACCACCCTCGACGCGCCGTTGGGCAGCGGTCCCTACAAGGTCGACAGCTTCGAGCCGGGCCGCTTCATCGTCATGACCCGCGTCCCCGATTATTGGGGCAAGGATCTGCCGGTCAACAAGGGCATGAACAATTTCGACCATATCCGCGTCGATTACTTCCTTGATTCGACGGTGGCGCTAGAGGCGTTCAAGGCCAACCAATACGACCTGCGGGTCGAGAACGAATCGAAGAAATGGGCCACCGACTACCAGTTCCCCGCCGTCAATCAGGGCGCGGTGAAGGTGCGCAAATTCGCCAATGAACGCCCGACCGGCATGCAGGGTTATGCCTATAACCTGCGCCGTCCGCTGTTCCAGGATCCGCGCGTGCGCCGCGCCTTGGCCTATGCCTTCGACTTCGAGTGGACCAACAAGAACCTGTTCTATGGTCAGTACGAGCGCACCACCAGCTACTTCTCCAACTCCGATCTGGCCTCGTCGTGCCTGCCGTCGGCGGCGGAACTGGCGTTGTTGCGGCCGCTCAAGGGGCAAGTTCCCGACGAAGTGTTCACCACCGCCTACACCGTGCCGAGCACCGATGGCAGCGAGTCGGGGGTGCGCGACAATCTGCGCACAGCCACCCATATGCTGAAGGATGCCGGCTGGGTGGTCAAAGACGGCAAGCTGGTCAACGGCAAGACCGGCGCGCCGTTCACCTTCGAGATCTTAATCGATTCGCCGGCCTGGGAAAAAATCAGCGGTCCCTTCGTCAACAACCTCAAGCGTTTGGGTATCGAGGCGACCATCCGCAGCGTCGATTCGGCCCAGTACAAGAACCGCGTCGATAACTACGATTTCGACATGGTGGTCGAGGTTTGGGGGCAAAGCCTGTCGCCCGGCAACGAACAGCGCGAGTTCTGGGGCTCGGCGGCGGCAGATCAACCCGGCAGCCGCAATGTCATCGGCATCAAAAGCCCGGCGGTGGATAAGCTGATCGAATCGCTGGTGTCCTCGCCCGACCGCGAGACCCTGGTGACTCGTGTGCATGCGCTGGATCGGGTGTTGCTGTGGGGCCATTACGTCATCCCGCATTGGCATCTCGGCTATGACCGCGTCGCCTATTGGGACAAGTTCGGCATGCCGGCGACGGTGCCCTCGCAAGGCGTGCAGTTCATGGCGTGGTGGATCGACCCGGCCAAGGCCAAGCAGGTGCCGCCGCCCGCCACCGGCGCTCAGCCGCGTTAGGAACCCGATGTCCGCTTATGTGCTGCGCCGCTTGATGCTGATTCCCCTGACCCTGTTCGGGATCATGGTGATCAACTTCATCTTCGCCCAAATGGCTCCCGGCGGGCCGGTCGAGTTGATGCTGGCCAAGGCGCAAGGGCAAGCCGTCGACGCCACCGCCCGCGTGGCGGGGACCGGCGCGCAAGAGACGGCGCCGCGCATGGCCGGAGACGGCGGCGGCGCCTATCGCGGCGCGCGCGGGCTCGACCCGGTCTTCGTCAAGGAAATCGAAAAGCAGTTCGGCTTCGACCGCCCGGCGCATGAGCGGTTCTTCAAGATGATGGGCGACTATCTGCGCTTCGATTTCGGCAAAAGCTTTTACCGCGACGTCAGCGTCGTCGATCTGGTGCTGGAAAAGCTGCCGGTGTCGATCTCGCTGGGGCTGTGGAGCACCCTGATCATCTATTTCGTCTCGATCCCGCTGGGGATCACCAAAGCGGTGCGCGACGGTTCGGGCTTCGACGTGGCGACCAGTTGGGCGGTGATCATCGGCTATGCGGTGCCGGGCTTCCTGTTCGCCATCCTGCTGGTGGTGCTGTTCGCTGGAGGCACCTTCCTGTCGATCTTTCCCCTGCGCGGGTTGACCAGCATCGGCGCGGAAAATTTCTCGTGGTGGCACAGGATCACCGACTATTTCTGGCATCTGGCGCTGCCGGTGTCGGCACTGGTCATCGGCGGTTTCGCTCAATTGACCATGTTGACCAAGAACTGCTTCCTGGAAGAGATCAACAAACAATACGTGGTGACGGCGCGGGCCAAGGGCTTGACCGAAGGCCGGGTGCTGTACGGCCATGTGTTCCGCAACGCCATGCTGCTGGTGATCGCCGGTTTCCCCTCGGCGCTGCTGGGCATCCTGTTCACCGGGGCCATTTTGATCGAGGTCATATTCTCCCTCGACGGTATCGGCCTGCTGGGCTACGAAGCTGTGGTCAACCGTGACTATCCGGTGATGTTCGGCACCTTGTGGGTATTCGGCCTGATTGGTCTGGTGCTCAATCTGATTACGGATTTGACCTATCATCTGGTCGATCCGCGCATCGATTTCGAGGCGCGCTGAGATGGACGTCTCGCGCTTCACCCCGCTGACCCAACGCCGCCTGGCCGCCTTTTGCGCCAATCGGCGCGGGTTCTGGTCGCTGTGGATCTTCCTGGCGCTGTTCGGGCTCAGCCTGTGTGCCGAGCTGTTGGCCAATGACCGCCCGTTGCTGGTCAGCTTCGATGGCGGGCTGTACATGCCGGTGATCATCGATTACCCGGAAACCACCTTTGGCGGCGATTTCGCCACCAATGCCGATTACCGCGACCCCTATCTGGTTAAGCAGTTCACCGAGCATCATGGCTGGATGCTGTGGCCGCCGATCCATTACGACTACCGCACCATAAACTTTAATCTGCCGGTGCCGGCTCCGGCGCCGCCTTCCGCCGACAATTGGCTGGGCACCGACGATCAGGGGCGCGATGTGGCGGCGCGGCTGATTTACGGCCTGCGCATCTCGATCCTGTTCGGCTTGGCGCTGACGCTGGTTAGTTCGGTGGTGGGCGTGCTGGCCGGGGCGGTGCAGGGTTATTTCGGCGGCAAGACCGATCTGTTGATGCAACGCTTTCTGGAGATCTGGGGCGGGCTGCCGCAGTTGTTCATCCTGATCATCGTCGCCAGCATCCTCGCCCCCAGCTTCTGGACGCTGTTGGCGATCCTGTCGCTGTTCTCGTGGACGACGCTGGTCGGCGTGGTGCGCGCCGAATTTCTGCGCGCGCGCAACTTTGACTATGTCCGCGCCGCGCGGGCGCTGGGCATGGCCGACCGCCAAATCATGATCCGCCATGTGCTGCCCAACGCCATGGTGGCGACATTGACCTTCATGCCGTTCATCCTCAACGGCTCGATCGTGTCGTTGACCTCGCTCGACTATCTCGGCCTCGGCCTGCCGCCCGGTTCGGCGTCGCTTGGCGATTTGCTGTACCAGGGCAAGGAAAACCTACAAGCCCCCTGGCTGGGGATCACCGGCTTTCTGGTGCTGGCGGTGACGCTGTCGCTGCTGGTGTTCGTCGGCGAAGCGGTGCGCGATGCCTTCGACCCCAGGAAGACCAACCAATGAGCCACCTGCTTTCGGTCCGCGAGCTTTCCGTTACCTTCGGGCGAGGCGCCGCCGAGGTGCAAGCGGTCAAGGGCGTGTCCTTCGACCTGGAACGCGGCCGGACGCTGGCGCTGGTCGGCGAGTCCGGTTCGGGGAAGTCGGTCACCGCGCTGTCGGTGCTGCAATTGCTGCCCTATCCGCGCGCCCACCATCCCGGCGGGCAAATCTTGCTGGAGGGCCGGGATCTGGTCGGCGCACCCGAACGGCTGTTGCGCTCGGTGCGCGGCAACCGCATCGCCATGGTGTTCCAGGAACCGATGACCAGCCTCAACCCCTTGCAGGCCATCGGGCGGCAGGTCGGCGAGGTGCTGGAGGTGCATCGCGGCATGCGCGGCGAGGCGTTGCGGGCGCGGGTCATCGAATTGCTGAAGCTAGTCGGCCTGCCCGAAGCCGAGGGTCGCTTGGGAGCCTTGCCGCACGAGTTGTCGGGCGGGCAGCGCCAGCGGGTGATGATTGCCATGGCCCTGGCCAACGAGCCCGATATCTTGATCGCCGACGAGCCGACCACGGCCTTGGATGTTACCATCCAGGCGCAAATCCTGGTGCTGCTGAAAGATTTGCAGGCCAAATTCGGCATGGCGCTGCTGCTGATTACCCACGATCTGGGCATCGTCCGCAAGATGGCCGACCGCGTCTGTGTCATGCAGGGCGGCGTGGTGGTCGAGCATGGCGATGTCGCCACGGTGTTCGACGCGCCGCAGCATCCCTATACCCAACGCCTGATGGCGGCAGAGCCTCAGGGCAAACCCAACCGTGCCGCCATCGATGCGCCGGTGGTGATGGCCTGCGACGACTTGAAGGTATGGTTTCCCATCAAGAAAGGCGTGTTCCCGCGCGTCGTCGGCCATATCAAGGCGGTCGATGGGGTGGGGGTCTCGGTACGGCGCGGCCAGACCGTCGGCGTGGTCGGCGAGTCCGGATCGGGCAAGACCACGCTGGGGCTGGCCTTGCTGCGCTTGATCCGTAGCGAGGGGCCGGTGGCGTTCCTCGGTAAATCCATCGAGGCGCTGGATGCAAAGGCGCTGCGGCCATTGCGGCGCGAGATGCAGATGGTGTTCCAAGACCCCTATGGCTCGCTGTCGCCGCGTCTGTCGGTCGGCCAGATTGTCGGCGAGGGGTTGGAGGTGCATGGCCTGGGCGGCACCACCACCGAGCGCCGCACGCTGATTGCCCAGACGCTGGTCGAGGTCGGGCTTGATCCTTCGACGCAAGACCGCTATCCGCATGAATTCTCCGGCGGCCAGCGCCAGCGTATCTCGATCGCCCGCGCCTTGGTGCTGAAGCCCAGCTTCATCGTTCTCGACGAGCCGACCAGCGCTCTGGATGTCTCGGTGCAGGCGCAAATCGTCGATTTGCTGCGCGAGCTGCAAAGCCGCTATCACCTCGCCTATCTGTTCATCAGCCATGATTTGCGGGTGGTGCGCGCCTTGGCCGATGAGTTGGTGGTGATGAAGGACGGCAAGGTGATGGAAGCTGGTCCTGCCGCCGACATCTTCACCGCGCCGCAGACCGCCTATACGCGGGCCTTGATGGCGGCGGCGTTCAATCTGGAGGTCGTGCCCAGCGGCGAATAGCCCAAGCGGCGGACAACAAAAAAGGCCACGGCGGGGGAACCCTCCGTGGCCTTCGTCGTTTTGCCGGGGCTTATTGCTCCGGATCGGCGCTCTTCTTGGTGTTCTCGGCGACATCGACGCGCAACGGCACGAATCGCAGGCCGCTATCGTTCTGCACCAGCAGCAGCACCGTCTTGCGGTTGGCCTTGCGTGCGGCCTCGACCTTTTGGGCGAAGTCGGCGGGTGACTTGATCGGGTCACGCGACACTTCCACCACCACGTCGCCGGGACGAATGCCCTTGTCGGCAGCCAGACCGTTGGCGGCGACGTCGGTCACCACCACGCCCTTGGCGTCGGGAGCCAGCTCGAAGCGGTCGCGCAGGGCCGCCGAGATCGGCGCCACGGTCAGGCCGAGACCGGAGACGGCAACCTGACCGTTATCGGCCTTGGGCGCCGGCTTGTCGCTGACCTTGGCCGGTTCGGCGTCGTCGTCGTCGGCCAACTCGCCGACCACGGCCTTGACGGTGATCGGTTTGCCGTCGCGCAGCACCTGCACATCGACTTCGCGGTTGATCGCGGTTTCGGCAACCATGCGCGGCAGGCGGCGCATTTCGTTGATGTCCTTGCCGTCGAAGCGGACCACCACGTCACCGGCTTTGATGCCGGCCTTGGCGGCGGGGCCACCGGGGCTGACGCTGGCGACCAGCGCACCCTTCTGGTCCTTGAGGCCCAGATTCTCGGCGATTTCGTCGGTCACCGACTGGATGCGCACACCCAGCCAACCGCGCCGGGTCTTGCCGTACTTCTGCAGATCGGTGATGACCGGCTTGGCCATGTTCGACGGAATCGAGAAGCCGATGCCGACCGAGCCGCCGGTCTGCGAATAGATCGCCGTGTTGATGCCGATCACCTCGCCCTTGAGGTTGAACAGCGGGCCACCCGAGTTGCCCTTGTTGATGGCGGCGTCGGTTTGCAGGAAGTCGTCATAGGGGCCGGCGCTGATGTCGCGGGCGCGGGCCGAGACGATGCCAGCGGTCACCGAACCACCCAGGCCGAAGGGATTGCCGATGGCGATGACCCAATCGCCAACGCGCATCTCGTCGGAATTGCCGAAGGCGACGAAGGGCAGCTTGGCCGGAGCATCCTGCAACTTCAGCAAGGCCAGATCGGCCTTGAGGTCGCGGCCGACGATCTTGGCCTTGAACGCCTGTTCGTCATGCAAGATGACGGTGATCTCGTCGGCATCGGCGACCACATGGTTGTTGGTCACCACCAGCCCGCTGGGGTCGATGATGAAGCCCGATCCCAGCGCCGTAGCCTTGCGCGGCGTGGCGTCGGGGGCGGCATGGCCCTGCTTTTCCAGGAAGTCCTTGAAGTATTCCTCGAACGGCGAGCCGGGGGGGAACTGCGGCATGTCGGGCGCGCGTTCCGGATTTTTCAGCGTCTGGGTGGTCGAGATATTGACCACCGCCGGCAACAGGCGCTCGGCCAGATCGGCGAAGCCATCGGGAGCCGGCGCGGCTTTGGCGGTGATCGCCATGGCCATGATGGCCAAGCTTACCAGCCCTGCGAGCAGCCACTGCAGCGGCAAGAAATTGGGCCGAGCGAGTGCGCGGGCCTGGGCGGGTCTTCTGATGATCACCGAGTTGCCTCCGTTAGTGGGACAAAGTCAGGTTAAAGGTTTCTACGATTTAGTCCTGTGACGGGACGCATTCAAGTCACAGGCTTGCTTAAACGTGGCGAATAACCCCGCCAGTCGCGGCACCATAATCCGGGCAGCTTTGAATTTCGGCCATCATCCGCTTCATCCCGCTCGGGAACAAGGCATAAACGACGCCTTTAAAGGCCGAGACAAGCGCGAAAGCGGTGAAAAAATCGTGTTTCGAAATGAACCCCGACGATGGCGTGCCGGGGTTCATCTTTCGATCAGCGGTGTTCGGGCGACTTCGAGAAATATTTGAAGAAGTCCGAATCCGGGCTCAGCAGATAGGTGGTGTTGCTGTCGGCCAGCGACTGCTTATAGGCCTGCAGCGACCGGTAGAAGGAGAAGAACTGCGGATCCTGGGAGTAGGCTTCGGCGTACACCTTGTTGGCGTCGTTGTCGCCTTGGCCGCGCAGAACCTGCGAGTCACGCTGCGCCTCGGCCAGGATGACCGTGCGTTCGCGTTCGGCACCCGACCGGATCTGCTGCGCCCGCTCGGCACCCTGGGCTCGCGCTTCGGCTGCTTCGCGCTGGCGTTCCGATTCCATGCGGCGGAAAATTGCCTGACTGGTTTCGGCCGGCAGATCGGCGCGGCGGATACGCACATCGACGACATCGACGCCCAAAGCCTTGGCCGCTTCGTTCACCTGCTGCTGGATCTCGTGCATGATTTGCTCACGCTCGGGTGACAGCACCGACGGCAGGGTGACGTTGCCCAACACCCGGCGTGCCGAGTTGTTGACGATTTCCCGCAAGCGCGCCTTGGCCGCCTCCTCGGTCCGCACCGCCTGATAGAACAGCAGCGGATTGACGATACGGAAGCGGGTGTAGGTGTCGACCTCGATGCGCTTCTGGTCGGCCAGGATCAACTGTTCGGCCGGCGGATCGACGTCGAGCAAGCGGGCGTCGTAGCGCACCACGTCTTCGATGAACGGCTTCTTGGCGTGCAGGCCCGGACCCTTGATCGGGTGTTCGGGGTCGGCAACGGCGCCGAAGCGCAAGACCAGGGCCTGTTCGCCCTGGCTGACGATGAACAGCGACGACGACATGAGAACCAGCAGGACCAGAAGGCCGATGCCGGCGAGGGCCGGGATATGACGCTGCATCATTTGGCTCCCTGGCTGGATTGCGGCAACGCCTTGCCCAATTCCGGCAATGGCAGATAGGGCACGATTCCTTTGGCCTCGGGATCGACGATCACCTTCTGCGCGCCCTTGAGCACGTCTTCGACGGTCTCGATGTACAGGCGCTTGGCGGTCACGTCGGGGGCCAGACGATAGGCCTGATAGACCGAGGTGAAGCGCTTGGCATCGCCGGTGGCCAGATCGGAGACCTGTTCCTTATAGGCTTCGGCTTCCTGCAACAGGCGCTGGGCCTCGCCACGGGCGCGCGGGATGATGTCGTTGCGATAGGCCTCGGCTTCGTTGCGCAGACGCTCCTGGTCGGCCTTGGCGCGCTGGACGTCGTTGAAGGCGTCGATGACCTCGGACGGCGGATCGGCCTTCAGCAACTGCACCTGCGTTACCGAGATGCCGGCGCCGTACTGGTCCAGCAATTCCTGCATGCGGGCGCGGGTGCCGTCGACGATCGGCTGGCGATTCTCGAACAGCGGCGCGCGGATGGGCCGCTGCCCGATAATCTCGCGCATCGCCGATTCGGCGACCACTTTGACCGTGCCCTCGGGGTCGCGGATGTTGAACAGGAACTTCTCGGGGTCGTTGACCTGCCAGAACACCGAGAAATTGATGTCGATGATGTTTTCGTCACCAGTCAGCATCAGGCTTTCGTTGGCGGTGTCGCGGCTGGTCGTTTGACCGCGTTCGGCCGGCGAGCGATAGCCAAGCTCGATGCGGTTGACGCGGGTCACCGGCGGCGTCTGCACCGTCTCGATGGGGCTGGGCAGGTGGTAGTTCAGGCCCGGCTGGGTCAGGCCGACAAAGCGGCCAAAGCGCAGCACCACGCCGACTTCCTCGGGGTTGACCTTATAGAAGCCGGTCAGACCCCACAGCACCAGCCCGGCCATCACCACCAAGGCGATACCGCGTCCGCCGCCGAAGCCGCCGGGCAGAACCTGGCGGAATTTTTCCTGACCTTTGCGCAGCAGTTCCTCAAGGTCGGGCGGCGTGCCGCCACCACCGGGGCCGCCGCCGCTGCCGGGACCGCGTCCCCACGGACCTTGGCCGCCGCCACCACCACCCCAAGGGCCGCCACCGCCCCCACCTTGTGTGTTCCACGGCATGGCTTTGTATTCCCCTCAAATTCGAGCGCGGAACCCTCGTTTGTCATCGTCCGCGCGTATTGAACTTTGCAACGAAGGTACCTCCGCCTTATATGACAAGCGGCCCAGGCACGCAATGCGGGCCGCTGTTAAGCGAAAGTTTACGGGATATCGGTCAACTCCGGGAGAATTCAAGAATGGCGAAGGTCAGCGAAAAAGACGTCCTTAAGGCATTGGGGACGGTTCAAGACCCAGATCGCCGCCAAGACATCGTCAGCCTGGGGATGATTTCCGGTCTGGCGGTGAAGGATGGGCATGTCGCTTTTTCCATCGAGGTCGATCCTCAGCGCGGCTCGAAACTGGAGCCTTTGCGCAAATCCGCCGAGCAGGCCGTCTATGCGTTGTCCGGGGTGAACACCGTTTCCGCCGTGCTGACCGCCGAGCGCACCGCCACTGCCGCGCCGCAGGGCGGGCATGGTCACGCGCATGGCCATGGACATGCGCACGCCCCGGCGGAAGCGCCGCTGCTGCCGCAGGTCAAGGCAATCATCGCCGTGGCATCCGGCAAGGGCGGCGTCGGCAAATCGACCACCGCCGTCAATCTTGCGCTGGCGCTGCAAAGCCTGGGGCTGAGCGTCGGCATGTTCGACGCCGACATCTTCGGCCCGTCGCAGCCGCGCATGTTGGGGGTGTCGGGCGCTCAGCCGCAGTCGCCCGACGGCCAGCGGATCGACCCCATCGAGGCGTTCGGCCTCAAGGTGATGTCGATGGGCTTCCTGGTGCCCGAGGACAGCCCGGTGGTGTGGCGCGGCCCGATGGTCATGGGGGCGCTGGAGCAGATGCTGCGCGATGTCAATTGGGGCGAGCTGGATGTGCTGGTGGTCGATATGCCGCCCGGCACCGGCGACACCCAGCTGACGATGACGCAAAAGGTGCCGCTGACCGGCGCCGTGATCGTCTCCACCCCGCAGGACATCGCCTTGCTCGACGCCCGCAAGGGGCTGAACATGTTCCGCAAGGTCAACGTGCCGGTGCTCGGCATCATCGAGAACATGAGCACCTATCACTGCCCCAATTGCGGCCACGAGGCACATATCTTCGGCCATGGCGGCGCGCGGTTGGAGGCAGCCAAGCTGTCCACCGATTTCCTGGGCGAGTTGCCGTTGGCTATCGATATCCGCACCACCTCGGATGAAGGCAAGCCGATCACCGTCAGCCAGCCCGACGGCCCGCACGCCAAGGCCTATAAGGCTATCGCCGAAAAGGTGTGGGCCAAGATCGGCGTGCTGCAAGGGGCCAAGAAAGGCCCGAAGATCGTCATGGGGTAAGGGTGAGTACGGGCTGCCGATTCACGTGATGATAACTTCACCGTCATGACCGGCCTTGTGCCGGTCATCCACGCCCCTCCGTCTGGCGCAATGCTGGTGGAGGGGCGTGGATACCCGCGACAAGCGCGGGCATGACGGGTGAGGTTATAGATGCTTCATGATTTTACTTGAGTCTGCAACCTTATCTGCGCTCGCGCCGGTTGACCGCCGACAGCAGCGCCCGCAGGCTGGCGGCGACGATGTCTTCGTCGATGCCGACGCCCGACAGAGTGCCATCACGCCCGGCGATTTCCACATAGGCCACGGCGCGGGCGGAAGCGCCTCGACCGATGGCGTGTTCGTGGTAATCGACCACCTGCACGGCGACGCCGATGTCTTTCAGCGCCTGAGTGAAGGCGTCGATGGGGCCGTTGCCATGACCGCGCAGGGATTTCTCGCCCTGAGAGTCACGAATGGTCACGGTCATTGCGCCGTCGCTTTCGACATGATCGAAGCGATGAGACACCAAAGCCAGCGGCGCGGTCGCTTGCAGGAATTCGCGGTCGAACTGCGCCCAGATCTCGGCGGCGGAGAGTTCCTTGCCACTGGCGTCGGCGGTCTTCTGCACCAGTTGGGCAAACTCGACCTGCAAGGCGCGTGGCAGGGTCAGGCCGTATTCCTGCTCCAACAGATAGGCCACGCCGCCTTTGCCAGACTGGCTGTTGATGCGGATCACCGCTTCATAGCTGCGCCCCAGATCGGCGGGATCGACCGGCAGATAGGGAACCTCCCACTGATTGGCTCCCGACTGGCGCAGCGCCGCCAGACCTTTCTTGATGGCGTCCTGGTGCGAGCCGGAGAACGCGGTGAACACCAGATCGCCGGCATAGGGATGACGGGCATGCACGGGGATCTGCGTGCAGTCCTGCGACACGCCGACGATGCGCGAGATGTCCGACATGTTCAGTTTGGGATCGACGCCCTGGGTCATCAGGTTCATCGCCATGGTGATGACATCGACATTGCCGGTACGCTCGCCATTGCCGAACAGGGTGCCCTCGATGCGCTCGCCGCCGGCCAGGATGGCCATTTCACCGGCGGCGACGGCGGTGCCGCGATCGTTATGCGGATGGATCGAGACGATCAGGCTGTCGCGGTTCTTCACATGCCGGCAAAACCACTCAATCTGGTCGGCATAGACATTGGGCGAGGCCATCTCGACGGTGGCCGGCAGGTTGATGATCATGCGCTTGGCGGGGGTCGGCTGCCACACGCCCATGACCGCTTCTGTGACCTCGACGGCGAAGTCCAGCTCGGTGCCGGTGAAGCTTTCCGGGGTGTATTCGAACACCACGTTGGTCTCGGGCATCTCGGCGGCCAGTTGCTTGATCAGGGTGGTGCCGGTCACGGCGATGCCGGTGATGGCCGAACGGTCCAGCCCGAACACCACGCGGCGCTGCAACTCGGAGGTCGAGTTGTACAGATGCACGACGGCGTTCTTCGCGCCTTTGATGGCTTCGAAGGTGCGGCGGATCAAATGCTCGCGCGACTGGGTCAGCACCTGAATGGTGACGTCGTCGGGGATCAAGCCGTCCTCGATCAGCAGGCGCAGAAAGTCGAAATCGGTCTGCGAGGCGGCGGGGAAGCCGACTTCGATTTCTTTGAAGCCCATGTCCAGCAGCAGATCGAACATCTGCCGCTTGCGCGCCGGGTTCATCGGCTCGATCAAAGCCTGATTGCCGTCGCGCAGATCGACGCTGCACCACATCGGCGCGGCGGTGATGGTTTTGCCCGGCCATTGGCGGTCGGGCAGGGCGATCGGGGTGAAGGGGCGGTATTTCTCGAATGGCATCTTGTGCATGATCATCTCTCCTGGTCTGAACGGTTTAGCGGACGGGGAGAGCGTCACAGTCGCGCCAGATGGCGCGCGCACGAGATCATCAGCCGCAATTGACGGCTGAACGGAGAAGGCCGGACAGGGAAAGGTTTAGAACGACGGATCGTATACATGCGATTCAGACCCAAAAGAGGCAATGCCAACGACGATGTCCCGGACTCCAAAGGAGGCCGGGCCAAGAAGTCGCAGGAGAGCCTGCATGTGGGCCTGAGCGTTCATGGGCCTATTGGTAGCATCAGCGGTCGCGTACGTCCAGCAACTCGATATTCCGGCGTGCGTCGTCGCCGGCGGGAGAGGTGGGGGCGATCTCCAGCACCTTCATCCAATCGGCGCGCGCGCCCCTGGAATCGTCGTTGAGGCGCTTGAGCATGCCGCTTTCCAGCCAAGCATCCTGATAGTGCGGATCAATGGTCAGGGCGGCGTTGATGTCGGCCTCGGCCCCCTTGCGGTCATCAAGGAAGCGCTTGGCGGTGGCGCGGAAGGTTAGGCCGTCGGCGCGGGTGGGGTCGGCGATCAGG
>Ga0116225_1000564_pt1 | contig 28471 bp, 20 predicted proteins | sample Sb_taG_8_FD_88968 | JGI IMG/M metagenome (GOLD analysis project Ga0116225, IMG submission 88968) | Peat soil microbial communities from Weissenstadt, Germany - Sb_50d_c_BC metaG | ecosystem: Environmental > Terrestrial > Soil > Wetlands > Peat | place: Germany: Weissenstadt | collected 2010-09-21 | reverse complement strand
CGCCACCGCATTCTCAATCACTTTCACCCGTTGGAACTCTTTCTGACTCAATGTCACCATCCCTCTAGGGTGACAAAGTCTGGTTGCAGTTAAGGGGTGACATTATCTTGGAGCATCTACATCTCGGGTACAAACACTTGACGGAATGAACACGAGAGCGCAACAATGCCCGCATCTCTTTGGCGCTGTCTCGCGTTTCCCCGCGCCCAACTTCAGGAAGTTGAGCCGGGCAACGCGGCGGGGGGATGTTGAGAAGGGACAGCAGACTGGGGACGGGAACGAGATTTAGAAGGCCGCAATCCAAAATGGGGGAGTCGCATGAGGCAGACTATTGCAGGCAGGAGTGCGTGGAGACAAGTGCGCAGGGCTAGCGTGCTCTGCTGGTTTCTGGCAGCGATCGGCATAGGTCCCGCGGCTGCGCAGACGGTCAATGTAAACATCCAGGGCCGGGTGTATGATTCCACGGGCGCGGCGATTCCGCAGGCGACCGTTACGGCTGTGAATACGGCCACCGCGTTGAGTCGTTCTGCCACCGCCACGACGATGGGTGAGTACCAGATCGCCTTGCTCCCTCCGGGCGACTACACAGTAACTGCGGAGCGGCAGGGCTTTCAAAAATCGGCGAAGAAGATTCACCTGGATATTGGGGCGGCGGGAAATCTGGACTTTTCGTTATCGCCGGGTCAGGTCCAAACTCTCGTCGTGGTGCAGGATGTGGGCGAAGTGGCGGAGCCCACGCGAAGCATGGTCAGCGAGGTGATCAGCACTCAGCAGATCGAGAATCTCCCGGTGAACGGACGCCAGTTTATTGACTTCGCGCTGCTGGCGCCCGGTGTCACCATCGGTGACACAACCTCGGGCAGCACGGATGTGATTGTCGAACCGGTTACCAAGCTTTCGTTTGCCGGACAGAATATCCATTTCAATTTCATCGCGGTGGATGGCGCGGATGACATTTCGACCGCGTCGGGCATCCAGCGCGGCACGCCGCCCCAGGAGTCAGTTGAGGAATTCCGCGTGATCAACACCGACTACAGCGCGGAGTTTGGCCGCGCTACTGCTGGAATCGTCAACATTATTACCAAGAGCGGCACCAATGTCTGGCATGGCTCCGGTTACGAGTATTTCCGCAACGATGCGCTGGATGCGATCAGCGTGCTCTCCGCTCCGGGCTTCCACGTACTTAGGCAGAATCAGTTTGGCACCTCTCTCGGCGGTCCGGTCCGGAAAGACAGAACGTTCCTTTTCGCTAACTACGAGGGGCAAAGGCGTGCCGAATCGCCAACCTACAATTCGGCAGTGCTGGACAACATCGGCGCTATCAATAGCGTAAAGGCTAACGTCTTCCACTTGCCGGCGGAAAACCTGTTTGTGCTGCGCGATGGCAACACAGATAACGGATTCGTTCGGCTGGATGAGAATTTCAACGAGAAGAATACCTTGTACCTGCGCTATTTCATCAATGACGATCGTCTGACCAATCAATCGCCGCTCAACAACGGTTTCGACCTGCCGTCAGCTTTCAAGAACAACTACATTCGCGATCAGTCGCTCGCCGGCGGCCTGACGACGGTGTTTTCGCCCTCGTGGGTGAATGAACTGAGAATGCAGTACGCGCATCGCACCTTCGATTTTCCGGTCGTTTCCACCGAGCCGCACCTCGAGGTTGCCAACACGTTTGCGGTGGGAGTGAACCGGGGCAATCCCGATATTTACCGCGAGTCGCGCTTCGAGTTGGTGGAAAACGTGACGCACAACCTGTCTAACCACACCATCAGCTTTGGCGGAAATTTCGACCGGGTTGGAACCTATGAGTCGTTTCCGCTGTTTTATCCTTTTGAGGCGGACTTTGCGGACCTTTCGGCTTTTCTCGGGACCGACCACGCGGCAGGCTGTCCGGCTGGGGTTGCATGTCCGGATCCATTCGTGATTTTCTTCGAACGATTCAATGCCAGCACGAATCCGCCGTTCACGGAGACCTCGCTTGCCGGTGGGACGGTCGTATACCAGGGCGGCCCAATTCCGCAGAATATCCGCCAACAAGCCTCGGGGACTCTGGACCACACCTACAATGGTTTGTACATTGAAGACAAGTGGCGCGCCTCACAGCGACTTACGTTGAATGGCGGCGTGCGCTGGGAGTTTGAGACCTGGCCTTCGGGTGTGCTCAACACGCAGTGGAAGAACGTGGACCCGCGGGTCGGAATGGCCTATGCCCTTGGGACATCGCGCGAGGTTGTGCTTCGCGCTGGCTTCGGATTGTTCCACGGCATTATTCCGTCGCCGTTGCTCATGTGCCAGGCGCCTTCCTGCGGCGGCATTTCCACATATCCCGGACGGCCCTTTGAAAACAGCTTGAATGCCACCACCGGGCTTTTCAGTTTTGCCAGTTCCCCATTCATCAACTTTCTCGGTTTGACTTCGCTGCTCACCAATGCGACGTATCCCAACGGAACGCCGGAACCGTTTTGCCCGGATGGAACGCTGGCCAGCTGCGGTTTTCTGCAAGATGCAACCATCGTCCGCTTCGACCAGAACAGCAAGAATCCGTACGGGATTCAAGCCAGTGCTTCGCTGGAATTCCATCCTTTCAAGGACTCAGTGTTGAGCATTTCAGGGATGCACGTACGCGGCGTACACCTCGGCAGCTTTTACAACGTGAACCAGCCTGACCCGAGCGGGACGGTGCTGGTGCACGACGCACGCGGACAAACCATTTGCAAAGACGTTTATTTCGACTTTGCCTCCCCGCTCAATTCCCCCGGGCCGTTAGCACCCACCAACTGCACCCCGTACCCGAAGCAAATGGTAATTCCGGGGGTGCCCCACATTAATGGAGTTCCTGGATTCCGCGACCCGCAATATAGTGTGTTTTTCGAAGCCACTTCGAGATGGGATTCGGTGTACGACGGGCTGCTGGTGCACATGACCAAGCGGCTCTCCCACAACTTCTCGTACGCCATCAGCTACACCTACTCCCACTCGATTGACAATGGGCCAAATCCGAGCTTCGTTCTCATTCCGCAGGATAGCTCTAACTTCCGCGGGGAGCGGACGAGCTCAGCCGACGACGCCCGCCATCGCTTCGTAGGCAACGCGATTTTCACCAGCCCGTCGAGTTGGAGCGCGTTCTTGCGGGACTTTAGTTTCAGCACGATCGTCACCTTGCAATCACCGCAATACTTCACCAAGTACGCGGGCTTTGACGCCAACGGTGATGTCTTTGGAAATAACGACCGGGTCGGGGGGGAGCCGCGCAATACGTTCCGGGGCGACTCCTTGCAGACCGTGGATATTCGTCTGGAACGTGCCTTTCCTATTCATGAGATCTTGAAGCTTCAGCTCATGGCGGAAGCCTATAACCTGATGAACACGGTGAATGTCCGTTACTATAATACGAGTTACGGCGCAGCCGACTTCTGCGGACCTGATCCGGGAGCGCCCGGGTGTTTTGGGGCACCGGCATTTTACAGGGAGGGTTCGCCAAATCCGCTTTACGGAACTCCGAGCTCGGTGTTCAACCCGCGCCAGTTGCAGTTCGTGGCGCGTGTGACCTGGTAATTGCGGGCACAGCAGGCACTCTGTCACGCCTGCCTGCTCGTTCCGCTCTAACTTTGCTCGCTTGAGGCCAGAAAGGTAAGCATGCGATTTGGCATTTATTGTGAGATTCAGACGCCGCCAGGGAAGTCCCACCACGAAATGATCTGGGAGATCATGCGGCAGATCGAGCATGCGGATCAATCGGGATTCGACGTGTACTCGGTCATTGATCATCATTTCTTTCAGAAGTTTTCCATCTCGGCCAATCCCTTGGCGATGTTCGCCGCGGCGGCGCAGCGTACGCAGCGCATACGTTTTCGCACGGCGCTTCACACTTTGCCGCTGGAAAATCCCATGCGCCTGGCGGGCATGATTGCCGAAACCGATATTCTGACCAACGGGCGTCTGGAGTGCGGTCTAGGCCGCGGCCACGCCTGGCTGTTCGGACCCTCGGCGTTGCCACTCGAAGAAAGCCGTCCGCGCTATAACGAAGCCATCGAGATTCTGGAACTGGCGTTCACCAACGAAAGATTTTCTTACGATGGCCACTATTACAAGGTGAAAGATGTCGCCGTAGTTCCGCGGCCGTTGCAGAAGCCGCATCCCAAGTTTTATACCGGCGGCACCAGCGACATTACTTACCAAACGGCGGGAGAAAAAGGATGGGGTATCTTTGTTCCTCCTCTGCTGCCCTGGAAAGTGCTCGAAGGTCCGCTCAACATCTATAAGAACGCGTGTGCTGAGCACGGGCATGAGGCGGACATTGTTTATATTCGTCCGGTTTATATGGATGAAGATGAAGGACAGATTCGTAAAGAGGTTGAAGCAGCACTGCACAATTTTCTGGCCTTCAACGCATCGCCGATTGAATCCATCCAGAGCGACGAGATGAAGGCCGAGCTGCAAGCAAAAGGGTATGGGTTTTATGCCAGCGGAGCACTCGAATCTTTGACCACGCTAACCTACGATGAGATCGTGGAGCAGGAAATTGGTTTTATCGGAACGCCGGAGAAAGTGATCCGTCAAGTGCGCGAGCTTGCGGAAAAAGGGGGGATCGGAGAACTGGCGATCGTCTCCAATTTTGGCGGGTTGGAACATTGGAAAAGCATTAAGACGCAACACCTGTTTTCCAAGCACGTCATGCCGGCATTTCGCACAGCGCGAGCCGACGCCAGGGCTGCGGACTAGCAAGAAATTCTCGTGTTGCTATGGCATCGACAGCTGCCTCAACCAGTTCGATAGCGGCGTTCGCTCCCATGAGCGCTCGCCGTTTGTTGATCTTTGGCGGCATTGCGCTGATCGCGGGTGGAATGCTCTTCGGCGATATCTTCGCAGTATTCGTTCTGCATCAGAATGGCGGACGCACTGGCGAAGCACTACTCGCTGCGACCCGAGCTGTGGCTGCCCAAGATTCCTCCGGCGTCAAAGAAGCTTTCGCTAGAATCGGCGGCTTGCTGGAAGATCACGGGACCAAGCTCGACGCGCATGCGCACATGATCGGTGCCGGATACCTGGCATTGCTGCTTTCACTGCTGCAGCCGTACGTTGCTTTCAGTTTCAGGAGCCGCAAAATCCTGGCGCAACTGTTCGTCGCCGGCGGGTTGCTGCTCCCGTTGGGAATTTTTCTCATCCATTACATCGGGCTGGCTTATAGCCCCTTTCCGGTGATCGGCTGGGCGAGCGTCCTGGCGGATTCCGCGGGAGTCTTGCTGATCGCCGTGCTCGTCGGCGAGGCCTGTGGCCTGTGGCGCTATTTTCGGGGAGCACGCGCGGATGGCGCTGAACCAGTATTGCCGCCGGACAACGGTTGGGAAAGCCGTATGTTGCTGGCAGGTGGAACTGTTCTGATTCTTCTGGGATTTCTTTATGGCGCGTGGTACGCCGGACTCGATTTGTACGAGCATGAGGCAAGAGAAAAGACCATTCTCAGCGCCATGTTGAAGGCAGCCGGGAGCGGCGGGTATGCGGCGCAGGCTGTGGCGGACTACGGTGGGCTGCAGGCCGAGAAGGCGGTGGATATTGCAGCGCACTCGCATGTGATCGAATTTGGACTGCTTGCTATTCTGCTTTCCTTCATTCAGCCCTTTGTTTTTCTTGGTTCCTACTGGAAGCGATTCTGGGTCAAGCTGCTGCTTGCCGGGTCCATCATCTTGCCGGTGTTTGTTCTGCTTGAGATACGCCTGGGTTTGATTGCCGGAGGAATCGCCGATATCGGTGGTTTCATGGTTTTGATTGCATTGATGGGCATGCTGGCCGGGGTACTTCGCTATAGCGGCGCGCTCGATGCACAGGAGGGAAATGCGCGATGAGCGCCGCGCGCAAGCTCCTGATTTTTGGCGGACTCGCCCTGGCGGCCTTCGGCATGCTGTACGGATTGCACTACGCCTTGTTCATCGAGCACCAGACGCTTGATCGAATGGGCGGTTCTCTGGCTACGGCATTTGTGGACGCCGCCGAACGGAACTTGCCTGCCGCGCGACTGGCCATTGACCAGTACACCCAAACCAAGTACGACTACGTCCGCCAGGTTGACGCGCACTCCCACTGGATTGGCCTCGCCATGTTGATGATCGTCTTCGGGGCGGTCCTAGAGCGGCTGGCGTTTACCGAGCGAACGCGGTTCGTCATCGCGGTTGCCCTGGCGTTGGGGTCGTTCAGTTTTCCCGGCGCCGTGCTTCTGCAGAGCTTCACCCACGGCAACCCGCTCTCGTCAGCCCTGGCGGTGGCGGGATCAGCGCTGGTCATCGGCGCGATGGCGGCAGCAGTGGTGGGTTTTACCAGACAAAGGAGCTAGCCCTCTCTCACGACGTGACGTAGTTGCGGGCGCGTTTGCGGCGGAGGTAGAGTTAAGCTTGCAAAATTAGCTACACAGCAGTGGGCGATAGGTTGCGGTTTACGAACAATTCCGTTGCCCAAGAACTTGGGGGCAACCATTATTAGGGTCGCCAGATTCTCATTTGCTGATGTAATCTTGCCCTAGAGAATTCCCATGATGAAGCATGTCTTCGCTTCGGCGTTGCTTCTCTTGCTCTTCTGCCTCCCCCGGCTCGCGGTGGGGCAGACCGCCGCGGTTAGCGGCACCGTCACGGACACCACCGCGGCTGTTGTGCCCCAGGTGAAAGTTACCGCCCGCAACCTCGCGACCAACGCCTCCCGCAGCACGGCCACCGACGGATCCGGGACCTACCGGATTACGAGTCTACCCCCAGGAGTCTATGATGTGCTCATCGAACGGGTCGGCTTCAAGATTGTGGAGTATTCCCGCGTGGAACTCACAGTCGGCCAGGTCCAGGACCTCAGCCCGACGCTGGTCCCGAGCGCGGCCAGCGAAAGAATCACGGTTCACGGTGAAGAGGTTGCACCGCTGGATATGAACGATGCCCAGATCGGAAACCTGGTCAAGAGCGAGCAGATAGAGGATCTGCCACTGATTTTGCGTGATCCGTATCAACTGATTTTGCTCTCCCCGGGCGCGATTCAGGGCAATTCCATTTTGCAGGGCCTCTCAGTGAATGGTTCGCGTGAGCGCAACAACAACTTTTTGCTGGATGGCACCGATAACAACGATGCCGAGATTCCGGGTTTGACGCTGCCTCAGCCGGGATTGACTGCTCTGAGTCCTGATTCTGTTCAGGAGTTTCGCGTCATCACCAGCAATTTTCTTCCTGAGTTTGGCCGCAATACCGGGGCGGTGATTGACATCGTGAGCAAGCGCGGCACCAACGATTTCCACTCCGACGTCTACTGGTTCGGGCGCTTCGATGCGCTGGGCGCACGCGACTACTTCAACCATGAGACCGATGCGGCAGGGCAAGTTGTACATAAGGATTCGTACTCCCGCAACACATTTGGCATCTCCGCCGGGGGACCGCTGCGGCACGACAAGACTTTCTGGTTCGCGAACTACGACGGCGAACGATTTTCCACATCGCTCACCAACACAAGCATCGTGCCGACCCAGGCCTTCAAAACCGGCAGCTTCACATACAGCGGCCAACCAATCGATGTCAGCACAACGACTTCGCCGAATAGCATCTTCGGATTGCCGTTGGATCCGAAGATGCAAAAGATCCTAGGGCTATATCCCGCGCCAAACGGCCCCAGCGTCGATGGCGCACGCGGCCTGCTTTACTATCCCAGCCCATCGCAAACGACCGGAGACAACGTGAGCGTCCGCGTGGACCACAACTTCTCGCAGAGCGAATTGCTGGCGGTGCGCTACACCTTCAACCGGTACCAGGACCCCAATTTCGATCACACTGATTTCCTTCCTGGCCTGGGAGGCACCGGAACTTCGCAGCGCAGACAGAATGCATCGCTTCAGATGACCTCGGTGATCGATCCCAGGCTGGTGAATAATTTTCGCCTGGGCGGAAACCGCATCAATTTCCCGCTCACCTGCGAAGGATTAAACGTTGTTGACAGTCTCAGTCTGACGGATTCGTTTGGACGTGGGTTCGATCTTCCGTTGCCCGGCGTCGCTGGGTTCGGCTGCTTGCTGATCGTTGATCGAGACGGCTCGAAGCGGTTCAGTGGCACCTACACGATCGGGGACGACGTGACCTGGGCTCGAGGCCGCCACACTTTCAAGTTCGGCGTCGAGACGCGCGATGCCTACTCCAACAGCACGAATGATTTTCTCTCGCGGCCCACGGTCGATTTCAATAACTTCGCGAACTTCGGTGGCGCCGCCGCTTTTGTGACAGGCAACGCGCAAGTGGACTCGAACCCCACTCTACAGGACATGGTGTGGTCGCTTTTCGGAACGGTTGGATCGGTCACCCAGGCGCAATTCTTCGACAAGGGCGGCAATCGTACTGCCGATGATCTCCGCGGGTTCCGCCAGCAGGACTTCGATGCCTTCGCTCAGGACACTTTCAAAATTCGTCCCAACCTCACTCTGAACTACGGGCTCCGTTACCAGTTCAATGGCGTCCCCTACGAAGTCAACGATTTACTTTCTACGCTTTTTGCTGACCCCAGTGGGCCAGCACCGTTCACCTTCACGATTGCTGGGCAGAAGGAACACGGCCTTCCCCCGCTCTACAGCAACGACTGGCACGACTTTGAGCCGCGGGTTGGAATCGCCTGGGATCCTTTCAAGAGCGGCCAGACCTCGATTCGTGCAGGCTATGGCATTTTCCACGATCGGCTTTTCGGCCAATTGCTAGGACTCACGCGCGGGAACCCACCCTTTCAGCAGATTTCTTTCCAGTCGTTCTTTGGTCTGCCGCCGTGTACTCCCCCGGAGATCCAAAGCCAGCTGGGGTTGTGCATCGGGCCAGCGGTTTCCGCTTTGTCTGCGCCGCCGTCGCTACAAACCTCAGCCGTGGTAATGCAGGGAGCGGGCGATCTGCCGTTCATCATCGACCCGCACCTCCGCATGCCGTACAGCCAGAGCTGGAGTTTTGGAGTACAGCACGAATTGCGCGGCGGTGTGCTTCTGGAAGTGAATTATGTGGGATCGAGAGGAACGCGCCTGCTTCGTCTGGTAGATGGCAACCCTCCGCAGCCGGCTCTGGTGGCCCAGTTGCTGGCCGACGGTGTTCCACCGCAGGCACTGCAATTCAACAATCTTTGGTTTGGTGCGGAAGCGGGCAACCTGCCCTTCGATGCGGTCAACAACAACGCTTTTCTGCACGCCGAGGTTTTCAATAACGCGGCTTCGTCGATCTATCACGCCTTGCAAGCGAATCTTACGAAGCGGATGTCCAACGGTCTCACGTTCCAGGCGGCGTATACATGGGCGCATGCCATTGATGACGCCTCCGACCCGTTGACGCCCGCATCCGGCAACCAGGAATTCCCGCGCAACTCCCTCGACCTTGCCGCCGAGCGCGCCAATTCCGACTTCGACGTGAGACAACGGCTGGTGCTCAACTATTCTTGGGCGCTTCCCGTGGGTCGCGGGCATGACCACCTGGCGGAAGGTTTCGCTGGCAAAATCTTCGAAAGCTGGGAAGTGAGCGGGATCACCACCTTCTCTAGCGGCCTTCCTTACGACATCTTCACTGCGCTCGATACTGCCCATACCGGCCAGCAGCAACGCCCGGACTACAATGCCGCGGGCACTCAACTTCCGGTTAGCAATCCGCGCACTCAAACCGGGCCGAACCTGGGATTGTTCTCTGATCCGGCGTGGGGCAGCGCGGGCAACCTGGGGCGCAACCGCTTCTACGGCCCCGGAGTGAACAACTGGGACATGGTTCTGCAAAAGACCCTAAGCCTCTCCGAACGGGTCAACCTGCAATTCCGTGCCGAGAGCTACAACTTATTCAATCGCGTCCAGTTCGGCCAACCCGGAAACCTCACCTTCGATCCGGGGACATTTGGCCAGTCTACCTCGGAGGTGAAGCGACCGGACCTTACAACTGGCGCCCGCCAAATCCAGTTTGGGATGAAGCTGAGCTTCTGACGGAGGGCTCGGGAAACTGGATGGGAGGTCGCGGACTGCAAAGCCGCGCCGTAGGCCGGACTGGATAGGAAACTGCTGGATCGGATATCTGTTTCTTGCTCCGGTTCTGCGGTTGGGACAGACTCGGGGACCAAATTCACGGCATTGATCTCCCTTTCAATTTCTCCTCTGCTCCAGCGTGACCTAGACATTCTATGGAAATCTTTCCTTCTGTTGCCAGCTCTCTCAGTACCTCAACCTGCCGCATCTGATTCCTGTTTCGGTGGCGCATCGGCATCATGAGTCTTATGATGCTGACGTGGGCTGGGCAACCCCCACCGAATTTACAATCTCTTGACATCTGGGTGACACTTCGAATCCAGAATTACATAGACTTCCTATGTAACGCATGAGGTCAGGATCTTATCTTATGCCATCTCTAGCGGTGATAATCCGCTCTTGTTGGCTTCAGCGGTGCTTGCGCTCTCCGTGTGCGCACTGGTTGCTGCATTTGCTCCCGCCATTTTGGCCGCTTCGAGTTCCCCGATGAAGGTATTGCGAACCGAATGAAGGGACAATATGCATCGGAGTAGCCATGCCCCGTCAGGTGGTTGGCGGGGGCACATCGGTGCGAAGCTTGAGGGTCGGCGTGCCTTTTCCTGCTGATTTTCCCTGGCTATCCTTGGCGAGTGCGTCCAGCACCTCTCGCGTAATCCGGTCATCGATCTCCGTCGCGTTCTGCAAAGTCACGGGATAGCGGATGACTGCTTCGAGACCACTCGCGGTAAAGTGCAGTCGCGTTCTGGGACGGAATTCCGAACTCGAAGTGAACCCCAGAGTGAGCTCCATCTGGCGGCGCTGGCGTTCGATATCGTCTTTGTAGTCTGCAAAAGCCTTTTCCACCACTGCCGTCAGATTTTTCTGGACCTCGTGATAGTCGCTGTCACCGGGCAGTGTCACGGTGACCTCATGCCACATGAAATTGGTTCCGGGTATTTGTTTAAAGAGGCCGGAAGTGGGCTGGAAGACAATCGAGTTGGAAAATGCGACCACGCGCCCGGTGGGAACCTCCGAACCGCTGCTGCTGAATTCCATAAGGTGCAGCCGTACCAGCCCGACCTCGACAACCTCTCCCGTAACCCCGGCAATCTGTACGCGGTCCCCAACCCGAATGCCAAATTTGCCAATCAGAAAGAAGTAACCCGCGACGGACAGAATGACATTTTGCAGCGCGACCGCAACCCCGGCCGTGATCAATCCCGCGAAGGTGGCGACCGAACCGAGCTGGCTGGCAAAGGCGAAGGCCACGACCATCGCAATGGAAAACCACATCAGGATCTTGCGGATCAATAGGAACTGGTAGCGGCGACGAGGGTCGTGCACGTAGCGGAAAATCGCCTTGCGCCAGAGCTCGGCCGCTCCCAGTACGATTCCCAAGGCCACCCCAAGCAGAAGCAGGCGGATCAAAAGCCCCCTCAGGTCCGAGCGGTACCGAGACTTTACGCTACGCTGCCAGTTCATCAGGTTTCTCTTGTAAAGATCCAACAATATGGATTGCTTGCTCAGGGGAAGCACGGCCGCGGAAAGCTGCTTGAATTGGGCGGTGAGTGAATCCAGTTCTTTTCTCTGCTGCGCCAGGGTGTTGGCATCGGCAGTGTCGGCTTGTTGGGCTATGGCGTCGCCTTGCTTGGTTAATTCCGTCAGCCGAGCGATCAGAGGGTCATGTAGTTGTTTGCCGACGTTTGCCAGCGAATCTGTGGCCTTTATGCGTTCACTGATGGTGTGAACCTTACTGGAAAGAGAGAAGAGATCCGCACTCAGTCCCCAAATGCCGTTTGGTTCAGGCTTGCTGGCAGATACCGCCGGAGCAGGGCGGGATGGAGGGTTGTTCCCCGACGAGTTGGATGACGCAACATTCGTAGACTCGGCCACCTCTGGAGATACGGTGCGCGCAAGCGCGTCAATTTGTCCCCGCAGACTGCTCGTTCCCAAACCGCTGCTACTCGCCCCTCCCACAAAATCAGCCATGTTGCGGATAACCTCGCGGCGGGCATTGGCGAGATCAATTTCGCCCTGCAGTTCGGCGATGGTGGCTTGCAGTTCTCGGCGCTTCTTACCAGTTGACGCTTCGAGCTTCTGGCGATCGGACTGCAACTCCGCCTGGGCCTGCTGGACCTGCTGATCCAGCTTTGCCGCCAGTTGCAGAAGCGATTGGTAGCGTGCCGCCTCGGGATTCTGCGCCGGGTTGGGTTTCGTCGACGACTGCGCAAAGTCTGCTTCGGCTCTCGCAAAGTCGAACGCACTGCGCACAATCTGGTCCGCAAGCGGACGATCGTCGTTGACCGCGATAACATCGTCGGGCTCGGTCGCAATTTGCCGTTCGACATCGATCTGGCGGTACCAATTGATAGTCTGATCGAGAAATTGCAGGATGTCAGAGCGATCGGAAGCGTTGGCGGTACGGATCTGTGACGGTGACACGCCGATGCAGAAAGTCATCCACAGAAAAGAAATAATTGCGATTCGTAGGACCAACCGGAACATCGTAACCGTTTTCTTTGCCCTCCGCGGCTTCGCGCTGTTCTGGGGCGAATGAACTTCGTGTTTCTATACGTTACCGGGTATAAGTGTAATTGATCTTGATGCCCCGCAGCTTTTGGCTGTTGGCTTTTAGCTCTTAGGTCAGCTGTGGGCGGATGAGGCAAGGTTAGTAGCGAATGCCAACAGCTAAGGGCCAATAGCTTGCCTTTATTGACCCTCCGCGCAGAACCTCTTAAACTGGCAAGGTAACCCGCACATCCCACCGCGCGGCAGGAGGGTCCCTGGATCATCGGTTTCGGATTTCGCTGTTTGTGGCCGTGCTTGGGCTGAGCGCGCAAGTGTGGGCGGCTGAAAACTCGCCTAAGGTCGCGTTAGATAACAACGAAGCGTTATTTACGGTTCTGACCGCCATCAACACTTGTGGCTACGATTCGGAACTGAGCGTCTCCGACCCGCTGCGAGCCCAGATTCGGGCCGAGGTCGCAAAAGCGGTTGATGCTTCGGCTGAGGCGAAAGAGTCCACTCCAATTATGTGCCAGTTTTATGCGGAGCATCAGCAGGTGGACCCGGGTCGCACACTGGCGCAGTACGTGTCGTTGGCGCTCTGTCTCAATGCTCCGCCGGAACTCACGCTGAAAGTCAAAGAGGCCGAACTCCCGCCGGACGCGAGCTATGTGTCGGGTTTGGTGCCGCTCATCCAGAAGTTTTACGGGGAAGCGGGGCTGCATGCGATCTGGGCGCGTCATCAACTCGCCTACTCTGACCTGACGGCGCGCTATCACGAACCGCTGGCCAAAGTGCTGTTCGATACCGAGGTGTACCTGAAACTTCCATCTGCTGGATTCCTGGGACGTAGCTTTACGGTTTATCTGGACCCCATGGGATCTCCCGGGCAAGCGAATGCGCGGAATTACGGAACCGATTATTACGTGGTCATTTCTCCGGGGACTGGATCCGGGTTCAAGATGGATCAAATCCGGCACACTTATTTGCATTACCTTCTGGATCCACTGGCGTTAAAATACCCGGCTTCAATGAGTCGCATGAAACCGCTGCTGGAAAATGTCAAAGGCGCGCCCATGGACGAGGGTTTCAGGACGGATATTTCCCTCTTGACGACGGAGTGCCTGATACGCGCCGTTGAGGCTCGCACGGTTGGGTCGAGCAAGACGCCTGAAACACAACGGCAGCAATTGGTCGAACAGTCGGTGGAGCAAGGTTTCATATTGACGCCCTATTTTTATGAGGCGCTGGTGAAGTTCGAGAAGAGTCCGGCGGGGCTGCGCATTGCCTATGGGGATCTGATCGGCGGCATCGACGTCCACAAAGAACAAAACAAAGCAGCGCAGGTAAAGTTTGCCAGTAAGGCGGACCCGGAATTGTTGCATTTGTCCCGGCCCGCGGAGGGCAAACTGCTGATGACGGCGGAGCAACGTCTATCGAGCGGAGACTCCGAGGCCGCCAAGAAGCTGGCACAGCAAGCGCTCGATGAGAAGAAAGAGGATCCTGGCCGCGCTCTTTTCATTCTGGCCCAAGTGGCCACGATGAATCGTGATATGCAAGGCGCGCGCAACTATTTCCAGCAGGCATTGGGTGTTGCCCATGAACCCAAGGTGTTAGCGTGGTCCCATATTTACTTGGGAAGAATTCTTGATCTGCAGGAAGATCGGGAGGCGGCGCTCGACCAGTACCGGGCAGCGCTGAGCGCGGGCGGATCATTGCCGGAGGCCAAAGCGGCGGCTGAGCACGGCATTGAACAGCCTTACGAGCCGCCCAGCCATCCGCAGCAATAGGCGATGAAGTGAAATTATGGGTGACCTGCGACCAGGTAGCCAGAGTCTCAAACTCAAGGAGAGAGCATGAAGCGATCAGTCATGATATTGGGGATGCTAGCGGTAGCGGCTTTCGTAGCGGCCCAGCAGCAGCCGGCGCCTACCCAACAAAAGCAGCCTGCGCCGGGTACGACTCCGCCGGGCGCGGCGGCACCGGCGCCCCCGCTGGGCAAACGGCCGCCGCAAGCCAAGACGCAACCGGAATTCGACGGTTATAACGCGGCGATCGCGAATCAGAAGGATCCGGCCGCTATGGAGAAAGGGGCAGACGACTTCGCGACCAAGTTCCCCGAAAGCGAATTGCGGGTGCTGCTCTACAAAGCGGCCATGCGCGGCTACCAGAATGCGAATAATGGCGACAAAATGGCGGAGATGGCGCAAAAACTACTGAAACTCGATCCGGATGATCCGGAGGCGCTCATCGCTTCCGCCGAAGTGATGGCGGAGCGCACGCGGCCGACCGATCTCGACAAGGATCAGCGCTTTGATCAGGCGACGAAATCCGCACAGCACGCTTTGGAAACGGTCGATACGGATGTTCCAATACCCGCGGGTATACCTCAAACGCAGATTGACGCGTACAAGGGCTTGTTGCGATCCACGGCATTTTCGGTCCTGGGCACGATCCAATACGATCAGGAGAAATATGCTGAAGCGGAAGGTTATTTCCGGAAGTCTATCGATGCTTATCCGGCCCAGCCCGACCCAGTAGTCGTGCTACGCTTGGCGCTGGCGCTGGACAAACAGGGAAGATATCCGGATGCCCTCAAAGAGGCCAACCGGGCTGTCGAATTGACCCAGGAGGGAACTGCGGCGGGAACGACCGCACGTCATGAACGCGATCGGCTGGTGCAGTTGACGGGTGGCGCCAATCCGGGCAGCAGTAGTCCTCCCCCTGCATCCAAACCACAGGCCAGCACCGTTCCGAACGCAACGCCACCTGCTCACTAGCCCGAGGAGTTTACGCTGAGGGAGATGTGTCCTGAGATAGTGAAGGTTGGCTCGCCGCAGTGCGACTCGACCTCGAGTGCCTGCGCACGGATGGAGGCAGGGCGGCAATCAGATGGTTGAACCAGATGGCGAAGCCGCGGAACATCTCGGAATTGGAGCAAGCGTTGGGGTATCGATTCTCTCGACCGGAATTGCTGGAGCAGGCTCTTACCCATAGCTCGCAAGCTCGCGAACTCGAATCGCTCCAAGGACAAACGCCAACCCGGGTGGGCGACAACGAGCAACTCGAGTTCTTGGGGGACGCCGTCCTGGGGCTGATTACCACCGAGGAGTTGTTTCACCACTTTCCGCATTTTCGAGAAGGAGAGCTGTCCAAATTGCGAGCCCACCTAGTCAGTGAAAAACATCTGATCCAGGTGGCGCGGCAATTGGAACTGGGGCACTACTTGCGGCTGGGCCGAGGCGAGGAAAAAAGCGGAGGGCGCAACAAGACTGCACTGCTGGTGGACGGATTGGAAGCGGTGCTGGGCGCGATGTACGTGGATAGCGGGCTGGAGACCGTCCGGCGGGTGGTATTGCAGCATGTCGTCGCTCCGGAGATTGAACACTTGGCGCGAAATGGGAGCAGCTTGCCGCTTACCGACTACAAGTCCGCTCTGCAGGAGAAGCTCCAGGCTAGCGGCCGCTCGCAGGTATCTTACGTGTTGGTAAGAGAGCTGGGGCCGGAACACAGTAAGACTTTTACGGTTGAGGTTCGCTTGCAAGCAATTGGCAATCACGGTGAGACCGAGTTCGTGGGCCGAGCCGAAGGCTCCACCAAGAAGAATGCCGAACAGGGTGCGGCACACCAGGCGCTGGAACACCTGGCTTCGCTACCGGCGGATTCGGGTAGCAAGGCGCGCGGCAAAGGACCCGCTTAGCCGGAACTGTGATGGGGAAAACGCCACACCCGGACTGGTTGATTTCTCTGCAGTCGCTGTTGACGACAGTGGTGATTGCGGTTTTTGTCATCACCTTTATCATCCAGGCTTTCCAGATTCCCTCCGAGTCCATGGAGAACACCTTGCTCATCGGGGATTACCTGTTGGTGGACAAGTTGTGTTACGGCGGCAGCCGGTTCCTGGACCACATCCTGCCCTACCGCACGGTGCATCGCGGGGATATCGTGGTTTTCCACTATCCGGTTCATCCCAAGGAACACTTCGTAAAACGCGTGGTGGGTGTGCCGGGGGATCGGGTGCGCCTGATCAATCGGCAGGTGTATGTAAATGGCAGTCCGCTGAAGGAATCGTACGTACGTTACAGCTCGCCGGTGCACGAGGCATTTCGGGACGAGTTTCCTCGCCTGGATATTCCAGTTCCAGGCTTGGAAGGGGGATGGTGGCTGCAGATGAAGAAACTGGTCGAGGACGGCGAACTCATTGTTCCGGAGGGGCACTATTTCGTGCTCGGCGACAACCGGGACGAGAGCCTGGACAGCCGCTACTGGGGCTTCGTGCCGCGGGAAAACATTATAGGGCGACCGCTGCTGATTTATTGGTCGGTGCGGAGTGCGGAAGAGGATATGCCATTTTCTTCCACGCCAGGTGATAAACTTTATCACTTCGCTTATGCAATCAGCCATTTGTTTCAGCTGACTCGCTGGGACCGGACATTTCGAGTAGTCAACTAGGGGCGGACATCGCCCATCAACGGGACAAAACCTAGTGGCCAAGAAAGAAAATACGCAGGCGGAAAAACCGCGCGAAACCACGGTCGAGTTTCTCGCGTCTCTGGCAGCAGTGCTGGTAACTGGTCTGTTCATCATTACCTTCATTGTGCAGGCATTTGAGATTCCTTCCAGTTCGATGGAGAACACCCTGCTGATCGGGGACCACGTGTTCGTGAACCGCGAGCAGTTCGCGCCGCGCACGCGATGGCTTGGTCCGATGATGCCGTACCGGCAGATACGCCATGGGGACATCGTCGTGTTTCTCTCGCCGGCGGAACCTGGGCTTTATGTAGTTAAGCGAATCATCGGCATCCCAGGAGACCGCATTCATTTACGCGACGGTGTGGTCTACCGCAATGGGGAAAAGTTGAGCGAACCTTACGTGATCCATCAGGGCGGTGAGGCCAGCTACAATCCCTACCGCGACAATTTTCCCGCAGTGCCGCCGTCGGAGATGAACAATGTGACTCCGGACTGGGAATTGGCTTTGCCGCAGCACATTGAGGGCGACGATGTAGTCATTCCTCCCAATAGTTATTTCGGCATGGGCGACAACCGTGACGTGAGCCTCGACAGCCGTTATTGGGGATTCATTCCGCAGGGAAACGTGATTGGGCGGCCCATGTTTATTTACTGGTCGTTTGAGACGCCGGCGGGACAGTATCTGGAGAGAGAAGTCAGCCAAAGGGTTGGCTTTCTGGCCCATGTGGTCATCCACTTTTTCGACGAGACTCGCTGGCGCCGTACATTCATGGTGGTGCGGTGAATTTTTGGCGATCGAAACGCGGAGTTCTCACGTTAAGCATGGTCGTGCTCCTGGCGCTGTTTTTCCTTCGGCCGGGGGCCAATCAGCTCAGAAACCGCATTGTCAATTCCATAAGTTTAGCCTTGGGACGCCCGGTGGATGTCGCGGCAGTGAAGCTGCGCCTGCTTCCCCAACCTGGGTTCGATCTTGAGAACTTCGTAGTTCATGACGACCCAGCCTTCGGCGCGGAACCGATGCTGTGTGCCCCAGAGGTGACGGCGTCGCTGCGCATAACTTCACTTCTGCGTGGACGGCTCGAGATCGCGCGGCTGAGCCTCACTGCGCCTAGCCTTAATCTGGTACGGAACCCGGCAGGACATTGGAATCTGGAGAACCTCATCGAGCGTGCGGCAAGAATATCGGTTGCTCCGACCAGCAAGGCGAAGACGGAACGGCGTCCTGGCTTTCCCTATATTGAGGCCGGCGGCGGCCGGATCAATTTCAAATTCGGACCGGAGAAAAAGCCTTACGCGCTCACCGATGCCGATTTCGCTTTGTGGCAGGACTCGGAAAATGCGTGGGGTGTGCGCCTGAAGGCTCAACCGGTGCGGACCGATTTCAATCTCAGCGACACCGGCACGGTCACGATGAGCGGATCGTGGCAGAGAGCGGCAACTTTGCGCGATACGCCTTTGCAGTTCAACCTGCAGTGGGATCGCGCGCAACTGGGCCAGGTCAGTAAGTTCGCCTATGGCAACGACAAGGGCTGGCGGGGGGGGCTCAAGGTTACTACCACGCTCACGGGTTCACCGGCGAATCTTGCGCTAGCGGCGGCGGCCTCAGTGCAAGATTTCCGTCGGTATGACATTTTTGGCGGTGGCGATTTACGGCTGGCGGCCCAATGCAGCGGTCGCTACAGTTCGCTGGATCGCACTCTTTCTGAGGTTGACTGCAGCGCACCGGTGGGCGATGGTGCAGTTACCGTCGCCGGCAGCATCAACGGTCCGTTCTCATCCCGCAATTACGACCTCAAGTTGACCGCGCGGGATCTGCCGATTCAGTCGTTGATTGCATTCGCACGCCATGCCAAACAAGGTATGCCGGATGACTTGATTGCAGCCGGCCGGCTGGATGGGACTGTGAAGCTGCGACGTGCCAATGCACGCGCAGGCGACGTGGCCTTGGAAGGCAAGGGAGAAACCGCGGACTTCGAACTTGGATCGGAACTTACCAGGACTGAATTGGTGCTAGGAAAAATTCCGTTCGCCGTGTCTCCCGCCACCAATCCGAAATCACGTGCAGGCTCACGAGAAATTGTTTCGTCTCGGTCAGAAGTTCGCCTTGACGTCGGTCCATTCAATCTAGCCTTGGGCAGGCCAGCATCCGCAACCGTTCACGGCTGGGCTTCGCGTTCGGGATACAGCTTCACGATCCAAGGGGATGCGCAGTTGCAACGCCTGCTGCAAATGGCGCGGACGGTGGGAATTCCCACGCCCCAGCCGGCCGCTGAAGGCTTGGCTATAGTCGATCTGGAAATCTCCGGTGCCTGGTCGGGATTTGCGGCACCGAGAGCCATGGGGAAGGCTCAACTGCATTCGATTCGCGCGGAAGTGCGCGGCTTGAGTGCGCCGCTGGAAATCGCTTCTGCCAACATCGTCCTGACGCCGGACCAAATTAACGTGCAGAGCCTCACAGCTTCGATCGCGGACACTTCGTGGCGCGGCTCTCTGGCGTTTCCGCGGCCGTGCATCGTGCCCGACTCCTGCCCAGTACGCTTCGATCTGCATGCCGACGAAATTGCGACTGATCGACTGAACCAACTCATCAATCCTCATGTTCGCAAACAGCCGTGGTATCGCTTTCTTTCTTCACGAGCCACCGGGACTCCCTACCTGCTCACAGTGCACGCGTTTGGCAAGCTCACGGCCAACCGGGTGGTCGTTCGTAAACTTGTCGGTAACCGAGTGTCGGCGAACGTGGAACTGAATAAGGGCAAACTGCGATTGTCGGATCTGCGTGGTGAGGTTTTGGGCGGCAAGCATATCGGCGAATGGGAAGCCGACTTCACCGCAAAGCCGCCGGAGTATAGCGGAAGCGGCAGGCTGGAGCGGATCGCGCTCAATCAACTTTCCGAAAGCATGAACGATGATTGGATCACAGGTTCGGCAACGGCCAGCTATCGAGTGAAAGCGTCGGGCCTGGACGCAGCTGAATTGTTTGCCTCCGCCAACGGTACCCTGAAGGTCGATGCCCGGGACGGCCTGCTGCGCCACGTTGCACTTGGCGAGGGTACCAGACCGCTGCAGATGCATCGTTTACAAGCTCACTTGTTCCTGCGCGATGGCAAATTCGAAATTCAGGAAGGCAGGTTGGAGACTCCAGCGAGTATCTATCAAGTGAGCGGCACGGCATCTCTGACTCGCATTCTGAATCTTAAACTGACGCAGGAAGGAGCAACGGGCTTCAACATCACCGGGACCCTGATGGAACCGCACGTGTCGCCCATCCCAACGCCGGAGACCCGAGCCGCCCTCAAACCGTGAGGAGGGCCTGATTTATGCAGCCAGATTTCGAACTGCTGGAAACCGAAGCGAAGAACGTTTTCGCCACCACAGGCGAGAAAGAGCGGGAAGAAACCCGCGCCTTCCAATCAGCATCGCTGCGCTCGCTTGCAAGAGCGTACGAAACAGATCGCGAGACTTACGGCACGTAACCCGCGCCGCGCACCACTTTCCCAGGCTTCGCTCCCGTCATTTTTCCCTGATCAATCACAGGGACTCCGTTCACCAGCACGTATTCCATTCCCTGGGACAACTGATTTGGTTTGTCGAAGGTAGCCAGATCGCGAACCGTTGCCGGATCGAAAACGACCACGTCGGCCCACATGCCTGCCTTCAATACTCCGCGATCAGTCAGCCGCATGCGTTGCGCGGGCAGAGCCGAAAACTTACGAATCGCGTCTTCCAATGTGAGCTTTTTCTCTTCTCGAACATACTTGCGCAGGATGCGCGGAAACGTGCCATAGGCCCGCGGATGGGGATGTTCCTGGCCCAAGATTCCCTCCGGTGAAGTTCCCTCGGAGTCGTTATCGATTGAAACCCATGGCTGCTGGAGAGCGAGTGCTACGTCGGGTTCTGACATGCCGAACACCGCGACTTCGGTGAATGCCTTGTCTTCGATCAGCAAATCGAAGAGTGAATCCATCGGATCCTTGTTCCAGATTTTTGCGACCTCCGCCAGCGTCTTGCCCTGTAGCGGAAGGAGTTTCGGATTCTGCACCACGCAAATTAGAACCGATTCTGGACCGGGAATCTCCTGCCATTCGTTCTGCCAAGCGAGCGATGATGTCATTAGATCTTTGCGAATACGCTTCCGCATCTCGGGATTGTTCAAACGCTCGATTAGCTTCAGGTCACCACCATCGTGCGCCCAGGGCGGAATAAACGCCGACATGGTATTGAACCAGGCAGTGTAAGCGTAGGTATTCGCGCTCACGTCGACGCCGTCCGCGCGCGCAGCATTGATCTTCGCCACCACCTCCGGCATGCGTCCCCAATTTTCTTTGCCCGCAACCTTGATGTGCCAGATCTCGACAGGGATGCGAGCTTCGCGTCCGATGCGCACAGCTTCATCAATGGCGGAAATCACATGGTCACCTTCATCGCGCATGTGCGTGGCGTAGATGCCGCCGAATTTCGAGGCTTCTCCCGCTAATGCGATCAGCTCATCGGTTTTGGCGTAGGGGGCGGGAGCATACTGCAGGGCGGTTGAAACCCCGACTGCGCCGTTGCGCATTGCCTGCCCAACCAACGCTTTCATCTGATCGAGTTGTTCGGGCGTAGGTTGTTTGTCGTCGTCTCCCAAGACCATGCGGCGGATTTGGGTTGCGCCCACGTAGGTGGCAAGGTTTATTCCGATGCCTTGCTTTTCGAGTCGGGCGAAATACTCGCGGACCGTGCGCCAATCCGGGGTGATGTGATAGTGATCGTAGCCGGCATGATCTGCCTGAATGATCGCGTCATTCAACGGCGCCGCCGATGCACCTTCACCGGTGATTTCCGTAGTGATGCCCTGGTAAATTTTCGAAGGCAAGCGCGGATCCACCAGGATGGTCAGCTCCGATTGGCCCAGCATATCGATAAATCCAGGCGCAACGACTTTGCCGGCAGCGTCGATGGTTCGCGTGCGTGGCGCGTCGATCAGATTGCCGATGGCTGCGATCTTGCCGTCTCGAATTCCGACGTCGCCGGAATACCAGGGCGAGCCTGTGCCATCGATGATGTGCCCGTTGGTGATGACGAGGTCGAAAGACTTTGGTGGTGGAGCGGACCACAGGGAAGAGCAGCTCGAAACGATGAGAATTGCCAGCAAGGTTTGGCAGAGCACGATTCGCATTACAAGGTTCTCCGTAATTACTCAGTGTCGGTTCAAGGTCCTATCAGAAGCAACTGGGACAGGCTGTCGCCGCCAGGTCAAGCCGAGTCCAAGCAGGCTCCAGATCGCCAGGGCCAGCCATTCGTACCCACTGAAATGCCCGGGGATGCCGGGAACGATTTTCATCAGGATCATGAGCAGTCCGACAATCACTCCTAGCGCAGCGATCCAGCGCTCGCGTGGCGCTGGACCCATCCGGTAGTAGGCTGCACAAGCCGCCAGCCATCCGATTGCGGAAGCCACCGAGCCCACCTCGGAAATGGGCACGAGCGTGGCGTCGCCCAGAAACATGCATGCGCCGGTGGCCAGTCCGATGCAGAGCACGGCGACCGAAGGCGTCTGATTGCGTGGGTGTACATGGCCCAGACGCTGGTCCACCAGGCCACGCCGCCCGATGGCGAACAATAGACGACTGGCCGCGACGAAATTCCCGTTGAACACTTTGAAGAGCGAGAGTAGCGCGGTGGCCAGTATGACGCTTACAATCCAACGCGAACCCACGGCGCGCTCAAAAGCAATCGCGGTCATGAACTTTTCATGGGTGAGTTGTTTCCAGGGGGCGACATATCCAACTGCCGCAACCACAACGGTGTAAAAAAGAATGCCGACCACAATCGCCATCCAGATGGCCTTAAAGAATCCGCGCGCGCGGAATTCCGGACTAGCTTCTTCCGCTCCCTTTACGACCGACTCAAACCCGGTCATGAAATAGGGCACGATTTGCATCATCAGGAGCACGGACACGAACGGGCTGTGCGTAAAGAGCGGTGGGAAATTTACCGGTGAACCTTTGCTCACTCCGAACCCGACAAATAACACAAACAACGCCAGCGTTCCGAAGGCCGTCCAGTTCTGAAAAGTAGCGCTCAACCGGATGCCGCGGTAGTTCAACAAAGTAAGCAACCCGGTCAGGGCCAGCCCGATCGCCAAATGCGGCAGATAGACTGGCCGGCCCGCGATGCGGTAGAGTTCCATCGAATCCAGCGCGGGGAAGATGTAGCCCGCGATCTTGCCGACCGCAACCGCCTCCCACGGACACACGATGAAATATGCGAGAATCATCATCCAGCCCGTGGCAAAGCTGATCGATTGCGGAAAAACCTTGGCAGTGTACGCGACCTCACCCGCCGCATCCGGCATGGCCGTGACCAGTTGGCCGTACACGTAACCGATCGGCAGCAGCAAAGCCCCACCAATTGCGAAGCCGAGGATTGCGCCCAAGACACCGCCGCGCAGCAGCCAGTCATCCATCACAACCAGCCACCCGACGCCCACCATCGTGCCCCAGCCCAGGGCAAAGTAATCCACCACGCGAAGCTTTCGGGCAAGAGTGATCACGCGGCGCGAATTATAAAGCATCGGCCCCGGATCGCGGGCCGTCCAGTCTCCGCGCCTAACCGATATGCTATGTTCTAGGTCTGCCAATTTGGACGAGGCGGCTATGCCCCGATACGAATACCGCGTTCTCAATCCAACGACAACGGCCGAAAAGGCATTTCTAACATGGATTGACCGGCTGGATCAGGAGTTCACGAACCGCGATCCGCAACATCGCAGCGATGTGGTCCGGAACGCGCTGCATGAGCTTTATCTGGGACGTCATTACATGGCGCCGAATGCGAACCCCTCTCTGGCGGAACAGGTTCTGATTCACTCCTTCGATCCACGCAACGCCACGCTCGAACCCGAATCCTACGGCGATGTGGACGCGGCAAAATACGACGAACGCAAGCCCCTGATCTGGTTCTGGATGATGTTCGACCGTTCTCCCGTGGGCCTGAATCATTGGCTGGGTCATCGCCTGCGCGCCATGCTGGCTCGGCACGTGCTGAAACATTGCGGCAAGAACGTAAAGATATTTCACGGGGTTGAGGTTTCATTCGGATACAACCTGACTATTGAAGATAACTGCACGATTCACAAGTACGTGTTGCTGGACGACCGCGGCGAGATCATTATCCACGAGGGTTCGTCGATTTCCGATTACGCTAACGTCTATTCGCACGCTCACGACCTCAACGATGGCATGCTAGTCGACAATCACCGGACCGAGATCGGGCCGAAGGCTCGTATCACGTATCACGCCACGGTGCTGAGTGGGGTGAAGGTGGGCGAGCACGGGATGGTGGGATCGATGGGCGTGGCGTCGAAGAACGTTGAACCCTTCCATATCGTCGGCGGGATTCCCGCCAAACCAATTAAGGTGAAACCAATCGCGCCGGAAGAACTGCGTAAGGCGTTTGAAAAGCGGTAGGGGAGTATGCGCGTTCTGATCATTGGTGGGACTGCCTTCATGAGGCCGCACGTTGTGCAGAGCTTGGTTTCCGGCGGGCATGAAGTCACGATTTTTCATAGGGGCGAGCATGAACCGGAACTGCCTCGCAGTGTTCGTCACGTGCACGACGCGTCTGCGGCGTTTCCGGTTTTGAAGCTTCCAGCGGAACTTGCTTCGTGGAAACCCGAGGTAATCCTACACATGGTCGCGATGGGCGAGCACGACGCCGCAGCCGTGGTGCGCGCGTTCAAAGGCGTGGCTCGGCGGCTGGTGGTTCCCAGCAGCGGGGATGTGTATGGCGTTTACGGAGTTCTGATTGGGAGTGAGCCCGAAGGCACGCAATCAGGATTGCTGCGTGAAGATTCGCCGTTGCGAAAAAGTCTCTACCCGTATCGAGGGATAGCGAAGGGTCCAGACGACTGGATCTATCACTATGACAAGATTCTGGTGGAACAAGTTGTCATGAGCGATCCAGAATTAGCAGTCACGATCTTGCGGTTACCTGCGGTCTACGGCCCCGGTGACGGACGTCACGGCTTTGCTGCTCACCTCAAGCGCATGGACGATGGCCGCTCCGCGATTCTGCTGGATGAAAATCAAGCGCGCTGGCGCTGGTCGCATGGATACGTCGAGAATATTGCCACTGCGATCACGCTCGCGATCACAGATGAGCGTGCCAGCGGACGGGTTTACAACGTCGGAGAAGAATCTATCCCTACGACTGCCGAACGAGTGCGAATGCTAGCGAAGCTGGTGGGCTGGATGGGCGACATTGTGACTCTTCCTCAGGCATCGCTGCCGCCTCCCTTACGAGATGCCTACCACTATTCGAGGGATTTGGCTTACGACACCAGCCGCATCCGCAGCGAACTCGGCTACAAGGAAGTGGTTTCGGTGGACGAAGGCCTTCGCCGCACCATCGCGTGGCTTCGAGAAAACCCGCCCTCAATCGATGCGGTGCAATACGACTATGCGGCTGAAGATGCGGTTTTGACAACTGCCAAAACGGCCTGATCTGGCCGGATCCTCCGCCTCGCGTGTTAGTATCAAATCCAACGCCTGATGACCCTGCAGCATGTTGACATCCTGTTTCAGTTGATCGTTTTTTTGTTCGCGATCAGCATCCACGAGTCGGCGCACGCCTGGATGGCGAGCCGCCGCGGCGATCCGACCGCACGCATGCTGGGCCGGGTCACGCTGAATCCCATCAAGCACATTGATCCCGTTGGAACCGTCTTATTGCCGCTGATTGCCATGCTCACTCATCTTCCAGTGATCGGTTGGGCCAAACCTACTCCGGTGGATCCGAGGAATTTCAAGAATCCAGTGTTGGACGACATCCTGACGTCCGTGGTCGGACCGATCAGCAACTTCGTAGTGGCCACGGGTGCAGTGCTGGCTTTGATTTTCATTTCGCTGACCTCGCATTTGGGGGGCGCCATCGTCCAGACGATTCCGCTCGTATATCCAGGTCATCTGGACATCCTGGCCAGTCAAACTGACTCGTTTCTGATGCCGGTCAGTGTGCTTTTCTACGAGTTGATGGTGATCAACATTATTCTGGGAGTCTTCAATCTGATTCCAGTCCCGCCGCTCGATGGCAGCCATGTACTGCGCCACTTTCTGCCGCCCAATGCGCTGCGGATTTACGATACGGTGGGGATGTTCGCTCTGATGGCGTTGGTATTTCTGGGTGGAGGCCTTTTGGGCAAACTGATCTTTCCAGTAATCGGAGTTTTTAACTACGTCCTCTTGAGCTTGAAAATCTGATGCCTTCTGGATCCAATCAGCGAAAACGCGTGCTCAGCGGGATGCGCTCGACCGGCAAATTGCATTTGGGCAACTATGTCGGTGCTCTGCAGAACTGGGTGGGCATGCAGGATCAGTACGAATGTTTCTTCTTCATCGCGGACTGGCACGCGCTCACGACCGATTATGCGGATACGTCTCGGGTGAAGGAAAACTCAATCGAGGTTCTGCTCGACTGGTTAGCCGCGGGGCTCGATCCGGAGCGCTGCACCATGTTTATCCAGTCGCACGTGCCACAGCATGCCGAGTTGCATTTGCTGTTTTCGATGATCACGCCGCTGGGCTGGCTGGAGCGGGTGCCTACCTACAAGGAGCAGCGGGAAAACATCACGGATAAAGACCTGAGCACTTATGGCTTTCTCGGATATCCGGTGCTGCAGGCGGCGGACATTCTCATTTACAAAGGCGACTTCGTTCCGGTGGGCGAAGACCAGGTACCGCACGTAGAGTTGACTCGCGAGATCGCGCGGCGCTTCAATGGGTTTTACAAGTGCAATGGTCAAGAGGTTTTCCCGGAACCGCAGCCATTGCTCACCCCAACTCCTAAACTTCCGGGCACCGACGGGCGCAAGATGTCGAAGTCGTATGGCAACACCATCCTGCTCACCGATCCCGAGCCGGTGGTGCGGCAGAAGCTCAAGACCATGGTGACCGATCCGGCCCGCATACGCCGCACGGATCCCGGCAACCCGGATGTTTGCCCGGTCGGGGACCTCCACAAGATTTATAGCGATCGCGCTACCATGACCAAAGTGAACGAGGGATGCCGTTCTGCGGGGATCGGGTGCATTGAGTGCAAAGGCTGGGTCGCGGATGCTCTAGTTAACATCTTGAATCCCATGCAGGAACGGCGCAAGAAATATGAGGACAATCCGCGGCTGGCTTGGGATATTCTGGAAGCTGGCTCAGCACGGGCAGGCAAAGTGGCTGAGGCAACGATGAACGAAGTGCGCGAGGCCATGGGCATTTCAGGCGATTACGAAGCCCCGAGCGCTCACTAGCTGCAGAGTAGTTGCCGGAAACAGCAACACGATGAGCGAAGAAGCGAAGATTGCTTTCGATGGTACGGCAGCGTTGGATCTTGGTCCCACGCTGGTAGAGAGTTCTCCGTCGCGTGGCCAGGCAAAGTCGCGGAATGAGGAAAGTGATTTTCCTTTTGCAGTCACCGTGGGTGATATTTATGAAGGACCGCTCGACCTGCTGCTTCACTTGATTCGCACGCAGGATATTGATATCTACGATATTCCTATCGGGAGAATCACCGCGCAGTATCTGGCCTACGTGGAAAAACTGCGCGAACTGGATGTGAATGTGGCGGCTGAGTTCATCTACATGGCCGCGGTGCTGATTCACATCAAGTCGAAAATGCTGTTGCCGCGTGATCCTGCCGCGGCTTCGGATGCTCAAGACGATCCGCGCGCGGAGCTGGTCAATCGCCTGATCGAGCATGAAAAATTCAAGTCCGCGGCGCAGATGCTGATGCAGAAACAGCAGATCGAAGATGCGGTGTGCTCGAACCCGGCGCTGAAAGAGTTTCGCGATGCTGAGGGCACGGAGCCAGAACTGGTGGCCGACGTAATTGACCTGGTAAAAACATTCCAGCAAATTCTTGATCGTATCCGCAACCGTCCGATGATCCAGGTGGGCGAAGAAACGGTCACCGTCGGGCAGATGATTGAATATCTGCGGCGTCGCTTGGCGCTGGAAGACCGGCCAATCCGGTTGAAGCAGATGTTGCGCAACGTCGAGTCGCGACAGGCGCTGATCTGCATGTTTCTGGCGCTCCTGGAAATGGTGCGCCTGCAGGCCATCCAACTGCGGCAGGACCGCTTGTTTGGCGAAATTCTGTTGCGCAAACATGTAGGATTTGATGCGGTCATGGCAGAACAGGCCGCGGTGCGGGACGACTGGCGGTAGGAGCAGCCAGAAGCTAGGAGCCCATGAGTCTTAAAGCCAAACTCGAAGCCATCATCTACGCGGCGGAAACTCCGGTGACGCTCGATCAACTGATTGAATTGGTCAAGGAGTCGATCATCAGCGAAGGTGCTGCCAACGGCACCGAGGTCAAGTCGCGCGTGCGTCTCGCCTTGGAGGAGCTGGTCGTCGACTACTATGCTCCGGATCATGGTATCGAAATTCGCCAGGTCGCCGGCGGATATCGGATGTCAACAAAGCCTGAGCATCACGATATCGTGCGTGCCTTTGCCAAGAGCCTGAAGCCACCGATTCGACTCTCGCT
>Ga0116225_1000557_pt1 | contig 28632 bp, 35 predicted proteins | sample Sb_taG_8_FD_88968 | JGI IMG/M metagenome (GOLD analysis project Ga0116225, IMG submission 88968) | Peat soil microbial communities from Weissenstadt, Germany - Sb_50d_c_BC metaG | ecosystem: Environmental > Terrestrial > Soil > Wetlands > Peat | place: Germany: Weissenstadt | collected 2010-09-21 | reverse complement strand
CAGGTACGGCTCTGTGATCACGTTGGGATAAAGAGTTATCTTTGCGTCTATCAGGGCGGCGAAGCCGATCACAAGAGGCGAAAGGACAAGTAAGAAGAGAAAGAACGCCAAGTTACCGGCGGGCGTGAAGACCGGCACGACGGGGTTTAGGAGCAGCACCATCCCTGCGAGCACGGCAGCCCAAATGTACTCCTGTGCCCGCACCGCCTGCTGTAGCATTACGACGGCGCTCATGTAGACGGCAACATCCAGCAGAAGTTGGTAACTCGTTTTGGAGTGCCAGGACATGGATGCGAGAAGCAATCCAGCGACGGAGACACACTGCATCGTTTTCTTGAGCATTTTGAAACCTAATTCTCCTTGGAAACTGACGGAGAGGCCGGGCGCGCCACGTCAGAACGGCGCGTGCGACTCAGATCCCAGCTCTTTGTACCCGTTTTTCTGTCGTTGCCACTTCCGCGTCCGCGTTGGTTTCGCCGGGTGATGCGACGGTCTCGGCGACGGTATCCTTCATCAGATGTTCTGCGTGTCACTGTACGGGTCTGTCCGTCCTTGCGAAATCTGAGCTCGCTTCACCTGCTGAAGCGATGCTCTCGGCACCGGTCTCCCTTAAACGGTCTTTTGCGCGCTTCACCCAATCCGAGGAGTCGCAGTGAACCGATAGCAGGATGCTGCCGTGCTTGGTTCGCCCGTCATATCTCTTTGCCTCGTACTCCGGCATCCCGAGCCCGGCAAGGGCTCCAATAATCGCCCCCACCGTACCGCCAATGCCGACTCCAGCCAACAACCCCATGATAGGACCCGCCGCGATAAACCACGGCGCGACTCCCGGAATTGCCACGAGACCGCTACCAACAAGATATCCAAGCGCACCCCCGACGACAGCGCACACACCAGCACCAGAGATTGCGTATTCCGGGGCTTTCGTATGCCTCTCGTGAGCAAAATCCTTGGAGCCTTGGTTCTCTGAAAACAAAACGGCAGTATCCATGTTCCGAAAGCCAGCCTTGTGCACAGCGTTAATTGCGTCGTCCAGCTGGACTCGATTGTGGTAGATGCCGAAAACGGCGGTGTTTGCCATATACGTATCTCCTTGCTCAGTTCGCCACGTTCTTCGCGACGGCCGACCGTTGCTACTTGGTTGTCTGCATGTGCATGGCCCTTGCCCAAATGCGCCAAAAGGCGATGAAATGACGATTAGATTCGGCAACAACTGCACTTCGGATGCATTACTTGTCACCTTCCGGCTTCGGCAGACTCACTTTATTGGTTGCTGCTTCAATGCAAGCCTGGGGCGTGTGGACTTAATGGATTCTAGCCGCAGGTAACCCGCGGCGGCGCGGACGCGTACTGCTTCCTTTTTGTCTTCGAACAGCGGAAGCAGATCTTTCTCCAAAGCGGGGTCATTCCTCACCGCGATGGCGTGAACCGCGGCCGCCCGGACGGACCAATCTTTGTCCGTGAGCGCGTCTTGAAGCGCTATCAATACCTGCGGATCCGTATCGGTGCTCAACAGGAGCGCCGTTGCCGCCCGGCCCGAAACACTTTGATCGGCGAGTATCCCTTGCAAGGAAGAAACGCCCGCGCCCAAACCCGGGACTGGAGCAAAGTTCGCGCCCTGTTGCAGTGCAAACAGGAACAGCACCTTGGGCGTACGCAGCATCCTGAGCGCTTCTCGCTTGTGCGTGGTGATGAATCCGGAGGACGACTTCGTCTCGCCGCTGAGGACCGCAAGTAGGGCCTCATGTCCAGCCGGATCGTTGAGCGTCCACAGCGCCTTGGCGGCCGCAAAACTCACTTCGGGCACATCACTGTCGAGGGCCTTGCGCAACGCAGAGACGGTGCGCTCGTTTTTCAAATCCATGAGACTCGTGATCGTGGCCAGTCGTACCTCAACGTCTTTGTCGTCGAGCATCGCTTCCAGCTGCGAGAGATAGGGCTCCTCCGGGCTGACCAAACCTAGCGACTGTACCGCGTGCTTTCGGGTGTCCGGGTTCTTGTCTTTCAACGACTCATCAAGAAGACCGCGGGCGCGCTCCTGATCAGACTGCATAACGGCAACGGGAGCGGAAACGGGTTTAGGAGTCTGCCCGAAAACGATACAAAGTGAAACAAGAGGAGTTACAAGAAAGGTTCGCATGAGCAGCAGCACGCTTACGCTTTTCTTCTGTTTAAGACCAGAAACACAATGCCGCCGACCGCGGCGATCACTCCGATAATCGGGGGCAGCGGAAGCGTTCTAGTCCTCTCCGTCGTCACGTGGACCGGACCGAGATCCACAACTTTCTCTCTGGTCGTGTAGGTGAAGCCTTGATACGCAAACGCCATAATCCCGACAGCAATAAGAATGGTGGCGAACACTGTGCTTACTTTCATCTTGCTTGACCTTTCGATTCATCAGGGCCGGCTGCACATGGGACGCCGGCCCTGAGTTGAAGGTATTCAGGGTTTATTTAGCAGCGATTGGCGATCCGATCTCGTTGCCAATGATTTCGCCGGAGACAACCAGTTCCACACGACGATTCTGCTGCCGGCCGACGGCTGTGTCGTTTGTGGCCACTGGCTGAGTCTTTCCGAATCCTTTAGACGTAACGGAATTCATCGGAATCCCCGCCTGGGTCAGATAGTCGCGTACGGCAGTGGCGCGCTGTTGGGAGAGCTGCTGGTTGTAATCATCGCCACCCACGCTATCGGTATGACCCTCCACATCCAGCTTCAGACCCGGGTGCCCCGAGATGATGCCGGCCACCCTGGCCAGCTTCTCACGTGCTCCGGCGCGCAAGGAATACTTGCCGGTGTCAAACAGAACATCCGACATATTGACGATCAAGCCACGGGCTGTATCGCGAGTTTCGAGAATCACGTTGAATTGCCGCAATAACTGAGCTCGCAGCTCTGTCTTGTCAGCCTCCGCTTGTGTTTTCTCGCTTGCCGCGCGATCGAGGTCGGCCTGGAGACCAGCTCTTTGCGCATCATTCTCCCGCCTCAGACGATCCGCTTCGGTGGCGGCGGACGCTGTCCGCAGGTCGTTCTCCCCTTTTAACCGATCCGCTTCGTTCTGGGCAGCGAGGGTTCGCGCGTCGTTATCCACTTTCAAACGATCTGCTTCCCCTTGTGCAGCCGACATCTGCGCTTCATGTTCCCGCTTCATGCGCTCAACGTCCGCTTGTGCCGTGATTCGTGCGCCCTCGGCTTCTCGTGTGACCCGCTCCGTTTCGGACTGAGCAGCGGCCCGTTCGCCTTCAGCGTGCGATTCGCGATCCGCTCCTGCCTGTCTCTCGTTTGCCAGGTCCTGCTCCTCCATCTTCTTGACAGTGATAATTCGGGCGTCCTCCGCCATTTGAACGGCCTCACGCGCTACCGTCCCAATAGGCTTCTTGCCCGCCTTACCCTGCAGATAGCCCTCGGCATTCTCCAGGCCCTCGACGGCTTTGTGGAACGTTTCAGCAGCATACTGTTCGGCGCCGGTCCAGCGTGCAATCTGGACAGCGTTGCGGGCCTCGTAGAGTTCCAATGGCACTTTCCGATCCAGTCGCAGAGGCTTGAGCTCGGACGGGGTCACGTTCAAAGTGTACTGGCCCCTCTGCAATAACTCGTACTTCGCGTCGACTTGTTCAATAGTTCCAGTGGTATCTTGCCGGACGAAGTTCTCCATCACCACTACATCGCTGGGCTGGGTTACCGCAAAATAGGGTTCCGCGGTCACAATCAAGCCGAAAGACTGCAACTCCGTGGTGGCATCCAGCTTGGTCTTGCCGCCATTCAAAAGCACTTCGCCGACATTAGTTGCGCGGCCTTCGGGAGTGATGGCCCACATCACGTAAGTAAGATACTCGGGACCGAACATGGTAGCCGGCTCAAGTCGCTCCATCTGCGCATCGATCTTGATGACGCCTTGCTTGCTCTCCACTTTGGCTTGGCCACGGGCCTGGGGCATCAGTGTCGTCCCACGGAAGCCGATCCTCGTAGCTCCACTGCGGTGATTGTAGTTAATCGCTTTGGTAGTACGTGCTACGACGGTGACACGGTAGATGGGCGCCGAGCCATGGGCCATCCTTGCCGCGTTCTCCGTGGCGTCAGGCTGTTGAGTCGGGTTCGGCGCCTGAGGCGCCTGCGCGGACAAAATGCCGCATACCGTGAGGAATGCACCGATCATCTTCATCTCGCTGCCTCGTCTTTCTTTTCGCGGCTTCGTGAATCCGAGTCTCCCCTTACTTCTGCATTCAGGTGCCGCGAGTAGTGGTTCAATTCAGCCATTAGCTTTCCGGCGCTCCGAGGCGCATGCATTCCCTTGGTTACGATCTCCCGGTTCTCCAGCTTCCTGCCATAGAGTTCGGCGTTATCGTCCAGGTCTTCCCGGAGAGTGGCTCCTTCTAGAGCGACACCGGCAAACAGCCCCTGGGACCGCGACCACGAAAGAATCTCCGCGTGCATCTGGGCGTCTGTTTGAGCTGTCGCCGTGCGTCCCACGGGACCTGCTGCAATTGATCCTTCCGCACCCAAAGTGAACTTACTGGACAGTAGTCTATCCTCGCCGCGGTCATTCATGACCAGCATGATCAAGTCCGTCTCGGAACCTCCGATTTGAAAACCGAAACTGCCGCCTTCAATGCGGACCGTTGCCGGCGCTGACCAGCCCGTACCGCTCGTCTTCCGGCACGACAGGTATCCCTTTCCATACTTTCCGCCCACGACGAAAGCCGCTGTCTTTAGTCCAGGCACAATCACGATGCAGTGAGCGTTTTCAAGCAGCTCTTTCGGAATGCCCTTATCTGGCGTTGCCATAACCTCCGAAAATACCGCGGCAGATTCATCCAGCCGCTTGATCGCTTCCTTGTTGTCTTTGGCCAGCAGAGGTGTCACAACCAAAGCAGCCACTAAAATCAGCTTCATGTTTCTCCTCTCGACCTTTTTTCTAAAGCACGAGGGGCACCAACCTCTTCCCCGAAGATGGGGACATCGAGTTGATGGCCCTGATAATCCGATGCACTCGGGACTGTGATCCAGCAGGTTGTTAGTCTTATGGTGGGTCGCGTGGAGTAACGCGCACCGAGATTCGTTGGTTCCCCTCGCTCGGGCTAGAGGCGGGCCAGTGGCTTCAGATGCAGAATCTGTCGCTGGGAGGTGCAGGTTTTGCGTGTATCCCGCGCGCAAGAAGGACTAAGAATTCTTGCCAGTGTACCAGACTCTCGGCGGCTAAAATCGCCTTAATTATTAGTCCGCCGCTGCTACCTTCGCTTCTTTGTGGAATTCGGCGATACGGTTTTGCAGCGTCCGAAGACTGATTCCCAGAATTTCCGCGGCCCGCTTCCGGTTGTGGTTCACATGTTCGAGAGTAAGTTTGATATACGCTTCTTCGGCGTGTGAGAGTGGCCGGCCAGGCTGAAGGGTTACCTGACCCTGGCTGGCGGACGGTCCTAGTGTGCTTCGACTAGGTCTGACATCAAAGGTGGGAGAAGGCAGGTGATCCATCCGAATCGTGCCAACGCTCGCGACGATTATAGCCCGCTCGATCACATTCCGCAGTTCCCTCACATTGCCGGGCCAATCATGCGTATGAAAAAGTTCCAGCACGTCGGAATCAATACCCGTAACACGGGTGCCGTGCTTCGCGTTTAGAGTCTGAATCATGACCTCCGCAATGAGCGGAATGTCTTCGCGCCGCTCACGGAGTGGCGGGAGCACGATTTGAAACACGCTTAATCGATAGTAGATCTCTTCCCGCAGATGCGTTATTAACGACTGGCTGCTGGCAGCGAGCAAACGCACATCAACCGGTATTTCGCTTTTGCCACCAAGTCTTCGTACCCGCACGTCTTCGAGAACGCGCAAGAGCTTTGGCTGCGTAGCTAGCGGCATCTCGCCGATCTCGTCGAGAAACAGGGTGCCGCCGCAAGCTTGTTCAAAGCACCCCGCACGGCGCTCCATCGCTCCGGTAAAGGCGCCTCGCTCGTGGCCGAATAATTCGCTCTCAATCAAGGCCTCAGGCAAGGCCGCGGTGTTGATCGCGACAAAAGGCCCGTCAGCACGGGAGGATAACTTATGGATTTCGCGCGCGACCAACTCTTTTCCAGTGCCACTCTCCCCGCTGATCAATACAGGCGCCGAAGTGGGCGCCATCTGCCGGATAACCGAAAAAAGCTTTTGCATAGCGGGAGAGATGCCCACTAAGTCTCCAAGCACGCCACGCAGCATCAAGTCCCGCTTAAGCTCATCCGTCTTTTGCAGGGCGCGCTTGTGAAGAATCGCGCGTTCCAAAAGGATCTCGAAGGCGCGTGGTTCCACTGGTTTCTCCAGAAACCAGAATGCCTTCAGTTCATGAACGACGGACAGCGCTTTGTCGATGCTTCCGAATGCAGTCAGCACAATCGCCGGCGTGAGATCTCCGCGATCCTTCAATTGACGCAGGAATTCGAAACCGTCCATGCGCGGCATAACCAGATCCGCAACAATCACGTCCGGGTTAAATGTGCTGAGCCGTTCCAGGGCTTCGAGGCCGTCCGCGGCAACCTGCGTTACGAAGCCACGATCGGAAAGAATCGTCGCCAGCGCCGCACGCTGGGAGGCATCATCATCTACGATGAGGATTCGACCGGAATTGGCTGGCGCTGTAGGTAACACTTCTTATTCTACCAAGCCGCCTCGCGGAATGCCGGGGATTGCATGCTATTCCGCTGGTGAACGCCACTTCGGGACCGATGCCAGTGACGCCCGCTGGAACAGTTGGTAGTCCGAGTAAGCCAGTATCCTGTTGATATCGTAACTCTTTACGAAGAGAATCTTGGCACTCGCGCGTACTTCGATGCGCGTCGGCATCCAGATCCCGTCATCGAAGCGCGTCTGTTCCATGGTAATTTGCGAGCCGCCCAGAACACGCGCCAGGAATAGTCCCATCGAGAAGGGTTGAATGACTTTTCCGTCAACTTTGATCCACCCGAAGTCCTGCTTGTCGACCCAGAGCTTGCCCTCCACCTTGGACATTATCTTGCCGTACTTGCCGTGTGCGCGATAGCCGGCGCGCGGCGTTGCCCGAAGCACATAGGCCGGCCTGCCGTTGACTACCTCTTCGCCGATGAGATGGAAGTCGAAGCCCTCGGGAACTTCTCGGATGAACGACCTGTTCTCCTGCTGCTCGCGCAGTCGCACAGCCCGCTCCTGCCCAGTTTCACGCTTCAGTTTGTCGAGCTTCTCCGCCTGTAGTCTTTGTTCCTGGGCCGATGGGGGGCGCCCGTTGCGTTCCACGAGCTGCTCGAACGGAGCCTCATCGACAAAAATGATTTTCGAGATATCGACATCTTGCGACTTCACCCGCCCGCCTGCGTCCAGGAGCCTGTCTTCATCACGCTCGGTGTATAGGTAATGATCTCGCCCAGCCCAGCTCCGCTCTGTCGCCGCGATCGACCGCAGCACGATCTGGCGAACGTCCAGGACGGTTACATGATTCTCAGGCTTGTCCGGAGGAGAGCCGTGGCTCTGAGCAAAGAGCGGGGCCGAAGCTGCGAGGATGATGGCCAGCATTTTCATTCCGATCCACTCCTTTCCCCAAGGGAAATTGCATCCGGCTAGCGTAACCAGGCGCCGCGGTTCGAGTGCGTGGGCGGGCTTCGCTAATCCCCGCGCGAGCTGCTCGTACCAACCACATCTTTAGCTCGATCGCGCAATTCTGCTCCTTGGCGCTCGATGTAATCTCGCCCGGCAGCTGCCTTGGCCTTCAACATATCCGTTCCATCAAGCGCTTTGCGCCGGATAAACTGCCGGGTCGCACGGCCCGAGTGAGGAGCAAAAAGAACGGTTAAGGCGATGCCCGTTCCAAGCCCAATAAAGAAGCACGACGACGAAATGTTTTTGTTGGCCATATCCGAGTCCAAGCGGCTAATGCGTGAACCGATAACTGGTAACGCTCCCCCACATTCCCACTGCCTTTAACAGCCAAACCCCAACGCCAATGACAACCACTATGTTTAGAATGCCCTTGATGGCGGAGGCCATGGGGATGTAATTATTGATCAGCCACAACGCCACGCCGATCACGATTAACACTACAACGATGTTTAACAACGGCATTTTTATTCTCCTAACGCCAGGTCAGACTATTGACCTGCGTCCCTGAATTAGCTGGATTACCAACACAACCACCGCGAGCACCAACAATATATGAATGACGCCACCCAAGGTGTAGGACGTGGCCAGCCCCAGCGCCCACAACACGAACAGAATCAAACAGATCGTCCAAAGCATATGCTTGCGCCCTTTCCAAAACTCGTATCCTGCTCAAAGACTTCGGATTACTCTTTCCTGATTAGTCCTTGCAATAGCGGGTCCAAAGACAATGTGTCCTCACGTTGCAGGCTGGGAGCACTGATGCAATGCCACGCATGCGATCAGTTTGGACAAGAGCGGCAATACCTGCACGTGCAGGTGCTGAATTTGCAGGCGCTTTGATTTCGCGGTTGTGCTTCAGTAGGCAGTGTGGCGGCTCGACGGACTATTTGGAGGAGTCCGGATCAGCCGGAGGAAGAGTGAAGTAGAACGTGGAGCTCGCGCCGGGCGTCGATTCCACCCAAATTCGCCCGCCATGCCACTCGATCGCCTTCTTGCAGAATGCGAGTCCCAGGCCAGTCCCAGGGTATTCTTTTTCGTGCAGGCGCTTAAATACGCCGAAGATGCGGTGGTGGAATGCCGGGTCTATGCCAGGACCATTGTCTTTCACGGAAAATACCCAGTCCCGATTCTCTCGCTTGCAAGAAACGTGAATGCGCGGTTGGGCTGTACCACAGTATTCGACGGCATTTCGGAGGAGGTGCTTCAGGACTGTGGAAAGCATCGCGGAATCTCCCATCACCGCCGGCAAAGGATCATGCGTAATGACAGCACTCCGGTTGTTTCGCTGCTGGTCGATCGCGAGAAGCAAGACGGCTTCCATATCCGTCCGGGACACCTGCCTGTCGCTGCTTTCGGTAACACCGTACTCCACCATGTCCGTCAGCACTGATTGCATTTTGCCGACCGCGGCCCGGATGTGGCTGAGGAACAGATCGGCGGCAGAATCCAGACGGCCGGCATACGTTTCCGATATCAATTGGCTGTTCGCGGCGACGTCGCGCAGAGACTCGCGCAAGTGGTGCGCCGCCAGCGAGACGAACTCTTCGAAGTCCGCGTTCGCCTGATCCAACCGCTTTTGCACTTCGAGGCGGCGCTCGGTTTCCGCGTCAACGGCTTGGCGTAGACGTTTGATCTCGTCTTCCGGAAGGGTTTGGTCAGAGATATCCATTGCCGTACGTGTGCGGTGGCTCATGGTTTTCCGTGCCCATGATTACCCCGTATCCGGCTCATCGCAAAGTTCCGGGATGGAATAGTGAACTTAAAGGTCGCTCCCTGACCGGTTTCCGACTCCACCCAAATCCGTCCCCCGTGACGCTCCACCACCTTCTTGCACAGCGCAAGTCCAAGGCCCGCGCCGGGAATATCCGGACCATGCAAGCGCTTGAACATGCCGAAAACGCGCTCGGCATCCTGCGGATCGATACCGATTCCGTTGTCCTGCACGGAGAACAGCCACTCTTCCGCATCCTTCTTGGCCGAGATGTGAATTCTCAGCGGTTCTTTGGCTCTATACTTAATCGAATTAGCGATGAGGTTCTGGAAAACCTGCTGGAGCATCACCTGCTCACCAACCAACGTCGGCAGCTTTTCGGAGGTGACGGTTGCACCGCTCTGTGCGACGGCGGCCTGGAGATTTGCCAGCGTTTTGGCGAGGACGTCGTTGCAGTCTACGGGGCCAAAGCTGTCCTGGCCCGCCTCAGTCGTTTCCCAATAAGTAAGGAGCCCTTTGAGCAGGGCTTCAATCCGCAGCGCAGCTTCCACGCAATATCCTGCGATCTTATCTGATTCTTCGTCCAGCTTTCCTGCATTCTCCCGTGCCAGCAACTGAGTGAAGTTCACCACCATCCGCACAGGTTCTTGCAAGTCGTGCGTGAGCGCATAGGCGAAATTCTGAAGCTCTGCATTGGTAGCCTTGAGCGCGTCCTCAGCCCACTTGCGGTCGGTCGTGTCCTCAATCGCGAGGAGAATGGTCCGCGCTTGCGCGTTCGCGTCGAAGACCTCGCGAGCGTTCAGGAGCATCACTTTTCGTCCAACATGCGCAAACTCCCGCACCACTTCGAAGTCGCGGAACGTGGAATGGGTGGGGAGAATGTTATCCAGCAGTTCGCGCAGTTCCGGGATGTTCCATTGTCCTTTTCCCAGGTCGTAGATGAGATGACCCTCCGTCTCCTCCGGGTTGGCCTGAAAGGTTTCATAGAACGCCTTGTTGGCGCTCACCACCGTGAGGTTGTGATTCAGAATCACGAGAGGCTCTCGAACCGTCTCCACAATAGCTTCAGCGAAATCCAGCCCGCGCTTTGCCGCATCGATATCGATCAGCATCACTACTGCTCCGTCGATTTTTGCATTCGGGCCCGCCGATGGCAGTATGCGGAGCGAATACCAACAACCGTGCTCATCCCGGATGTCGCGGGGCATCCGATTGCCGCCCTGCATGGCATCCGCCAGCAGCCCTCGTAAATCGGGAAGTTCAATGTGGGGCTGAAGATCCGTAATCAATCGCCCGGCATCGGAGGCGATCAGATTCAACATGGGTTCGATGGCTCTGGTGAAGCGACGAATGCGCAGGTCCTTCCCAACCATTACGAGCGGGATGTTGATGCTTTCGAGAAGATTGGTCAGATCCCGGTTGACCTGGCTCAATTCCACGTTGCTAGTCTTGAGCTCTTCATTTAGCGTATTCAATTCTTCATTGGCGGATTCCAGCTCTTCTTGCGCGGTTTCCAGTTCCTCATTGCCCGCTTGGGCCTCTTCGCTCGCCGCCGTGAGCTCTTCCAGGGCAGATTCCTTTTCTTCGATGATCGATTGCAGATACTCCTTGGTGGCGGCAAGCTCTTGCCGCAGCCGTGCGGACTCTCCCTGTTCGTCCTTCGGCGTTTTGCGCTTCGGCGCAGCAGGCTTTGTGCTCGTAGGCTGTGTTGCGGCGGATGGGGCGACATCCTCGAACAGGATCAAGAAGTAGCGTTCGGAAGAAGACGATTCCCGAAACGGAATCACCTTGATCCTGACCTCGACGAACTGGCCATTGCTTGCGATCCGCAAGCCTTCCTCTTTGGTTGTGGCGTTGCTTTGTCTGGCGGTCTGGATTGCTTTGCTGACGCTCGCTATCAATCCTTCCCGGACCATTCGCAGAAGGTTGTGGCTCGGCGCTCCCGGCGACAACTCGAGATAAGGGCCCGTACGTCCCCGGACCTGAACGATGTTCATGGCATCGTCAATGATGACGCCGGCAGGAGCGTATTCGGCCAGCAACAACCGGTCCGCTTCCGTCTGCACAGCCGGCCTGGCTCGTGCCTCAACCAGTCTGCCACTGTGCTGCGCGCGGCCCTTGGCACGGTGGCCTTCGCCTAGTTCGGGAGCCGGTACATCTGTGCCCGGCAGCGATCGGTAGATCTTGTTTTTCTTTTCGACCTGTTGAAATACATCCGAAAACGCGCCGGTGCTTTCCGATGGGCCCAGCACCAGGAAGCCTTTCGGCTTGAGGGCGTAGTGAAGTATTGACAGCACTTTGCCTTGCAATACAGCCCCAAGGTAAATCAGCACATTACAGCAACTGATGAGGTCCAACTTGGAGAAAGGCGGATCGTGCGACAGGTCGTGCTTTGCAAAAACACAGACGTCACGGATGCTCTTGGCTATTTGGTAACCGTGTTCCGACTTGGTGAAGAATCTAGCCAACTGTTTCGGCGAGATAGGTCGTAGCGCCGCTTCCGTGTATATGCCCGCGCGGGCTTTCTCGATCGCCCTTTCGCTGACATCCGTGGCGAATATCTGAAACGGTACCGTTACTGCCGCATCGTCCAGGAATTCCGTTAAACTCATGGCGATTGAATAAACTTCTTCGCCGGTGGCGCACCCAGGCACCCAGATTCGGATGGGATCCTCGCTTACACGATCCTCAACGAGACTGGGAAAGATCTTTTTCTTCAATTCCTGAAACAAGGCGGGTTCCCGAAAGAACGCGGTGACGGTGATAAAAAAGCTCTCACACAACGCACTTGCTTCCCCGCGGTTCTCTTCGAGATCCTTAATGTAGTCTTCCAACTTCTCGAATCCCCGGAGCGCCATGCGCCGCCGGATGCGCCGCTTGATGGTGCTCTGCTTGTAATGCGTGAAATCCACGCCGATGGTGCTCCGCAACAGCCGGAATATCTTACGCAGTTCGACCTCTGCCGCGTCCATCGGCTCTTGCGGCTCGAGTGCGACAGAAGAATGGGACGCCATGGTCACCAGTTGCCTGGCAATCCCGGCCGGCGGTAGTACAAAATCCACGCCGCCAGCAGCGATGGCGCTTTCCGGCATGGCGTCGAACCTTGCAGATCCCTTCTCTTGAGCGAACGTGATACCACCCTCCGCCTTTATCGCTTGCAGACCAAGGGTCCCATCCGACCCGGTTCCGGATAGAACGACGCCGATGGCTTTGCTAGCCCGATCTCCTGCCAGGGCGCATAGAAAAGAGTCGATCGGCATGTTTCGGCCACGTTCCGAACGAGGTGGGGTGTGTAGAATTCCGTTCGAAATGCCTAAATTGCACCGCGGCGGTATCACATAGACGTGGTTGGCCTCAGCGCGCGTATCTCCGAGCAGTTCGCTGACAGGCATCGTACTTGCCTTGGAAAGCAACTCCGTTAAATGACTCTCGTGCTTAGGATCCAGATGCTGAATCAGCACGAATGCCATGCCGGTATTATTCGGCAGGTGGCTGAGCAATTCCGTGAATGCCTCTAGTCCGCCAGCGGACGCTCCTACGCCAACAATTGGAAATGAGCTGGCTTGCCCGTTCGCCCCTGGGGGTGGACCCTTGAGAGCCAGTCGTGAAACGGTTTGGCTGGCCCTTCGGTTTCGGAGTGGCGAGTGTGACACGCGCGGCGCATGCGCCGTCCTGCCTACCGGACGTTGGCCAGTTTGCTTCTTCGTGACACACCACCCATGCTTTCTCGCAGATCCGCGAACGAATGTTTCGCTAAATGCGGAGCACGCGTCGTACCAGTATATGCTCCTAGCGGCGGTGCCAGCTGTGCTTGAAGTGTAACGCAGGCCGACGGTGCCCGCAGAACCTCACCTGCTGGTAAAAGCTGGCCGCTGGTCGGAAAGATACCTTTGGAACTGAGCAATATTGAACAGTCAGCGCGATCAACTCAGATCTATCCTTGAGTCTAAACGTCTTTTTGCAGAGCCCTTGGCGGCACATATGAACATTCAGAAGATTCTCGCAGAGCTTCGCGAGCAGCGTGACCAGGTTGCCGCAGTAGTAGAGGCCCTGGAAAAGATCGCCTACCAGCAAGCGCCCCGGCGAGGCCGGCCACCGAAATGGCTGACAGCGAATCGCATTAACGCACCGAAAAATGGCACCAACGGCTCAGTGAATGGGTCACATCCTTTGGCTACCCCGAGGAAACCAGCTTCCACGTTCGCCGCGGCTAATGGGAGTCCACGGGACTAAGCACTGGTGCCTGATCCCCCCCAATGTCATCCAGCAGGCAGTCATAGGTCTCCGCGTCGCGGCGATACGGTACTGGTCTACAGTTACGATCCCGCCACTTTACAGGTCATTCGCGACTTCTTGGAGCCACTCGGATTCAACGTAGAAGTCGCGCCTGCGTCAGACTTAGATTCGGTGGCGCCAGAATAACGCCGGCAGCTCTGATGCCGCAGGCCCGGCGACCTGAACACAATGCCCCGGCGGTGAGCAATATTGAACAGATCGTCGCAGATCTACCTGCTAACTTCAGTGTGAGAGAACACACGTGTTGGGAGGCGGTCGCCCATGGAACGCGGCAAGTCAAGTCAAACGATCTTGGTGGTCGACGATGACTACGCAATTCTCAAGTTCGTCAGGATCCTGCTTGAGAGTGAAGGATATGCTGTGCTCACGGCCTCCGGCGCAGAGTCTGCGAAAAAGCTATACGACCAGTCCACGGTTGGGTTGTTGTTGACCGACGTGGTTATGCCGAACGTGAATGGACTGGAATTGGCTGATCAGCTTCTGCAACGGGAACCGCAACTACCCATCCTATTCATGTCGGGTAGCGAGGGCGCTAGCCGCGGTTTTGGCTGTGTGGCAAAACCATTTACGGGAGCCGGATTGATCCGTAGAGTGGGTGAAGTGCTGCAATCGCTGAACCAAGTTGGTCAACCCGCTGCGGCCTGAAAATTCAGCTTAGGTGGATGTGTGTCCGGCCAGCAGATCCTTGATGATTTTGCCAATCTCCAAGAACTGATCCAGCCCTGCAGGTTTGGTAACAAATTGTGTGACGCCGAGATCCATGATCCGGGTCCGGTCTCGCCGGGATTCTGAAGAGCTCCACACGCATACCAGAGCCCGGGCGAGACGCTTGGCGTCGTGGATCTTGCGCAAGATGTCTTCGCCGTTATACTTGGACAGGTTCAAATCCACCAGGATCAGGTCTGGAGTTGGCGCATCCCCATAGGCGCCTTCCCGGCAAATGAATGCGAGCGCCTGGTCTCCGTTCTCAAGGTGAGTCAGCTCAAATAGAATATTTTGCCGATTTAGCGCCCGCTTGAGAAGAAACACATCCGAACTGTTGTCCTCAATCACGAGGATTTGCGCTCGGAAAGGGACAGCCGCCGGTTTCACACTCACTCCCCCTGCCATTGTCTCATCTTTCTAGCTCGGGAGGCCCTTCCGCAGTAGATAACGACCGTGTTTGTGGTGAAATCTGCCTGGCCCTCACGATGAACCTCTTCGGCGCGTTGCCGATATAGAAAAAAGGGTAACAGGTCACCAGGGTAAGAACGTTGGCATCTACTGCGCCAAGGACGCCGACATTATCCGGCTCGACCACCATTAAGGACTCGACCTCGTAACGAAAATTGCCTCTCACCGTGGAGAATTGAATCTCATCCGTGGTCTTCACGTCCTTCAGCCCGCGAAAGAATGTGTCACGGTGACCCGCCACCCCAACGTTTCCGGCCTGCCCTGGCAGCACCGTGGACGGAATGTGGCCAACGGCGAGCTGTAGCGTTTTCCCATCGATGCCTTCACGGACCATTGCAGACAAGTGCAGCCTTGGAACTGAAAGACGTCCAATGATTGAGCTTGGGAACGCAGCCTCTGACGGTGGTACAGATCCCTGGGGCTCACGAACGATGTCCCCAACTATTGTGGCTTCGTGGTATTGGACGGCAGCGGAGGTAGTGGACGCCGGGATCCGGTCGAATGACCAGCTTTCATACGTTTGGTACAGTACCCGCTCGATATACGCATAGCCGTAGAATCCGAGGCAAACGATGGCAAGAATCAGAAAAACGTATTGGCCCAGACTCCTATGGGGGGTCGGCTTCTGGCCTGTGAGAGAAACACAAACTCTCATAGGCCACGCTTCCTGTCCGCCTCGCCACACTGATCCACCAGCGGGCGACTGTCCGGGAGAACGTAGCTCGTGCGGGTGCGCACCGTCAATTTGCGCCCATCAGACTGCCGCACACCGACTTTAATCTTACGCAGCGAACCCTTGTCGCCTGACCGAACTGGAACGTAGCCGATTGTGTAGCGGTTTCGAATGTCCTTTGCGATCACCCGGCAGATTTCCGCAACTTCAGACACATGATTCGGTAGAAAGGCCGCACCGCCGCTGATTCGGGCGAGCCTCTCCAGCAGGCGTGGGTTTCGATCATTGTCGTCCTGATCAAAGAGGCCAATGGTGTAAATGGTGGCTCGAGACTCGCGGACCATTCGCATAACATCGTCGAACCCATGGATGCTACTGTTGTTACCGCCATCGCTCACCAGCACGATGGTCTTCTTATCTCGCTTGCCCTTTTCCACATGATTCAGTGAGAGCACAAGGGCGTCGTAGAGCGCCGTCCGCCCCTCAGCGACCGTGATCGACAGAGCCGCCCGCAGTTTGCGGACATCGTCCGTGAAGGGGATGCTGTCGGGAAGACCAAAGCTCGCGCGGTCATTGAAATTCACGACAAACACCTCATCCTGCTGATTGCTCGCGTTAATGAACGCGAGCGCTGCCGTCACTACCTCTGGATGCTTTGCCCGCATGCTTCCACTTGTATCGATTACCAGACCGACCGTAACGGGGACATCATCGCTCGAAAAGTGTGTAATGGTCTGGAGCTGCCCGTCCTCATAAATCTGGAAGTTATTCTTCTCCAGACCTGGTACGTGCACCCCCGTCGCGTCATTCACGCTCACATCCAGAAGCACGAGTTCGGCAGTCGCGGTGAGTTTGAATACTTGTTCCTGTGGCTCAGCCGCCGGCGCCTGGCTAGCGAATGTCTGCAGGCCTAACGACAGCCCCAAGACTAGAACGCGTGCGAAGCAGGCCGCCATTCCTATCGCTCCTCAGTTCTATTTACCGCTGCCTCGCCGTGGCCCCTCTCCCAGAGACCGCGGCGGGTTGCAAAGTGCTCGCTCTCCTACCCCTAGGAGATGCGTCTGGAACGAATGCTAAGGACCGCAAAGGCGGCCAATGACAGGATTCCAATCAAGCCAAGTAGCGGCATGGCGCTGGCTGTATGCGGCAGCGTTTGCTCTACCGGTTCCGTTTGCTGTGCTGGTTCCACAGGCGTGGGGGCCGGTACTACTACTGCGGCGGTCTCAACCGGGGCCTGAGGCTGGACGGGCTCCGTCACTGCTGGCGCGGGCGCCGTCAGGGCCAGTTCGCCGGTCTTGCCAGTTTCGTCAACAAACACAAGAGGCGCTGTCTTTAAATCCTCTTCTACCTTCGTGTCAATGGCGACTGCCGGAACCTGGGCCTTCGCAAAGGCGGCTATTTCCGCTGCCGTTTGTTTGTGGTATACGAACTCCTGGCCAAAGTTGTCGCCCGGGTAGAACCACGCCCTAAGCGCTCTAGGCTGTCCTGCCGGAACTTCCCAGTATTGCAATACGGTATTCCCGGTGGGCTGCAAACGATAGTTCGGAACAGCAAGGATCGTGGTGATCACGTGCTTTTGGTCCTTATCAAAGACGCGGACAATATGCCGGTCTGCGAGGGAATCAACCAGCGCCATGACGTATTCGCCCGGCTGAAGGGTTACGGTGTGGTCGGGCGTGCAGCACGACGGCAGTTGAATCGTCTCACTCACCGTAAGGTTGGTTTTCTTGTTCCAGTCATCTGCCTGGACGTTTGGTAGCAGCGCAAGGCTGAGACATCCAGCGAAGGCTGCCAATGCGATATTCGAACGGTATTTCATTTCGTCTTCATCTCCTGTCTTCCTTCTCTAGGCAGATTGGGCACCAAAGCGAAAAGCCACTGTAAACTGATCTCACTAACCGATATATCGCAGGGCTATGCACTTTTTGCTGGCACATATGCAGGAACTGCTGGCGGGGGACAAAGAAGAAGGAGCGGAAAAGGTTACCAAGGTATCAGGTTACACCTGATGCCTTTCAGACGTTACGCGGCGTTAGGCAGGTAGATGGGCAAGCAACGTGGCAATGGCGACGGTGCCCACAATGACACCGAGATAGAGAATGAACCTTATACGCCATCGCCTTCCATCGATCGCAGTCTGCATTTGTTTGACTCGCGCCTTTTCGTTCCAGAGTTGTAGCTTACGTTCTGAAGAGTTTTCCATGTTATGACGAATGCCCTGTTGCTAAGAGCAGCAATCGTCGACCTAAGGACAAATTCTTTCGTGCCTCGAAAGTGTCGGTGACGCGACGCGCCACATTAGGTACTTTCGAGTTTCCCGCCACGGCCTTTCAAGCCATCGCGCAACCAAAACGGCGAAAAGCGCAGGGTGTGTTCATGCTGTCCGCAGCCGTGGCATTTGTAGACTCTTCTAAAGATGCACCTCTGCCACAGACTCCGGCGGACCCGGTTCAAAGCCTCAGACTGGCAGGATCGACAGGAGCGCATCCCCTCTAGATGCGCCCCAACAGTGCCAATACGATTACCACTACCAGAACGGCGCCCAGTACCCCGCTGGGACGGTAGCCCCAGTTTCGACTATGCGGCCACGTCGGGATCACCGCCAACAATAGCACGAGCAACAAGACCACCAGTAACATGTTTCATCTCCTTAGGGGCTCTTCCACAAGGGGCTCTTCCACAAAGGTATCGAAGTGAATTGCCACAAAACTCGTACGGCACGTTTTGCGCCATCTACATGCGGACGCTCCGGGAAACCGAAACTTACAGTCGCTGAAGTTCGTCGTCAAGCCCGAGCAATGTTGAGTCGGATGGCGACCGACGTGCTTTCGTCAGAGGCTGTCTTATGACACCAAAAGAAAAACGTCCATTCGATCCCAAGCTTTTTCTAACCAAGGTTGGCGCCGGAAGGGCTATTTTGGAATATCGGACAAACGGGGCGGTCTTCGTGCAGGGCGACCCGGCGGACGCCATCTTCTACATTCAAAAAGGTAAGGTAAAGCTCACGGTCGTCTCTGACAACGGCAAAGAAGCGGTCATCGCTATATTGGGTATCGGTGATTTCCTTGGCGAGGGTTGCCTGGCGGGCCGGCCGTTATACCTGGGAACGGCCACTGCAATGACAGATTGCTCAATCGTGCGGCTGCAGAAATCGAGCATGGTCCATTTGCTTCACGAGGCACCGGCGTTTTCCGAGCTGTTCGTCTCCTATCTGCTCTCGCGTAATATCCGGATCGAGGAGGATTTGGTAGATCAGCTTTTCAATTCCAGTGAGAAGAGGCTGGCGCGCGTATTGCTGCTGCTGGCTAATTTCGGGAAAGAAGGCAAACCGGAGCCAGTTATCGCCAGGATCAGCCAGGAGACGCTGGCGGAGATGATTGGCACGACTCGCTCCAGGGTCAGCTTCTTCATGAACAAGTTTCGGAAACTGGGTTTCATTGCGTATAACGGCGGACTTCACGGACTGCATGTTCACAGCTCGCTGCTGAACATCGTCTTGCACGACTGAAACGGGTTCACCCGAGTACCACGAAATCCCGACTAGCGGCTGACTTGTAGTCTGGCGGGATGCCGAAATGCAAAAACTGCACTCTCCGTAACAAAACTTGCATCTGCTGTGGCCCCCTCGCTCTTCCGCGAGCGGTAAATAGCCTTGCACATTTGCCGAAGCCTCCCACAAGGCCTACGCCTGCACGGGTGGGAGGTGCGACTGGCCGGACGGCCGAAGATGGTCCCAGCCGTGCACTACAGATAAGTCACGACCGGTCCTGAGCAGAAGCGGTATGGAGGCATAACATGATCAGTGGTTGGATCATCGTACTGGCTGTTGTCGCCCTCTACTTATTGGCTTCGATCAAAATCCTCAGGGAATACGAACGGGGCGTAGTGTTTCGGCTAGGCCGCGTCCTGGCGACGGCTAAAGGACCGGGCATCGTGCTGGTCTTTGCGCCGATCGATCGCATGGTCCGGATGTCGCTGCGCATCGAGGCGCTGGAAGTGCCCGGTCAGGATGTTGTGACGCGCGATAACGTGACTGTAAAGGTCAACGCGGTGATCTTTTTCCGCGTGGTTGATCCGCGCTTGGCAGTGATCGAGGTTTCCAATTACCTGTACGCAACTTCGCAACTGGCTCAGACCACACTGCGGAGCGTTTTGGGCGAAGCCGAACTTGATGAACTGCTGAGCCAGCGAGGCAAACTGAATCTGCGCTTGCAGTCGATCCTGGACCAGCACACGGCGTCTTGGGGCATGAAGGTCACCCTTGTAGAGGTGAAGCAGGTGGAGTTGGCCGAACAGATGATCCGCGCCATCGCCCGGCAGGCCGAAGCCGAACGCGAGCGCCGCGCTAAGGTCATCCATGCAGAGGGTGAATACCTGGCCGCGGAGAAACTGGCGATGGCCGCGGCCGTCATCCAGGAGCAGCCGGCCGCGATCCAGTTGCGGTATTTGCAAACTTTGGTAGAGATCGGAGCCGAGCACAACACGACCATTGTCTTTCCGCTGCCGATCGATCTGATCACGTCCATCACGCAGGTGCTGAACGGATCGAAGAAGATCGGAGCAGCGGGTGTCTAGGAGCGGACCCCCTATAGGATCTCCTGACGGTCGAGCGACGGCAGACCCGAATAGGGTGAAAGAGAGATAAAGACATGTCTACTTCACTTGGTTTATCGGTATCAACACGAGTATGGGAACCACCAATGTCGAAGCCGCTCGACGAAGCGGCGTGGCAAGCATGGGGCGCGAAGGGTCGGGCGCACGACAAGCGGGGCAGCGCCACGCGAATGAACGTCGTGAAGTGGGTCTCGATAGCGGCGTTGCTGGCTGCGGCGGTCTTGTGGTCCCAACTTACGCCGTACGAGGTCGTGGTCAGATTCATTGTGGCGGCGGGTGCAATCGTCGTGATGGTCCAAGCCTTCCAGGCGCGGCGCTACGCCGTTGCGTCCGTGTTCGGAGCGCTTGTACTGCTGTACAACCCGGTGGCGCCCGTCTTCAGCTTTTCTGCCGATTGGCAGCGCGCTCTGGTGGTAATGAGCGCGGTCCCATTCGTCGCGTCACTCACTTGGCGCAATGTGAGGCTGGCACAATGACTAAGTTTCGAAAACACCCGGCGAGATCAGCACTCATATCGTTCCTTGTGTTCGGTGCGATGCCGGCAGTTACATTGGCAGGAGATCTCTCCAAGTACCGGGACGTTCAACTCGGAACGGACCTGCCGACCGTCGCCAAGCAGGTAGGGGTGAGCCCAACTAAAGCGAAAGTTATCCATAGCCGCCCGGCCCTCATCCAAGAGCTGGCGTGGTCCCCCCGGCCTCTCGGCCCATTTTCGCAAACGGAATCGGTGCAAGAAGTAGTCTTCAGCTTCTATGACGGCGAACTGTTTCGAATCGCAATCGACTACGATCCGTACGAAACCGAGGGAATGACGGTTGAAGACTTCGTTAAAGCCATCTCGGCGGCCTATGGAACGGGTGAAAAGCCTGTTGCGACGGCCGCGGCCGCACAGAGCCCCGCCGGGAATCAACAAGAAGTTCTCGCACGATGGCAGGATCCGCAGTATTGCTTCGACCTGATTCGTGCATCGTATGGCCCAAGCTTCAGGCTAGTTGGGGTCCTAAAAAGGCTGGAAGCGCCGGCCGTAGCCGCCATCACGGAAGCGGCGCGGCTCGATGACCAAGAAGCTCCGCAAAGGAATGCGGCACGCATAGTGAGCGAGAAAGAAGTAGAGCGAGCCAGACTTGAAAAAGCCAGGCTTCTGAACACGCCGAATTTTCGGCCATAGCCCAGGGGCCATGGCGGAAATGCCGAACGAAGGAGATCAGGAACATGATTACCAATGGAGCGCTTAGTGCTGCATTCCGCGAAGGGGACGAGGTCGTGCTGGCTGAGGGTACATACCAGGGCACTCCCGGTGTTTTTCTTCGGCTAAGGGAGGATGCGAACTGGGCCGACATTACCGAGCGCAACGGCAGTATCCGCAGCCACCCAGTGGTATGGCTCGCCCACTCCACTGCGATTCGAGGTTCTAAGAACTAACCGCGACCAAAAGAATGCTCCGATCCGGTTCGGCCCAATTTTGAAACACGGAATCTTAAATGGAGGGTAACAGCATCATGAACATTCGACCTTTATACGACCGCATCGTAGTGAAGCGGATCGAGGAACAGGAAACTACGCGCAGTGGCATCATCATTCCGGATTCTGCCAAGGAGAAGCCTCAAGAGGGCGAAGTCATTGCCGTCGGGCATGGCAAGCGGCTCGAGGATGGCAAGATGGTCGCCCTCGATGTTAAAGTCGGCGATCGCATCCTATTTGCGAAGTACTCTGGTAGCGACACCAAAGTAGATAACACCGAGTACCTGATCATGCGCGAGGATGACATCCTCGGTGTTTTGGATCCGGCCGTCAAAGCGGCTAAAAAAGCCAGCTAATTCAAATCGAACAACGGGAGAACATCCGATGGCAAAACAGATTATCTATAGTGACCAGTCCCGCCAGGCAATTCTACGCGGCGTCAACCAACTCGCCGAGGCGGTGAAGGTGACCCTCGGACCTCGAGGGCGTAATGTCGTTCTCGAAAAGAAATTCGGGGGACCAACGATCACCAAGGACGGCGTCACGGTGGCCAAAGAGATCGAGCTGACGGATTCGCTCGAGAACATGGGTGCCCAGATGGTGCGCGAGGTGGCGTCGAAAACCTCTGACGTTGCCGGAGATGGCACCACGACTGCCACGATACTGGCCCAGGCAATATTCCGCGAAGGCATCAAAGCGGTCACTGCCGGGGTGAATCCGATGGCTATCAAGCGCGGCATCGATAAAGCCGTGGAAGTTGCCGTGGAAGAAGTCAAAAGGCTCTCGACGCCCGTTTCAGGCGACATGATCGCGCAGGTCGGCAGCATTTCCGCCAACAGCGATATCACCATCGGGAACATCATCGCCGAGGCGATGAAGAAGGTGGGCAAGGATGGCGTCATCACAGTCGAAGAGTCCAAGACCATGGTGACGGAGCTGCAGACGGTCGACGGGATGCAGTTCGACCGCGGCTATCTCTCTCCCTATTTCGTGAGTGATGCCCAGCGCATGGAGTGCGTTTTCGAGGACGCCTACATTCTGATTCACGACAAAAAGATCAGCAACATGAAGGATCTGCTGCCAATTCTCGAGCAAATTGCACGTGCCGGTAAGCCACTGCTGGTGATCGCCGAGGATGTGGAAGGCGAAGCACTGGCCACGCTCGTGGTAAACAAGCTACGCGGCACCCTCAGCGCATGCGCCGTGAAGTCCCCGGGCTTTGGCGACCGCCGCAAGGCAATGCTGGAAGATATCTCGATCCTCACTGGCGGAAAAGCCATCATGGAAGAGACCGGCATCAAGCTGGAGGGCATCACGCTGGAAGACCTCGGCCGGGCGAAGCGCGTCAGTGTGGACAAAGACAACACAACCATTATCGACGGCGCCGGGACGCCGAAGAACATCGAGGGACGGATTAAGCAGCTTCGGGCCCAGGTCGAAGAGACTACCTCGGACTACGATCGCGAGAAATTGCAGGAGCGGCTCGCCAAGCTTGCGGGCGGCGTGGCGATCATCAAAGTCGGCGCCGCGACCGAGACTGAAATGAAGGAGAAGAAGGCCCGTGTCGAAGACGCTCTACATGCTACTCGCGCAGCAGTAGAGGAAGGGATCGTGCCGGGCGGAGGTGTGGCGCTGCTGCGAGCATCGATCGCGCTACAGAAGCTGAAGCTCGACGGCGACGAGCAGTTCGGCGTCACCATCGTGCGTCGTGCTTGCGAGGAGCCGGTCCGGCAGATCGTCCTAAACTGCGGGCCGGAGGGCGCGGTCGTAGTCGAGAAGATCAGGAACGATCGGAATCCTAACTTCGGCTTTAACGCTTCCACGGAACAGTACGAAGACTTGGTGAAGTCCGGGGTAGTCGATCCCACGAAAGTAACCCGCACAGCTCTGCAGAATGCGGCTTCCATCGCCTCTCTCATGCTCACGACCGAGGCCATGATCTGCGAGATGGTTGAGAAGCCGGAAGGCACAGAGCAGTAGCGGCGGCCCGTCCATCAAAGAAGCTCCGAAAGGTTGCGTACAAGAGGCGCTGTATGGTCATCGTGATGTTTGGCATCGTGCTTCTGATCATCTTAATCGCCGTTGCTGTAGCTGCGATAAGGGACGCTCGGCTCGCGGACGCTGCGGCGAACTCCAAATCGCAATAGGAGTCTTTTCGATGGACAGACCGGCTGAAGTTTGGGAAGGCCGGGGCGACGCGCTTCGTCAGCTGGGCGACGGGGCAGGACGTATTCCCACAACGATGTCTGCACTGCCTTGCGGAGCCGGTCAACAGACGCACAGCCTGCTGAGAAGCGGATATTCAGCCTCACTGGGCCAAGTGGCCACGTAAGCTACATGAACATACACTGCATAAACTCCACCCGCGATTGGCTGAAGACAAAAAGGCCCAGGATCCCCGCCATCGGGCGTTTGGTTCTTGCGATTCTTGTTTCGACCTCGCTCTTGAATGGCTACACAGTTCTCACTCACGAAGCCATCATCGACTCGGTTTGGGATACATCCCTGAAGAAGCTGCTGCTGAAACGGTTCCCTGGAGCGACGCCGGAGGAGTTGGAGCAGGCGCACGCTTACGCGTATGGGGGCTGCATCATTCAGGACATGGGATATTATCCGTTCAGCAGCCGCTTTTTCAGTGATCTCACGCATTACGTCCGAAGTGGCGATTTCATCACGGCGCTGATCCGCGAATCGCAGGACCTGAACGAATATGCGTTCGCGCTCGGGGCGCTGGAGCACTATGCCGCGGATACCGAGGGGCACCGCATCGCCACTAATCGTGCGGTCCCGATTTTGTATCCCGAGCTGCGGCGGAAATTCGGGAGTTCCGTGGCTTATTGGGATAATCCGGTGGCGCACATCAGGACAGAGTTCGGCTTCGACGTACTTCAGGTCGCTTCGGGGCGATACGCGCCGGACCGGTACCGGAGCTTCATTGGTTTTCAAGTGTCGCGTGCGGTGCTGGAGCGCGCGTTCCGGGATACGTATGGCATCGAAATGAACGACGTGTTCGGGAATGTGACCCTGGCACTCGGCTCCTATCGGCACACCGTTAGCGCCATCATTCCGGGCATGACGCGGGTGGCGTGGAGCCTCAAGAAGGACCAGCTTCAGAAAGAGATTCCCGGCATCACACGCAAGAAGTTTCTCTACAATCTCTCGCGGTCGAGTTACGAAAAGGAGTGGGGAACGGAGTACCACAAGCCGGGCTTTGGCACGAAGTTGCTGACCTTTCTGTTCCAAATCATTCCGACGTCGGGTCCGTTCCGGGCGCTCAAGATCCGCACGCCGACTCCGGAAGTGGAAAAGATGTTCATGGCGAGCTTCAACGCGAGCGTCGACCGCTACAAGGTGATGCTCGCGAACGTGGACGCCGGCGGGCCGGAGCCGCCGAATGAGAATTTCGATGTCGGCACACCAGACATAGCCAGCAAGTACAAAGGTACCGACGAAGCCTACGCGAAGCTGCTGGGAAAGCTGGCGGACCATCAGTTCGCCGAGATGCCGCCGGAGCTTCGCCAGAATATCCTGGCGTACTATCAGGACTTAAAGCCACCAATCTCCGCGAAGTCCACCAAGAAGGAAAAAGCAGAATCGGCGAAGCTGCTCGATCAGCTCGATCGACTGAAAGCACTTCCGGAAAGCCAGGCCGTGACGGGCCAGACTACATCTCAAGCGCTGGTCCCTCGATGAAAGTCCTTGAGGAGATCGCTCTACAGGCGCTCAGCACGAGACCCGAGTGTGAAGAATCCTGCGAGGAGCAGCGCCCACGCCGTTCCGAGCGAGACGCCGCTCACGACGTCAGTCAGATAATGAACGCCAAGGTACACGCGCGAAGCACCAACCATGACAATTACCGCCGATACGGCCAGAAAAATTGCGGCTCTTGCGCCCGAGCGGTGTACATGGCGGCCTACGACGATCGCGATCGTCAAGTAGAGCGCGGAGGCCGAAACCGAATGTCCGCTCGGATATGAGAAGCCCGACATTACGATGAGGTGCTGGGCCTCCCCTGGACGAATTCGTTCGATGATGTTCTTGGTCACGAGCGTCAATATTCCTGCTCCCGCCGAAGCCGCAAGCAGCTGAAGGGCGCCCAGCCGGTCGCGCAACACAAGCAACACCAAGAGCGTGAAGGCGGAGAACAATACCACCAGGGTGATCGATCCCAGCGCGGTCACATCTGCGGCCGCGATCGTAAGCCACGGGGTCCGCTTTTTTGCCACAGCAAGCAGGATCGCGCTGTCCATGGCACCGACGTCTCCTTCGATCAACTCCCGTGTAATACGCACGAATATCAGCAATGCGAGCGCTGCGCCGCCCGACCAGAGAGAGAGCCGCGCTGAGCGGGCCGAGAACTTAGGGTGGCTCATCATTTCAGCCACAAGAACAACTCGCGACTCATCAAGCGGCTTAGGATCGGCGTGTCTGTCAGTGAAGCTTGCGAGAGTATCAAACCATTGCCTTCATCGCGCCCCCGGAGGCTCCTGGTCGGTGGGAATTCCGACCAGGGAGCGATAGAATGCAACGGCCCGGTTGATGGCGGAAGACTCATTTCCCGTGATCAGCCGGTTCGCGTTCTGTCCTGTGCGCACGATGCTGTAGTAGCGCCAGACGTTTTCCGATTCCCGATCCAGAAAGTAGATCGACTGCATCTCACCCGGGTGAAGCAGAGGTATAAAGAGATAGCGCAGCGTGCTGACGTTCTCGACATCGAAGACGACTCGGTCCACCGAGGCCTCAGCAATGTGCATTCGGTAGATGCCTTTGCCAGAAAGGTTATCGGCCTGTTCAAAATAGAGTACCTTGCCTTGCTTCATCTCATTGGGCGTGAAGTCTTCGCGGCGTTGACTAGGCTCCAGGCCGGTCAAGGCGTAGGCTTCCACGATTAACGCTTGCCACTGCTTGTGGGTGGTCGACCAGTAGCGCATGCCCGCGAGTTCTGAAATTGCCCCGATGTGGCGAAGCAAACCGTCAGCCTCCGAGGTATGTCGAAATCGCGCGACTATGGTTACCAACGTTGTGAAGCCCACGGCAGGCCAACCAGTGCAGGCGGGCGGTCTCCAGTCGCGGCCGAGATCAGACCTGCTCCATAACTTCACGATGGCCGAATCATCCAGACCGGGATAGGGTGGAACGGGTTCCGTTCCGCATGGCGGCTGCGGTCCTAATTGCGCATAGCCGTGCGCCTGGCAAAGCAACATCGTCGACAATACAAATCGAACGCAGTGGCGAGTCCAAGGCCGCACACGCGTCTCATGGCGCGGATCTGCGCTCACCTGACCGTCCCGTTGGGCCGGCAGCATAAGCATCGGCTGCCGAAGAACCCGGTCGATTTGAAAACCACATGCCGGTAGAGCCGTCTACTGGCATGTGGAGTTTGCTGGTGAAGCAAACTTAGCGCCAGTGCCCCTCCACTAGAACCCAACCATCCCTATGGTGCCTCCATCGATGCGCCACCCAGTGGGCATGCCGCCGAGGAGGCTGTTCCCACCGTCCCGAAGTCCAGACGTAAGCGTTGCCATCCCAACGATGGTAGCCGGAAACCCACACATGGTCGCGGCTGGGCCGGGGCGACCGCCTTTCGACTAGAGCATGCGGTGGCGCGATGGCAACCACAATCTCAGCCGCAGTTGCGCTGAACGCCAGCGCGCCTGCAAAAATCAATCCGATTAATCCCTTAAGAGCCATAACACCCTCTCCCTATCTTCGTATCAAACTGCGAACCAATCCTGCGGCAGATACACTACCAAGCTCTTTTCCCTCTGAGGGCATGATAGAGAATCAGCAAAACCGCTGAGCCCATAACTGCTACGAAGATACTGTAGAGGTTCAATCCGCTTACGCCGGGGGCACCGAATATACGGAACAGCCAGCCACCAGCAAAAGCGCCGACAACTCCCAACAGGATGTCGAGCAGAATGCCCTCACCTCTCCTATTTACAATCTTGCTGCCAATGAACCCTGCAACCAGGCCGAGAATTATCCAAGCCAAAAATGACATGGACTCTCCCGTTTGTCCCGTCAACGAACGTAGCGAAGAAGAAGATCGGCCGTATGCGCCAATTGCGCATGAGGAATAGAACACCAGCGCAAGTACGGCGCGAAACATTTTTCTCGCTTGGATCATATGTTCACTACTCTCCGAACCTTAGCCATGCACGTGCGTGGCCGTCCGGAAACCTGTACCGGCGGCCACTATGTTGCTATGAGTCGCATGCGCGGCTGGTCCACAGGCTCCTTCCGAGTCGCGGCTGACTCGGAAACAATCCATTCGGTCGTCTCGCGCGCTACTGGATACCTGGATCAACAAGGCTTTATCACCATCGTTCGTCAGCTACAGCGAGACAGTGATCGCGAGTGCCATGCCGGGATAGCTGCGATCGTAAAGGTAGTACCCGTTGTCATAACCAATGTACAGGTCATCGGTGTCGTACCAGTTCTCTGCCCAGGACTCCGGGTAGGGATCCACCAGCAGAAACGAAAAACCGCCATACGAGAAGCGCGGATACCCCATATAGATGGTGGGGAGGCCGTGCATTCGGAACCCGTGTTCCATCCCGAAATCGAGATTGAATTGGGACTCAGGAATGTAGTAACCGCCATAGCCACCACGCTGGGCCCAGGTGCGATGATCGCTATCCCAGTGTTGAGCACGATCCTGCTGCCATGTACTATGCCCCTGCCAGCCGCCCTGCTGCTGCCATCCCCGCTGCTGTTGCCACGCGACTGCTTGCTGCCGCGTACGCTGCGGTTGCTGTTGTTGCTGGCCTTGCTCGGAACGTTGTGCCTGTTGTTGCGGCCTCTGTTGCTGAGTCTGCTGGGCCTGTTGTTGCTTCGGCTGCTGTTGATGAGTCTGCTGAGCCTGTTGCTGCTTCGGCTGGCGTTGATGAGTCTGCTGAGCCTGTTGCTGCTTCGGCTGCTGTTGATGGGTCTGCTGGGCCTGTTGCTGCTTCGGCTGCTGTTGATGAGTCTGCTGAGCCTGTTGCTGCTTCGGCTGCTGTTGATGAGTCTGCTGAGCCTGTTGTTGCTTCGGCTGCTGTTGATGGGTCTGCTGGGCCTGTTGCTGCTTCGGCTGCTGTTGATGAGTTTGCTGGGCCTG
>Ga0116225_1000528_pt1 | contig 29357 bp, 22 predicted proteins | sample Sb_taG_8_FD_88968 | JGI IMG/M metagenome (GOLD analysis project Ga0116225, IMG submission 88968) | Peat soil microbial communities from Weissenstadt, Germany - Sb_50d_c_BC metaG | ecosystem: Environmental > Terrestrial > Soil > Wetlands > Peat | place: Germany: Weissenstadt | collected 2010-09-21 | reverse complement strand
TCCCTGGCTGCAGCCGCTCTTAGCGGAACATGGCCTGCTGCCGCAATATCCTCTGCTCGGCTTTAACGAACATCTCGCCTATCCCGCCTTGGCGCTGGCGGCGCTGGCGGTTGTCTGGCTGGGAGAGGGGCGGCGGGCGGGCGGCGCGACGCTGCTGCTGCTGGCGGGGCTGACCTTGGTGGCGTCGCGCAACCGGACCGCCATGGCGGCGGTCGTCCTTCTGGTTCCTTTGGCGGCCCTTGCCAGCGTCGGCACTCGCGGCCGCGCCGTTCAGGCCTGGATCGACCGTCGCCCGAAAAGCGCCTTGCTGGCCTTGCTTGCCGCCGTACTGGCGGTTGGATTGGCGCCGTATCTGGCGATCCGCTTTATCGACATGGCCGACTTGCCGAATTCGCTGTTTTCGCGGCAAGTGTTGTTCAAGGTACTGGAGCCGTCGCTATTCGACCGGCCTTCGGTCTTGGTCTTCGGGCATGGCTGGGGACACTATCAAGAATATCTGGTGCGCAACCTGCCCACCACCGGCATCCGGCTGTTCGATCCAGAATGGGCGGACATCAGCCGCGACGAGTTTCATAGCCATAGCGCTTTGCTGGAGGCGCTGTTTGCCGCCGGGTTGCCCGGCCTGGCGCTGACGTTGCTATGGCCGGTCGCGGTGGTGGTGGCGGCGAAGCGGCGCTGGAAGATTGTCGCCGCAGCCTTTGTTCTGGCCTGGGCGGCGGTCGACAGCATGTGGTTTTCCATGCCCTCGGGGTTGGCGATCCAGGCCTTGGCTGCCGCCGCCTTGGCAGGCGCTCGGGTGCCCGGAGGCCGACTGCCGGCGCGCGTGGGGATGCTCGTCTCCTTTGGTCTGGCGGCTCTTCTGGCGACTGGCGCGGTGTTGTTGCGTCATCAGTCAGTCGGTCTGGATCAGGTGCGGGCCTGTCTGTTGCCCGGCCTCTCGGCGGAGGCTTGCGGTTCCGTCGCCATTCCCGTCGATCCGCGCGGCGCCAATCTTGGGTTGGCCAGCTTGCTTGGCGAAATCCAGGGCCGGTCGGCGGGGCCGCTGCTGCCTAGACTTGAGATGGAGGCCGAGGCGCGTTGCCGAGACGGCTGCGCCTTGCCGCTGTCCTTGCAGTTACTTAACCGCTCGATGGCACAAGCTTTCGCGAAACCGCCGGCCACTGATTTTTCTCCCGAGCGATGGCGCGAGGAAAGTCAGCGCATTATCTCTGTTGCGCCCTATCGGCTTGATGTTCTGACTCCTTATTTCAACTGGCTGTTGACGACGCATGACGAGGCAACGTTGCGAGCCGTCTTGAACGACGCCGCCCGCATCAATCCCGAACATCCCGTCGTGTTGTGGTTCTCGGGAATTGAGCTGCTCGGCCAGCCCACGACGCCGCCGACGCGCGGTTTGCTACTGATGCGCCGCGCGCTCGACGCCGGCTTGGAGCGTTACATGCCGGTGAGCGATGACATCAAGGCCTCGTTGCGCCAGGTGCAGCCGTGAGGCGGCTTGGCGTTATCCTGTTGGCGGCGCTCTTGGCCGGCTGTAGCACAGCCGATCTTCTGCCGGGGCGCACCAAGGCCCCTTACATGGCAAAGCAGGCGGGGTGGAGTTTCGGCATGGTCGATGCCGCGCCGTTTTTCCTGGCCACCGCGCTGAGTCCGCTCTCGCCGGGCAATCGGCCGCTAGCCGTTTACATCGAGGGGGATGGGCTGGCCTTCATCAGCCGCCATACGCCTTCGAGCGATCCGACCCCGACCAACCCGACGGCGCTGCTGCTGGCCTTGGCTCATCCGGGGCCGGCTGCTTATATCGGGCGCCCCTGCCAGTTCACCGATCCGACCACCGCGCGCCATTGCGATGTGGCCTATTGGACTAATCTCCGTTATGCCCCCGAGGTCATCGATAGTGTCGGTCTGGCGATCGACGATCTGAAGCGGCGCAGCGGCGCGCGGCGGGTGATCCTGGTGGGGTATTCCGGCGGCGGCGCGGTGGCGGCGCTGCTGGCGGCCCGGCGTAGCGATGTCGTGGGGCTGGTGACGGTTTCCGCCAATCTCGATCTTGGCTATTGGGTGGGGCATGCCGGGTTCTCCCCCTTGACCGGCTCGCTTGACCCCGCCGACGATGCGCCCCGGCTGAAGGATTTGCCGCAGGTGCATTTCGTCGGCAGGCGCGACAAGGTGGTCGAACCGGCAGTCGCCCGTTCGTTCCTGGCGCGGATGGGGGGGGATTCTGCCCGGCTGATCGAAATTCCCGAGGCGGATCATACCTGCTGCTGGATTAAATCCTGGAGAGAACTGTCACGGCGGCCGGAAATGTATATGATAGAGGGCTGGAACAGCGAATGAGGTTTGCCATGCGCGTTGCCCTCTTCACAGCCCTTGCCACCCTCGCCGTCATGGTGGCGGTTCCCGCCTCGGCTCAGACTTCCATGGGGGCCGTTGTGTCGCCCCAGGTTAGCCAGCAGGCGGCCAAGGCGACGACCGACGCCATCAAGCAGCAAACCGAGGCGAAGGAAGCCGAGGCGCGCGATGCCGCCGCCAAGGCTGCCGCCGACAAGCAGAAACAAATGCAGATGCCGCAGGGCTCCACGGTGATGCCCGACGCACCCATGCCTAAGTACTGAGTTGCTAGATCAGTTCGGCGAAACGGCGCGATAGCCCTCGGTATACGATGGCGCCGACCGCCAAACAGGTCAGCGCCATCGGTATGGCGATCGCAAGAGTCGCCAGCTTTGGCGTGCCTGTATAGATCACCTCTCGCCATAACCCGATCACGCTGGTAAACGGGTTGAGGCGAATGAAGTCAGCATAAGGCTCGGGCACCTGCTCAAGCGGATAGATCACCGGCGTGGCGTAAAAGCCAACCATCAGCATGACCTGCACCAGATGTTCGATATCGCGCAGGAACATATTGAGGCTGGCCAGCAGCATCGCCAGGCCGAACAGCAACACCGCCTGGATCACCAGGCATAACGGCAGCGCCCACAGCCATCCCCAATGCGGCAGGAAGCCGCTGACGGCCAGGATGCTGGCCAGCACCGGCAGAGCCATGATGAAATGCCAGGCGTCCTGTGCAATCAGCGACAACGGCAAGAAATAGCGGGGGAAAGCGACCTTCTTGACCAAGGCGGCGTTGCCGATGAACACCATGGTGCTGCCGCTCAGCGAATTGCTGATCCACTGCCAGGGAAACAGGCCGGTCAGCAGAAAGGCCGGCATGTCCGGGCGCCCGCTCTTCATGACGATGCCGAACACGAAATAGAAGATTGCGGCAAAGACCAACGGATTGGCCAGCGACCAGACATAGCCAAGCACCGCCTTTTTATAGCGCGTCTTTAGCTGGGTGAGGGCCAGCACATAAAGCAGGTCGAGTCTGTTGCTGAAAGACGCCATGTCGTTTTGTCAGATCCTGGAGAAAACGGCTTCAGGCGCCCCTTGATCGACGATCCGGTGGTCGTCGATCACAATCATGCGGGTGCAGAATTTTATGATGTCCTGGGGCTGGTGCGATACCACCACCATGGTGATGCCGCGCTGGCGGAGCGCTTCCATTCGTTCGGAGCACTTGGCTCTGAACTGGGTGTCACCAACCGCCAGGATTTCGTCCAGCAGCAGAATTTCCGGGTCGGCATGGATGGCCACGGCAAATCCCAGCCGCGCCAGCATGCCCGACGAATAGGTGCGAATCGGCTCGTCGATGAAGGCTTGCAACTCGGCGAAGTCGATGATGGAGTCCTCGCGCGCCATCACTTCGCGGCGGCTCATCCCCAGCAGCATGCCGTTGAGCAGGATGTTCTCGCGGCCGGTCAGATCGGGGTGGAAGCCCGCCCCCAGTTGCAGCAGCGGGACGACGCGACCGCGCACAGTCACCCGGCCGGCGCAAGGCGACAGCACGCCGGCAATCAGCGCCAGAGTGGTGCTTTTGCCAGCGCCGTTGCGGCCGTAAATCCCGAAACCCTCACCCGCCTTGACGGAAAACGACAGGTCGCGGATCGCCGTGAAGCGGTTCCGCCCAACCGCGCGCCAAGCATCCAGGCCGTTGAATAACACATGTTTAATTCCGCCGATGTGATGATAGGCGCGAAACGACTTGGTGACGCCATCGAAGACGATGGCATTCCCGTCGGATTTCAACTTGTTTTCGAAAGCATCGGTTCCGCCGCGGAACCATTGAAAGCCCAACGGAAGTGCTCCATTGCAAAATAGTCTTGAGCGGTACATACCTTGCGGGCACCGTTCCGGTCAAACAATTTACCCCCGGCTCGGCCCGGCCGTTGCCGGCGCCCGCCGCCAAGGCCTCTAATCCATGTCGTTGAAGTCCGTCGTCAGTTATCGCGCTGCCGAATTGCTGATCGATAGCCTGCGCAACATCGACCTGCTGCTGATTGCCGCCCTCGGTTACGCCACCTTCGTCCTGCGCCATGGCTTCGAGACGCCGAACCCCGTTCAGGTGGCTTTGCTGGTGTTGGCGCCCATCGTCTCTTCCTCGGCCTTGCGGCTGGTAGGATTTTACCGGCGCCTGCACGCCTTTAGTTTGGTCCACTGTTTGCGCATGGTCCTGGCGGGCGAAGGTATCGCTATCTTTATTCTGTTTACCTTGGGCTACATCACCAAGGTAACCCAGGAATATTCTCGCCTGTGGGTGCTGTCCTGGGCTCTGTTGACGCCCGTGCTGCTGGTGGCGGAGCGGATGGCTTTGGCCGAATGGCTTCGTCGTAAGGACGGGGCCGGGTGGATGCGCCGCCGTGTCATTCTGATTGGCGTCGAGCCGCTTCTGTCGAAGCTGGCGCAACGGCTGGCCGATCAGTACACCGAGAAGGTCGAGCTTGCTCTGGCCGTCGATGTGGAGGACGGGACGGACTTCGAAGCGGTTTGGGCGAATGTGGACAGGTGTTGTGCCGAGCGGCTGCCGGATGACTTCGTCTTGACCGTTCCGGGTGCGAAGCTGCATCTGGTCGAGGCTATTGTGCCGCGCATCCGCCAGTACTGGGCCAATATCGATATCTGCCCGGAGCATGCCTTCATCGGCCTGCCATTCCAGAATGCCCGGCATATCGGTGGCGTGCCGGTGCTGCATCTGATGACCCGGCCTTTCGAAGATTGGCAGGGGCTGGTCAAGTGGCTGGAGGATTGGCTGCTGACCCTGGTGTTTCTGGTGATCGCTTTGCCGGTGATGGCGATAGCCGCCCTGGCCGTCCGGCTGGACTCTCCAGGTCCCGTGCTGTTCCGCCAGCGGCGCTATGGCTTCGGCAATCGGGAGTTCGTGGTCTACAAATTCCGCACCATGGCGCATCAACAGCAGGACGAGACCGCGCCGCAGGTGCGGCGGGACGATCCCAGGGTTACCCGGGTCGGCCGCTTCCTGCGCAGGACCAGCCTGGACGAGCTGCCGCAGCTGTTCAATGTCCTCAACGGCAGCATGTCGCTGGTCGGTCCGCGTCCGCATGCCGTCGCCCATGGCCGTCATTTCGCTCCGAAGATCGAGGACTATCTGGCCCGCCACCGCATCAAGCCCGGCATTACGGGCTGGGCGCAGGTCAATGGTTTCCGTGGCGAAACGCCCACCGTGGAAGCCATGGAAAAACGCGTCGAGCATGATCTCTTCTATATCGAAAACTGGTCGATCTGGCTGGATATCAGTATCTTGATCCGCACTATGCTTCTGAGTTTTCATGATGACAGCGCCTTTTGACGTCGTCCGCCCGCGGCGGGTCGCCATCGTTCATGATTGGCTGACTGTCACCGCTGGCGCCGAACGTGTCTTGGAGCAGTTGCTGCTGCTCTATCCTGACGCCGATCTCTACAGTCTGGTCGATTTCCTGCCGACGACTGAGCGCGGCTGGCTGGGTGGGCGCAAGCCGATCACCAGCTTCATTCAACGCCTGCCGTTCGCCCGCTCTCGCCATCGCGCCTATCTGCCGTTGATGCCCTTCGCCGTCGAGCAGTGGGACTTCTCCGGCTACGATCTGGTGATCTCCAGCTGCTATGCGGTGGTTAAGGGGTTGTTGACCGGGCCGGATCAACTGCATGTCAGCTACGTTCACTCGCCAATGCGCTATGCCTGGGATTTGCAGGACGCCTATCTCCGCCAGAGCCGGATGAACGGTCTCAAGGGATGGTTGGCGCGCTGGTTGCTGCACCGGATCAGGCTATGGGATCAGGTGGCGTCGCAGCGTGTTGATCTGTTCGTCGCCAATTCCGCCTTCGTGGCGCGCCGAATCGAGAAAGTTTACCGGCGCCACGCCGTGGTGGTGCCGCCGCCGGTCGATGTCGAGCGTCTGGCGATGTCTCACCGCTCCGAGCCCTTCTTTCTGGTGGTGTCGCGGTTGGTGCCCTATAAGCGGGTTGATCTGATCGTCCAGGCCTTCGTCGGTTTGTCCGATTTGAAGCTGGTGGTGATCGGCGATGGCCCCGAACGCCAACGGGTCGCGGCGCAGGCGCAGGGGGCGCCCAACATCAGCTTGCTCGGTCATCAGCCGGATGAGGTAGTGCGCGACCATCTGCGGCGCTGCCGGGCCTTCATCATCGCCGCCGTCGAGGATTTCGGCATCGCCCCATTGGAGGCCCAGGCCTGCGGCAAGCCGGTCATCGCCCTGCGGCGCGGCGGCGCGGCGGAAACCCTGGCCGGGTTAGACGCGCCGGTGCCGACGGCGGTGTTCTTCGAGAGGCAGGAGGCCGATAACCTTCGCGAGGCCGTTCGGCGGTTCGAAGCGGCGGAGTCCGACATCCGCGCCGAGGATTGCCGGGCGCGCGCCGAACGTTATACGCCGGAGCGGTTTCGGGAGGCTTTTTCTGCCCTGATCGATGACGCCCTGGGGTCAAAAGATGTCGTGCCGACAAGGCGGCTGACGCCGTTGGTTGACTCCGTTCGCAGGGACTACGCTTCAATACCCTGATGTGTTTTGCCCTGCGCTAAGTTAGGCTTCCGTCCCTGTTTACAGATAACGTCATTGACAGGGGGCGCCATCACAGCAGCGTGCGGAGATAGGCGTCAACCCCGTCCTGCCATGACGGCAGGACGTCGATGCCGTGCCGTCGAAGCACGTTATTGTGGAGGACGGTGTATTTCGGCCGCCGCACCTTGGCGGGAAACTCGCCGGGGTCGGCCCGCCGCAACACCCCCTGGTAGTTCGCCGCCTTGAGGATGTGGGCGGCGAAGTCGTGCCAGGAACAGGCGCCCTGGGCCGTGGCATGGCAGATGCCGTAGGCCTCGGTCCGCGCCAGGACGATCATTTGTCGGGCGATGTCGTCGGTGTGGGTGGGCGTCAGGATCTCGTCGTCCACCACCCGGATTTCCGGGCGCTCCCGGGCCAAGGCCAGCATGCGTTGGACGAAGTTTATTCCGCCCTTGGCGCGACAGGGGGCTTGGCCATAAAGGCCGGAGACGCGGACGACGAAACTGCGCTCCCATTCGGCAAGGACGGCATGCTCTCCGGCCAGCTTGCTGGTGGCGTAGACGTTGAGCGGGCGCGGGGTGTCGGTCTCGGCGTAGGGCTGAGATTGGCAGCCGTCGAAGACATAGTCTGTGCTGATCTGAATCAGCGGCGCGTCGAGGGCGCGGCACGTTATTGCCAGCGCGCGGCTGCCTAGCGTGTTGACAGCGAAGGCGCGGGCCGGATCGGCTTCGCACTGCTCGACGTTGTGCATGGCGGCGGCGTTGATGACAAGACTGGGGCGCAGCCGGCCGAGCAAATCGCCGGCGGCTGCGGGTTCGGCTAGGTCCAGGTCGGAATGCCCTAGGGCGGCGACCCTCCAGTTGGCCTCGGCGAACCGGCGGCAGAGATCGGTTCCGAGCTGCCCGGTGGCACCCAAAATGGCGACGACGGCCATGGCGTTAGGCCGCTCCCAGGCGGATGGCCTGGAAGGTGCGGATGTTATAGTAATCCCGACGGTCAAACTCCCGGAACCGGTCGTAGTTCTCGGCCAGGTCGCGAATGATGTCCATGACGTCACGGCGCGGCTTGAACCCCAGCACCGTGCGCGCCTTTTCGATACTTACCTTGTAGCTGCGCAGGTCGTGCACGTTCTTGATATCAATGCGCGCCTGGACGCCCATCAGTGTGGCCACGCCTTCCTGGACCTGTTCGGCGATCTCGCCCACGGTGTAGTTGCCCGAGGCGATGTTGAACACGCCGCTCAATTCGGGCCGCGCTTCGATAGCGTGGATATAAGCCGAGGCCGCATCTTGCAGCGCCAGGATCGGCCGCCAGATGGAGGGGTTGTTGACCGTGATCACCCCGTCGGCAACGGCCGTCTTGAACATGGTGTTGATCACCAGGTCGAGCCGCATGCGCGGGCTGTAGCCGCAGATAGTCCCCTGGCGGAAGCCGATGACCGAAAAAGTATCGTCCGCTTGCTTCACGCAGCCGAACTCGCCCTGCATCTTCGAAATGCCGTAAGGATATTGCGGCATTGCCGGCGACGTCTCGTCACACAGTTGATCCATCACATAGCCATAGACCGAGCACGAGCCGCCATGGATGAACCGCGGCACTCCGGCCCGTTTGGCAATATAGGCTAGGTACGCCGGCAGCGAGCCGTTCTCGACGAAGTTGTCGACAGGCGCGTATTCGGCCATGGGATCGTTGGAAAGGCCGCCCAGGAAGACGACGCAGTCAAAACCCTTGAGGTCGTCCTCGCTAAGCTCGGCGATACTCCGCTGCTGAACCACGATCTGAGGGGGCAGATAATTGCCAAACCACAGCAGATCCACCACCTCGACTGTGTAGCCGCGCTCCAGCAAGCGCGGCACCAGCGTCGCACCCATATAGCCGGCGCCGCCGGCAATCAAAATCCGTCCTACCATGGTCAGACTCACATTCGGAAGACGGGAAGATCGGATTCGGGGCGCCGACACCACTGATCGAGGGTCTGTGCGGTTTCATCCTTGGAAGACAGGATGGGGGCGCTGATCGGCCACTCGACCCCGATGGCCGGATCGTTCCAACGGATACCGGATTCGGCCGCCGAATTGTAGGTGCCTGTGGTCAGGTATTCGATTTCGGCCTGTTCGCTGAGCACGGCGAAGCCGCGGGCAAAGCCGGCCGGAGCCCAAATCAGCAGGTTCTCGTCCTGGTTGGTTTCCCGGCCGTACCATTTACCGAAGGTGGGCGAATTCTTCCGCAGATCGACGGCCACGAGGAAGGCATTGCCGCGCAACACCCGCATGAGCTTGCCCATGGGGGGCTCCCACTGGAAGTGCAATCCGCGCACCGCGTTCCGGGCCGAACCCGAATGATTGAGCTGCACGAATTGGCTCGGCAGCCCAAGGGCCTCGTAGTGATCCTTGCGATAGACTTCGACGAAGAATCCCCGGGCATCCTCGAACCGCCCCGGCCGAACCAAAAGCAGGTCGGGAATGAAGGTATGGTCGACAGCTACAGTCACAATGTGCCCCCTAACACACCTAGTTTAATAGGAAAACAGTTATCACGCCCTTTGCTCCGATGCCAGGGGGCAGTTCACGGTCACGCTTTGCGAGGGGGCTGGGCGGCGTGCGTGGCTTGGTCCTTTTGGCCGCGACGCCAATGTGTTATTTAAGTTGGCTTAATCGCCACTTTTTTGATTGACGACGAGAATGACGAAGCCACCGACGGTAATGGGGGAAGCTCACGACATCGACCTGATTCGCCGGTCTCGACTGTTCGATGCAACCTATTACCTGGCGAATCAGGCCGACGTGGCGGCGGCCGGCGTCGATCCGCTGCTCCATTATGTGCGGTACGGTGCCAGAGAGAACCGCAATCCGCACCCTGAATTCGATGGCGTGTATTATAGCACCCTCTATCCCGAGGTGGGGGCTGCCAATCCTTTGGCCCATTACATCCGCGAAGGGGCCGCGCGCGGATGGCTCACCCGAAGCGGAATGGCGGGCCCAGGGCCGCAGCCCCATCCCGATGCCTTGGCGGACGACGTCCCCGCCTATCTTAAAGACTTGATCGGTCGGGATCGCCTCATGGGCGTCCATCTCGAGATTACGTCCACCTGTAATTTGCGATGCATTTATTGCGCGGTGTCCCAGCCCGACTACACGGGAACCACCATGGCGCACGCGCAATTTTTAGAACTGCACGACACTTTGGCGGCGATGGGCGTGTCACGGGTGTGCATCAACGGTCACGGAGAAACCACCTCCGTGCCAGGTTGGCAGGATTATGCCCGCCATCTGATCGGTGTGGGGATGGATGTGCGGATCATCTCGAATTTCGCCAGGGAATTCAGTGATGATGAGGTGGAGATCCTATCGCGATTCCAAAGTATCACCATCAGCATCGATACGCTTGATCGGCAATTGCTGAAGGAACTCCGGCGTCAGGTCGATGTGCGGACCATCATCCTTAACCAAGTCCGCGTCCAGGCGGCGGCATTGCGTCGCGGCGCCAGGACTCCTGGGATTGGGTGGTCGATCGTGCTCTGCGACCAAAATTTCCCTGGACTCACCGATTTGGTTGCGGCCGGACTGGCCCTGGGAGTGCGGCAATTCAGTTGCTGCAATATGACGAAATACCCCGACTTGCCGGGAATTAGGAACGTCTATCCTCTGCCGTCCTTGCCGGCCGACGAACGCCAAAATGCCATTGCCGAGATTGGCCGGGCCGGAGAACTGGCCCGACGGCATGGCGCCGCGTTTAGCATCAATGACGACCTGATGGGGATCATCGGCAACCCAGATGCCGACGGCGGGCGGGCCGCCAACGGCCAATGCGCCCGCTTGCCGACCGTAGGCGAAACCAGACGGTGCCTCGACCCATGGGTGTTTGCCCTGATAAAGGCCAACGGGGACGTACTGCCCTGCTGCTGGCAAAATCCGATCGGCAATATTAACGAGGCGACCTTCGCGGAGATCCGCGACGGTTGGCCCGTAAGGCGGCTGCGTCAAAATCTCTTGGAGGGGACCTTGGACGACAACTGCGGATCCTGTCCGTCCCGCGCGCGCATCCCGGTCGCGGAACAGGTTTCCCGGGTCAGAGAGTTTTTTGTTGTGGAACAGGCGACGGTTTATCCAGGGGAATCGGCGAATGTTGCGGCGGCGCCGATAGCGTAATGCCGGGTCAGCGGCCGGATTAGTCCCACAACGCCTCCAGCCGCTGCCGGTAACGCTCGCCCGCGGCCCCGATGGAGTGGCGAGCCAGCACGTGAGCGCGCCCGCGTTCCGCCGTCCGCCGCCGCAGCTCCTCCGAGGCCACGATCTCGCGCATGCGCTGGGCGGCGTGCGCGATCGAGGGTTCGGCCCAGAACTGTCCCTCGGCGTAGGGGTAAGCTCCCGGGGGGATCGGCACGAGGTGGTAATCCACGGCCAGGCCGCATCCGTCGGTGATAAGGTCGCTGCTGCCGGACCACCCGGTGGCGATAACCGGCACCCCCAGGGCCATGGCCTCCGCCAAGCAGCGCCCGAACCCCTCGGCGCGATGCAGTGAGACCAGGCAGTCGCTGGCTGCCACCAGGGCCATGACACGGTCATAGCTCCAGATCTCGCCGAACAGGCGAATCGCGGGATTGGCCAGGGCCCGCTGGCGAAACGCCTGCCACCGCTCGTCGGCAGGATCGGCGTTCATGACTTTGATAGCCAGCAGCGCGTCACCGCTGTCGCCAAAGGCCTGTTCGAACGCCGTGATCGCCCCCGCCGGATTCTTTCGGTCGAGCCGGGAATTCCAATCGAAGACGACGGTGAACAGAAATGGCCCTTGCGGCAGGCCTAGGTCATCACGCCCGAGCGTCGGCGGCGCCAATGGTCGCACAGCGGACGGCATCCACAGCACCGGCTTGGTTGTGGATGCGGCAAAGCATTCCGTGCAGAACCTGCTTATGCCCCAGAACTCGTCGACGTAGTTCAAGGCAAACTCCCAGGGCTTGGGCCAGACTGGCAGTTCCCATGGCCAATTGCCAATATTTCTTGCACCGGAAAAGAACTCCGGCCCAAGCCAAGCATAGGCCCAAGTCGTGTCAAAACCGGGTAGGCAGAAGATATTGGTATCGTACAGGCGCTCTTTGCCAATGTGCGCGCCGAGTAATTGGTCGCTTGAGCGGAAATGGCGCTTGAAGTCAAGATTGATAACGGTGAACGGAACGCCAGCCTGGTCCAAGGCCAGCGCCATGCAGCGAACATCTTCGCCGATCCCGAGCTCGCCGCGGGCATAACCGACCAGATTGACCCCGTGTCGACGCGGACGCCCGAGGGCGGGCCGAGAAGGGGGCTTGGCGACAGGGTGGGGCAACGCCCCCGCCAATGGGATTTCCCGCCGCTTCCAGGCGTCACCGAACCAATTGACCAGATCCTTGCGGCCGGATCGGGTCGTGATGTCGAAGGTGGTCCGTATATCCTCACGCCCATACCAGGCCAAAGCCATCAGCGGCGTGATATCTTCATCCGCCGCAATAGGCGCCATCAGCGCATCCTGATCGTGCCGGGATAACAGGTCGCAAAGGTTCAATTCCACTAAGCCGGCCAGCACGATCCACGCCACAACTCGCGGCCGGGGTGCGGCCAATAACGCGGTGCAGAAAGCGGCGCCCTCCTGTCGGAAAGGGGAGATATCCGGCCACCACGCCATGGGCGGCGCCGCATCCCAGTCGGCTGGCACGTCGGGGCGCATACTGAGCACGATCTCGGGAAGGCGGAGGGCCAGGTCGCACCGAAATGAGTCGCTCAGCAGGGGAGCCAGACCAAGTTCGCCGATACCATGTGTCGTGAACCAGTCGGACAGTGTCCGCCCCGCCTTCGAGGCGAGGTCTGGGCGCAGCAGCCGGACCAACTGGGCAAGGCGCACCGTCGTATCATCATCGGCCGTCTGGCACAGCCAGTCTTTAACCGCCGGTCCAATCAGTGGCGCCAAATCGTATTCGGTGACCGCGTGAACGAAAAGCCAAGCCGTCAGGCGGTCGGCGTGATCGTCGCAATCCGCCGGCATCACCAATTGAAGGTCGGGGCGCTGCTTCCACAGCGCCAGGGCCAATGGCGACGACCCATCCATACCGGGAAGGAAAAGATCGGTGAAGGCGTCGGGCGGCACCAGGGTGGCTACTTCTGGATATTCGTGTCGCCCGGATTGCAGCCACCATAGGAGGAACGCATGGCGTCCGGAGGGCGGCAGGTCGCTGCGAGATAGCCAGACGCAGCGCAGCAGATCGGGCAAGTCCGAGGTCACAACTCAGCCCGTCGGGGGAGGACCGCCCAATGAAGATTCGCCTTGGCAGCGAAGAACAGGATGCACCGCTCAAGCCCGTGGGCGATAGTGCCGTCGCGTTGAACCTCAGAGCAGTTGTCGAAGTTGTCCCAAGTCAAGGGTAGGGAAAACAGGGGGGACAGGGCAGCGCCGCGAAACCAAAACATGGATCCGCTGGGATAGTCGATGGTTTGGTCCGGAAGCACCTGCACGCCGATTCCGTCAAGAATGCGGTTCATCTCACGTCGATTTGGACCGATGGCGATTCCATCGGCGACACGCGGCCAATGATGGGCCATCAGCACGCCCAGCCCGGCATCGCCAGCCAGGCTTTCAACCGCCAGGATGACACGGTTGCGGTCGCCGATCAGTTCTCTGATCAGATGCTGCCGCCACTCGGTGCCGAAATCGTTCTTGCCATGGGTGGATTTCTTGCTGTGGAGCCGCAGGCAGATGTCATGACGCCGGACCTCGTCGGCGAATCCGAGGATGAAGGGACCGAAATCCCGCCCCTTGTTGGGGAGAACCTTGACCGTGCTCCCAGTGATGCCGTGGGCGCGGAAAGTGTGTTCGATGGCGGCTTTCTTGGCCTCGGACGTGGTCGAGACATAGACCCGGACGTCATAGGGAAAGTCTGCGATCCGCTCGGCGAATTCGCCGGCCAAGTCATCGTAGAACATGTGGATGAAGATGCCGATCTGGCCATTGAAGCGCCGCGAGATCGGATGCCACGGCGGCAATTCCCGGCGCCAGGCAATGACGTCGAGGGGCGGGTGAAGAGGCTCAGGCGGCGGCTGTGCAGCATCGTCGGAAATGGTGATGGAAGCGTTTCGAGTGGCTTCGTGGGGTTGGAAGACTAGGCCATCCGCCCCGTCCACCGCGACGCCCAGCGGGATCGCCTGTTTGTTGCCATCCGCGAAGCGGGCCACCAGCGACAGGCGGCAAGGGAATGGATAGGTCTGTTCGGCGACGAAAAATCCACTCAGTAGCGATGTTTCGCCTGGATGATCGGTGTAGACGTCCTCTCGACGCTGGCGGATCACGCACTCGGCCTGCCGCCGGCCGGATGACGATTCCGCTTCCAGCGTGATCCGGGCCGTTGCCAAGTGCACATGGAACAGCCAGCCGTTTATCGCCACTTCACCGTGGGAGAAAGTTAGCGATTCGATGTTGTATGACATCATGGAAAAATATTCTTCGGCAGAAGGAAAAGTCAAAGCCCTAATCCCGTTTTTATAGGTTCGTCCGGCACGGCGGAGCATGTCGTTACGCCAAGTACTCGCCTGGGGCCACCTGGAGGCGGCGATAGCCTGACATGTTCATCTTGCGTTCGCCCCCTGCGGACATGCGACGCTGGGGATGTTGAAATCCGCGGAGTTGACAAAATTAGCAATTGGGCCCGGAGACTTGGCCCGAAAATTTAAGTATTCCTGAAGAGGAAGCCCCATGTTTTCCTCATTCCATCTCATGTTTTTATCTATCACATCAATTTTTGGCATAATTTCTGCGAGGTGCAGTTTAAATTCCTCGGATATTCTTAGGTTTAAGATGGTTTCTGGGGACCACGGATAGTAAAGCGCTTTGACGTTCTTCAAGCTGACATATAGGGAAATGATGCGCTCATAGATAAGCGGCGCCAGGAAGACGGGCGGGGAGTTTGTGGCATTCCAGGCGTGCGAATACAGCCCTTCGGATAACTCGACGCCAAGGTCATCCATCGATAGCATGACAGAGATTACGTCCCTGTGAAAGTTGCTCCAGAAGTCTTCCGTTGCCACGAAGTAGCTTGAATACGCCGAGTTCAGGTTGGTTTGCCGCCACATTTTCGCTGGCAGGGGGATGCCGATTCGGGCGCACAATTTCCGCATGACCTGTTCGAGATCGGCCCGGAGAATGGCGCTGCCGCGCTCAAGGCTGTTGTAGCCCCAATACGGAAGGTAGGGGTGCCCGGAAATCAGATAAACTTCATAGCCAGGATTTGCGGCGATCCAACCAGCGGTATCGGCGGCCGTCAGCCCAGTCTTGGCGTAGAACTTCACTGACAATACCCCGCTCAGTCGATGCTTCTTAGTCAGACCACTCCGGACAAAATGGGCATGAATGGGGATTTCACGCAGTTCTGGCGTCGGGTTGGTCCGCCAGTCGAAAGGCAGAAACGCCGGGTCGAGATACGGGAGGGCTTCGTCGCTTAGCACAACCTGGTAAATTCCCAATTCAGCCGTCATTGCCTCTCCCTTTGGTTCGTCCTCATCCCGGACCGCCTCTATCCTGTTTGCGGCATATTGCGTCTTCATCATGCGAACGGGGCAACCGAACGACAGGCGCAACGCCCGGATGGCCGTGCCCGCGGCTCTCGGTTCGGCGCGGCAACATTACCAGCGGCTCAATGAGCCGATCTCTCCGAGATAAATGACGCTACGCCCCTCCTGACTGAGGCCAGAGTAGCCGGATTCCAGCCCAACCGGAAGGCGGAACGAAGTGACGGCAACGGCGAGCGCATCCGTGACAAGATCGCCGCCTCCAAAAAGGCCGCGTTACCGAAGGTGGACCAAAATGATGCTTGAATCCGTCGCGCCCGTGGGCAATGATTCATTCGCATGAGTGCTCGTCACGAGCATGATGCTAATCATAAACGGACTCATAGAAGATTGCAGGTGCGGACGTGCTGTTGTCTAAGCAGTCCGGACTGCGATCCGTGTTGGCAGTTGTTGATATGTGTCTATAAAATTCTTTAACTTCGTGAGATAACTGCGATGAAAAATGGATTTATATACGTTGCAATAGGTGAAGCGTACTGGAAAGAGGCCTCAGCGTCAATTAAATCGCTCAAAATGCAAAATTCCCAGCCGGTTGTATTAGTTTCAGACAATCCTGCGGGTGATAATACCGCGGACCTATTCATTCATATTGAATCATCCGGGCACCCGAAGATCGACAAGATAAGGTCTCTGTCAAAAACTCCCTTCGAGAAAACCGTGTTCTTGGACACAGACACCCATGTCGTCGATGACATTTCCGAACTGTTCGAAATTTTGGAGCGGTTCGAGCTTGCCGCGGCCCACGCGCCATCGGGGGCGCGCGCCGTCGACACGACCATTCCCGAGGCGTTCTACGAACTGAATTCCGGCGTCATCGCCTATCTGATGACCCCCGCGGTTCGAAGCTTCCTGGCGGAGTGGGAAGGCGAGTTCACGGCGGGCGTGACCTCGCCCGTGACCGCCAAAACCCAATTCTTTTCCTTCGACCAACCCTCGTTCCGCCGACAGCTTTGGCGGGCGTCACTGTCCTTGTACGTACTTCCACCCGAATACAACTACTATATCCACCATAGTGGATTCGCGCGAAAACGCGTCAAGATCCTGCACGGCCGGCACCACGACATCGGCCTGGTCGCCTCCCTCCTTAACGCCGGCGGCCAAACGCGGGTTATGGGAACATTCTCCGGGGCAACCCCAACATCATATCCCTTGGGCTATGTCAGCCACATCGGCCTTCACGGGGTGGCGGGATGGTGCGACGAGATTCTTTCAGGCCAACCGGCTAACATCGACATTCTGATCAACGGCGCCCTGATGGCGACGGTGCAGGCTGACCTGTGCTGGGATGAAGCGACGTCGAACCGGGGGCGTCGCGAATGCCATGGTTTTTCCTACCAGTTCCCGGAAGCGCTTTCCCCTCAGCAATCGTGGACCGTGGAAGTCCGCGCCCGAGGCACCACCGCCTCACTTCCTAACGGCCATTGGTTTTGGAAAAGGCCGGCGCTGGGGAACTCATGACAGACTGGATCGGAGTTTTCCGCCACATCCGTCGGCGGTCGATGCCTTGATATCGGTGCCCTCGGGCGACTGAAGCACGAACACCGCCGACCTGACGATCGATCGCGGACCGCCTATCGGAGGAGCGATCCGGATTGATTTTCGAGCGATGTTATCATAGTTTATCGATACAGAGGATAAACCATCATAACTTCGCTAAGGTCGCTCACTATGGACCCCATTCGCAATCCCTTCGTCCCCGGCGCGGGCACGTCGCCGCCCGAATTGGCTGGTCGCGAGGATCTGCTGGAAAAGGCGGCGATTACCCTGGCGAGAATACGTCTGGGGCGGCCGTCGAAGAGTTTCATGCTCGTTGGCCTGCGCGGTGTCGGAAAGACGGTGTTGCTCAACCGCATCGAAGAATTGGCCGAACGTGAGGGTTACCGGGCGCTGATGATCGAGGCCCACGAGAACAAATCCTTGGCGGCCTTGCTGCTGCCGCCGTTGCGTCAACTCCTCCTGGCCCTCGACCGCATCGAATTGGTCAACGAGCAGGTGAAAAGGGGCTTGCGGATCCTGAAAAGTTTCGCGAGTGCGGTAAAATTCAATGTCGGCGAATTCGAGGTGGGACTGGATATTGACCCGGAGCGCGGCGCGGCCGACAGCGGCGACCTGGAGGCCGATCTTCCGGAGCTTCTGCTGGCCATTGCGCAGGCGGCGCAGGCGAGGAGTACAGCCGTAGCCCTCATCATTGACGAGGTGCAGTATCTCAAACAAAAGGAACTGAGCGCGCTCATCATGGCGATCCACAAGATTGCCCAGCGCAATCTCCCTCTGGTGCTGATCGGCGCCGGTCTCCCCCAGTTGGTGGCCCTGGCCGGGGACTCCAAATCCTATGCGGAGCGGCTGTTTGATTACCCCAAAATGGACGCCCTCTCCGACGCCGACTCGCGAGAGGCGATCGAGGAGCCGGCGGGCCGGGAAGGCGTCACGTTTGAGCCGGCGGCTCTGACTAAAATCGTCGAGTTGACCAAGGGATATCCCTATTTCCTGCAAGAATGGGGCTATCACATTTGGAACATCGCTGAAAAATCGCCCATTACTCCGGCCCTGGTGGACGCGGCCAGCAAGTTCGCGATTGACCGTTTGGATGAGAGCTTCTTTCGCGTGCGGTTCGACCGCTCAACCCCGCGCGAGAAGGACTATCTTTACGCCATGGCTAAATTGGGAACCGGAGCCCACCGCTCTGGCGATATCGCCGAGGTATTGGGTGTCGCCGTGCAGAGCATTGCACCGGTCCGCAGTTCGCTGATCAAAAAGGGAATGGTGTATAGTCCGGCGCATGGGGACACCGCGTTTACCGTACCGCTATTCGACGAATTCCTCTTGCGCATCATGGGCGCCGGGCAGGTCTGACAGCCGCCTGGCGCTTTTCACGGGATGAAGATGCACTCCGCGCGTCCCAGATCGGCCTCGCAGACAAAGCCCGCGAGGCCGGGTGAGGATCGCAATAACCGAAATCGCGCAGTGAACCGGGTGGTGGTGGCCACCTCCAATCGGAAGGCTGAAATAAACACGATTCGCGAATAGGTCATCTTCAATAGGCGCTATCCTGTGTCCACACCTTGAAGAGAGTCATCCAGATGATCTTCACATCGAGCATGAACGACCAGTTCTCGACATAATAAAGATCGTATTCGACGCGCCGCCGCATCTTGTCGTCGGTGTCGGTCTCGCCGCGCAGGCCGTTGACCTGGGCCCAGCCGGTGATACCCGGCTTAAGGTTGTGGCGGGCGTGGTATTCGTCGATCAGCCCGGCATATTTGATGTTGTGCGGCACAGCGTGCGGGCGCGGGCCGATCAGGCTCATCTCGCCCTTGGCCACGTTCAGCAATTGCGGCAATTCGTCCAGGCTGCTGCGGCGAAGAAAGCGGCCGAGGCGGGTCACCCGGGGGTCGTCGCGGGTGGCCTGACGGACCTCGGCGGAAACCGGAGCGTCCTGGCGCATCGAGCGGAATTTGTAGACGTTGAAAACGCGATTGTTCAGGCCATAGCGGGGTTGGCGGAACAGCACCGGACCACGGCTGTCGAGCTTGATCAGCAGGGCCACCAGCAACAGCAACGGCGCCAAGGCGGCCAGCAACAGCAGCGAAAACACCCGGTCCTCGATGGACTTCATCACGGTGATGTCGCTGTCGATGCGGCTATTGGCCACCGTCACCAGCGGGACTCCGCATAGTCGGTTGGCGTCGGCGCTGCCGAAGCGCCAGATGTTCGCCGACAGGCACAGTTCGATGCGGGCCGGGGCGTTGCGCAGTCTGCTCAGCAAGGCCGGAGCGCGGTCTTCATCGGCCCCCGGAAGAGCCAGAATGATGCGGTCGATGCGGGTATTGCGGGCCAAGGCGATCAACTCGTCAATGGTGCCGGCCGGTCGGACGCCGGTCTCGGGCCAAGCCGCGTCGTCGAAGCGGCCGATCAGGTTGATCTCGGCGGCAGCCGAGCCCTGGATGAAGCTGGAGACGATCATCGCCGCCAGGTCCGAACTGCCGACGACAGCGACGGTGTCGCGCAACTGTCCATGTGCTTGCAGGTGGCGGATGGCCGTGGCAACGGCAAGGCGGTTGGCGGCGATGACCGGAATGGCGATGCCGAGCCACGCCAAGACCCAGGGCAAATCGACGGCGACCGCGCCTTGGCTGAGCAAGGCGCCCCCTAAGACGACAACAAGGGTGGCGAGCCCGGCGGACAGGCTCGAGACCGCTTGGTCCTCGATTACTTTCATATTTGTTTTGCGATAGCAGTTAAAATACTGCGCAAATACCATGAATATGAATGCTGAAAAATAGAGAGTGAGCGATACCGCCGGAGAAATGTATGGATTTCGGTATATTATAAGCAATGATGCCATTCCGGCGAATGGGATACCCGCCGCATCAAGGACTCTCAGACTGTTGCTGAAAAATGACCATTTGTAATAAATCTTGCGGCTGCTTCTATCTGGCCGTTCCGTCGTCGGGCCGACCCTCAAATTCTGGGAGGTGACATTGAGATCTGTCTGTTCAGTCACGGCGCGCCTCCTGCTTGTTGCTGGTGGTTGAACGACGAATATATGTAAGTTATATGTGGTTTTTATAAGTATGCGCACGCACAGTTGTCGGCTGCAATCCACCTAGATGCCATATATTATAAGTGTGACTTTTAACGCACTAATCATTATTAGGGGCGAGCGACTGTCAAAAAGCAACAATCTATACGGATAATATTTGTATATTTATACATACTCAAGATGATGGGTAAGTCCACTGATTGAAATCAGTGGGGAGAAAAAGGTCTAGTCTGCTAATGCGGCAGTTCATAAGCCTGACCTGCAAAATAAAAAGGGGAGCCACTGCCATGGCTCCCCCTTTGTATTTCCTTTACGGATGAACGTGTCTCTAACAATAGAGACCACCGCCGCCGCGGGATCGTCCGCGCCAAGGCTGGGACGGAGGTCGGCCATTGCGACCAGTTTATTTACCGCCCTCCTCAGGGGGACTGCGCATTACTCATCCTAAGATCAACTTCGACCGCATCATGTACGGCCCGCCGCGCCCCAAGAACAGGCATCAGAGCGTTTGAACCAATGCCGCGTGGTGCATGATCGTCGAGAAGTCACTGCTCATATCGCTCGTCCAAACATTGAGCACGGGCGATTGGGCATTGTGTTCAGTAACCATGCTAATGCCGCTGCCGCCACGATCGACAACGTACATGCCGTACTGCTGAGCAGCTTCGGCGAGTTCCATTCCGAACGGGGTCTTTAATCCAAGGGACGAAAGATCGATATTCGCCGGAAGGGCCAGATGCGCGCCCATGGGCAAGGTTCCGCTGTAATTGGGGTTGCTGTCGAATGCGGCGGCCGGCGAGGTGAAGGCGGTGGTCAGCATGGTTGGCGGCACGACAAGTGCCAATGCATGGTCGATGTGGCCGCTGGTCACGTCGATGTCGCGCAGGGCGCCGGCATAACTTTCGATCATCGACGCCCGGCGGCCATCCTCGGTTCCCACGCCCTGACCATTCAGCGCATCGGTGAAGCTGAACATCGACGAGACCCACTGACCGCTGCTCAATTTGATTGGAGAGTACATTTCAAGAGCCGTGCCATTTGGCTCAACCACCACCGTTAGTCCATCGGAATCCGGCTGCGGTGTTGCATTTGCCGGGATGTGCACATAAAGCGGTTGGGTCTGCTGCCATTGATCGAAGGTTGCCGGAAGGCCGCCGGTGTTCCATTGCAGCGCGGCGTTGGTGGTTGAATACGGATTGCCCGGAAAGGGGTTGATGGTCGATGACTCTGAGAGGATGGACTGCTCCACCGACGACGAATTTCCGCTGCGCAGCCACGCCCCACTCGCCACTTCGCTCCACGTATTGGCGTTGAACAATATCTCGGACGTTGGGTCGCTATTTTGAGCATAGTAGATTGATACATCACCATGATTGCTCAGCCAGCCGGTTAATCCACCAGAATAACTAGCAATATTAGGAATTGCAGAGTATACGCTGTCAGATTGATCAATAACTGTGTTCCATGGGGAGGAATCAGCGAAGAATCGGTGGGTCTGCAGATAGTCCGATGCATTCGTTACTGTGGACACAGTCGTTACTGGAGCTTGGATGGTCACCGGCAGTGACGTTGGTGCGCCGGTGGTTATATTTTGCAGCCATGTCGATGGTAGAGTGGAAGTGCTCCAATCGAGGGAGCCGTTCCAACCCAATTCGGTTTGGCCGGCAATCGTGCCGCCGGAAGCCAAGTCGTAGGTGGCACTCTGTGAGGCGAGGCTGTGGCCATTGAAGGCAATGTGGTCGACATAGAGGTTGCGATCTCCACCATTGCCATTCCACCAGTCATTGAGGAACGCGACCTCGATGTCGTGGGCGTGGGAGATGTCGGCGGTGAATGTTAACGTCTCCCAATTATTGGCGGCGTGTGAGGCGGTGACGCTGACCGTGGAGCCGACTTGGACGCCATCGACGTAGAAGGCCATGAGCGGCGCTGCGCCTCCTGCCGTGTCGCCTGAAGCGTCTACGGAAATTGTGCTCGGCGAATTGGCCAGGGGCGTCAGGTTTAGATTGAAGCCCGCAAGGCTGTGCAATGGCAGCGCAGTGATGGTCAGGCTGGCCGCGTCGCTTGCGGAAAACTGCAAGGTGCCGGCGGGCAGGCCCGTCGAGCTTCCAGCATGGTTAAAGGTGACGCCAGAAGGAATGCCGCTGATCTGTACAGCGGTGACCGAAGGATCCAGCTTCAGCGAAAGCGGCACTCCTCCGGAGGGGGCGCCGTTGAGATCCTCGGTGAGTTGTAGCGGCTGGTCGGAAATGAGAGTGGTGGTCATGCGTCTAACCTCGTCGCGATGGGCGTGGGGAACGCAGCAGGATATTAATTTGAGTGTTAATAAATATTGAATCAGTACAATACACATACTTATGTGTAAGCAATCCGAATTTCGCCAGCGCGCCTCCATATATTATGGGTATCACCACACAAAATAAGAATATTTGCCACGGTCAGCCTGCTTTATTATTAATATTTGCGATACGCGTTAGATGTAATTCTTTGTCTACCGAATTTCCTCTGTCCATGGAATGGAGGCGAGGACCGGGCACCCCAAACTGCGCTCCAACTCTTCCGGCGATAAGAAGCCATGGCGCAGCCACTGCGACATAAGCGCTGTGGTTGCGGCGGCTATCATGCTCGCGAACAAGCCGCAGGCCACAATTATGAGGCGGATGGGCGAATGCTCAATTGGCGGTTCAGGTTCTTGCACCAAACGCACATTGGGCGCCTTCTCCGCCGCGATGTTCTCCACCATCTGCCGCTGATAGAGAATCTTGACGGCAGAGTCATAGCTTGTTTCCAGCAAGTTCTTCTGACGTTCCAATTCCTCAAGTGCCACCTTGTTGGCGTTCAGGCTGGCAATGTTCTCGGAAATCTCGTCAATCTGGTGGCGGTCTGCGGTCCACCGTGCCTGAGCAGCACTCAAGTCAGCTTCGGCTCGGACCCGATCGACCTCCAGGGCCGCGTGCGCCTCGGAATGGCCTGTACGCACCATTGTCGGATGCTTTTCGTTTTTGACCTGATTGATTTCGGTTTCGGTGTCGGTAATCTGCGCCCGGAGTTCTTCCAGTTGTCGGTTTGAGTTTTGGTAGTGATGGGCGTACTCAGTTTCTTTCTGGCGTAAATTTTCCAGTTTTGTGTGCATATTTTCAAGTCTTGTTACATTGTCATTTTCACTATACTGAACAATCTGCGATGGAACACTTATCATCTGCTCACGAATGGAGGATAGGCGGTTCTTAATCTCTGCGATCGAGCTTTCGGTCTGGCCTAAGTCCTGCGACAAGACGCCCTTGTGGTGTAGCATGATATCGAGTTGCGCGTTAAAGTTGGAAATGCCATTGCGCGCCTCGAACTCCGCATAGGCGCCGGTAGCGGAATCCAACTGCTTGCGCAGGTTCTCCGCCTGCTGGGAAAATAAACTGGATTCGGTATCCGTATAGATGGCTTGCCGCTTGACCGTATAGGCGTCAACAAGGGCTGTCAGGACATCGGCTGCAACCTGCGGGTCGCGGTGCCGGAAGGTGACATTGATAACGCTGGCGAATTTATCTGTGCTCGCCCCGATTTGGCGGGAAAGTTTAAGTGTTGCCAGATCGACAGGGTCGGTCACAGGGGAAATTTTCCCTCTCAGCCCCAGGGCCACTTCTGCCGTCTCCAGCCGGCTGCGCAAGAGCGTCAGCGGATTGCTGGTAAGATAGGACGGATAGAGCCTTCCCAGTCCCACCGTTTGGACGACCAATTTTAGCAGCGACGTGCTGGTAAGGATGTCTATTTCAGAGTTGATGATGGCGTCCCTTTCAAGGACGGCCCCCCCGATTGCACTGGTTCCCGCCTCGGGTCGATAGGTGTATTCCGGAGACGGCAACACCAGGAGACTGGCTTGAGCGGTATAAGTGGGGGGGACCAAGATCGCCGCAATCACGCTCAGCAGGAAAATTACACCGGCAATGCTGGCGATCCTCCGCCGGTCCTTGCACAGGGCCGTCAGCGTTTCCGTTGAGAGGGATAGAAGGAGTGAACGAAAAATGGTTCTCACCATGTCGGCCTCGCCGCGGTTTGGGTGTTTCATCGTGTGGAGCCGGGGTGCCCGAACTCCCTTCTTAATTGCGATGGGCTGAGGAGCTTGGCGACTGTGCCGGCCACCCGCCAGTCCGACAGCAGTAGCCATGGCCAGATGGACAAGGTCTGTCGAAGCAGGCGCCAAGCGATGGCCGGATTGCCGGCACGGACAGCCCGATAGGCGGCGATCCGATAATGTCCGGCATGTCCGGCCCTCATCACTGAACTTGGGACATTGCCCATGGTCTCGCGCATCAGGCTGATCGCGAGATCGGCACTTTGTAAGAACCCCTTAATGTTGGAGGTCAGGCTGCCTTCGCGCAACCGGTACAAAGTCAAAGGTTCGATCAGTCCCACGGCGCGAAATTCCGTCAATTGGAGGATACGGCACCACATTTCGTAGTCCTCGCAGCTACGCAACTCTTCGCGGAAGGTTCCGGCGAATTCGAAGCAGGCTCGGCGGATGATGGCGGTAGATCCATTGCCCACATGGTTGCGACGAATCATGTCATGCAGTGACGGCCGCAAACGGTCCACCGACAGGACCGATGCCGTTCTTGTTCCATCTTCGCGAAGGTATTCCGAGGCCGAAAAACTAATGCCAATGCTGGGGTCATTCAGCATTAGCGTCATTTGCTTCTGGGCCTTTTCCGGCAACCAAATGTCGTCGGCGTCAAGAAAACCTATGAATTGGCCAGAAGACGTCTCAATGCCGGTGTTGCGGGTGGCGGACAGACCGCCGTTTCTGCGCATGACGATCCTAAGCCGTGGATCCCCGGTTTCAGTGACGGCACATGCGAGTATTTTCGGTGTGTCGTCGGTCGAACCATCATTTACGACGATGACCTCGATGTTCCGATAACTCTGCGCGAGGGCGGAATCGATTGCCGCCCGGACATAGGGGGCAACGTTGTAAGCGGGAATGACGATACTGAGCAGCGGCGAGCTGCCAGCCGCTGTGGCGTCGGGAGTTATGGTCATCATATTAGACTCCATCGGCATTTGCCGGCAATGCGGCGAAGACGGCCCTTCCGCTGCTTTGTGTCGGGCGAGCGTTGAAGAGCCTGGGCTGGCTAGGAGCGAAAATCCCGTCCGGTCGGAGGAAGGGCGCCGTCGACGGGGTGAAGACCGCAGGTTTCGACGTTGTCGAAGTAACCCATCGGCACGCAACCGGTCTTTTTGTCGCAAGGGTTCCGCCAATCCAGGTGAAGATAAACAGGCAGGGCAGAGACATGCTGAACAAGGATTCGAATGGGCTGTACATTGCCAGTGCCACCCATAGCCCCAGGGCAACTTCGACGTCATGGCGCTGATTGGGGGTTTTCCAGGTCGTCCGCAGCCGGGCGAGCAGTGCTGCCAGCGTGGTGAGCATGGCTAGGGCAAAACATGAGAACGTCAGCAAGCCGCCAGTGTAGAGCACGCCATAAATGGAGGAATGGCTGCCGATGGGCAAATCTTCCTTGGAGTGGACCGATTCGCCAATCCAGCCGTTGCCAATGATTGGCGAATTCAGGAATCCTTCGTAACTTTTCTCATAGATCAGATCGCGAGCAATCGACGAGCCCTGGCGCGCCTGGTCGGCCGCCTCGCGAAGTTGACCGGCCAGGCTTATCGGATTGTGGCCGCTGGCCAACATGACCGCCAGGACCGCGATGGCTACGGCCAAGCTTGCGGCCCGCACCCGCGCCGGCAACCGGGAAAAGCCGAATACACACGAGAGGAGCACGAGCGCGGCGATGGCGATGCGGCTCCAACTGAAAATCACGCCAACCACGCCTCCGGCAATGCCCAAAATGCGCCAAGTGATGCTGGTGGTCCGCAGGCTGACCGCTGCGATGGCCAAGCCGCCCAGTCCTAACGCCGTCGCCCAGGGGAAAAATAGCACCAAGCGGGTCTTTAACTCGCCAAGAGTGCTCTCACTGCCAAAAAAGTTCAGTGAGGCATAAAATCTCATGGTTTCGCTGTTGGGCATGGCCAGAGCCAGGGGCGACGGCACCACGAGGGAGGTAACGCCAAGGAGCCGCAATAGACCGCAGGCGGCGCCCAGAACCAGCACATAGCAGCCGAGGCGGGCTGTATCCTTGGCCCAATCCTGCGTGGCCAGACGCCAAGCGCTTCCCACGGCGATGGCGAGGCCGGCAAAGACCCAGCCCAGGACGGCGAACGATGTGGCATTGCGCAACCCCAGACCCAAATTATCGGCCACGATGCCGTTGAGAATAGAGGCGACTGCCTGTGCTGCGCCGATGGACATCCAACTGGCCACCACCACATTGCTCAAGCGGTCACGCGGCCAGCGGTCGGCGGCCAGTTTGACCAACAGCAAAGCCGCCGCCGGCGTCAGCAGGCCCATGAACCAGAGCACCGGCGTAAAGGTCAGAAAGTTGTGAAACAACTTGTCCCTCCCCTCTGCCAGAGGGGCGGCGGCCACTGGCAGCATGGGCCGCAGGGCGCGTGGAATGTTGTCCGGCATCATGGTGAAACAGCCCTGAGATCGGGGAGTTGTGGCGCAACCGTTTCTCCTTTTGCCAAATGGCGACGGAGGATCGGGGCGGTCACCCATGCTGCGATGGCAACATGAAACACCATTGCCAGAATGGCGCCCGATATGCCGCCCACTGCCGCGCCACCGCCAACCAGAGGCAAGACGAGGCCTCCTCGTAGAAGTGTCACCATGTTATTGGCACTGATGGCGCCGGTGGCTCGCAGTCCCATATCATAAAGCACGACGAGATAACGCAACGGCCCCGAACTCAGCAGCAGGGGAGCGAAGAGAGCCACCTGCGGCTGGCGATAGATCAGGAAACCAAGGGCGACGGAAAAAACGGCGGTAACGAGGGCGCAGGCTGTGCCGAGGCTGAGCATCTTCCGTACAAGCGGCGGAAAGGTTCCTTTGGGATCGGCGACGACGCGGGGGTACCAGACCATCAGGCGAGACCATCCAGGGGTATCGCTGACCGTCAGTAGCTGCCGGCACAAGCCCAGGATACCCAGGTCCTCGCGGCTGAGCAGATAGGAACAAGCCAAAACGGTCAGTTGGTCGGCGCTCATATTGATTAGGTCAGCCGTAAGAAACCGGGTGCCCGCCCAAATGTGGTGGCCAATGTCGCGAAGACTAATTCGAACTAGGCGCAAGCCTCGGAACAGGGCGAACAGACCGACGAACCGGCAAATGCACACCACCAGAGAAAAGCCGACGAAAGTTTGCTGAAAGGCGAAGCCCGCCACCAAGCCGACAAGGTTGCCGCCCGGTGCCAGAATCAACCGTTTTTCCTGCCCCTGCTGCACCAGCAAGGCGAACATCACATTGGTTTGGGCAAAGAAGGCACCACCCATCGCCAAAAGGGCGATGGTTGCCGCCTCGCTTTTATCGCGTCCCATGGCCAAGCCGGTCAAAGCAGAGATCGGAGCCGCCACGACAACCGCGGCGAGGCAGGCGGCCAAGGCCACGGTATTGCGGGTGGCGTCGGAGGTTTTCATTCGAGCGAACATATAAGGAAGTCCGAACGAACAAAGGATACTGAGAACCACCGTCGGAGCGGTGGCGATCGCAAGGGTGCCGGCGCCCGCTAGCCCGAATTTGCGCACCACGATGACCGACAGCAGAAAACCATTTAGGTTTTGCGCCACGCGGGCGCCCAATATCAGGGCGGCGGCACGCTCGAAGGAGCGTAGCGTGAGCCACAAGGAGGCTAATTTGCGACGGAGCGTTGTGTTCATTACGGCTGTTGCCCCACCCTGTTGGTCAAGACAAGTGCGGCCCGAGTGGTCACCACCGAGCGGTAAACCGCATCGTATTGCTGGGCGGCAGCGTCCCAATCGACGTGGCGGATCGCGTTTATCCGTTTAAGCATGTCCGCGCGCAGCATCGGGGAACCTTCGATGTCGCTCAGGACACGCCACAAATCCTCTACCGATGCGGTCTTGAAGCGAAAGGCGGCATCACCCACGACAGTGAGGTTTTCTTCAATGTCGCTGACCAGTGCGGGTGTGCCGAAGGCCAGGGCTTCAAGCAGCGCCATGGACATTCCCTCGATATACGACGGGAGCACGAATAAATGTGCGTTGCTGAAGAGTTCGGCCATATCGTCGGCGCTTCTGTGGCCTAGAAACACCACCTTGGCGGGGTCGGCTTGGCGCTTGAGGGCGTCGATGTAATCGGTGGCGCCGACACCGCCGGCGATGGCGAGCTTGCGTCCGGTCTCCAACCGATTAAAGGCGGCAATCAGGTCATGGCAGCCCTTCTCCGGCGTCAGCCGGCTGCCAAACAGGTAATAGCCATCCGCCTCCAGACCGTAACGACGCAGAACGTCACCCGGTGGCACCGTCACCTTTTCCGGCATGCCATTAGGAATAAAGCGGACGGGAATGTCGTGGCGTTCGCGAAAATAGCGGCCTAGGGGTTTTGACACCACGGTGACCTGATCGGCGGACAGAGTTAAAGCGTGTTCGGCCAATCGCAGCGACAGTTTTGCCAGAGGCCCCCACTTTTCCCGTTTGTGATCAAGGCCGTGGATCGTCACCACGCTGCTCTGGCGCCAAACTCTTGCCGCAACGGACAGGATGCCTGGACCGACAGCGTGGAAATGCAGCACGTCGTAACGGCCGATGGTTCTGCCGGTGGCAATCGCGCTGCGGGTCAGATTTTCGAAATGTTTGCCGCCAAAGGAAGCCACTGGAATGGCTCGGAGCCCGTTCCCGTCGTCGGAGACAACCCCGACGCGGGAGAAAACGTCCACGCAATGGCCGAGGGCGGCAAGCCGGGGGCACAACTCCTCAAGCATCCGCTCGATACCGCCGTAATTGGAGCCCGCGCCTCTCGATCCAATCATCGCAATCCGCATCCAAATCACCTGTCATTTATTGAAATGCAATGCTGATTTGGCGAGTATTCCAAAGACAAAACATAAACGCAAACACCATAAAGTCGTCAGAGCACAATCATATGTGCATTACTCTTGTAGAGTAATTAAGTATAACCGCGTGCATATGTCGCATGAATGCGAATTATGAATTATTAGTAGTCAAATTTCATGCTGTGATGTGTGAAATTAACACTAAGAAAAAGGATGTTTGAAATGGCGATTGGCCGACACCGTCGATCAGGAGGTGGATGCGATGGGTAGTCTACATGTCGAGCGGGAGGATCCGGTGATGACCACGGCGCTTGGCTCTGGTGGAGACGCTCCCGGTTATCTGGAACTTGTTGGCGCGCCCGACAGGGAAATGGTGCAGCTCTTCCACTCGGTTGTCGCAATGAAGGCCGACAATGCGGCCGATAACCCGTTCGTGCTG
>Ga0116225_1000521_pt1 | contig 29441 bp, 24 predicted proteins | sample Sb_taG_8_FD_88968 | JGI IMG/M metagenome (GOLD analysis project Ga0116225, IMG submission 88968) | Peat soil microbial communities from Weissenstadt, Germany - Sb_50d_c_BC metaG | ecosystem: Environmental > Terrestrial > Soil > Wetlands > Peat | place: Germany: Weissenstadt | collected 2010-09-21 | reverse complement strand
GCCATTTCTCCCTCAGCCTGTATTGGATCGCCTATGCCCTGCTGATCGACCCGCTGAAGTTCGGCTGGCTGATCCCCTTCGCCGTGTTCGGCCTGGGCGGCGTGCTGGCCTGCTTCTCCGGTGTGGCTGCCCTGGCGGCGCGGCGGCTGATGCCGCCTGGCGTGGCGCGGGTGCTGGTGTTCGCCGTCGCCTGGACCGTGCTGGAATGGGTGCGCAGCTGGATTTTCACCGGCTTTTCGTGGAACCTGCTGGGCACCGTGTGGATGCCGGTGCTGCCGGTGGTGCAGTTCGCTTCGGTGTTCGGCGCTTATGGGCTGGGGTTGCTGACGGTGGTGGTGGCGGCGTTGCCGGCGGTGCTGGTGCAGCCGAGTCGTCGACATATCGTGGCGGTGGCGGTCAGCCTGCTCAGCCTTCTGGTGATCGCCGCCTGGGGCGCTTGGCGCTTGCCGGCCGGGCCGGTGCCCAGTGTGCCTGGGGTCAAGCTGCGGCTGGTGCAAGGCAATGTGACGCAAACCGCCAAATGGCGCCCAGAGATGCGCGAGCAGCATCTGCGCGACTATCTGCGCCTGACCATGCTGCCCGGTCACGACCAAGTGACGGCGGTGGTTTGGCCCGAGACGGCGGTGCCGTATTTCCTTGAAGACGAGCCGGTGGTGCGGCAACTGATCGCCGCGGTGACGCCTCCGGGCGGGGTGGTCATCACCGGGGCGGTGCGTGGAACGCCGCCCGGAGTCCCGCCGTTCCAGATCTGGAACAGCCTTGAGGCGGTCAATGCCGAAGGGGCGATCATCGCCACCTACGACAAGGTGCATCTGGTGCCGTTTGGCGAATATGTCCCGTTGCGGGGGATCCTGCCACTGTCGAAGATCACGCCGGGCGGAGTCGATTTCACCGCCGGCGTCGGTTTGCGGACCCTGGCGCTGCCAGGTCTGCCGGCAGTTGGCCCAACCATCTGTTACGAGGATATCTTCCCCGCCCAGGTGGCCGCCGCCGACCCGCGCCCGTCGTGGTTGCTCAATATCACCAATGACGGCTGGTTCGGCATCAGCGCAGGCCCCTATCAGCATTTCGCCGCCGCCCGCCTGCGCGCCGTGGAAGAGGGTTTGCCGATGATCCGCGACGCCAATACCGGCGTTACCGGAGTTGTGGACCCCTATGGCAGGGTGGTCGCGGAACTGGTGCTGGGGAGGCAGGGAATTCTCGATAGTGAACTGCCGCGGCCCCTGTCCACCCCTAATCCTTTTGCGCAATGGGGTGGCGCAATGGTATGTCTGCTACTGATGCTGGTCAGCCTTTCTGCTCTTATTTGGCACCGGTTGTTTGATCGTGATCGGGCGCGCGTCGCCATCAATGCACTCGCTAGTAAATGATGTATGTTGACTTGCATACGCGCGTATGTCTAATGTGGTTGCAGCCGATGATGTTCGGTCGCCTTGCCGCTGATGCGACAAAGCTGATCGTTCCCCTTCAACCCAGCATTCGTGGGAAATTCCATGGCCCGTGCCGCAAACACCACCAATGAAGAGAAGTCTGTAGACGCCCCTGTTCGGCGTTCCGGCCGTGGCCGCACGCCGTCGGGCAAGCCCAACCCCATCGACGTGCATGTGGGCGCCCGCGTTCGCCTGCGGCGCACCCTGCTTGGCATGAGCCAGGAAAAGTTGGGCGAGGCCATTGGCCTGACCTTCCAGCAGGTGCAGAAGTACGAGCGTGGCGCCAACCGTATCGGTGCGTCGCGTCTGTTCGATCTGTCGCGCGTTCTCGACGTGCCGGTGTCGTTCTTCTATGACGACATGTCCGATGACGTGTCGCAGCAGAGCCCGCGCATGATGGTCGCCGGCTTCGATGAGCCGATCACCCCGTTTGAAGCCGATCCGATGACCAAGCGTGAAACCCTGGAATTGGTGCGCGCCTATTACCGCATCACCGATCCGCAGGTGCGCAAGCGGGTGTTCGAGCTGGCCAAGGCGCTGGCCAATGCCAGCGACGGGGTCGTCGAAGCCGCCAAGTAAGCTGTTCTTCAGCTACCCTGACGAGTGGGGCGCCGGTGTCATGCCGGCGCCCTTTTTGTTTGCGCGCGGCGTTGTCGTTTTGGCAATAGACAACTATAGGGAGCATTTTAAAACGGCGCTCTCCCCCTGTTTTCAGCCATTTTAATAGACATTGCGTTTTCACATGGCTTTCGCTAATTCCCCTTGACGTTTAACGCAGTTTGCTTAAACACGGATAGGAGGTAAGCAAAATTGCTAACAATTTAAAGTTGTGGAGACGCAAATGCCTGAACAACAGGGGTCCAATGACAAGCCCGTCCGCCGTACCCGCCGCCCTGTCGATATGCATGTCGGCATGCGTATCCGTGAACGCCGCCGTATGCTTGGGGTCAGCCGGAACGACCTTGCGGCCGCTCTGGGGTTGTCGGTTCAGCAGGTGCAGAAATACGAAAGCGGCGACAGTACCGTTGCCGCCTCGCGCTTGTTTGAGATTGGCCGGCAACTCGCCGTTCCGGCGGCGCATTTTTTCGATGACATGCCCACCACGGTAGAAAGCTCGGCCCTGCCGCGCGCCATCCTGACCTCGGAAAATCGCCCCAATTCCCGCGAAATCCGTCAAATGATCCAGGCCTATCGCAGCATCACCAATCACGAACTGCGGCATCAGCTTTACGAGTTGGCGCGCACCCTGGCCCGTGCCGCCGATGTCGATCCCCAGGCGGTTCCTCAAGCGCGAGTGGCGGCCTTGATCCTGCCCGATTGATTAGCCTTGAACGCGGATGGAAATGTCTGTAACACACCAGACCTCGACTTATGGTCGGGCGTGGAGATTTGACCGCTTGCCGCCACGTAAAACACCGGCTAAGTGGGTGCACCGATGGAACTCCCGTCGATGAACCCAGGTCCGTATTGGCTCAACCGGATTTCGGAGGATCGACGTGTCGAAGTCCAATTATCTGTTTACCAGCGAATCTGTTTCCGAAGGTCATCCCGACAAGGTCTCCGACCGTATCTCGGACGCCATTGTTGATACCTTCCTGACCGCCGACCCGCATGCGCGCGTCGCCGTCGAGACCTTGTGCACCACCAACCAGATCGTTCTGGCCGGTGAAGTGCGCGGCCCGGCGTCGATCACCGCCGCCACCATGGAAGAAGTCGCCCGCGCCGCCGTCAAGGACATCGGCTACGAGCAGGACGGCTTCCACTGGAAGAACGCCAAGGTCGACGTTTATGTCCATTCCCAGTCCGCCGACATCGCCGTTGGCGTTGACGCGGCTGGCAACAAGGACGAAGGCGCCGGCGATCAGGGCATCATGTTCGGCTATGCGGTCAACGAGACCGACGTGCTGATGCCGGCCCCGATTTTCTACTCGCACGCCATCCTGAAGTCGCTGGCCGAGGCCCGTCACTCCGGCGCCGAGCCGCTGCTGGGCCCCGATGCCAAGAGCCAGATCACCCTACAATACGTTGATGGCAAGCCCGTGCGCGCCACCTCGGTGGTGGTTTCGACCCAGCATGACGGCAAGCTGGACCAGGAAGCCGTGCGCGAGATCGTTCGCCCGCATGTGATGAATGTTCTGCCCGAGGGTTGGTTCCCGTCCGAGGATCAGTTCTACGTCAACCCGACCGGCCGTTTCGTCATCGGCGGCCCGGACGGCGACGCCGGCCTGACCGGTCGTAAAATCATCGTCGACACTTACGGCGGCGCGGCTCCGCATGGCGGCGGCGCGTTCTCGGGTAAAGATCCGACCAAGGTCGATCGCTCGGCGGCTTATGCCGCCCGCTATCTGGCCAAGAACGTGGTCGGCGCCGGTTTGGCCGAGAAGTGCGTCATCCAGCTCAGCTACGCCATCGGCGTGTCCAAGCCGCTGTCGGTCTATGTCGATACCTTCGGCACCGCCGGCATCGACGAAGACAAGCTGTCGGACCTGTTGCAGCAGTTGGTTGACTTGACGCCTCGCGGCATCCGCACCCATCTGGGCCTGAACAAGCCGATCTATGCGCGCACCGCGGCCTATGGCCATTTCGGTCGCAACCCCGAGGCCGATGGCGGCTTCTCGTGGGAAAAGCTGGATCTGGTCGATCAGTTGCGTTCGGCGTTTGCCTAACCAAGCGCTCTACGCCGAGGGGCCGCGTTTCTTCGGTCGCCGTCGCGGTAAACAACTGCGGCAGACCGGTCGGTCCCTCGTCGAAACGCTCTTGCCCCGTCTGGCCATCGGCCAGCCGGGGGAAGGCGAAACGCTCGATCCCGCCGCCTTGTTTCCCCGTCCGGTCAGCGCAGTCTGGCTGGAAGTGGGATTCGGCGGCGGCGAGCATCTGGCCTGGCAAGCCGCGCATCATCCGGACGTCGGCATTATCGGCGGCGAGGTGTTCCTGAACGGGATCGCCAGCCTGCTCGGCCATCTGGTGCGCGAGGATGTCGACAACGTCCGTATCTTTGCCGAGGACGTGCGCCGACTGATGCCGGCGCTGCCCGACGCCTGCCTGGATCGGGTGTTCGTGCTGTTCCCCGATCCCTGGCCGAAGAAACGTCATGCCGACCGCCGCTTCATCGGCGCCGACAATCTCGATCAGCTGTCCCGCCTGCTGGTTGATGGCGGCGAGCTGCGCATTGCCACCGACGATGCCGTCTATAAGGACTGGGCGCGCGAGCAGATGGCGGCGCGTGCCGATTTCACCGACGCGACAATCGACGCGGCGGTCAAAAGCGAGGACTGGCCGCCCACGCGATACGAGGCGAAAGCCCGCGAACAAGGGCGGGAACCGATCTTTCTGCGCTATTTGCGCCACCGGCGCGGCTAGCCCACTCCCTCAGGGAGACGGCGTAAACCCCATAAAATGCTTGCAGACGCGTGGCCGATGGCTATAGTAGCCGACGACACATTCTTGTGGTCCCGCCCACGAGGCGGGGTTGGAGGGGTGGGCCGGTGGCCCACTTTTTTTGTTTTTTAGGGTTAGGTATTCGCAGCGGATGGACCTCGAGGAACGAATCTCGTCTTTGGTCGCGCCGTCGCTGGATGCCATGGGATACGAGTTGGTTCGGGTGGCCCTCATGGGTCGTTTGGATCAAACTTTGCAGATCATGGCTGAGCGTCGTGATCGTGCCGCCATGACAGTTGACGACTGTGCCGACATCAGTCGAGCGGTTTCCGCCCTTCTGGACGTCGAAGATCCTATCGCCGGCAAGTACACCTTGGAGGTGAGCTCGCCCGGCATCGATCGGCCGTTAACCCGATCGACCGACTATGAACGATTTGCCGGTTTCGAGGCCAAGGTCGAGACCATCCGACCGGTGGAAGGGCGTAAGCGCTTCCGCGGAAAGATAGTCGGCCTGACTGCCGAAAATCAGGTGCGCCTGGTGATCGATACTGGTGAAGAGCTGTCCATCCCGCTGGCGGACATTCAGCGAGCCAAGCTCGTCTTGACGGATGAGCTGATCGCCGCGGCGATGAGCGAACAAGAACACTAGGCCCGAGAACGGACCATGGAACGAACTGCAGCACTCCCCCGTCCTGAACTCCTTCAAGTCGCCGACGCGGTCGCCCGCGATAAGGGCATCGACCGCGACGAAGTCTTGGAGGCCATGGAACAGGCTATTCAAAAGGCTGGTCGCTCGAAATATGGTCATGAGCACGATATTCGTGCCCATATCGACCGTAAGAACGGCGAGATTCTGCTGTCCCGCTTCATCGAAGTGGTCGAGGCAGTCGAGAACGAAGCCACGCAGATGACCGTCACTCAGGCGCGCCGCAAGAAGCCGGATGCCGCCGTGGGCGATTTCGTCATCGACGCCCTGCCGCCCATCGATTTCGGCCGCATCGCCGCACAGACCGCCAAGCAGGTGATCGTGCAAAAGGTGCGCGACGCCGAGCGTCAGCGTCAGTTCAACGAATTCAAGGACCGCACCTCCGAGATCGTCAACGGTCTGGTCAAGCGTGTCGAATTCGGCAATGTGGTGGTTGATCTGGGGCGGGCCGAGGCGCTGTTGCGCCGCGACGAGTTGATCCCGCGTGAAACCTTCCGCACCGGCGACCGCGTCCGTGCCTATATCTACGATGTCCGGCAAGAGCCGCGCGGCCCGCAGATTTTCCTGAGCCGCACCCATCCGCAGTTCATGGCCAAGCTGTTCGCCCAGGAAGTGCCGGAAATCTACGACGGCATCATCGAGATCAAGTCGGTGGCCCGCGATCCGGGTTCACGCGCCAAGATCGCCGTGCTCAGCCGCGATTCCGGTATCGATCCGGTCGGCGCCTGCGTCGGTATGCGCGGTTCGCGCGTCCAGGCGGTGGTGGCCGAGCTGCAAGGCGAAAAGATCGACATCATCCAGTGGTCACAAGACCCGGCGACCTTCATCGTCAACGCGTTGGCTCCGGCCGAAGTGGCCAAGGTGGTTCTTGACGAGGAAGCCAACCGCATCGAAGTGGTGGTGCCCGACGACCAGCTCAGCCTCGCCATCGGCCGTCGCGGCCAGAATGTGCGTCTGGCCTCGTAGTTGACCGGCTGGGATATCGACATCCTGACCGAGGCCGAGGAATCCGAGCGTCGCACCGAAGAGTTCAAGTTGCGTTCGCGGATGTTCATCGAAGCCCTGGACGTGGACGATGTGATCGCCCATCTGTTGGTCACTGAAGGCTTCTCGTCGGTCGAGGAAGTGGCGTTCGTGCCGCTTGAGGATCTGACCGAGATCGAAGGCTTCGACGAAGGCATCGCCGGCGAACTCCAGCAGCGCGCCCGCGTGTTCCTGGAAGAGTTGGATGAGCGCAATTCGGTCCGCCGCCGCGAACTTGGGGTGGTCGACGAATTGGCCGCCATCGAAGGTCTGGCTTCGGGCATGCTGGTGCTGTTGGGTGAGAAGGGGGTCAAGACCCTCGACGATCTCGGCGATCTGGCCGGCGACGAGTTGATCGAGATTTTGGGCAAGGACAGCATGACCGCCGATCAGGCCAACGCCGTTATCATGGCGGCGCGGGCTCATTGGTTCGACGGCGACAGCACAGGGGAAACGGCCTGACGGCCGCCCTTTTGGGGGCAAGCATGAGCGAGCTGCCCAGTGACGAGCCCTTGGACGAAGACCCCGACCTGTTTGTCGGGCCCGAGGAAGGCGAGAGCGGCCCCAACCGGCGCTGCATCGTTTCGGGTGAGGTCAAGCCGGCCGAGGGTATGATACGTTTCGTTGTCGGGCCCGATGGAGACATCGTGCCCGACATCGATGGTCGTTTGCCCGGCCGGGGGTTATGGTTAAGCGCTGACCGTGCTATGGTGACTACGGCGGCAGCGAAGAACCTGTTTTCCAAGGCGGCCCGCCGCAAGGTGTCGGTGCCGCCCGATTTCGCCGATCGGATCGAGAAGCTGCTGCTGCGGCGCTGCCTCGAACTGATCGGTCTGGCCCGGCGCGCTGGCCAGGCGGTGGTGGGATTCGAGAAAGCGCGTGGAGAATTGAAGGCCGGGCGGGGCGCCATCATATTGGCTGCCTCGGATGGCGCTGCCGATGGCCGCGACAAAATCCGAGCCTTGGCGTCCGGCAAACCTTTGGTTGCCGTGTTGCGAAGCGATGAATTGGGTGCCGCCTTCGGCCGCAATCATGCCGTTCATGCCGTATTGGCGCCCGGACGGTTGGCCGCACGCCTGTCGGTTGAAACCACCAGGCTGGCGGGTTTCAGGAATATGTAAGGCGCGGGTTTCGACCCGCGGAAGCGAGAGTAAAGCGAACCTATGACCGAGAACGACAACGACCGGAAGGCGCCGCTGAAGCTGTCGCCGGGCAAGCTTGAGTTGAAGAAGACCGTCGAGACTGGCCAGGTGCGCCAGAGCTTCTCGCATGGTCGCTCCAAGGCTGTGACCGTCGAAGTGCGCAAGAAGCGCACCTTCGCCCAGGATGCCGGTGGCGTCCTGCATGAGGTCAAGGATGGCCCGAAGCTGGAAATGGACCCCATCGCCGCCGCCGAGCCGGTGATGCAGGAACAGCCGGCTCCCGAGCCTGTTGCGGCCCCCGAGCCGCCGCCGCGCGTGCAACCGCAGGCGCCGTTGAACCAATATCAGCCGCCGCATCAGCCGCAGCCGCAGCGTCGCCCGTCGTCTCAGTCGGCGGCCCGCGATCTGACCACCGGTGAAAAGGCCGCCCGCGTTCGCGCGCTGCAGGATGCCCTGCGCGCCGACGAGGAAAACCGCCGCCGCGCCGAGGCCGAGGCCGCCCGCCGGGCCATCGAGGCCGAAGCCGCCCGTCTGGCTGCCGCCGAGGCCGCCCGTCTGGCCGCCGAGGAGGCCGCGCGCAACCCCGCTCCCGCTCCGGTCGAAGTTGCAGCCGCCCCGGTGGTGGAGGCCAAGCCCGCCGCCGCTCCGGCCGCCGCCAAGCCGTCGGTTACTCCGACCCCGACCGCCGCCGCCGTCCCCACCCCGGTCACCAAGACCGCCGAGGAAGAGGAAGAGGAGGAGCGCGTCAAGCGCCCCGGCCGTCCGACTCCGAACAAGCCGGCCGCCGTGCCGAAGCGCGCCGAACCGCGCCGCCGCGAAGGCAAGCTGACCATCACCGCCGCCCTCGACGACGATGATCGCGGCCAGCGTGGCCGCTCCTTGGCCGCCGTACGGCGTGCCCGTGAGCGTGAGCGTCTCAAGCAGCTCCAGAAGAGCAGCGAGAAGGTTATTCGCGAAGTCATCATTCCCGAGACCATTGCGGTCCAGGAACTGGCCAACCGTATGGCCGAGCGTGGCGCCGACGTGGTCAAGAGCCTGATGCGCATGGGCATCATCACCAACATCAATCAGGTGATCGACGCCGACACCGCCGAGCTGGTGGTGGCCGAGTTTGGCCACAACTCCAAGCGCGTCGCCGAGTCGGATGTTGAAATCGGCCTGACCGGTGATGTCGATCATGAAGAGAAGCTGAGCCAGCGTGCTCCAGTCGTGACCGTCATGGGTCACGTCGATCACGGTAAGACCTCGTTGCTCGACGCTCTGCGCGCCACCGATGTGGTGTCGGGCGAAGCGGGCGGCATCACCCAGCATATCGGCGCCTATCAGGTGACCATGCAGGGCGGCCAGCGCATCACCTTCATCGACACTCCCGGCCACGAAGCCTTCACCGCCATGCGCGCCCGTGGCGCCAACATGACGGATATCGTGGTGCTGGTGGTGGCCGCCGATGACGGCATCATGCCGCAGACGGTCGAAGCCATCCGCCATGCCAAGGCCGCTGGCGTGCCGATCATCGTTGCCATCAACAAGATCGACAAACCCGACGCCAACACGGCCAAGGTGCGCCAGGAACTGTTGCAGCACGAGCTGATCACCGAAGATTTGGGCGGCGACGTGCTTGCCGTCGAAGTGTCGGCGAAGAAGCGGCTGAACCTTGAGAAGCTGGAGGAGGCGATCCTCCTGCAGGCCGAAATCCTCGATCTGAAAGCCAATCCCGAGCGCGCCGCGCAAGGTGTGGTCATCGAAGCCAAGATGGAGCGCGGCCGTGGGTCGATCGCCACCGTCCTGGTGCAGAAGGGCACCCTGAAAGTTGGCGACGTGTTCGTTGCCGGGTCCGAGTGGGGTCGCGTGCGCGCCCTGATCGACGATCACGGCAACAAGGTCAACTCCGCCGGTCCGTCCACTCCGGTGGAAGTGCTGGGCTTGCAGGGAACTCCGTCCGCCGGTGACGACTTCATCACCGTCGAGACCGAGACCCGTGCCCGCGAAGTCGCCGATTACCGTCAGCGCAAAGAGCGCGACGCCAAGGCGGTGGCCGGTGCCCGTGGCACTCTGGAAGAGATGTTCTCGCGCATCGCCGCCGGCGAAGCCAAGGAACTGCCGGTCGTCATCAAGGGCGACGTGCAGGGTTCGGTCGAAGCCATCGTCTCCACCTTGGAGAAGATGGGCACCGATGCGGTCAAAGTGCGCGTGCTGCACGCGGCCGTCGGCGCCATCAGCGAATCCGATATCACCTTGGCCAAGGCCTCCGGTGCTCTGGTCATCGGCTTCAATGTCCGCGCCAATCCGCAGGCCCGCGACATGGCCCGCCGCGACACCGTCGATATCCGCTACTACTCGATCATCTACGATGTGGCCGACGATCTGCGCAAAGCCCTCACCGGCATGCTCGACCCGACCCTCAAGGAGCGTTTCCTCGGCAATGCCGAAATCCGCGAGGTGTTCAACATCACCAAGGTCGGCAAGGTTGGCGGTTGCTTCATTACCGAAGGCATCGTCAAGCGCGGCGCCAAGGTTCGCCTGTTGCGCGACAACGTGGTCATCCATACCGGATCGCTGGCTCAGCTCAAGCGCTTCAAGGATGATGTCAAGGAAGTGCGCGACGGCTACGAGTGCGGCATGTCGTTCGAGCATTACAACGACATTCAACCGGGCGACATCATCGAGTGCTACGAGATCGAGGAGATTGCCGGTACCCTGTAAGGGGGGCGGCAATCCTTTCTCGCCGGAGGTCGTACCATGAGCCGTGGGCAAAAGCCGCCGAGCCAGCGTCAGCTGCGCGTCGGTGAAGAGCTTCGGCATGTCATCGCCACCATCCTGGAACGCGGAGAAATCCGCGATCCGGATGTGGCGGGCAAGCCTGTTACCGTCACCCAGGTCAGCATCAGTCCCGATCTGCGGAATGCCACTGTATTCGTCGTACCCTTGGGCGGCGGCGAGTGCAAGGCGTTGATCAAGGGTTTGAAACGCGCCAGTCCCTATGTTCGCCACGAAGTGTCGAAGATGGTGGATTTGCGCATGATGCCCAACTTCACCTTTGCCGAAGACAATACTTTCGACAAGGTCAGCCGCATCGAGGCGCTGTTGCACAGCCCCGAAGTGCGCCGCGACATTGAAGGTCACCGCGAGCCCGAGCCGTTCGACGACGAGAGCCATGCGATCGACGACGACGAGGGCCGTGACGATGGGGCGTAAGCGGAACGGCCTGCCGATCAATGGCTGGCTGGCGATCGACAAGCCGTTGGGGATGAACTCGACGGCGGTGGTGGCGGCGGTGCGCCGTATGACTGGGGCCGCCAAGGCCGGTCACGGCGGTACTCTCGATCCGTTGGCGACCGGCATTCTGCCGATTGCCTTGGGCGAAGCGACCAAGACCGTCGCCTATGTGATGGACGGCACCAAGACCTATCGTTGGCGGGTGACTTGGGGTGAATCGCGCTCGACCGACGACGGCGAGGGCGTGGTCACCGCAACCAGCGATGTCCGCCCCAGCCGCGAGCAGATCCTCGCCGCCCTGCCCGCCTTCATCGGTGAAATCGAACAGGTGCCGCCGGCCTATTCGGCGGTCAAGGTCGACGGCAAGCGCGCCTATGATTTGGCCCGCGCAGATCAGGTGGTCGAACTCAAATCCCGTATCGTCCGCATCGACCGCTTCGAACTGGTGGAATTGACCGACGACTATGGCGAGTTCGAGGTGGCCAGCGGCAAGGGCACCTATATCCGCTCGCTCGCCCGCGACCTGGCATTGGCTTTGGGAACAGTGGGATACGTCTCAATGTTGCGCCGCACCAGCTGCGGACCCTTCAACGAGGGCAATTCGATTTCCCTGGATAAGCTCGAAGACTTTGGGCATAGTGCCGCGTCTGCGAACTTAGTGCTTCCTGTCGAGACCGCGCTGGACGACATCCCGGCCCTGGCCCTGACGGAAGATGAGGCCCGCCGCCTGCAGAGCGGGCAGTCCGTGTCGATTCTTCGACTGGCTGCGCGCTCGCCTTTACCGACCATATCCGCCGGACAAACCGTGCGCGCCATGGCCGACGGGCGATTGGTGGCGTTGGCCCGCATCGAAGCCGGAGAGATCCGCTCGGTGCGTGTTATGAATCTTTAGACTGTAGGAGTCCCCGATGTCGATTACTGCCGAGCGTAAACAGGAAGTCATCAAGGAATACGCGACCACCGGTCTCGATACCGGTTCGCCCGAAGTGCAGGTCGCCATTCTGTCCGAGCGTATTCGGAACCTGACCGAGCATTTCAAAGAGCACAAGAAGGACTTCCATTCGCGGCGCGGTCTGCTGATCATGGTTGGTCAGCGTCGCCGTTTGCTCGACTACCTCAAGGCCAAGAACACCGCTCGTTACGAGCAGCTCATCGCCCGCCTCGGCCTGCGCAAGTAGGCCATTCTTCGGTGGCGCCGCGGCCTTCATGGTGAAGGCCTGGCCGGCACGTGTTGCGGACCCGCGCGGGGACTATCCTCGCGCGGGTAACGGCATATCGGCCCTTCGCTTCGGGCCAGCCGAACCTTGTCCGCAGGCACTGCCACACGAATGAGCCGCTTCAGGGCATGCCTGGGCCGTGACAATCCGGTCACCGGCCCGTTGGGATAAGGAAAAATCTGTATGACCATGTTTAAATCCTACCGTAAAGAGCTTAGCTGGGGCGGTCGCAAGCTGGTCCTCGAGACCGGCAAGATCGCACGCCAAGCCGACGGTGCCGTTCTGGCGACCTATGGCGAGACCTCCGTGCTGTGCACCGTGGTTGGCGCCAAGACCGTCAAGCCGGGCATCGACTTCTTCCCGCTGACCGTGAATTACCAGGAAAAAGCCTTCGCCGCGGGCAAGATCCCCGGCGGCTTCTTCAAGCGCGAAGGCCGTCCGAGCGAGAAGGAGACCCTGGTCTCCCGCCTCATCGACCGCCCAATCCGCCCGCTGTTCGCCGCTGGCTTCCGCAACGAGACCCAGGTCGTCTGCACCGTGTTGTCGCATGACCTGGAGAACGACCCGGACGTCGTCGCCATGATCGGCGCCTCGGCCGCTTTGACCATTTCGGGCATTCCCTTCATGGGTCCGATCGCCGCCGCCCGCGTCGGTCTGATCGAAGGCGCCTATGTGCTGAACCCGACCTCCGAGCAGGTCGCCCAGTCGAAGCTGGATCTGGTCGTCGCCGGCACCGTCGAAGGCGTGCTGATGGTCGAGTCCGAGGCCAAGGAGCTGTCGGAAGACACCATGCTGGGCGCCGTGACCTTTGGTCATGACAGCTTCCAGGTGGTCATCAAGGCCATCATCGAGCTGGCCGAGCAGTGCGCCAAGGAGCCCTGGGCTCTGGTCCCGCCGGCCCCCGAACTGACCACCGTGCGCGCCAAGTTCGTCGCCGCCGGCATCGACGCCGCTTTGACCGACGCCTATAAGATCGTCGTCAAGCAGGAGCGTTACGCCAAGGTCGCCGAAGTCAAGAAGGCCGCCATCGCCGGCCTGGGCACTGACAACGACGCAGAGCTGAAGGTTGCCGGCGAAGTGTTCAAGGGCCTCGAGTCCGACGTCGTGCGTGGCACCATCCTGAAGACCGGCGTGCGTATCGACGGCCGCGACACCAAGACCGTCCGCCCGATCGAAGCCGAAGTCGGCGTGCTGCCGCGCGCCCATGGTTCGGCGCTGTTCACCCGTGGCGAGACCCAGGCTTTGGTCGTGGCCACCCTTGGCACCGGTCAGGACGAGCAGATCATCGATGCGCTGGCGGGCGAGTACCGCGAGCATTTCATGCTGCACTACAACTTCCCTCCCTATTCGGTGGGTGAAGCCGGTCGTATGGGCTCGCCGGGCCGTCGTGAGATCGGCCATGGCAAGCTGGCTTGGCGCGCCATTCACCCGACCCTGCCGGAAAAGGCCAACTTCCCCTACACCCTGCGTCTGGTGTCCGAGATCACCGAGTCGAACGGCTCGTCGTCGATGGCCTCCGTTTGCGGTGGTTCCTTGGCGATGATGGATGCCGGTGTGCCGCTGCCGCGCCCCGTCGCCGGTATCGCCATGGGCCTGATCAAGGAAGGCGCCGAGTTCGCCGTGCTGTCCGACATCCTCGGCGACGAGGATCACCTGGGCGACATGGACTTCAAGGTGGCTGGTACCGAAGCGGGCGTGACCGCTCTGCAGATGGACATCAAGATCACCTCGATCACCAAGGAGATCATGGAGATCGCCCTGGGTCAGGCCAAGGAAGGCCGTCTGCACATCCTGGTTGAGATGTCCAAGGCGATCGACCATGCGCGTGACGCGGTGTCGGGCAATGCTCCGCGCATCACCACCTTCCAGATCCCCAAGGACAAGATCCGTGAAGTGATCGGCACCGGCGGTAAGGTCATTCGCGAAATCTGCGAGCAGACCGGCGCCAAGATCGACATCGAAGACGACGGCACCATCAAGGTTGCTTCGTCCGATACGGAAGCCGCTCAGAAGGCCATCGATTGGATCAAAGGCATCGTCGCCGAGCCCGAGATGGGCGTGATCTACAATGGTAAGGTGGTCAAGGCCGTCGATTTCGGCGCCTTCGTCAACTTCCTCGGCTCCAAGGACGGCTTGGTCCACGTGTCCGAATTGGCGCCCCAGCGCGTCAACAAGGTCACTGACGTGGTCAATGTCGGCGATGCGGTCAAGGTCAAGGTCATCGGCTTCGATGATCGCGGCAAGGTCAAGCTGTCGATGAAGCAGGTCGACCAGGCGACTGGCGAAGATCTGGTCAAGAAGGCGGAAAAGACCGAGGCGTGAGCCAACTGATCCTGCCACGGGTGATCGGTCATCGCGGCATTGCCGCGAGCGCGCCGGAAAACACCCTGGCGGGATTTCGTTGCGCCGCCGCGCAGGGCGTCGCCATGGTCGAACTGGATGTTCAGTTGACCAGCGACGGCGTGCCGGTGGTGTTTCACGACGATGCTTTGGAACGGACGACCGACGGCCAGGGGCTTCTCTGCGAGACTCCTTTGGCCGTCCTTCGCCGCTGTGATGCCGGGGCCTGGTTTGGTCCCGGTTTCGCCGGTGAAATGGTGCCAACCTTGGCCGAGGCGATCACCGTGATCGTCGAGCTTGGCTTGGGTTTGAACATCGAGGTCAAAGCCGACGAAGATCGGGGTGCCGCGACGGCGCAGACCGCTTTGGCGGTGGTGCGGTCGCAGTGGCCCGCAGGTCGGCCAGCGCCTCTGCTGTCCAGTTTTTCCCGCTCGGCGCTTCGTGCCGTAGCCGAAATGATGCCGGACTGGCCACGCGGACTGTTGGTTGGCGCTTTGCCGGACGATTGGGCCAAGGCAGTGCAGAGCCTGGGATGTGTGGCGGTGCATGCCGATCATCGGCGGCTGAATCCGATGCGAGTGCACGCGGTTAAGGATGCCGGTGTTCTTTTGCTGGCGTACACGGTCAATCGGGCGGATCATGCGGATCGGCTGTGGAGTTGGGGTGTGGACGCGGTGTTCTCCGACCACCCCGAACGGCTGGGACATCCCCTGTTTCAGCCCGAGTTGGAATGACTCGCGAATACAGCCTGTAGTCAAAGCCGCGCCCTTTCGATATATGAAGGGCCGGTGTAAGGTGCGGAGCCGACAAGGCGCGCCGTAAGTGGAGTGGACGTCGACGTGAAACCCCTCAAGACTCTGGTCATTTCGGGCCGTGAAGTCCTCCCACTGGTCGAGGGCGGCAAGGGCATCTCTGTCTCCAATGGAGAAAGCTCCGGCGCTTGGGCCGCGGCTGGTGCCGTCGGTACTTTTTCCGGCGTCAACGCCGATTTCTACGACGAGAACGGCAAGTTCATCGCCGTCACCTATCAAGGCAAGACGCGCCGTGATCGGCATGACGAGCTGATCGCCTACGCTATTCGCGGCGGCATCGCCCAAGCCCGCATCGCCCACGACGTGTCGGGCGGCAAAGGCCGCATCCACATGAACGTGCTGTGGGAGATGGGCGGCGCCGAAGCCATCCTGGAGGGCGTCCTGGAAGGCGCCAAGGGGTTGGTGCATGGCGTGACCTGCGGTGCCGGCATGCCCTACAAGGTGGCCGAGATCGCCGCGCGTTATGGCGTCCATTACTACCCCATCGTCTCGTCCGCCCGCGCCTTCAAGGCGTTGTGGAAGCGCGCCTACCACAAATTCCCCGACCTTTTGGGCGGCGTGGTCTATGAAGACCCGTGGCTGGCTGGCGGTCATAACGGGTTGTCCAATTCCGAAGACCCGCAAGCGCCGCAGGCTCCGTTACCGCGCGTGCGCGAGCTGCGCACCGCCATGCGCGACTGCGGTGCGCCCGAAGTGCCGGTGTTCATGGCCGGCGGCGTCTGGTATCTGCGCGAATGGGATGACTTCCTGGATAATCCGGAGGTCGGCCCGATCGCCTTCCAGTTCGGCACGCGTCCGCTGCTGACCCAGGAAAGCCCGATCTCGCATGCCTGGAAGGATCGCCTACTCAATCTGAAGCCCGGCGATATCCTGCTGCACAAATTCAGCCCGACCGGCTTCTATTCCTCGGCGGTGCGCAACGGCTTCATCGAGGAGTTGTGCCAGCGGTTGGAGCACCAGATCGCCTACAGCTCCGAGGCCATTGGCGAGCACACCGCCGAACTGCCGATCGGCGCGCGCGGCCGTCTGGTTTATGTTACGCCGCATGACAAGGAACATGCCGAGGGCTGGATCAAGCAGGGCTTCTCCGACGCCTTGCGCAGCCCCGATTCGACCCTGGTGTTCGTCACCCCCGAACGGGCGGAAGTCATTCGCCGCGATCAGGTCGCCTGCATGGGTTGCCTGTCGGCCTGCGGCTTCTCCAACTGGCAGCAGAACGAGGCGGGCACCACCGGCAAGAAGGCCGATCCGCGCAGCTTCTGCATCCAAAAGACCCTGCAAAACGTCGCTCATGGCGGCGATCTTGAAAATGAGCTGATGTTCGCCGGGCATTTCGCCCATCGTTTCGCCACCGACCCGTTCTATGCCGACGGCTTCATTCCGACGGTCGGGCAGTTGGTCGAGCGTCTGCGCACCGGGGACTAAGGTTTGGTTTTGTCTTCCGGCCGCCGCCACCGTCGTTCGACGGGACGCGGCGGCCGGTTATGACGTTGGTTGGCGACGTCCACCGGCCGCATGGCTACCGCTCGCAGAATTGTGCGGGCCGACTTGAACCCGATATGGATCAAGTCCAATTAGTAGCTATTGGCATTGGAAGATATAAACAAATCTTAAATTCACACCCTGGTGCGGGATACAACAGTATCATGAACGTCATGTGCCAACGCCCCTTCACGCAAGCTCTTGATCGTCTGCGCGCCGCTGGCTTGCGGCCGACACGCCAGCGTCTGGCGCTGGCCAAGCTGCTGTTCGACGGCTGTGACCGCCATATCTCGGCCGAGCAATTGCATGGTGAAGCCTTGGGCAGCAATATCCGGGTATCGCTGGCGACCGTCTACAACACCCTGCATCAGTTCACCGATGCCGGAATGTTGCGGGAAATCGTCGTCGATGCGGGGCGATCCTATTTTGACACCAACACCTCCGACCACCATCACTTCTTCTTCTCGACCAGCGGCCGTTTGGAAGACATTCCCGGCCACATGGTGGCGGTGACCAAGATGCCCGACGCTCCGGCCGGCACCGAAATCCAGCGCGTCGATGTGATCGTGCGCCTGAAGGGCTGAGCCGGCGTTTTCCTGTCATGACCTCGCTTCGCCACCGCCTGAAAGCCCTGCTAAGCCCGCCCTTGGTTATTCTTGGCGCGCTGATCGTTCTGCTGGAAGAGGTGCTGTGGGCTGGGCTGGGCCGCCTGATGGCGCGGCTGGCCCATTTGCCGCAGGTGGCGCGCGTGGAAGCCGCGATCGGGCGTCTGCCGCCCTATCCCGCCATGGCGCTGTTCCTGCTGCCCGTGGCCGTCATCGTGCCGGTGAAGTTGGGCGCCGTGTGGCTGATCACCCAGGGGCGGGTCGGGCAGGGTGTGCTGCTGATCCTGGCGGCCAAACTATCCGGCATGGCGATCCTGGCGCGGCTCTATGCGCTGTGCCGTCCGTCCTTGTGCCGTCTGAACTGGTTCGCCAGGCTGGAGGCGATGCTGCTGCGCTGGAACGCCTGGGCGCATGCGTTGATGGATGAGCTGCCGCTGTGGCGCCAGACCAAGACGCAAGTGCATGCCGCCGTCGCCGCCGTCAAGACGGCGCTGTCCGGCAGTCCCGGTTGGCTGGCACGCCGCATGCGCGCCGCCATCAGGCTGGCGCGGGCGCAGGTGAACCGCTAACCTTCGCCATCATGTCGCCGCATTTTAGAGCGACAGCCAAGGCTCGGCGTGGCGAAAGGATGTCCTGTGTTTCCATATCGTGGCGTGATCGTTCTGGCGGTCGTGGCCCTGTTGCTGATCGGTGCGGCCGGGTCGCCCGCCTGGGCGCATCCGCATGTCTGGGTTGACACCACCGTCACAGCCCTGGTCAAGGACGGCAAGGTGGTGGCGCTACGCCAGGATTGGTCGTTCGACGAGGATTTCACCGCCACTGTCCTGGCCGATGTGCGCAAAGTAAACGGCATGGCGGCGATGGCGCAGGCCAAGCCGTTCACCCCCGGCGAGATGGCCAAGCTGAAGCAGGACGCCTTCTCCAATCTTAAGAACTATAACTACTTCACCCATGTCTGGTCAGGCGCCAAGGCGGTCCCGGTGGGTAAGGAAGTCACCGGCTTTTCGGCGCGGATGGAGGGTGAGCGGCTGGCCTACACCTTCACCCTGCCCTTGGCCGCGCCGGTGGACGTCAAGGCCGGTCCGCTGGCCATCGGCGTGTGGGACGACACCTATTACGTCGATGTCGGCCCCGCCACCAAGGCGCCGGGCGGCGTCGAAGGCGATGGCAGCGCCGCTTGCCACTCACGCGTGGTCGAAAGCAAAGAACACGCGATCTACAACGGATCAATCTACCCCAAAATGGTTGAAATCACGTGCTAGGACAGCTTATGACGGCTCGCCTCCTTGGTCTGGTGCTCCTGCTGCTGGTGATCGTTGCTCCGATGCGCGGATCGGCGGCGGATTTGCTGGGACGCCCCGATAGCCCCGCCCCGACAGCCGAGACGACGGCGGCGCCCACGGTGCTGCCAGAACCCCTGCGCGGCATGGTGGCGAGCTTGGTGTCGGTCCAAAGCCACCTGAATGCCGAGTTGCGGGCGCAGATGCAATTGGCGCGGCGCGGCGACAGCCTGCGTCCGGCCCTAGCCATCATCATGGTGTCGTTCCTCTATGGAGTGTTTCACGCCGTCGGGCCGGGGCATGGCAAGATGGTGGTGGGCGGCTATATCCTCAGCCAGCGGGCACGGCTGCTGCATGGCTTGGCGATGAGCGGCATGGCGGCGCTGGTCCAGGCTCTGGCGGCTATCGCCGTGGTCGGGATCCTGGCGACAGTGCTGGAAATGGGCTCGCGCCAAATCATGGAACAGGCGGCGTTGCTGGAGGAAATCAGCTATGGCGGCATCATCTGCCTGGGCCTGTGGATGGCCTGGGGGGTGGTCTCCGGCCGCGTCTGTTGCAGCCATGCCGACGGCGAGGCCGGGCATGTCCATGCGCAGGATCACCACGACCACGACCATGGCCATGCGCATGATCACGGTCATGACTGCGGCTGCTCGCATGGGCACGCACCGGCCAAGCCGGCCCCCTCGGCCAACCGCACCGAACTGATAAGCGTGCTGACGGCTGGGGCCATGGTCGGCTTGCGGCCCTGCTCGGGGGCGATTCTGGTGCTGCTGTTCACCTTGGCCAACCACATCTTCCTGATTGGGGTGATCGCGACCCTGGCCATGGGGGTCGGCGTGGCGATTACGGTGTCGGCGGTCAGCCTGGGGGCGCTGGGGCTGCATCGCGGTCTGGCGCGGCTGGGCGGGCAGCACGACATGGTGGCGACGCGTGTTCGCCAAACCGTCGCCCTGGGCGGTGCGATGGCCATTGTTCTGTTTGGCGCGGCCCAATTGCTGGGGTTGTGGCAAGGCCTGATCCAGCCCTTGGCCGGATAGCCGAGACCGGTCGCAACTGAATTCGGCGGGGTAATTGCTAATCTGTATCGAAAGGCGGGGTTTCTCCCCGCCTTCTGTAAACGCCGTGGTTGTCCTGTGGCGGGATTTGGCGCAGTATCGCGGGCGCGGCTGCCAAATTTCCTTTTCCACGGGACCATCTGTCTTTGACTTCGACCCATCGGCATTCATTTCCGACCTCGGCCCGGCGCATCGCGCTGGGAATGATTGCGCTTTTGGTGTCTCTCACCCTGGCGCAGCTGCGCGAGGACTATCGGGCCGCCGTCAGCGAGGGCGAGACCCTGGTGGCGGCCATGGTCAACGCCATCGACCAGCATTTGGGCGGCAGCATCCGTGCCGTCGATGGCTTGCTCGACGAGGTGGCCTCGGCGGTCGAGACCGGGCGTTGGGCGACCCCCCAGTTCAGTGACCGCTTGGCCGTCCGCCTGGGCGGCTTCCCCGAAATCCGCTATGTCGGCGTGGTGGACGCCAACGGTCGCCTGCAACCCAGCACGGTGCCGCATATCGATTTGGGCGACGACGGCGCGAACGTCGCCGACCGCGACTATTTCTTCCGTCAACGCGATTCGCGTGGACCCTCGACGGTCTTCATCGGCGCACCTGTGATCGGCCGCGCCTCGGGCGAACGCACGGTGCATCTGTCGCGGCCAGTGCATGATGCCCATGGCAATTTCGCCGGCGTGGTGGTGGCGGCCATCAACCCCGACCACTACGCCCGCTTTCTGGAAACCGTCCTGCTCGAGGATGCCGGAGCCTCGGCGGTCATCCGCAAGGACGGCTGGATGCTGGCCCGCGCTCCTGCCCATGCGGAAAAGTTCGGCGACAACATCGCTACCAGTGACCTGTTCACCAAGTTCATCCCCCAAGGTTCGGTCGGAGTCGGTCACCTGCTGTCGCGGGCGGACGGCAACGACAAGCTGATCGGTTATCGGGTGATGGATAATTATCCGCTGGTGGTCACGTCGGGACTGTCGATTCATACGGCGTTGCGCCAGTGGCGCTGGCTGGCGGCGATCGAGGCGGTGATGGTGCTGCTGTTTTCCGGCACGCTGTATCATTGGGCGCGTCAGGCCGATACCCGCGAGGGACGGCTGCATGAACATCAGGAACAGTTGGAAGACATGGTCGCCGAGCGCACCGGCGAATTGCGCTGGGCGCGGGAAGTGGCCGAGCAGCGGGCGCGGCGTCTGGCTGTGGTCAACCAGGAGCTTCGGCGTCTGGCCCAGGTGACGGCGCATCATCTGCAAGAGCCGGTGCGCCCGATCGTCAGCTATTCGCAGATGATCCGGCGCAAGTTGACCGATCTCGACCCCGAAATGGACAGTTGGCTGAGCTTCGTCGAAAACGGCGGCGTGCGGCTGAAGGCGTTGCTACGCGATTTTCAGCGCTATGCCAGCGTGTTGGCCGAAGAGCCCGATCCCCACCCGGTATCGGTCGAAGCGGTGGTGCGCCAAGCCATGGACCGGCTGTTGCTGTCCATTGAGGCGACAGGAACCCGTGTTGATTTCGGCGAGTTGCCCCAGGTGCTGGCCGACGAGGCGATGTTGGTCAACGTGTTCCAGCAATTGATCGACAACGCCATCCGCCATCGCCACCCCGATCGGGTGCCGCATATCGTGGTGCAAGTCGAGGATGAGGGACCGGCGTGGCGGTTTGTTGTCATCGACAATGGCAAGGGCGTGGAACCGGCTCTGGCCGCCAAGGCGTTCGAGGCCTTCGAGCGGCTGGGAACCTCGGCCCCCAATTCGACCGGGTTGGGCTTGGCCATTTGCCGCGCCGTGGTACAGGCGCATGGCGGGCGGATTTGGGTGGAGGCCTTGGCTGAAGGCAGCCGCTTCTGCTTCACCTTGGCCAAGGTGGCGCGTGCCGATCTTGATGACCGGCCGCCGAATTCCGATCCGGCCGTTTAAACCACCGCCGGCTTAGGTGGGCAGGCGGACGACGGCAAACCAATACTCTTCGATCGAGCGCATGGCGCGCAGAAAGCCGTCGAGATCGACCGGCTTGGTGACGAAGCTGTTCGCTCCGGCCCGATAGCAGGACTGAATATCGGCGGCGGCGTCCGAGGTGGTCAGAACCACCACCGGAATATCCTTTAGCGCGGGGTCGGTCTTGATCTGCGACAGAACCTGACGGCCGTCGCGGCCGGGCATGTTGAGGTCGAGCAGCACTAAATCGGGGCGCGGCGCCTCTTGGTGGCGGGGGCTGCTGCGGGTCAGGAAGGCGATCGCCTCCTCGCCATCGGCGACGTGATGGACGGCGCACACGACTTTGGCTTCACGAATCGCGGTTCGGGCCAGGCACGCATCGCCAGGGTCGTCCTCGACCAGAAGAATCTGGAACGGGCGGGTGTTCATCATTTCCCCAGTCTCCCTGTCTTATGCCGTCGTCAGGCTTAAACGCCCTTGCGGTCGTTGGCGCCAGTGGGGAACCAGCGCTGACCGATACCTTTGACCGCGGCAATAAACTCGTCGATATCGACAGGCTTGGTGACGAAGTCGTTGGCCCCAAGAGCGTAACAGCTTTCCTTGTCCCTCTCATATTCCGAAGTGGAAAAAACGACAACCGGGATATCGATAAACCGTGTTTCCTCGGTACGCAAACGTTGCAGGAACTCCCGCCCGTTCATGCGTGGCATATTGAGGTCGAGTAAAACCAAGCGGGGGCGGGGCACGTCGGCATAGCGCGGTTCCTGCTTGCGCAGGAAGGCCAGCGCTTCCGAGCCGTCGAGAACATGGTGCAGCCGTGACGGTTGGGCAACTTCGCGCAGGGCGAGTTTGACCAAACAGGCGTCGGCTGCCTCGTCTTCGACCAGCAGAATATCAAAAGGAGAGGTCTCCTCGGTGCTCATTTTGCCTCCCGCAGGCAATCATCGGGAAAGGCGACGAAAAATTCGCTACCAAGTCCCGGCGTCGACTCAAGCCAGATACGACCGCCGTGATGTTCAACGATTTTCTTGCAGACCGCTAGCCCAATTCCTGTTCCATCATAGCGTTCACGGCCATGCAGACGCTGAAAAATGCCGAAGACTCGGTCAAAGCTTTCCGGGGCGATGCCGATTCCATTGTCCCTGACCGAAACGATCCATTCGGCCTCGCTGCGTGTGGCGTGGATCAGCACCTCGGGAGCGCGGTCGTCGGCACGGTATTTCAAGGCGTTACCGACCAAATTCTGGAACAGGCGGACCAGTTCGATGCGGTCGCCGACGATTTCCGGCAATGGCCCCTCGGCGACGATGTGGGCGTGGCATTCCTCGGCGGTGATTTCCAGATAGAGCATGGCTTCGGCGACGGCGTCGGCCAAAGCGACGGTCTCCATCGGTCGGGTCAGGCGGCCGATGCGCGAATATTCCAGCAAATCGACGATCATACGGTCCATGCGCTGAGCGCCGTCGCGGGCGAAGGCGATGAATTCGCGCCCGTCATCGTCGAGCAGGGCGTCGTAGCGGCGCTCCAGCAGGCTCACATAGCTGCTGACCATGCGCAACGGCTGGCGCAAATCATGCGAGGCGACATAGGCGAAGCTCTCCAATTCAGCGTTGGAGCGGGCCAATTCTGTCGCCTGCGTTTGGAGTTGAGTTTTGGTGTCGGCCAACTGGCGTTCATAGGCGCGGCGGCGTAAATCGCTGAGATGCGCACCCAGTATGGCGCCGCAGGTGGCGGTCAGCGGGCGCAGGAAGGCGATCATCGCCTCGTCATAGCCACCGGCACGGTTGGCCAGCCCGACCAAACCGACCAATTGACCGCCGGATTCAAAGGGAATGCCCAGGAAGCAATCGAGCGGGGGCAGTTCGCCCGGCATCGCCACAGTGCGCGGATCATGCGCAGGATCGTTGGAAATCATCGGCGCGTTGCTGTCCAGAACCACCTCATACAGGCTTTGGAACTGGCGGAAAACAGCCGATTTATCGATGCCGTCGGGGCGCAGGTCGCACTGGGCGACAGGGCGCGGCAACGCTGCGCCATCTTCGCCCTGGACGATTTCGATCAACACCCCCAGCCGGCTGCCGCTGAGCGCCAGCAACCGTTCGAGAAGTCCTTGGAACAGCAGGCTTTGCTCGCTGGCGGTGATGAACTGCGTTTGTAGCCAGTTGATGGTTTCCAGCAGCGCTTCGTTGCGCTTGCGTTCCGTGATGTCGACCATGGCGCCGACGATGCCGGCTGGCCGTCCGTCGTCATCGCGGAAGACCGCCTTGGAAAACAGCACCGGCAGCTCTTTGCCGGCGGCATTGCGGACCTTGCCCTCATAGAATTGCGCAGTTCCCTGGTCCAACAACTCGCGGTCGGCGGCTTCGTAAATCGCGGCGTTTTCGTCGGGATAGACGGTGCGCAGGGTCTTGCCCGAGATATCCGTGGCTTTGCGGCCGATCATCTGGCCGTACATGGCGTTGCATCCCAGGAATACGCCCTTGGTGTCGCGCCAAAAGATGCCGTTGGGGATGGTGTCGATCAGGGTTCCCAGGAACGACAACTGGTCGCGCGCCTGGCGTTCGGCGCGGCGTCGCGCGGTGACGTCGCGGATGATCGCCAGCAAGCCGCTTTCGGCCAGCGGCGCCAGACGGATTTCCAGGCGGCGCAAAGGTCCAGGGCCGGCATAGTCGAATTCGACGCTGCGCAATTTGCCGTCGCGGCGCACGGCGGCGGCCTGGGTTTTGAGGGTTACCGATTCGGCGGCGGGCAGAACCTCTTCGATGGTGGCGCCAAGGAAATTGCCGGGCAGTTCGGTCATCACCGAGGCATCGGGGACATTGAAATCGACGCAACGATCCTCGGCGTCGAGTTGCAGCATGATATCGGGGATGGCGTCCAGCACCGCTTCCAGCTTGCTGCGGGCCACCGCCAGCTGGGCTTCGGCCAGCTTCAAGGGGGTGATGTCGGTGATGGCGCCGACGAATTCGACCGGTTGCTGTTGCGCGTCCCGCACCACCGAGATGCGGTCGATGACCCAACGCCAGCTGCCGTCGGCGGCGCGCATGCGATAGGTGCGCTCCAACCGTTCCGCCTCCGGCAGGCTGCGGTATTCGGCGATCACCCGCTCGCGGTCGTCGGGGTGAATGTGATCGACCCACCAATCCCGTTCGGCCAACGGTTCCATGGGGCTATAGCCGAACTGGCTGATGCCTTCGCTGCAGAAGCTGGCATCGAAATCGCCCGCCAACTCGCAGGCATAGATGATCGACGGACTGGCATTGACCAGAAAATCCAGGCGGCGGCGTAGGACATCGACGATTTCCTCGGCGGCGCGGCGTTCGCTCATGTCGCGGACGGTGGCGATCCAGTAGTCGTGGCCGTCGAAACACAGCGGCGAAATGTTGACTTCCACCGGCACCGAACCGCGCTCGCCGCAGCGATGCAGGGTTTCCAGCAGCATCGAACCATCGCGCTGCAACCGCGTCCGCAGGCGCGCCGGAGCCTCGTCGTCGAAAGTGAGATCCAGATCGGCCATGCCCATGGTCAATAGCTGCGCCGGCGGCAGGGCGAAATGCTTGGCGGCGGCGGCGTTGACGACGACGTTGCGGAACCCCGCCTGGGGGTCGATGCATTGGATCGGATCGCAAGCCTGTTCGACCATGGCCTTGTACAGCCGCAGGGCGTCCTCGTCCTTGCGGCGGGCGGCGATGTTGCGGAAAACGACCACCGCGCCCCGGCAGACGGAGCCCTCCAGGCGTGGCGTGACGGTATATTCGACCGGGAAACAGGTACCGTTGCGGTGCCAGAACACCTCGGTATCAAGGTGGCGGGGCTGGTGGTCGGCCAGAGTATGAGACAGCGGGCTATCCGTGGCTGCGATCAGCCCGCCGGTCTCTCGGCTATGATGGACCAAATCGTGCAGTTGTTGGCCCAAGACCTCGGCGGCGCTCCAGCCGAGGATTCGGGTGCCGGCGGGGTTGAGGGTTTCGATCCGTCCGGCGGTATCGACGCTGCAAATACCGTCGCCGGCGGCGGCCAGAATCAGGTCGTTACGCAGATGCTCGGCGGACAGCGCCTCGTCGACATCGCGGCGGCTGCGCACCGAATCGCGGAAGGCCCGCAGGGCGCGTGCGCAGTCGCCGATTTCGTCACGGCGGCGGCCAAAGGGCAGGTCGGTGTCGAAGCGCCCTTGGTCAAGATCGCGCAACGTCACGGTCAACCGCTTCAGCGGATAAACGACGCGGTGTAGCGTAACCAGGATCACGGCAAGGCCAAGCGCCAGCCCCATGGCGAGCTGCCCGCCGATTACCCACAGCATGTGGCGGGCATGATCTTGATGCGCGGCGACCAGATGGGCCGAACGTTGGATGGCGATTTCGCCCAGTTCCATCGCGGCGTTCATCGACAAGGTCGCGGTGGTCAGATAATCGGCGGTATGCCAGCGGGCGCGCTCCTGATCGTCGGCCAGCAGGCGATCCTCCAGCGGGCGCAGGATGACGAAAAGCTGCCGGTCCAGCGCCTCCACGGCGGCACTCAGACGGGGGTCGGCGGCCATGTCGGCGTCTTGCCGCACCGCTTGCCAGTTGGCGTCGATGCGACCGCGCAAGCCGGCCAAACGCAGCCGCAAAGCAATATCGACGGGGCCGTCATGGCCGATCTGCAAGGCCAGCAAAGTGGTTTCGAGACCGGCATCATCGCGGAGCTGCAGGGCGCGCAGTTTGAGATTGGACTGCCGGGCGAAATCTCCGCCGCCATTGGCAACCTGCTGGACCAGGGCGAACTGCAAGGCCTCGACCTGTTGGAGGGCGGCAGTGGCGGCGTCCAGCCAGCCGGTGGCGGTGGCGGCATCGCGCTGGGGCAAGGGCAGCAGTGCCTGACGATCGATTTCGGCGCGTTGGGCATCCAGGCGGCGAACCGCATCGAGCATGGCCTGCAGCGGCGGGTTCAACTCCGGCGGCATCAAGGCTGCGGCGGTGGTCAATTCGGCGGCGCCGCTCTGACGATGGCTGGCGATGAAGGCGCGGCTGACATCGTCGACTGTGTTGTGGGCATGCAGCACGATGCTGACTCGTCCACGCTCGAACCCCAGATTCTGGCTGACCCGCAGCAAGTCGTCCGACAAGCCAGCCAGTACCGATATGCGTTGGGCGGTGCGGTATTCGCTCCAGGCGTCGCTCAGGCGCTGGGCAAAGGCCGAGGCTTCGACCAGCAGCAGCAACGCCACCAGTCCAACCAAGGTCATACGCAAGGACAGTCGGCGCTTTGCGGCCGGCTGAGCGGGAAACGGATCAATAGGGGTCGGCACCAGAGGGGGTCCCCTTTTTGTCATAGCTCTTGAGTATGCCGCAAACTATAGCGTGTGGAAACGACGGCCTTCGCTTGACAGGCGTTTAATGGGCGGCGGGCGGTCCATGCGGCGCAGCCCGGCGCATGATGTAGACCACCGGGATCAGCAGGAAAAACACCACGGCCAGCAGGCGGAAATCATCGATGAAGGCCTGCATCAGCGCCTGCTCGGCAATCATGCCGGAGACTTCTCCAGCCGCATGGATGGCGGCCTCGGCGACGCTGCCGCCGTGACTGTGGAAACGCTCGGTCAAGCCGCCGATGGTGGCGGCATAGGCGGGGTCATAGGGCGTCGCATGGGCCGCCAGCACGGTTTGGTGAGTCTGACTCTGGCGGCTCAGCAGGGTGGTCACCAGCGAGATGCCGAAGCTGCCGCCCAGATTGCGCGACACGTTGATCAAAGCCGAGGCGGCGCTGCTTTTGTCGGAGGGAATGCCGCGATAGGCGGCGGTGTTGATCGGAATGAACAGCAACGACAGCCCCAGGGCCTGATAAACGCGCGCCCACATGAACGTTGCGTAGTCGGTCTGGAGGTTGAAACCGGTCATGTTGTAAAGCGCCACGGCGCTGATCACTAGCCCCAGGGCAATCAGGTGGCGGCTGTCGATGACCGAGATCGCCTTGCCGACCAACGGCATGATCAAGATGATGGCGAAGCCGCCCGGCGTGATGACAAGACCGGCTTGGGTCGCCGTATAGCCCATCAGCCGCTGCACCAGTTCGGGCAGCAGCACGGTGCTGCCCAGCAGGATGAAGCCGAGCATGAACATCAGCAGATTGGCGACGCCGAAATTGCGTTCCAGCAGCAGGTGCAGATCGACGATGGGGTCGTCCTGCCCCAACTCCCACAGCACGAAGGTCACCAGGCTGACGCCCGAGGCGATGCTGGTCCAGAGGATGAACGGCGAGGAAAACCAGTCGTCCAACTCGCCCTTGTCGAGCACCACCTGCAACAGCCCCAGTCCCAAGGTCAGGAAGGCGAAGCCGAAATAATCGATGCGGAAGCCTTGTTTCAGCTTTTCCAGCCGGGCTTTGACCAGGGCCGGCGGATCCTCGACCATGGCGGTGACCAGCATGGTCAGCACGATACCGACCGGCACGTTGAGCAGGAACACCCAGCGCCAACTGACGGTGTCGGTGATCCAGCCGCCCAAGGTCGGGCCGATGGCCGGGGCGAACACCACCGCCATGCCGTACAGGGCGAAGGCCATGCCTCGTTGCCGGGGCGGAAAGGTATCGGCCAGGATGGCTTGGGCGCTGGGTTGCAGGCCTCCGCCGGTCAGTCCTTGGATGGCGCGGAAGACAATCAGCAGCCCCAGGCTGGGGGCCAGACCGCACAGCAGCGAACTGGCCGAGAACCCGGCGATACAGGCCAGGAAGAACCGCTTGCGCCCCATCACCGAGGACAGCCAGCCCGACACCGGCAGGATGATGGCGTTGGTGACCAGATAGGAGGTCAGCACCCAGGTCGACTCGTCCTGGCTAGCCGATAAATCACCGGCGATATGTTGCAGCGAGACATTGGCGATGGAGATGTCGAGCACCTCCATGAACGCCGCCAGGGCGACCACCGGGGCCACCAGCCAAGGGTTGACTCCGGCCTTGCTGAAGCCGCCTTCGCCTTGCTGCGCCGGCATTATTTCGGGTCCGGATCGGTTCCGACATCGACGTCGGGAACCACCGACAGGCCCGGCGCCAATTGATGCACCATGCCGTCGGCCAAGCTGTCGAAGACGATCTTCACCGGCACCCGCTGGACCACTTTGACATAATTCCCGGTGGCATTTTCCGCCGGCAGCAGCGAGAACCGCGCCCCGGTTCCGGCTTGGATGCTTTGCACCTTGCCGCTGAAATGATGGCCGGGGAAGGCATCGACCTTCAGCGTCACCGCCTGCCCCGGCTTCATGCGAGTCAGTTGGGTTTCCTTGAAATTGGCCACCACCCAGGGCGGATCGACGACCAGCGCCGCCAGGATCTGATTGGGCTGCACCACATCGCCTTGCTGCACGGCACGCCGCGTCATGCGTCCCGCCTGAGGGGCGAAGATTTTGGTGTAGGACAGGGTCAGCTCGGCGGTCTGCACCGCCGCCGCCGCCTGAGCGGCCTGGGCTTGGGTGACGGCCAACTGCGCGTCCTTCATCGACAGGCGCTGGGGCGCGGCGTGGGCATCGTCCAACTTGGCCTGGGCTTGCAGAGTCTGCGCCTCGGCGGCGGTCGCCGCCAGTTGCGCGGCCCGCCAGCGGGCAGCGGTCGAGCGGGCGTCGGCAATCGCCTGATCCAGGCGCTGGCGTGAGGCCACGGCATTCTGAAACAACATCTCGTAACGTTTGACATCGGCGGCGGCGCGATCGGCGTCGGCTTGGGCGGCGTCGGCTTGCTGGTGCGCCTCGGCGACCACCTGCGCCAGTTCGTCGAGATTGCCCGGCCAGGGATGGGCGTGAAAACAGGCCAGGCATTCGGCGGAAAACCCGGCCACCTGCTTCGCGCCGCGCGCGT
>Ga0116225_1000513_pt1 | contig 29635 bp, 24 predicted proteins | sample Sb_taG_8_FD_88968 | JGI IMG/M metagenome (GOLD analysis project Ga0116225, IMG submission 88968) | Peat soil microbial communities from Weissenstadt, Germany - Sb_50d_c_BC metaG | ecosystem: Environmental > Terrestrial > Soil > Wetlands > Peat | place: Germany: Weissenstadt | collected 2010-09-21 | reverse complement strand
GCCGCTGACTCCTTCGCCGCTGCGGCCTGAACCGCCGGCTTCCTGGCTGCCGGAGCCTTAGCCGAAGGCTCCTTGACGGCCGAAGCCTTGGCCTCAGACTCCTGCTCCGCCGGCGCTGGCTCAGTTGCCTGCGCCGCGGCCGTCTCCGCGGCCGATTCCTGGCCGACCGGTACCTTGGCGTCCTCGGATTCCGCACTCATCGTGCCGCACCCGCCTCTCCTGTCCGCGCGCCTGCGCCGAGCGGGGACTTGACCGCGCTGCGCACCAGGACCAGGCCGCCAGCCGGTCCTGGGACGGCACCCTTGATCAGCAGCAGACCGCGATCGGCGTCCACGGCATGCAGGGTCAGGTTCAGCACCGTGGTGCGCTCCCCGCCCATCCGGCCAGCCATCCGCAGCCCCTTGAATACGTGGCCGGGATATGCGCACCCGCCGATCGAACCCGGCGAGCGGTGCTTGCGCTGAGTGCCGTGCGATGCGCTCAGTCCGCGAAAGCCGTGCCGCTTCATCACCCCGGCGAAGCCCTTGCCCTTGCTGGTGGCGGTGACATCGACCAGCTCGCCGGCCTCGAACGCCTCGGCGGTGACCTCCTGGCCGAGCGTGTAATCAGACGCGTCATCGGTGCGCAGCTCCACCAGGTAGCGGCGCGGCGTCACGCCCGCCTTGGCGAAGTGACCGGCCTTCGGCTTGTTCACCCGGCGCGGGTCGATGTCGCCATAGCCCAGCTGGACCGCGGCATAGCCGTCGGCATCCGCGCTCCGCACCGCGGTAACGACGCACGGACCGGCGGCAACGACGGTGACCGGGACGATCTTCCCATCGTCGCTGAAGACCTGGGACATGCCGAGCTTGGTGCCCAGAACCCCTCTGATCTGCTTCGTCATCTCGGTCAAGTCCCTTAAAGCTTGATCTGGATGTCGACGCCGGCAGGCACGTCGAGCCGCATCAGCGCGTCGACTGTCTTCGGCGTCGGGTCGATAATGTCGATCAACCGCTTGTGCGTGCGCATCTCGAAGTGCTCACGCGAGTCCTTGTACTTGTGCGGTGACCGGATCACGCAGTACACGTTCTTCTCCGTCGGCAGCGGCACCGGTCCGACCACCTTCGCCCCAGTCCGCATGACGGTGTCGACAATCTTCCGCGCCGAGCTATCGATCACCTCATGGTCATAGCTCTTAAGCCGAATGCGGATCTTCTCTCCCGCCATGGTTGGCCATCCGTCCTTACTGCTTCTTTAGCCTTAGTGCTTCGGATCCGCGCGGTGTGACAGGGGTGTCCGTTGCCGCGGTACTCAGTTTGTGCTCGGTGCCCAGGGGTCCCGGTCGATCGCGTTCAGCGACGACCGGGAGTCCCCTAGGTACCGGGCGCCCGTTACTTGTTGATCTTCGTGACCCGCCCAGCCCCGACGGTCCGCCCGCCCTCGCGGATAGCGAAGCGCAGGCCTTCCTCCATGGCGATCGGCTGGATCAGCTCCACCTTCATCTCGGTGTTGTCACCGGGCAGCACCATCTCGGTGCCTTCCGGCAGGTTGACCACACCGGTCACGTCGGTGGTCCGGAAGTAGAACTGCGGACGGTAGTTGTTGAAGAACGGCGTGTGCCGACCGCCCTCGTCCTTGGACAGGATGTAGACCTGGGCGTCGAACTGGGTGTGCGGGGTGTTGGTGCCCGGCTTGATGATGACCTGGCCGCGCTCCACCTCCTCGCGCTTGATCCCGCGGAGCAGCAGGCCAGCGTTGTCGCCCGCCTGACCCTCGTCCAGGATCTTGTGGAACATCTCGACCCCGGTCACGGTGGACTTCTGGGCCTTCTCCTTGATGCCGATGATCTCGACCTCGTCACCGGTGTGAATCTTGCCGCGCTCGATCCGCCCGGTCACCACGGTGCCGCGGCCGGTGATCGAGAACACGTCCTCGACCGGCATCAGGAACGGCTTCTCGGTGTCCCTGACCGGCTCGGGGATGCTGTCGTCGCAGGCATCCATCAGCTCGAGCACCCGGGAGCCCCACTCGGGGTCTCCCTCAAGCGCCTTCAGCGCCGAGACCCGGATGACCGGGACGTCGTCGCCGGGGAACTCGTACGCGCTGAGCAGCTCGCGGACCTCGAGCTCAACCAGCTGAAGGATGTCCTCGTCGTCGACCATGTCGGCCTTGTTCAGCGCGACCACGATGTAGGGCACGCCGACCTGACGCGCCAGCAGCACGTGCTCGCGGGTCTGTGGCATCGGCCCGTCGGTCGCCGCGACCACCAGAATGGCACCGTCCATCTGGGCCGCACCGGTGATCATGTTCTTGATGTAGTCGGCGTGACCTGGGCAGTCAACATGCGCGTAGTGACGCTTCTCGGTCTGGTACTCCACGTGCGAGATCGAGATCGTGATCCCGCGCTCCCGCTCTTCCTTCGCGTTGTCGATCTGATCGAAGGGTGTGAATGGATTAACATCCGGGAACTTGTCATGGAGCACCTTGGTGATCGCCGCGGTCAGAGTGGTCTTCCCGTGGTCGATATGACCGATGGTGCCGATGTTGACGTGCGGCTTGGTCCGCTGGAACTTGGCCTTCGCCACTGGTGTCTCCTCGTTGCGATCGTTCCCCACGGCTGTGGGGGCCTGGCGCTCACGCGGGCGCCTGTTGCTGATGGCTGTTTGGCTGGCTGACTACTGCCTTGCTGCTGTCTACTCGCCTCTGGCTTTGGCGATGATCTCCTTGGCAATGCTGGGCGGAACCTCGGCATACGAGTCGAACTGCATGGTGTAGTCCGCCCGGCCCTGCGAACGGCTGCGCAGATCTCCCACGTAGCCGAACATCTCGGACAGCGGTACGAGGGCGGTAACGACCCGCGTCCCGGTCCGTTCCTCCATGGCCTGGATCTGGCCGCGGCGACTGTTCAGGTCGCCGATGACGTCCCCCATATAGTCCTCCGGCGTCCTGACCTCCACCGCCATCAGCGGCTCGAGCAGGACCGGGTCGGCATGGGCGGCCGCCTTCTTGAACGCCATCGATCCGGCGATCTTGAAGGCGAGTTCGGAGGAGTCCACCTCGTGGTAGGCACCGTCGGTCAGCGTGACCTTCACGTCGACCATCGGATAGCCGGCCAGGACGCCGAACTCGGCGGCTTCCTGGCATCCGGTGTCCACCGACGGGATGTACTCGCGCGGAATCCGGCCGCCGGTGACCTTGTTCTCGAACTCGTAGCCGCCGCCGTCACCGCCTGTCGGCTCCAGGTTGATGATCACCCGCGCGAACTGGCCGGAGCCTCCGGTCTGCTTCTTGTGGGTGTACTCCACCTTCTCGACCTTCTTGCGGATGGTCTCCCGGTAGGCGACCTGCGGACGGCCGATGTTGGCCTCGACCCTGAACTCCCGCTTCATCCGCTCGACCAGCACCTCAAGGTGCAGCTCGCCCATGCCGGAGATGATCGTCTGGCCGGTTTCCTCGTCGGTGCGGACCTGGAAGGTGGGGTCCTCCTCGGCCAGCCGCTGGATCGCGGTGCCGAGCCGGTCCTGGTCGCCCTTGGTCCTTGGCTCGATGGCGACGTTGATCACCGGAGCCGGGAACGTCATCGACTCCAGGATCACCGGCTTGGCCTGGTCGCAGAGCGTGTCGCCGGTCGTGGTGTCTTTCAGGCCCATCACGGCGACGATGTGTCCGGCCATCGCGGTCGGGCGCTCCTCGCGCTTGTTGGCGTGCATCTGGTAGATCTTGCCGATCCGCTCCTTGCGGTTCTTGGTGGAGTTGAGCACCGTGGTGCCAGCCTCCAGCGTGCCTGAGTAGATCCGCAGGTAGGTCAGCTTGCCCAGGTGCTGATCGGACATGATCTTGAAGGCCAGCGCGGAGAACGGCTCGGCCGGGTCAGCGTGCCGTTCGATCTCGGTCGGGTCCGCGCCAAGCGAGTGGCCGTGGATCGCCGGGATGTCGACCGGACTGGGCAGATAGTCCACGATCGCGTCCAGCATCGGCTGCACGCCCTTGTTCTTGAACGCGCTGCCGCACATCACCGGCGTGACCGCGCTGGCGATGGTGGCCCGCCTGATGGCGGCGACCAGCCGGTCCTGGTCGGGCTCGGTGCCTTCGAGGTAGAGCTCCATCATCTCCTCGTCGTTCTCGGAGATGGTCTCAAGCAGGTTGTCCCGCCATTCCCTGGCAGCCTCGACGTGGTCAGCCGGGATCTCCACGTCCTCGTACGCCTCGCCCTTGCCCTCGCCACGCCAGATCAGTGCGCGCATCCTGACCAGGTCGATCACGCCGCGGAAGTCGGACTCAACGCCCCAGGGCAGCTGGATCACGAGCGGGGTGGCACCAAGCCGATCGGTGATCATCTCGACGCAGCGGTGGAACTCGGCGCCGACCCGGTCCATCTTGTTGACGAAGCAGACCCGCGGTACGCCGTACCTGTCGGCCTGCCGCCAGACCGTCTCGGACTGCGGCTCGACTCCAGCCACCCCGTCGAACACGGCCACCGCGCCGTCAAGCACCCGGAGCGAGCGTTCTACCTCGACGGTGAAGTCGACGTGGCCGGGGGTGTCGATGATGTTGATGGTGTGGTCACGCCAGGTGCAGGTGGTCGCGGCCGAGGTGATCGTGATGCCGCGCTCTTGCTCCTGCTCCATCCAGTCCATGGTGGCCGCGCCCTCATGGACCTCGCCGATCTTGTAGTTGATGCCGGTGTAGAACAGGATCCGCTCGGTCGTGGTCGTTTTGCCCGCGTCGATATGAGCCATGATCCCGATGTTCCGGACCTTGGCCAGTTCCGTGGCGGTAACTGTGGCGGCCACTGCAATGATCCTCGTTCCTTGCTCGATCTGCTTGGTGCGAATTCGTTATGCAAATGAAAGTAATGTGTTGTGGTTTTGGCGGCCGCCCGCTACCAGCGGTAGTGCGCGAACGCCTTGTTCGACTCGGCCATCTTGTGGGTGTCCTCGCGGCGCTTGACGCTCGCCCCGAGGCCATTGCTGGCATCGAGCAACTCGTTCATCAGCCGTTCGGTCATGGTCTTCTCGCGGCGGTTCCGCGAGTAGGAGACCAGCCAGCGCAGCGCCAGCGTGGTGCTGCGCGAGGCCCGAACCTCGACCGGGACCTGGTAGGTGGCGCCGCCTACCCGGCGGCTGCGGACCTCCAGGGTCGGCTTCACGTTGTCCAGGGCGCGCTTGAGCGTCACCACCGGGTCGTTGCCTGTCTTCTCCCGGCAGCCTTCGAGCGCGCCGTAGACGATGCGCTCGGCAAGCGAGCGCTTGCCGCTGCGCAGCACCTTGCTCACCAGCGCGGTGACCAGCGGCGAACCGTAAACCGGATCGGTGACCAGCTGCCGCTTGGTCGCGGGGCCCTTGCGCGGCATGTCAGCTCTTCTCCTTCTTCGCGCCGTAACGGCTGCGGGCCTGCTTGCGGTTGCGGACGCCCTGGGTGTCGAGCGAGCCGCGGATGATCTTGTAGCGCACGCCGGGCAGGTCCCGCACGCGCCCGCCCCTGACCAGCACGATCGAGTGCTCCTGCAGGTTGTGGCCGACCCCAGGGATGTACGCCGTCACCTCGACGTGGCTGGTCAGCCTGACCCTGGCGACCTTGCGGAGCGCCGAGTTCGGCTTCTTGGGTGTCGTGGTGTAGACGCGCGTGCATACGCCGCGGCGCTGCGGACTCCCCTTCAGCGCCGGGGTCGTGTTCTTGGCTACCTTGTCCTGCCGGCCCTTGCGGACCAGCTGCTGGATCGTGGGCACCGCGTCTCCGTCTTCTCTGCTCTTCTAACTCGCACCCCGCGTCAGGGCGCGACCGTCCTTCACTGCACTAGCTCTGTCTGCGGGACATGCTCTGACCTGGGAGTTTCCTCGCCCGGCCGGATCCTCTGCCCCGCGCCCGACCCCCGCGCTCGGGTGTGTCGCCGCTTTCGCGACGCACCTGGGCCACTGCGTCTCTAGGAGACACGACGCAGCCCGGGTGACGGGGAGGGAAGTCGCTTCACGCCCGGCTCCTGCGACCGGCTGCCAATCCGGCGGCCAGCTCACGGTCCACAGACGTGCGTGCCCGTGAATCACGGGCACGGAGGATTAGAATACCTAACGCTTGCCGCAGTGGTCAAAGCGAGTCGGATTCCGCCTCAGCAGGAAGCAAGCTTAGCCGATCCGGCATGTCGCCGGGTCAATTTCGTCCCGAGGTCGGCCGCACCTAGGGCCGCCTCGGCCAACGCCGAGGGCCGCGTCGGCCAACGCCGAGGGCCGCGGCGACCGCTGCCGGTCACCGCGGCCCTCGCCGCGCTCGCCTCGACTACCTGTGGTAGGTGCCGAAGTCGTACTCCTCAAGCGGCACCGACTCACCTGTCGGGGCCGCGAACGGATAGCCGACCTCGGTCGTGTAAGCGGTCGCCGGGTAGGCCGCCGCTCTGGCGTCCTCCTTGGGCTCCACCCGCAGCGAGCGGTACCGCTGCATGCCGGTACCCGCCGGGATCAGCTTGCCGATGATCACGTTCTCCTTCAGGCCGACCAGCGAGTCCGACCTGGCGTGGATCGCCGCGTCGGTGAGCACCCGGGTGGTCTCCTGGAAGGAGGCGGCGGACAGCCACGACTCGGTGGCCAGCGACGCCTTCGTGATCCCCATCAGCACCGGCCGACCGGCCGCTGACGTGCCGCCGGTCTCCACCACGGCACGGTTGATCTCCTCGAACCTCGGCCGTTCGACCAGTTCGCCAGGCAGCAGGTCGGTGTCACCGGACTCAAGCACGTTCACCCGCTTGAGCATCTGCCTGATGATGATCTCGATGTGCTTGTCGTGGATCGACACGCCCTGCGACCGGTAGACCTCCTGGACCTCGTGCACCAGGTGCAGCTGCACCTCACGGGAACCAAGGATCCGCAGCACCTCGTGCGGGTTGACCGCGCCGGCGATCAGCTGCTGGCCGACCCTGACGTGGTCACCGTCGGCCACCAGCAGCCGGGACCTGATCGAGACCTGGTAGGGGACCTCGTCCGAGCCGTCGTCTGGGGTGACGACGATCCGGCGTGACTTCTCCGGCTCGTCGATTCTGACCGTTCCGTCCACCTCGCTGATCGGCGCCATGCCCTTGGGGATCCTGGCCTCGAACAGCTCCTGGATGCGCGGCAGGCCGTGGGTGATGTCCAGGCCGGCCACACCGCCGGTGTGGAAGGTACGCATCGTCAGCTGGGTGCCCGGCTCGCCGATCGACTGGGCGGCGATGATGCCGACCGCCTCGCCGACGTCGACCCGCTTGCCACTGGCCAGCGACCGGCCGTAGCACTTGGCGCAGACGCCGACCTTGGCCTGGCAGACCAGCACGCTGAAGGTGCGGACCGACTCCACCCCGGCCGCGATCATCGTCTCGATCTGCGACTCGGTCAGGTCGGTCCCGACTACGGCGAGAACGTTGCCGTCAGCGTCGGTGACCTCTTCGGCCAGGGTCCGGCCGGTACCGGTGTTCTCGATGTTGGGCAGCTTGCGCAGCGTCCCGGTCGAGTCCTTGTCGGCGATCCGCATCGGCAGCGACCGGTCGGTGCCGCAGTCCTCCTCGCGCACGATCACGTCCTGCGCCACGTCCACCAGCCGCCTGGTGAGGTACCCGGAGTCGGCGGTCCGCAGTGCGGTGTCGGCGAGCCCCTTACGGGCGCCGTGTGTGGAGATGAAGTACTCAAGCACGGACAGGCCCTCGCGGAAGCTGGACTTGATCGGCCGCGGGATGGTCTCGCCCTTGGGGTTGGAGACCAGGCCCCGCATTCCGGCGATCTGCCTGACCTGCATCTGGTTGCCTCGGGCACCGGAGTTGACCATCATCCAGACCGGGTTGGTCTCGGGGAAGGCAGCTTCCATGTCCTGCGCCACATCGGCCGTGGCGTGCGTCCAGATCTCGATCAGCTCCTGGCGCCGCTCGTCGTCGGTGATCAGGCCGCGCTCGTACTCGCGCTGCACCTTGTCCGCCCGCTTCTCGTAGGTGTCCAGGATCGCGGCCTTGTTCGGCGGCGCGACCACGTCCTCGATCGCGATGGTGACACCGGCCCTGGTGGCCCAGTGGAATCCGGCGTCCTTGAGCTTGTCCAGCGCGGCGGCTACTTCGACCTTGGGGTACTTCTCCGCAAGCTCGTTCACGATCACCGAAAGCTGCTTCTTGCCCACCTCGTAGTTGATGAACGGGTAGTCGTCGGGCAGCGTCTCGTTGAACAGGCAGCGGCCGAGCGTAGTCGTCAGCCGGAACGGCTGACCAGGCTCCCAGCCATCCGGCGCCGTGAAGTGGGCGGGCGGCAGGGCAGCACGCAGCCGGACCGTGACCTCCGCCTGCAGGTCGAGCTCGCCCCGGTCGTACGCCATTAGCGCCTCAGCCAGGCCGCCGAAGATGCGCCCGGTGCCCACGGTGTCCGGCGTCATCCTGGTCAGGCAGTAGATCCCGATGATCATGTCCTGGGTCGGCATGGTCACCGGCTTGCCGTCGGCCGGCTTGAGGATGTTGTTGGTGGACAGCATCAGGATCCGCGCCTCGGCCTGCGCCTCGGCGGACAGCGGCACGTGCACCGCCATCTGGTCGCCGTCGAAGTCCGCGTTGAACGCGGTGCAGACCAGCGGGTGGATCTGGATCGCTTTGCCCTCGACCAGCTGCGGCTCGAACGCCTGGATGCCGAGCCGGTGCAGCGTCGGCGCGCGGTTCAGCAGCACGGGGTGCTCGCGAATGACCTCCTCGAGCACGTCCCAAACCACCGGCCTGGCCCGCTCGACCATCCGCTTGGCCGACTTGATGTTCTGCGCGTGGTTGAGGTCAACCAGCCGCTTCATCACGAACGGCTTGAACAGCTCGACCGCCATCTCCTTGGGCAGGCCGCACTGGTGCAGCTTGAGCTGCGGGCCGACCACGATGACCGACCGGCCCGAGTAGTCGACGCGCTTGCCGAGCAGGTTCTGCCTGAACCGGCCCTGCTTGCCCTTGAGCATGTCGGACAGCGACTTCAGCGGACGGTTGCCTGGCCCGGTGACCGGCCGGCCGCGGCGGCCGTTGTCGAACAGCGAGTCGACCGCCTCCTGGAGCATCCTTTTCTCATTATTAACAATGATCTCGGGTGCACCTAGGTCCAGCAGCCGCTTGAGCCGGTTGTTCCGGTTGATAACCCGCCGGTACAGGTCGTTCAGGTCCGAGGTGGCGAACCTGCCACCGTCCAGCTGCACCATCGGCCGCAGGTCCGGCGGGATCACCGGGATGCAGTCGAGCACCATGCCGAGCGGGCTGTTGGTGGTGTTCAGGAACGCCGACACGACCTTGAGCCGCTTCAGCGCCCGCGCCTTGCGCTGGCCCTTGCCGGTCCTGATCGTCTCCCGCAGGTTCGCTGCCTCGGCCTCGAGGTCGAAGCTGCCGACCCGCTCCTGGATCGCCTGAGCGCCCATGCCGCCGCGGAAGTACCTGCCGAACCTGTCGCGCATCTCGCGGTAGAGCAGCTCGTCGCCCTCCAGGTCCTGGACCTTGAGGTTGCGGAACCGGTTCCAGACCTCCTCGATCCGGTCGATCTCACGCTGGGCCCGATCCCTGATCTGCTTGCACTCGCGGTCCGAGCTCTCCCTGACCTTCCGCCTGGCGTCGCCCTTGGCACCGGCCGCCTCGAGCTCGGCCAGGTCCTTCTCGCACTTGGTCTGCCTGGCCTCGATGTCGTTGTCGCGGCGCTGCTCGATCTGGTTCTTCTCGACCGTGATCTTCGCCTCGAGCGAGGGCAGATCCCGGCCGCGGGCGTCGTCGTCCACGTAGGTGATCATGTAGGCGGCGAAGTAGATGACCTTCTCCAGGTCCTTCGGCGCCAGGTCGAGCAGGTAACCGAGCCGGCTCGGCACGCCCTTGAAGTACCAGATGTGGGTGACTGGGGCGGCCAGCTCGATGTGGCCCATCCGCTCCCGCCGAACCTTGGCCCTGGTGACCTCGACCCCGCAGCGCTCGCAGATGATGCCCTTGAACCTGACTCGCTTGTACTTGCCGCAGTAGCACTCCCAGTCCCTGGTGGGACCGAAGATCTTCTCGCAGAAGAGCCCGTCCTTCTCGGGCTTGAGCGTGCGGTAGTTAATCGTCTCTGGCTTCTTGACCTCGCCGTGTGACCACAGCCTGATGTCGTCGGCGGTGGCCAGGCCAATTCGTAGATCGTCGAAGAAATTGACGTCTAGCACGATGTTTGTCCCCTAATCCCCTGGGATGGTTCTGGATCAGACCTCTTCAACTCAGACTTCTTCGACGCTGCTCGGCTCGCGCCTGGACAGGTCGATGCCGAGTTCCTCGGCCGCGCGGAAGACGTCCTCGTCGGTGTCTCGCATCTCGATGGCGGCGCCGTCACTGGAGAGAACCTCCACGTTCAGGCAGAGCGACTGCATCTCCTTGATCAGCACCTTGAACGACTCGGGAATGCCGGGCTCCGGAATGTTCTCGCCCTTGACGATGGCCTCGTAGACCTTCACCCGACCGAGGATGTCGTCCGACTTGATGGTCAGCAGTTCCTGCAAGGCGTAGGCGGCCCCGTAGGCCTCGAGCGCCCAGACCTCCATCTCACCGAATCGCTGCCCGCCGAACTGCGCCTTACCGCCGAGCGGCTGCTGAGTAATCATCGAATACGGGCCGGTGGACCTGGCGTGGATCTTGTCATCCACCAGGTGCAGCAGCTTGAGTATGTAGATGTAGCCAACCGAGATCGGGTCCTTGAACGGCGCACCGGTCCGGCCGTCGAACAGCATCGACTTGCCGCTGGCGCCGACCAGCTGGACGCCGTCCCGGTTGGGCAGCGTGCTGGCGAGCAGGCCGGTGATCTCCTCCTCGCGGGCGCCGTCGAAGACCGGGGTCGCCACCTTGACGCCTGGTCCAGAGGAGTCGGCGCCGATCTGGCGCAGCCGCTCCTTCCAGTCCGCGTCCTTGCCCTCGACCTGCCAGCCGGTCGCCGCGACCCAGCCCAGATGCGTCTCGAGGACCTGGCCGACGTTCATCCGGCCCGGCACGCCGAGCGGGTTGAGCACTATGTCGACCGCGGTGCCGTCCTCAAGGAACGGCATGTCCTCGACCGGGAGGATCTTGGCGATGACGCCCTTGTTGCCGTGCCGACCGGCCAGCTTGTCCCCATCGGTGATCTTGCGCTTGGCCGCGACATAGACCCGGACCAGCTCGTTCACGCCTGGCGGCAGTTCGTCGCCCTCTTCGCGGGAGAACACCCGGACGCCGATGACCCGGCCTGACTCGCCGTGCGGCACCTTCAGGCTCGTGTCGCGGACTTCGCGCGCCTTCTCGCCGAAGATCGCGCGCAGCAGCCGCTCCTCCGGGGTCAGCTCGGTCTCGCCCTTGGGCGTGACCTTGCCGACCAGGATGTCGCCGGTGACTACCTCGGCACCGATCCTGATGATGCCGCGGTCGTCGAGGTCGGCGAGCACCTCCTCGGAGACATTCGGGATGTCCCTGGTGATCTCCTCGGGGCCGAGCTTGGTATCCCGCGCGTCGACCTCGTGCTCCTCGATGTGGATCGAGGAGAGCACGTCGTCCTGGACCAGCCGCTGGGACAGGATGATCGCGTCCTCGTAGTTGTGGCCTTCCCAGGGCATGAAGGCGACCAGCAGGTTCTTGCCGAGCGCCATCTCGCCGGAGTCGGTGCACGGCCCGTCGGCGACGACCTGGCCGGCCTCGACCCGCTGGCCGCCAACCACGATCGGCTTCTGGTTGAAGCGTGCCCTGGTTGGACCGCTGGAACTTGGCGATCAGGTAGGTGGTCCTGGTGCCGTCGTCGTTCGCGATCGTGATCTCGTCGGCGCTGACCTCGTCGACCACGCCGGCCTTGGTCGCCACGATCACGTCCCCGGCGTCAGTCGCCGCCCGGTACTCCATGCCGGTGCCGACCAGCGGCGACTCACTGCGCAGCAGCGGCACCGACTGACGCTGCATGTTCGATCCCATCAGCGCGCGGTTGGCATCGTCGTGCTCAAGGAACGGGATCATCGCGGTGGCCACCGACACCATCTGGCGCGGCGACACGTCGATGTAGTCGACCTCGTCCGGCTTGATGTAGTCGACCTCGCCGCCCTTGCGGCGGACCAGCACGCGCTCCCCGGTGAAGCTGCCATCGGCCTCGATCGGCTCATTGGCCTGGGCGATGACGTGCCTGTCCTCCTCATCGGCGGTGAGGTAGTCGATCTGGTCGGTCACCTTGCCGCCCTTGACCTTGCGATAGGGCGTCTCCACGAAGCCGAAGGCGTTGACCCGGCCATAGGACGACAGCGAGCCGATCAGGCCGATGTTCGGGCCTTCAGGCGTCTCGATCGGGCACATCCGGCCGTAGTGGCTCGGGTGCACGTCGCGGACCTCGAACCCGGCCCGCTCCCTGGACAGTCCGCCAGGGCCGAGCGCGGAGAGGCGCCGCTTGTGGGTCAGGCCGGCCAGCGGGTTGGTCTGGTCCATGAACTGGGACAGCTGGCTGGTGCCGAAGAACTCCTTGATCGAGGCGACCACCGGCCGGATGTTGATCAGGGTCTGCGGCGTGATCGCCTCGACGTCCTGAGTCGTCATCCGCTCCCTGACCACCCGCTCCATCCGGGCCAGGCCGAGCCTGACCTGGTTCTGGATCAGCTCGCCGACGGTACGCAGCCGCCGGTTGCCGAAGTGGTCGATGTCGTCGGTCTCGATCGGGATCAACAGGTCGCCGGACTTCATCTCGTCCTCGCCGACGTGCAGCCGGACGAGGTACTCAATGGTGCCGACGATGTCATCCTCGGTCAGCGTGCCCTGGGTGATCGGCTGCGAGAGGCCGAGCTTCTTGTTGACCTTGTACCGGCCAACCTTGGCCAGGTCGTAGCGCTTGGCGTTGAAGTACAGGTTCTCGAGCAGCGCCTGCGCCGACTCCCTGGTCGGCGGCTCGCCTGGCCGCAGCTTGCGGTAGATGTCGAGCAGCGCGTCGTCCTGGCCCTGGGTGTGGTCCTTCTCCAGGGTCGCTCGCATCGACTCGTAGGCGCCGAACCGCTCCAAGATCCTGGCCTCGTCCCAGCCCAGCGCCTTGAGCAGAACCGTGACGCTCTGCTTGCGCTTGCGGTCGATCCGTACGCCGACGCTGTCCCGCTTGTCGATCTCGAACTCAAGCCAGGCGCCACGGGACGGGATCACCTTGCAGCTGTAGATGTCCTTGTCTGAGGTCTTGTCGACCTGGCGGTCGAAGTAGACGCCAGGCGAGCGGACCAGCTGGCTGACGACGACCCGCTCGGTGCCGTTGATGATGAAGGTGCCCTTGGGTGACATCAGCGGGAAGTCGCCCATGAACACGGTCTGGCTCTTGATCTCACCGGTCGAGTTGTTGATGAACTCGGCCGTGACGAACATGGGCGCGGAGAAGGTCATGTCCTTCTCCTTGCACTCGTCGGCCGAGTACTTCGGCGGCTCGAACCGGTGGTCGCGGAACGAGAGCGACATCGTGCCGGTGAAGTCCTCGATCGGGCTGATCTCCTCGAAGATCTCCTCGAGGCCGGACTGCTCAGGCAGGTCCTTCCGGCCAAGCTTGCGCTCGGCTTCGATCCGCTCCTGCCACCTCTCGCTGCCGAGCAGCCAGTCGAACGAGTCGGTCTGCAGAGCGAGCAGGCTGGGAACCTCGAGCGGTTCCCTGATGCGGGCGAAAGAGATGCGATGTGGACCAGGAGCGATAGCTGAGGCGCTGCGCGAGGCTGCCAACAGGGGTCCTTCCGAGCTTGGTGGCGGAACGGTCACCGCGCGCACACGAAACGCCCTGCGGCGAGGCCGCTACGGGTTCGAGGTTGCCGAGGACAAATGGGTGCAGCGCAAATTGGCAGTGTAGTCGATCGACACACCGCTGGTCAACTGTACGCCACCCTGATATTCACAGTTGAAGGCAGCATCGCTCGTCAACAGCAAAACGTCAAGACCAGAGCCCGCTGTGTCGCGTTCCTTGACCATGTGACGAAACTCACACTGCACGGGATGTTTGACAGCCAGGCCAGCGGGGATAACGAGTGGCTTGCGCCGATCACGGCGTTCGTCACCTGAAATCACCGCGGCGGCTACCCAGAGTCACGAATAGTCCCAGGATCGACGTGGCTTCCGTAACCGCACGGCCCATCCTCGCACCAGTCCGCCCGTCCAGCCACACCGACAACACAGGTCACCGTAGCTTCCCCCTCCTTGATGGCCGTCGAGCACGTGGCATCGATTACGTAGCCACATAGCGAGTAACTCGGGCGTGATCATGACTGCAATCGATGCGAAGTAGATGTTGGCCCGTCTCGGCGGGAGCCGGGCGGTGCGCAGCAGGACCGAGAACCTGGCCGGCGTCGGTCCAGAACACCGCCGGGCGCTCAGCGGCATCTGCCGCTGAGCGCCCGAACGACGTATCGGTTGCTACTTGACCGTGACAGTGGCCCCGACAGCCTCAAGGACGGCTCTTGCCTTCTCCGCTGTCTCCTTGTTGACCTTCTCCAGGATCCGCTGCGGCGCGGCGTCGACCACGTCCTTGGCCTCCTTGAGGCCCAGGCCGGTCAGCGGCCGAACTTCCTTGATGACCTGGATCTTCTTCTCGCCAGCTGCCTCGAGGATCACGTCGAACTCGTCCTGCTCCTCGACCTCCTCCACAGCTGCGCCACCGCCGGCCGCAGCCGGTCCGGCTACCGCCACCGGGGCGGCGGCCTTGACGTCAAAGGTCTCCTCGAACTGCTTCACGAAGTCCGACAGCTCGATCAGCGTCATTTCCTTGAACGCCTCAAGCAGCTCGCCCGCGCTTTGCTTCGCCATGATGGTGCTTCCTCCGTCTTGCTATGTCCGCCGATGGCCCTCCGGCCATCCGCATGTCTGTGGCTGATCCGTGCTCGTCAGTGAACTGTCGGCCTTACTCCGCGCCGCCCGCCTCGGATGCGTCGCCGCCCGCCTCGGGCACGTCGCCGTCCGCCTCGGGCGCGTCGCTGCCTTCAGTCGCCGGCGGAGCCTCGGCCCGCCCGGCCGCGGCCGGTGCTTCCTTGGCCCGCTTCTCCTCCAGAGCCGCGAGCAACCGCGCCATCTGAACCGGCAGTGCGGCGAATGTGCCGGCCGCCCCTGCCAGCGACGCCTTCATCGCGCCGGCCAGCTTGGCAAGCAGCACCTCGCGCGACTCAAGATCGGCCAGCTTGTTGATCTCGCCGGGAGTCATGATCTTCCCGTCGAGCACCCCGCCCTTGATCACGAGCAGCGGATTCGCCTTGGCGAAATCCCGCAGCCCCTTGGCCGCCTGGACCACGTCACCGCCGACGAACGCGATCGCCGAAGGTCCGGCGAGCAGTTGGGTGAAGTCCGCGGTGACACCAGCGCCTGTTGCCGCGATCTTGGTGAGGGTGTTCTTCACCACCGAGAATGTGGCGTGCTCGCCCAGCGACAGGCGCAGCTCTTTGACCTGGGCCACGGTAAGCCCTCGGTACTCGGTGAGCACAGCTCCCGAGGAGTTCTGGAACCTCTCGGTCAGCTCGGCGACCGTGGCCTCCTTTACCGCCCTCGCCATGGGCCTCCCTCCAGCTTCAGGGAATCCGCCCGCACGCGGGCGCCTCCGGATGCACGTTTGCGCGTCGGCTAACTAGCCCCGGAGACGACGAACGTCCCGGGCGCAGGCGCACCGGGACGGGACCGCGAGGACGATGAGTCGCTCATCATGCGGTTCAGCTCAGTTCACCTGCGCGGGCCGCCCGATCATCCGGGCCTTCGGCCGCCACGCTCAGCGCGCGGCGGCAGCCGACGGTCTTTGGCTGAGGTAAGGGTACGCGCCCAAGACCCCGCCGCCAAATCGGCCAGCTAGCCGAGCCAGCTGTGGACCCGCCGGAGCTATCCCGCCCGGCCGCCCCGGCATGGCGCCGAACATGAAGGCGGCATCCCGCTATCGCGCACCGGAGTTACCGGCGCCGTCCACGGCGAGCTGTCGCCGGTCAGCTAGCGGCGGCTTCCTCAAACTCTTCGGCCAGACCGCGGACCTGACTCGGATCCACCGGAATTCCCGGGCCCATGGTGGTGGTGAAGGTGATCTTCCGCAGGTACCGGCCCTTGGCGGAGGCCGGCTTAAGCCTGATGACCTCGTCGATGGCGGCGGCGTAGTTCTCGACCAGCGCCCGGTCGGCGAACGACGCTTTGCCGATGATGAAGTGCAGGCTGCCGTGCCGGTCCACCCGAAACTCGATCTTGCCGCCCTTGATTTCGGACACGGCCTTGCCTACGTCGTTCGTCACCGTGCCGGTCTTCGGGTTGGGCATCAGGCCGCGCGGACCGAGCACTCGCCCCAGACGGCCGACCTTGCCCATCAGGTCAGGTGTTGCCACCACCGCGTCGAAGTCAAGGAATCCGCCTTGGACCCGCTCAAGCAGTTCATCGGAGCCGACGAAGTCAGCCCCGGCCGCTAGCGCTTCCTCGGCGCGGTCACCGGCCGCGAACACCAGGACGCGGGCGGTCTTCCCGGTCCCGTTCGGCAAGTTCACCGTGCCTCGGACCATCTGATCGGCCTTGCGCGGGTCTACGCCAAGCCGGATGGCTACCTCGACCGTGGGGTCGAACTTCGTCGTCGAGGTCTTCCTGGCCAGCTCCACTGCCTGACCCGGGCTGTAGAGCTTCGCGTCATCCACGAACTCGGTGGCCTTGCGATATGCCTTGCTGCGCTTCATGTTCTGTCTCCCCTTTGCTGTCCAGGAGTTCGTGGTCAGCGGGCCAGCGCCTGGCCCTGCCACTACCGGCACCCGGACCGGCCGGGTACCGGTTTATTGAATATTAAACAAACTAACCCTCGACGGTGATTCCCATCGAGCGAGCCGTTCCGGCGATGATCTTCTCCGCCGCCTCGATCGTGGTCGCGTTCAGATCCGGCATCTTGACCTGAGCAATGTCCCTGACCTGCGCCATGGACATCTTGCCGACCTTGTTCTTGTGCGGCTCGGGGCTGCCCTTCTGAACGCCCGCTGCCTTCTTGATCATCTCAGCGGCCGGCGGCGTCTTCGTCACGAAGGTGAAGGATCTGTCTTCGTAGATGGTGATCTCGACCGGGATGATGTTGCCGCGCTGCGACTCGGTGGCCGCGTTGTACTGCTTGACGAACTCCATGATGTTGACGCCATGCGGGCCAAGCGCCGTACCGACCGGCGGAGCCGGGGTAGCCGCACCTGCGTTCAGCTGGACCTTGACGATCGCAGCGATCCTCTTCTTCCTCGGAGCCATCTGCCTGGATCCTTATCCTTCTCTGGCGGGTAGTGCTGGGCGGGTATCTGGCGTCGTCAGATCTTGCTGACCTGGTCGAAGGAGAGCTCAACCGGCGTCTCGCGGCCGAAGATCGACACAAGCACCTTGAGTTTCTGGGTATCGGGATTGATCTCGCTCACCGTAGCCGGGAGGGTGGCAAACGGACCGTCCATTACGGTAACCGACTGGTCGATCTCGAAGTCCACCGCGGCGGCCCGCATCGTCTCGGCCTTCTTCGCGGCCTTCTCCTCAGGGACCGGGGCGAGCAGCGAGCTGACCTCCTCCAGGCTCAGCGGTGACGGCCGACTGGAAAGCCCGACGAATCCGGTGACTCCGGGCGTGTTGCGGACCGCGGCCCACGACTCGTCAGTGAGATCCATGCGCACCAGGATGTAACCGGGCAGCACCTTCTCCTGGACCTGCTGCCGCTTGCCGCCCTTGATCTCGATCACCTCGTGGGTGGGTACCTCGATCTGGAAGATGTAGTCCTCCATGTTCAGCGACTGGGTGCGGCTCTCCAGGTTCGCCCGGACCCGGTTCTCGTAGCCCGCGTAGGAGTGCACGACGTACCACTCACCGGGCAGCCGACGAAGTTCAGCCTGGAACTCGGCAACCGGATCGGCCGCCGCTGCATCGGCTTCCGTTGCTTCGGCCTCAGCCGACGCTTGCTCCGCTGACCCTGCCTCGGCTACGTCGGCCAGGCCGGCTGCCTCGGCGGGCGAGCCAGCCTGGTCGTCATCGGCAGGCTCGGCCGGCCGCTCACCGATCTGCAGTTCGGACTCGGACTCGGACACGATAACTCTTTCTCTCTGCTGTTCCTGGCGGGCAGCTTCTTGGGCAGTCCTGTTGGCCTGCCGGGTCCGCATCAGCGGTGCCCACAACAAACTCCTGTGATCATGCTGCCACGCTCAGCGCACGGATACTACTCAGCCCGTCAGCCGAAGACGGCGAGCACCAACCTGGTGAAGCCGAGGTCCACGCCGCTCACAATGCCAACCATGATCAGGATGAACACGAGTGCGACCGTGGTGTAGGTGATGAGCTCCTTGCGGGTCGGCCAGATCACCTTGCGCAGCTCGGCCCTGACCTCCCTAAGGAAGACGGGCGGGCTAGTTCGGTCCGGCTTGGCCGAGCCACCGGACCTGGCCGGCTTGCGGGCCTGCGGGCCACGTACCTGAGTCGCCATGTCCTCACCTAGCAGTACTGGTCATCGGTCGGCTGATGCGGGTTTAGCCCGCGGGTCACGGGCCAACTCGCAGGGCAGGAGGGACTCGAACCCCCAACCGCCGGTTTTGGAGACCGGGACTCTAGCCAATTGAGCTACTGCCCTGTGCGTGGCACCGCAGGCATGCGCAAGCAGCCTGAGAGACCACCATCAGATGTTGAAGTGTACGTTGCCGGAGAGCCCCGCGTCGAACCGCGGCGCAGAATACCTGTCCGCCGGACAATACGGGACGGGTTGATCGGCCGGGGCCGGCCATCGGGCCAGGCGGCGCCGGTGACTTCCGCCGCAGCCCGCCGTGAGACGCGACTGAGCGTGGCGAAGATGGAACTATGAGAGCCATGGGACCGCAGCGCAGCAGAGTGTCCGCCCGGGTAGCCGCCATCACCGAGTCGGCGACCCTGAAAGTCGACGCCAAGGCCAAGGCGCTTGAAGCGGCCGGCCGACCGGTGATCGGCTTCGGCGCCGGGGAACCTGACTTTCCGACCCCCGGGTACATCGTCGAGGCCGCTCAGCGGGCCTGTGCCGAGCCCAGGTTCCACAAGTACACCCCCACCGCCGGTCTGCCCGAACTGCGGGCGGCCATCGTGGCGAAGAGCGCGCGGGACTCGGGGCTGAGGATCTCCGCTGACCAGGTGCTCGTCACCAACGGCGGCAAGCAGGCGGTATACCAGGCATTCGCCACGCTGCTCGATCCGGGCGACGAGGTGCTGCTGCCAACCCCGCACTGGACCACGTATCCGGAGTCGATCACCCTGGCTGGCGGGAAGCCCGTGCCCGTGCTGACCGACGAGAGTTCGGGCTATCTCACCTCGGTCAGCCAGCTCGACGCGCACTGCACCGATCGCACCAAGCTGCTCGTCTTCGTCTCACCCTCGAACCCGACCGGTGCCGTCTACCCGCCAGGACAGGTCGCCGAGATCGGCCGATGGGCAGCCGACCGTGGCATCTGGGTGATGACCGACGAGATCTACGAGCATCTGGTCTACGGCTCGGCCCGATTCGCCTCGATCCCGGTGATGGCGCCCGAGGTCGCCGACCGCTGCGTGGTGCTGAGCGGCGTCGCCAAGACCTACGCCATGACCGGGTGGCGGGTGGGCTGGATGATCGGCCCAACCGACGTGATCAAGGCAGCCACCAACATGCAGTCGCATACCACCTCCAACGTCTGCAACGTCGCGCAGGCGGCCGCGCTGGCCGCCGTATCCGGCGACCTGTCAGCTGCGGCGGCGATGCGCGAGGCATTTGATCGTCGCCGACTGCGGATGACATCGATGCTGAACGAAATTCCCGGGGTCATCTGCCCGCTGCCCGAAGGTGCCTTCTACTGTTATCCGAGCGTCAAGGGAGTACTCGGCAAGCAGCTAGTCGGACGGCGAATCAGTACCTCTGCCGAGCTCGCCGAGGTGGTGCTTGACGAGGTCGAGGTCGCGGTCGTCCCCGGCGAGGCATTCGGGACCCCCGGCTACTTCCGGCTGTCGTGCGCCCTTGGAGATGCCGACCTGGAAGAAGGGATAACTCGGCTAGGCAAGCTGCTGGCACAGGCGCACTGAGCCGACCCGGCCAGGCAGACTAGGCGGATGGCACGGCGGCTCGACCTGCTCCCGAAGGCGCACCTGCACCTGCATTTCACCGGCTCGATGCGCCGCAGCACCCTGATCGAGCTGGCCGGGACGCACCGGATCAACCTGCCTGACGCATTTGGAACCGACTGGCCGCCTCGGCTGAGCGGCACCGACGAGCGCGGCTGGTTTCGCTTCCAGCGGCTGTACGACAGCGCGCGCACAGTGCTGCGCACCGAGGCCGACGTCCGCCGCCTGATCACCGAGACGGCGCAGGACGAGCGGGCGGAGGGGTCAGGCTGGCTTGAGTTGCAGGTGGATCCGTCGGGCTACGCGGGCCGGTTCGGCGGGCTTACCCCGGTGGTCGAACTCGTCCTTGACGCAGCGGCTGCGGCGGCCGCCACCGCAGGGATCGGGATCGGGATCATCATCGCGGCGAACCGCACCAGACACCCGCTGGACGCGCGCACCCTGGCGAGGCTGGCCACCCGGTACGTCGGCCGCGGCGTGATCGGCTTCGGCCTCAGCAGTGACGAGCGCCGCGGCGTTCCCGCCGAGTTCGCCGCAGCCTTCCGGATCGCCACCAGGGCCGGGCTGCTTGCGGTACCGCACGGGGGTGAGCTGGTCGGCCCGCAAAGCGTCAGGGCCTGCCTGGATGAGCTGAACGCGGACCGGATCGGGCACGGCGTGACCGCCGCCACCGATCCGATCCTGACGCGCCGTCTGGCTGAGCGCCAGATCACCCTCGAGGTCTGCCCGGCATCCAATGTGGCGCTCGGGGTGGCCACCAGGCCGGCCGACGTTCCGCTCCGCCAGCTGCTCGACTCCGGGGTCCGGGTGGCGCTCGGTGCCGACGATCCGCTGCTCTTCGGCTCGCGGCTGACCGCTCAGTACGAGCTGGCCAGGGGTGTGCACGGGCTCGGCGACGAGCAGCTGGCCGACCTGGCCCGGATGTCAGTGCACGGTTCAGCGGCGCCGACGCAGATCAGGACCAGGCTGCTGGCCGGCATCGATGCCTGGCTGGCGGCGCCGGACCCCGCAGCCGGGACTACAACGTCACGCCGACCAGCGTCGGCTCATTAGTCAGCTCGATGCCGAAGGTAGAACGCACACCGGCGACAATCTGGCGGGCCAGCTCGATCAGGTCACCGGTGCTCGCCCGGCCCGGGTTAGTCAGCGCCAGCGTGTGCTTGGACGAAATCCGCGCCGCGCCGCCGGTTGGGTATCCCCTGGCGAAGCCGGCCCGCTCGATCAACCACCCGGCAGGCACCTTGATCCGGCCGCGATCGGCGGGAAACCGGGGAACCTTGATGTCGGGACCGAAGCTCGCGACGACCACCCGCTCAAGCCGAGCGAACTGGTCAGGGTCAAGCACCGGGTTTGTGAAGAACGAGCCTGCGCTGTTCGTGTCTGGGTCAGCGGGATCGAGCACCATCCCCTTGCCGCGCCGCAGGTCGATGACGGCCGCCCTGACGTCGGCTAGCGGGGCATGCTCGTCCAGAGCCACGCCCAGTTTCGCGGCAAGCTCGGGATAACGCAGCGGCGCTGACATCGGACTGCGCATCAGCCGGAATGTTACTTCGAGTACCACGTACCGTCCGGCTGGTGTGATCTTGAACAGACTGGTCCGGTAGCCGAAACCGCATTCGGCGCCGGTCAGCGTGGCGATGGTGGCGGCGGTCCGGTCATAGACCCGGACAGCCTCAATCACCGTCGCCACCTCCTGACCGTAGGCGCCCACGTTCTGGATCGGAGTGGCACCGGCCAGGCCTGGGATTCCGGCCAGGCACTCGAACCCAGATAGCTTCTCGGCCACGGCCCAGTCGACTAGCTGGTCCCAGTTCTCGCCGGCCTGCACCGCGACCCAAACGTCGTCGTCGCCGCTGGCGGTCACCGCCACACCCCGGCTGGCCAGCCGGACCACGGTGCCGGGGAAACCCGCGTCGGCCACCACCAGGTTGCTGCCGCCACCGAGTAGCAGCACGGGTTCACCGGCTAGATCGGCGTCACGGACGGCTGCGACGATCTCGTGCTCGGTGTCAGCATCGGCGAATCGCGCGGCCGGCCCGCCGAGTCGCAGAGTCGTGTAGCCGGAGAGCGCCACCTGTTCGCGAACCACGAGCATCAGGTGAGCCTACGGGCTGGCGGAGCCGTACCTGGCCCGCGGGGCTTGAAGATCACGCGGTTCTTTCAGTAGAGGCTACTGAAAGAACCGCGTGATCATGAGATAGGGCGGCTGGCCCGGGCGCGGGTTGAGTCAGGGCAGCCGGACGACGGCCCGGGCGCGGGTGAGCACCTTGACATCGGCTGACCTGGCGGTCAGCGCCAGCACGACCAGGTTGCCGTCCAGCTTCTCCTCGACCTGGCCGGTCACGGTGATGGCTGCCCCGATGTCGTCGTCCGGGACGACCACCGGAGCCGAGAACCTGACCCCGAATTCGACGACGGTGGCGCGGGGTCCAGCCCAGTCGGTCACATACCGTCCGGCCTGCGCCATCGTGAACATCCCGTGCGCGATGACGTTGGGCAGGCCGACCGACTTCGCGATCCGCTCGTTCCAGTGGATGACATTGAAATCGCCGGACGCGCCGCAGTACTTCACCAGGCTGAGCCTGGTGGCCTGATAACTAGCAGGCGCGAGTTCCGCCCCGGCCTCGACCTCGTCGTAGCTGACCTGATCGCTCACGATCCGCATCCTGTCTGTAGTGCTGACCCGCCGCTAGGCGGCACCGCCCCGCTCCACGAGCGTTGAGTGGGCGGTGCACACGTGCTCGCCGCCAACCGTCTTGATCTCCGTCTTGGTGGTGAGCATCGAGTTCCGACCCACATCCTTGATATCGGCGATCGTGACCTGCGCCGTCACGACGTCGCCGGCGACCAGCGGCCTTGAGTATTCGAACCTCTGCTCGCCATGCACGACCATCGCGTAGTTCAGGTTGAGGCCGGGATCGGCCAGGGCGCGGCCACTGGCGGACAGGCTGATCACGATCGGGAACGTGGGCGGAGCGACGACGTCGGCGTAGCCGGCCGCCTGAGCCGCGCCGCGATCCCGGTAGATCGGGCTCGGGTCACCGATCGCGTCCGCGAACTCCGCCAGCTTGACCCGGCTGACCTCGTAAGGCTCGCCGGGCGGGAAGGTCTTGCCGAGATACTCGCGATTGATGGCCACTGCGCTCCAGCCTCGGATGCGATCACGTCTGTTTAACCGGCAGATTAATGCCCAGACCGGCCCGGCCGCCAGCCGAGAGACGCGCAGCCGGACCGCCAGGCAAAGGCGGCGCGCTCGGGGCTGCCCGGCCGACCGAAGAGCGTTCTGGAGCTAGCTGACCGCGGACCAGCCTTGCCGCTGAGAATTTGCCGCGAAACGTGCTGGTTGCCGCGTCGCGGTATCGGCTGGATGGCGCAGCCAGACGGCGGTGCGTGATCCGCCCGGCTTGAGTTAGCGCGTCTCGCGGTGCGGCTGGTGCTTGCGGCAGTTCGGGCAGTACTTGCTGAGCTCCAGCCGGTCCGGGTCGTTGCGCCGGTTCTTCCGCGTGATGTAGTTGCGGTGCTTGCACTCCTGGCAGGCCAGAGTGATCTTGGGCCTGATGTCGGTCGCAGCCACGATGGAGTGCCTTTCTCCTGTACGAACATTGCTATCGGCGGCGGCTCGGCCAGTTGCCTGAGCCGCCGCGGGAGTTACAGCGCCGAGCCCGGCAGTGCCATTCCCGCTGAGGTTACCCGCAGGATTCCGGAGTACCGCACCCAAGGGTAACCGCCCGAGCGGCTACAACAAAAGCGGCTGCACCGGCGCGTTCCAGGTCGACCACCGGCGATGGCCGACGAGGTCGTAGCGGAGGCCGGACTTGAACCGGCGACACAGCGATTATGAGCCGCTTGCTCTGCCTGACTGAGCTACTCCGCCCACCTGACCCGCAAGCCTTGACCATCAGGTCCCGGAATGCCAGGCCAGCTACCCGGCGGCGACGCCGAGCCTGAGATAGCTTACCGGGATTCGGCCGGTCTGGCTCACCGGTATCGGTTCGGGCCGGTGGCGGACGGTCAGCCCGACGCGGCGATGGCGACGTTCCGCACGATCTGCACGTCGGTGGCCGTCCCGGTGCCTGCCGTGAAGGCGAGCAGCACGGTCGGCGTGACCTTCCATTCGGCCTCCTGCAGAACCTGGACGCCGTCCAGCCAGACCGTGACGACCATCCCAAGCGTGCTGTCCTTGACCACGGTCACGGTCACCGTGTGCGTCCCGGTGGTGAGCGTCCCGATGCCGTGCGCCCACCGCTGGTAGATCAGCCCACCGCTGCGCACGTTGATCGAGGTGCCCACGAAATCAGCGGGCGCACCGACCGGACTGGCCGAGCCGTCTGTGCCGAGAGCGATTCCCACGCCAGGAACTCCGGCGGTGGTGCCCAGGCCCAGCATGGGGCCGGCCGCTCCCACCGTGCTCGCCTTGGCGGCCTTCGGGTTCAGCAGCGCGAACGTCAGCCCGTCGCCACCGGTGCCGCCGCCAAGCTGGGCGTTGAACGTCACGTGCAGCCCGTCGGCCTGGACCGGGATCGGGTATACCACCGAGCCTGCCTGATTCGCGACCGCCTGAGTCAGCCTGGTGTCCGAACCGGAGGTCGTGGCCGTGCCGTTATACGACCAGCCGCCGCCGGGAGCCGGGAGCGGGCTGCCGCCGGCCGTGATGGCGACGCCACTGACCACATGGTTGTCGGTCATGGCACCGGTCGCCGCGGTGAAGCCGACCAGAACCGAAGGCGGCAAAGTCACCGCCTTGGACAGGTACGCCTTGCCGTCCACGGTCACGGTGAGCTTGCCGCCGGAGACGCTCACGCCGACCACGTGCGTCCCGGTGCGCAGCGCCGGGATTTTCGTCGCGGTGGCAGCGAACTGCAGCAGCCCATGGCTGGCCCCGGTGGCGATGCCGATGAAGTTGGCTGACGGATAGTTCGTGCCGTTCTTGGCGGTATCCAGCGTCACCGCGACGCCGGGCAGGCCGCCGAAGCCGAGTTCGCCGGCGATGCCGCCCAGTGCGCGCTGATTGGTCTTGGTGGCATCGAGCAGGCTCAGCGTCAGCCCGTCACCGCCGGTACCGCCGCCGATCTTCACTGTGAACGTCGCCTTCAGCCCGCTGCTCGGCACCGGAACCGAGTAGACGGCCGATCCGGCCTGGTTCTTGGCTAGCTGGGTGAGGCTCAGACCGGTCCCGGTCATCCTGGCGCTGCCGTTGAAGGTCCAGCCACCGCCGGGCGGCGGCACGGCGATCCCGCCGGACGGGGCCGCGCCGGTGCCCGTGATCGGCACGGTCAGGGTGTGCACCCCTGGCGCGGCGACGTCGGTCCAGGTCAGCTGATAGCTGTCGGAGACCGCGCCGACGCTGGTCGGCGTGAAAGTGACCGGGATCTCGACGTCATAGCCGGGGTTGACCGGAAGTCCGCTAGCGATCGGATCGGGGTTGCCGAATGGGATCGACGGCGGACTCGTCACCGTGACGACGGCCGGCAAGTTGCCGGTGTTCTTGACGTCGATGACCTGCTGCGCATGCTGGCCGAGCGGGACCGAGCCGAAGCTCACCGTGGTCGGCGTCGCGGTCAGGGTCGGCGTAGTGTCGGCCACGCCGTTGCCGGACAGCGAGATCACCGTCTGGGTCTGCACGCTGCTGGTGTCAGTGCCGGTCAGCTGCAGCGACCCGCTGTCGTTATTGCCGACCGAGGCTGGTTTGTAGCTGAGCGTCAGCGGGATCGACGCGCCCGGCTGAACCTGGGTGCCGACCGACGGGATGCCGGAGACGGAGAACGGGCCGCCCGGCAGGGTCACGGCGGTCAGCGTCTCAGCAACTGACTCGCCGTTGGTGACGGTGATCTGCTGCTGCGTGGTGGTCCCGACCGGCACCTGGGCGCCGAAGTTCACCGCGAGCGTCGAGGCGTAGAAGCCGTTCTGGGTGCCGATGCCGGACAGGCCGACACCGATCACGGGGAAGTTCACCGAGTCGGTAGCGAACTGGAGCGAGCCGCTGGCGCCGCCGGGCGCACCAGGAGTGAAGGTGACCTGCGGCACGGTGAACGTGTCGCCCGGGTTCAGCACCTGCGGCAGTCCGGCCACCGGCGAACCGTTAACCTCGTACGGCCCGGATGCGGCGAAGGGGTTGGCCGAGCCGCTGCTGGCCGTGCTGACCGCATTGATCGTGACCTGCGACGGCGAGGTGTTGGTGATAGTCACCGACTGCGACGTGGACGGGGTGCCGACCGGGACGTAGCTGAAGTTCACCGGCGAGGCACCGCCGATCGGGGCGCTTGACGGGCTGCCGAACGCGAGTACCTCACCGCAGTAATCCCCGCTTGGCACCGGACCGCAGTTCGTTCCGGTGCTCCGGACGCCCCTGGTCGCGATGTAGACCCGGCCGCTGTCGGTTGCCGGGATGGTGAACTTCCCGGCCCCGCTGAACGGCGCAGACATCCAGATCGGCGCGACGGAGCACGGCGTGGTGGCCGAGCAGGAACCAGGCGGCACCACCGGGAAGGCTTGCAGCGTGCCGGTCGTCCCCGAGTCATTGCTTGAGTCGACCACCCAGACGACGCCCGTGCTCGGGTCCGTGCCGTCCGACGTCACCACCGGCGAGCCTGAGGTGTAGCCGAACGTGTCGGTGCTCTGCGCGACATCGGTCAGCACCGGCGTTACGCCGTCCGCCGCAAGCCCGGCCTTGTAGTACCTGAGCACGTCGCTCTTGCCCAGGTAGTACACGTAGTCGTTGGCGGTGGCGGCGACGCTGGGTGAGGAGAGCAGCGCGGTGTCGGCGAACACCGAGGGATGGCCCCACTCACCGGGGAGTCCCTTGCCCGTCTCGCTGACCGCGGCGTCGGTACCGCCAGGACCCTGATCTCGGCCGCCGAGGTTGTCCCTGTTGAGCACGAAGAGCCCGTCCACCTTGCCCGCCTGGAGGAGCAGGTGCGGCAGCGCTGTGGTTCCGAACGGCAGCCCGACCGGGCCGCCAGAGCCCAGGTCACCATCGATGGAGTCCAGGTACGGGGCGTTCGACGGGCTGAAGAAGTCGTTGGCGACCAGCGACCCGTCGCTCTGCACCCCCAGCCGGACGACCGACTCGGCCAGTTCGGACGGCGGCTTGCTGCCAAGTCCTGGCGCCGGGGAGATGCCGTTGCCCGAGGCGAAGATGATCTGGTCCTTACCGTCGGACATCAGCCCGCCGCCGCTCTGCCAGATCCCGGCCTGGGTGTCGGTGAGCCCGGCCTCGTCCGTCCACATTGTGGTCGCCCTGGTGCTGGTGTTGACGCCGACGACGTAGCCGTCATAGGGACTGAAGTCGCAGTGCGAGCCGAACGCCGCGTACACCGAGCCGTCGGTCAGCAGCAGGGCAGGACGCTGCAGTTCGGTGAAGGAGTTGAACGGCACGGTCGGGTCATTAGTCGGAGCACCCTGGATCTGCACCGGCCAGCTCGGCTGCTCGGCACCGGTCGCCGCGTTCAGCGCGTCCAGGTAGAAGGCGGGATTGAGGTTGGAATGACCTGGCGGAACCACCTGGGAGACCAGGTAGATGGTGTCCGTGCCTGGGTCATAGACCGGCGTGCCGGTGACGCCGACGTTCGGCGCCAGGTCGGTGCAGTTCTCAGCCGACGACGGCCAAGGAGTGCCGAGCGAGACCGACCAGATCTGCGCTCCGGTCGCGGAGTCGAGCGCGTAGACCATGTCGTTCTCGGTGGCCACGATTACCTCGTGGTACTTGTCGATGACGATCGGCTGCGCGTAGATCTGGCCGTCGACCTTGGCTGCGAACAGCTCGCCGAAGGTGCCGCCGTGCACCGTGCTCGGGGTCAGCGACCCGGTTGTCTCGCTGGAGTCCCAGCCGTCCCGCAAGTTGTCGCCGGACGCGGTGACCTCGTCGGCTCGCGAGTTCAGCACCGACGGGTACGGCAGCACGCCTGCCGCGACCCCGGCGGCGATCAGGACCAGTGCGGCAAGCAGCCGAGTCGTCCGGGCGACCAGCCAGCCTCGATCAAGATCCCGACGAAGCATAATCCCGACCATTTCTCAGCGCCGGCGCGCTGCGCATAGCCAACTCGGGCCCTCGAATGACTCCGGCATGATGACACGGTTGACCAGGATTCACCAGACGTCGCGCCATACGCTGCCAATCCGTGACCGAAGCCGCTGTTGAGCAGCGCCTAGGCACCCCTCGACCCGGCTGTCCAGCACCACCGCGCCACCACCTCGACCGGCTGCCCATTAGCGCTCGGCCCCAACCGTGGCCGCTCAGCCCATCAGCACTCGACCACGTTGAGGGCCAGGCCGCCGCGCGCGGTTTCCTTGTACTTGTCCTTCATGTCCGCGCCGGTCTCGCGCATCGTCTTGATCGCCTTATCGAGCGACACATGGTGCTGACCATCGCCCCTGATCGCCATCCGGGCCGCGGTGATCGCCTTGACCGACGCGATCGCGTTCCGCTCGATGCACGGGATCTGGACCAGACCGCCGACCGGGTCACAGGTCAGGCCCAGGTTGTGCTCCACGCCGATCTCGGCGGCGTTCTCCACCTGCTCCGCGCTCCCGCCCAGCACCTCGGCCAGCCCGGCCGCCGCCATCGAGCAGGCCGAGCCGACCTCGCCCTGGCAGCCGACCTCGGCACCGGAGATCGAAGCGTTCTCCTTGAACAACACGCCGATCGCGGCGGCCGTCAGCAGAAAAGCGATCACACCGTCGTCGTCGGCGCCGGGGACGAACCTGGTGTAGTAGTGCAGCACCGCCGGGATGATCCCCGCGGCACCGTTGGTCGGCGCGGTGACCACCCGGCCGCCTGCGGCGTTCTCCTCGTTCACGGCCAGCGCGTAGAGGGTGACCCACTCCATCGCGTACAGCGGGTCCGCCCGGTCCGCCGTCCGCTCAAGCGACTCGTGCAGCTTGGCCGCCCGCCGACGGACCTTGAGCCCGCCAGGCAGCACTCCCTGGGCCTGGACGCCGCGCTTGACGCACTCCTGCATCACCGCCCAGATTCGCAGTAGCCCGGCACGAATCTCGGCCTCGTCCCGCCGCGCGATCTCGTTGGCCAGCATCACCCCGCTGATCGGCAGCCCGCTGGCCCGGGTCTGCTCAAGCAACTCCTCGCCGGTGCCGAAGGGGTAGGGCACTGGCGCCGCGTCCGGCACCAGTCGCGGCTGCCCGGCCTGGTCCTCGCCGAGCACGAAGCCGCCGCCGACCGAGTAATAGGTGCGGCAGCTCAGCACCGTGCCATCGGCCGCGCTCGCGGTGAACCGCATCGCGTTGGAGTGGAACGGCAGCCGCTTGCGCCGGTGCAGCACGATGTCGGCATCGATGTCGAAGCCGATCTCGTGCGGCCCGTCCGGCCCAGGCAGCGCCAGCGCACCCATTCGCCGCACCCGCTCCACGGTCGGGCCGGCGATCAGCGGATCGACCGTCTCCGGATGCTCGCCGCGCAGGCCGAGCACGATCGCCCCGACGCTGCCGTGCCCGTGACCGGTGGCGCCGAGCGAGCCGAACAGCTCGGCCTGGACTCGCGCCACCCGCTCGAGCACGCCGTCGGTGGACAGCGCGTCAGCGAACATGCAGGCGGCCCGCATCGGGCCGACCGTGTGCGAGCTTGACGGGCCAATACCGATTTTGAACAAATCGAACGCGCTGATCGACATGGTTCCCGCCAGTGTCGCGCCCGCCGGTGTC